>Ga0209488_10000419_pt1 | contig 35265 bp, 37 predicted proteins | sample Rivendell_Oct201_8_FD_188349 | JGI IMG/M metagenome (GOLD analysis project Ga0209488, IMG submission 188349) | Vadose zone soil microbial communities from the Eel River Critical Zone Observatory, Northern California, USA -... | ecosystem: Environmental > Terrestrial > Soil > Vadose zone >...
CGATGGCGCAGCACCGGCAGCGCAAGCTCTTTCACGTCATCTGGAATCACAAAATCGCGGCCCTGCAGGACCGCATAGGCGCGCACGCCGGCGGCCAGCATGTTGGCGGCACGCGTCGATGCCCCGACGTCGAGCGAAGAATGCTCGCGGGTCGAGCGGATCACGTCGACGATGTAGTCGATCAGCTCGTCGGAGAGGCGGACCTTGGTGACGGCTTCGCGCGCGTTCGCCAGCGTCGTGACGTCGGCGACCGGCTCAAGGCCGAACTCCTCAAGCCGCGGCATGGCCGAGCGGTGGCCGTGCTGGCGCACAATGGCGCGCTCCTCGTCGCGGCTTGGATGCTCGATCACGATCTTGAACAGGAAGCGATCGAGCTGCGCCTCCGGGAGCGGATAGGTCCCCTGCTGCTCGATCGGATTCTGGGTGGCCACCACCATGAACTCTTGCCCGAGCGGATAGTCCTTGCCGTCGATCGTGATGATGCGCTCGTTCATCGCCTGCAGCAGCGCGGCCTGAGTCTTGGGCGGCGTGCGGTTGATCTCGTCGGCCAGCAGCATCTGGGTGAAGATCGGACCCTTGGTCAGCACGAAACCGTTGGTCTGGAAGTTGAACAGGTTGGTGCCGAGCACGTCGCCCGGCATCAGGTCGGGCGTGAACTGGATGCGCCCGAATTGCAAATGCAGGCCGGCCGCGAACGCACGCGTGATCATGGTCTTGGCGGTGCCCGGCACGCCCTCGAGCAGGATGTGACCGCCGACCAGGAGGCTCGTGAGCATCAGGTCGATGACCGCATCCTGGCCGACCACGGCCTTGCGGACTTCGCCGCGCACACGCTCAGTGATCGCGCGGATGTCTTGTACGTCCATCGAGCATTTCCCCTTGCCAACGGTGAGTCTCGCGGGCGAGCCGCACCAGCGACCCCTGGTCCCGGCGGCCGGCCGCACCCAATTCCCGCGCCTGCTGCAGCAACGACGCGCAATCGACGCTGACGCCGCGTGCTCCGCCGACCCGTTTGAGCCAGGCCACCAGGGCGTCGCCCGCAAGCGCGCGCGGCGCATGCAGCTGGCGCGCCACGTGCCGCAGCGTCTCCTCGACATAGCGGCGGATCATCACCTGCTGATGACCGGTGAACTCAATCAGCTTGGCCATGTTCTGCAGCAGGCCGGCGCGACCCGCGCTCAAAGGTGGCGGGACTGATTGCGGCGCGCCGAAGCGCGCCATTGTCGCCCAAAACAGAAGACCCACCGCGATCAGCCCCTGGACGGTCGCGATCACGAATGGAAAACGGAACAGCAGCGCGAATGGATTATCGGCCGGCGCCGTATAGCCATGAATGCTCTCGTCGAAGACCACCGTTCCGTTCGCTCCGCGCAACCGCTTGATGAGCGCGACCGCGAGCGCCGCGTTGCCCTGGCGCGCCAGCCCGTGGTTGGCGATCACGTCTGGATCCGAGAGCACCAGGACCCTGCGATTGCGCTCGATCAGCTCGCCCACCAGCATGCCGCGATCGCCGGCAATGACCGGCCGCAGGCCTGTGCCGCGCATGAGCTGGGTGGGTCTCACGACATCGGGCCTGAGGTCGAGTTCATTGGTGGTCCATAGGACCGGGCCGTCCTCTCGCACCACCTCCATGCGCGACGCGACAAGGCCCACCACCGACGAAGGATCGCTTGTCGACCGTTCTCGAACCTCACGCACCCAGCCCGGATGCTGGTCGCTCGGCAAGCCGAACCATTTCGGCAGCACGAGCAGAACCCTTTCGGCCTTGAGCTTGCTGATGAGATCATCCTGCCGAAGGCTTGCGCGGGGCTCGGCGAGCACCAGCACACCCCCTGCACCAACCTTCTCCATTGAATTGGAGAGGCTCTTGATGACCGGGATATCGAGCCGCTGCAGCACGTCGAAAATGCCGGCATGGCCGATGGCGGAGCGCGAATACGTGCTGGCACCGGCACTTTCGGGCCCCTCGTATTCCTTCGAGCCCATCAGGTACAAGGACGCCGCAAAGATCACCACGGCGCCCGCGATCCATCCCAACATCAGCTTGCGCGAGAAAATGGGGGCGGCGTCGCTCATGCGGGCGCGCTTCCGTGGAGCGCTTGGGTCAATGTATTGAAGCTCGCGCGGCAGGCCTCATAGTCGGCGAGCGCGGCGGGATACTGGCCGAAATAGGTCAATTCCACGCGGTTGACGATGTCGCGCAGCGACATGCGCCCAGGATCCGGCAAGCGCGCGCGGCGCAGGATTTCGCGGCTGGTGAGCGAGTCTGCGAACTCCTCGTCGAGGCCCGACCGGATGGCTGCAAGTCCTTGCAGCAGAAGGACATGCATGGCTTCCACAAAGCGTCCCGCGGCGGCGAGCTCATCGGCCGCTCCGAGCGCGGCGGCCGGCGAGCCGGCCTTGCCGCCGCCTCCGAACGCCTCTTCCGACATCCAATCATCGCCCTTGGGGGAGCGCAGCATCGGGATCAGGTCGCGGAACGCGTAGAGCATGACGGCGGCCGCGACGCCGATCACAATCCACAGCACTTCCGAGGGCAATGCGAAGCGGATCAGCTCCGGCACGACCGGGAAAGTGGTCTGCAGGTCAAGCCGGCGGATCGCCTGGTCGGCGAGCTGCTGCACGTCCTGCGGAGCCTGCGCCACAACGTGACCACGCGACAGCGCCAACGCTGCCACGCCGGCGAGCCCGGCCGCCACCCATCGCAAGCGCCCGGCGAAGCCCATCCACTCCATGCGTGCACGGCCCCTTTACGATTCCTCGGCCACCATAGAGCGGAGCTTTGGAAATTGCGCAATCACTACGTCAGTTCAGTCAATTCCGAGCGCCTTGAGCTTGCGGTGCAGGGCCGAGCGCTCCATCCCGACGAACTCGGCGGTCCGCGAAATGTTGCCGCCGAAACGACTGATCTGGGCAACCAGATATTCGCGCTCGAACACCTCGCGCGCCTCGCGCAGCGGCAAGCCCATCAGCTGCTCGCCGCCATTGCCGTTGGGCATCGAGGGCACCATGGAGCCGACATCCTGCGGCAGCATCGAGGCCGTGATCACCGCCTCCGGATCGCCGCCGGCAAGGATCATCAGGCGCTCGACGTTGTTGCGCAGCTGACGCACGTTGCCGGGCCAGTCGTGCGACTGCAGCACCGCCATGGCGTCCTCGCCGATCAGTCGTCGCGGCAGACCGGTGGCGAGCGAAATCTGCTCCATGAAATAGCGCACGAGATCCGGGATATCCTCGCGCCGCTCCGCGAGCGGCGGTACCCGCACCGGCACCACCGAGAGCCGATGATAGAGGTCTTCGCGGAATTTGCCCGCCGCGATCTCCGCCTCGATGTTGCGGCTGGTCGAGGAGATGATGCGCACGTCCACCGACAGCTTGTTGGTGCCGCCGACGCGCTGGAAAGTCTGGTCCACGAGCACGCGCAGGATCTTATTCTGCGTCTCGCGCGGCATGTCGGCGATCTCGTCGATGAACAGCGAGCCGCCGTCGGCTTCCTCGAGCGCGCCGATCTTGCGTTCCTGCGTGCCATTCTGCGCCTCCGCCCCGAACAGCTCGATCTCCATCAGCTCCGGCGTCATCGCCGCCGCGTTGATCACCACAAAGGGACCCTCGGTGCGGGTCGAGGCCCCATGCACGGCGCGCGCGGTGAGCTCCTTGCCGGCGCCGGAGGGTCCGACGATCAGGATGCGGCTGTTGGTGGGCGAGACCTTCTCGACGGTCTGGCGCAGCAGGTTGATCGAGGGCGAATGCCCGACCAGTGTCGAAGGCGCCAGCTGCTTGAGCGCCTTGATATCGCGCTTGAGGCGCGAGTTCTCAAGCGCGCGCTGCGCCACCAGCACGAGACGGTCGGCCTTGAACGGCTTCTCGATGAAGTCGTAGGCACCCTGCTTGATGGCCGCGACCGCGGTTTCGATATTGCCGTGGCCGGAGATCATCACCACCGGCAGCTCGGCATGCTCCTTCTTGATGGAGTCGAGGAGCTGGAGGCCGTCGAGCCGGCTGCCTTGCAGCCAGATGTCGAGAAACACGAGATTGGGGCGCCGCGCCCCGATCTGTGTCAGGGCATCGTCGCTTTCGCGCGCAGTGCGTGTGGCAAAGCCCTCATCCTGCAGGATTCCGGCGACCAATTCGCGAATGTCGGCCTCATCGTCGACGATCAGAATATCGAATGCCATGATTTAATGCCCCGCCGCGGCTATTTTTCGTTCCGGTTCGGTCGCGATAGGCGCAGCCGCAAATTGCAGCCGCATCCAGGCGCCTCGCTGACCTGGAATGCGCTCGGCCGCGTCGCGCAGCTCGATCTTGCCCCCGTGCTCCTCAAGGATGCGGCCCACGATCGCGAGCCCGAGCCCGGTGCCTTTCTCGCGTGTTGTCACGTAGGGCTCGAGCAGCCGGCTGCGGTTCTCTTTCGGCAGCCCGATCCCGTTGTCGATGACATCGACGAAGATGTCGCTGCCGTCGCGCGATGCAGCGACCAGGATGCGCCCCTTCGCGATCTGGCCCGCAGGCACCGCGGCAATCGCCTCGGTGGCATTCTTGATGATGTTGGTCACGGCCTGCGAGATCAGGCGGCGATCGAAGCGCGCCGGCATCGGATCCTCCGCGAACTCGACGTCAATGTCGATATCCGCATTGCCCACGCGCTGCAGGAACACCGCCTGCCGGACCACGTCGGCAACATCCTCGGCCCCGATCACCGGCTTGGGCATGCGCGCGAACTGCGAGAACTCATCGACCATTCGTTTGATGTCGTCTACCTGACGAACGATCGTGTCAGTGCACTGCTGGAACACACCGCTCTCATCCTTGATGAGTGGGCCGTAGCGTCGGCGCAGCCTTTCAGCCGATAACTGGATCGGCGTCAACGGGTTCTTGATCTCATGTGCTATGCGCCGCGCAACATCGGCCCAGGCGGACGTGCGCTGCGCGGTGACGAGCTCAGTGATGTCATCAAGTGTGATGACATGATGGCTTTGATCGGCTTCGCCGGAGAGCTCACGCGTGACACGCACATTGAGATTGCGATCGCGACCGGCCCGGTTGATGGTGACCTGTCCCTGGACCAGTCGCTGGCTGCCAGTGCGCGCGATCGTGAAAAGATCGACCAGCTCCGGCATCACCTTGCCGAGCGGGTGACCCAGCACCTCCGCCTCGGTGTGGCCAATCAACTGCTCGGCCGAGCGGTTGAGGATGCTGATCCGCCCCTGGGCATCCACGCCGATGACGCCGGCGCTGGCGCCTGCCAGCACGGCTTCGGTGAATCGGCGGCGGCTGTCGATGAGGTCGCGCGCGCGCATGATGTCGTCGCGTTGTGTGCGCAGGTCGTGCGTCATCTTGTTGAAGGTCTCGCCGAGCTGGGCGAGATCGCCCTCCGAGCGGCGGGTCGGTACCTGGATTTGCAGGTTGCCGGTCGACACCAGCTGGGCGGCGCCGATGAGGCGCCGGATCGGTGCCGCCAGGTAGTTGGCGAAGGTGAACCCGAGCCAGACCGCCGACAACAGCACGCTGAGCGCGATCACCGTGTACATCGCCGCGAGCGTGAGCTGCATGCCGGGCCGTCGCTCCTGCATCTCTAAAAACTGCGAGGGGCCTTCGCGACTGACCCGCACCTGCGCAACGACGCGCGGATCGAGCACGCGCGCAACGTAGAGGTAAGTATCGGAGAACGCGCGCAGCTTGATGACTGCGGCAACATAGTTGGAGTCCAGGAAGACGCCGATCTGCGGCTCGATCTCGCCAATCGAAGCAAGCGCCTCGCGCGGCGGCTTGGCGAATTTGCTCGCGAACGCCTGATTAAGCGGGACCTCGGCCTGATCGATGACATTGAGATTCTTGTTCAGCATCGTGATCATCTGCAGCCCGCGGCTGTCGGCCTGGGCGGTGATGAACTGCTTGAACTGATCGTGATTTTGCTCGTAGAGCGGCTTGGCGCCCGCAAGCTCGTTGGCCGTCGCGATGGTATCGGAGCGCACGTTCTGGAGGTGCTCGCCCAAATAGGCCTCCGCCACAATGGCCGCGTTCTCGATCAGGGCTTGCGTCTGCCGCGAGAACAGGCGGTCAAAGCCGCGATCGACCGTGATGCTGGCGACGACGGCCATGAGGATCGCAGGCACCGCGGCGATCACCGAGAACAGGGCGACGATCCGGATGTGCAGTCGCGATCCGGCGCGGCCATGGCGACGGGCCTGGAAAACCCGCCAGAACTCCCGAGCGATCACGGCGATCAGGAACAGGATCGTGAGGGCGTTGGACAGGAGCAGCACCTTCACCACCTGGTCCGTCGGCAAGACCGGCGTCAGGTTGGAGAACACCAGAAAGGTGACCATGGAGGAGAGCAGCGCAAGCCCCACGGCCACCAACCCGATAACCCGCACCCACCCTGCGGCTGGCGCTGGGGAAGGAAATTCTGCAGGAGAAGCTTGGCTGATATCCGCCATGAATCACTATAAGCGTTGTGGCACTTTGGACACATGCCAGCGTTCGCCGCCATGCGCTTGAGCAAAGTGAGGCTTTTCTACAACAATGTTGCCGAATTGAGACAAATCCTGGGCGTAACAGGATCAGTCTTGGCTTATCCGCCGGATCGGAACACCTGAATCTCCAGGTCGCGGATCTTCTTGCGCAACGTATTGCGGTTGACCCCCAACAGGTCAGCAGCGCGGATCTGATTGCCCCTGGTCGCCGCCAGGGTCACGGTCAGGAGCGGATGCTCGATCTCCCGCAAGATGCGGTGGTAGAGCCCAGGGGGCGGCAGTCCCTCCCGGAAGGCGGCAAAATAGGTCGCCAGATGGCGCTCGACGGCGGCCGAGAGCCCTTCCTCGGCGGGCGGCTCATCGGTCGCCGGCATCGGGGCGGGCTGCGAGAGCTCCGCCTCCACCACCGCGGCCGAGATGATGTCCTGCGGATAGAGCGCGGCCAACCGGCGGGCGAGGTTTTCGAGCTCGCGGACGTTGCCGGGCCAGCGGTAGCGCTTGACCCGCTCGAGCGCGGCCTGGTCGAGCTGCTTTGGCGGCAGGCCCTCGCGCTCGGCCTGGGTGAAAAAGTGCCGGATCAGGTCGGGCACGTCCTCGATGCGCTCGCGCAGCGGCGGCAGCCGCAGCGGAACCACGTTGAGCCTAAAGAACAGATCCTCCCGAAACAGGCCCTGCTGGATCAGGATGCGCAGGTCCTTGTTGGTAGCGGCAACGATGCGCACGTCGGTCTTGATGGGGGTGCGGCCGCCGACGGTGGTGTATTCGCCCTGCTGCAGCACCCGCAGTAATCTCGTCTGCGCCTCCATCGGCATGTCGCCGATCTCGTCGAGGAAGAGCGTGCCGCCCTCGGCCTGCTCGAAGCGTCCGGAACTGCGGGTATTGGCACCGGTGAAGGCCCCTTTCTCGTGACCGAACAGCTCGGACTCGATGAGATCGCGCGGGATCGCCGCCATGTTGATGGCAACGAACGGTCCGCCGCGGCGCTTGCCGTAATCGTGCAGCGCGCGCGCCACCAGCTCCTTGCCGGTTCCCGATTCACCCGAGATCATGACCGTGAGGTCGGTCTGCATCAGGCGCGCGAGCACACGATAGATTTCCTGCATCGCCGGTGAGCGGCCCACCAGCGGGATCTGGTCGAAGTCGTCCGGCTTGACCGCAGGCTTGGCCCGCTCCTTCGGCTCCGACAGCGCCCGCCCCACGATGGTGATCAGCTCCTTGAGATCGAAGGGCTTGGGCAGATATTCGTAGGCGCCTTTCTCGGACGCGCGGATTGCGGTCATGAACGTGTTCTGCGCGCTCATGATGATCACCGGCAGCTCCGGCCGCACTTTCTTGATCCGTGGCAAGAGATCGAAGGCATTTTCGTCCGGCATCACGACGTCGGTGATGACGAGGTCCCCGTCGCCCTGGCTGACCCAGCGCCACAGCGTGGCCGCGTTGCTGGTCGAGCGCACTTCGTAGCCCGCTCGCGACAGAGCTTGGTTGAGGACCGTGCGGATGGCCGCGTCGTCATCGGCTATCAGTATGCTTCCCGCAGGCATGTTCATCCTCTTCAGGCAGCGCCGTCCGGCCCGGCGTTAATACTCAGGTACATGGGCATGAGAACGCGAAAGATCGTGTGACGTGGTTGTGACTCGCATTCGATGATGCCGCCGTGGTCGCCGATGATCTTGGCGACCAGCGCAAGGCCAAGGCCAGATCCGGCGGGCTTGGTGGTGACGAACGGCTCGAACAGGTGCGGCAAAAGATCATCCGGGACGCCCGGCCCGCTATCCTTGATGCAGAACTCCAATGGCAGCGACACGCGCGCTTTGCTGCCCGGCAGCGACAGCCACACGCCGGGGCGAAATGCGGTCGTGAGGTGGATCTCGCCGTCGGTCGCGCCCTCCCCGATCGACTCGGCGGCGTTCTTCACCAGATTGAGAAAGACCTGAATGAGCTGGTCGCGGTTGGCGAGCACGGGCGGCAGCGATGGATCGTATTCCTCGATGAACTTGATGTGCCGCGCGAAGCCAGACTGGGCGAGCCGCTTCACATGCTCGAACACGCGGTGAATGTTGACCGGCTCGCGCTCGATCGGCCGTTCGTCGGTGAACACTTCCATGCGGTCGACGAGCTTGACGATGCGATCAGCCTCATCGCAGATCAGCCGCGTGAGCGGCCGGTCGTCATCGGCGGCGGATTGCTCGAGCAGTTGCGCGGCGCCGCGGATGCCCGACAACGGATTCTTGATCTCATGCGCCAGCATGGCGGCGAGCGCGGTCACCGAGCGCGCCGCGCCGCGATGGGTGAGCTGGCGATCCATCTTGTCGGCGATGGTGCGCTCCTGCAGCATCACTACGATGTGATCGGGCCGCTCGGGCAGCGGCGCAACATGCAGATCGACCAGCCGCTCACCCGGATTGCGCGGTGTCGAGAGATCGACCTTGTATTCGTTGACCGCGGCCCCGCGCGCGCGCACCTGGTCGATCAGCGACAGCAGCGGGCTGCCGAACGGCACGACGTCAGACAAGCGATGACGGCGCAGCAGCGGCAGCGAGGCTTCGAAAAAGGATTCCGCCGCCGCATTGGCGTTGGCGATCTTGTCGTCGGCATTGATCATGATCACGGGATGCGGCAACGCGTCGAGAACGGCGTCCGCGGTGCCCGAAGGGATCTTCATGCGCTCCAAGGTGTTCATGCTGCGGCCCGCTGCAGAGAGCCGAAGGCATCGAAGGCCTCGGCGAGATGACGATGGACCAACGCCGGCGGCTCGGCGGTCAGCACGCGCTGGCGATGGGCTTTCAGCAAGGATTGCGGCGCGCACGCCGTCGCGGCGGCGGCATCGAGGCCCCAGCCGAGATGTTTGCGGGCATGCCGGCGGCCGATCGAGACGCCATGATGCGCCAGCATCTCGTCGTAGAGCGTCGTGATCAGCGCCTGTTGGATGGCAAGCGGCGGCTCCTCGCCGCGGTGGCCACTGGCGAGATAGCCCGCGACTTGTCCAGGCAGCCATGGCCGCCCCTGCGCGGCACGTCCGATCATGATCGCGTCGGCGCCGGAGGCGGCCAGTGCCGCAACCGCATCCGCATAGGACGAAATATCGCCATTGACGACGAGCGGGATCGTGACCGCATCCTTGACCGCGCGCACCGCCGTCCAGTCGGCACTGCCTTTGTAGAACTGGCAGCGGGTGCGGCCATGCACGGTGATCATGCGCACGCCCGCCCCTTCGGCGCGGCGCGCAAGCTCCGGCGCATTGAGGCTGCGGTGATCCCAGCCGAGCCGCATCTTCAGCGTGACCGGAACACTGACGGCCGCGACGGTCGCTTCGATCAGCGTCAAGGCGTGGTCGAGATCGCGCATCAGCGCCGAGCCCGACTCCGCACCCGTCACGTGCCGGGCCGGGCAGCCCATATTGATATCGATCACGGCGGCGCCGGTTGCTTCGGCAATGCGAGCGCCCTCCGCCATCCAGCGCGCCTCGCAGCCGGCAAGCTGCACGACATGCAAGCCAACGCCCTGCCCTTCGCTGCGCAGCCGCGCATCGTTGCGGCCCTCGACCAGCGCTGCGCTTGCTGTCATCTCGGAAACGACAAGCCCAGCTCCAAGCTTGGCGGCAAGGCGCCGAAACGGCGCGTCGGTCACTCCCGACATCGGCGCCAGCACAACGGGGTTTGGTAGCCTCAGGCTACCAATCGAGATTGGTAATGGCCGAGAACTCATTCCCATTGGAGCCACTTCAGAAGCCTGCACATGATTTAGGCGACCATGCATCGCTGCATATAGTTTAGCCAATTTAGTTCCGGCCGCAAGTGCTGCAGTGCAATATTTCCCCATAGGGTGAAGCTCGCTCCAGGAGCGCGCCGGCAAAACTGGTTTGCGGGGCCGCGCAGACGCGCTAAAGCCATGGCGGCATTTCACTTTTGGATTCCGACATGGTGGGCATGGTTGCAGCGATTGTGGTCGCGGCCGGGCGCGGCCTGCGCGCAGGCGGGGGAAAGCCCAAGCAATACAGGGTCCTGGCCAGCCAGCCGGTAATCCGCCCGAGCCTGATGGCGCTCGCTGGCCATCCTGAAATCGCGGCGGTTCAGCCCGTCATCCATCCGGACGATGTGCAGCGGTTCGAGCATGCCGCCGTGGGGCTCAAGGTCCTGCCCCCGGTCTTTGGTGGCGCCACCCGACAGGCCTCGGTCCGCGCCGGCCTCGAGACGCTTGTGGCCCACAAGCCCGAATTCGTGCTGGTGCATGATGCGGCGCGGCCGTTTGCCTCACCGGCGCTCATTGGGCGCGCTATTGCGGCAGCGAAGGGCGGCGCGGCGGTGCCGGTGCTGCCGGTGGTCGATACGGTGAAGACGGTCGATACAACGGGTTCCATCACTGGCACGATCGATCGCACCTCGCTGCGGGTGGTGCAGACTCCGCAGGCCTTCGGCTTCGATCTGCTGCTCGAGGCGCATCGGCGCGCGGCGGCGGCTGGCCGCGATGACTTTACCGACGATGCGGCGCTCGCCGAATGGGCGGGCCATCGCGTGACAACTTTCGAAGGCGAGGCCAGCAACGTGAAGCTTACGACCCCGGAGGATTTCGCGCGCGCGGAGGCTGCGCAGGTCGCTGCCCTTGCGGATGTTCGCACCGGCTTCGGCTTCGATGTGCATCAGTTCATCGAGGGCGATCATCTCTGGCTCGGCGGCGTGCGCATCGCGCATGAACGTGGCGTCACCGGCCACTCCGATGCCGACGTGGTGCTGCATGCGCTGGTCGATGCGATCCTCGGCGCGCTCTGCGAGGGCGACATCGGCGTGCACTTCCCGCCCAGCGATCCGCAATGGCGCGGCGCCTCTTCCGATCGCTTCCTTGCATTCGCGGTCGATCGCGTGCAGGCCCGCGGCGGACGGATCGCCCATCTCGATGCCACGATCGTGTGCGAGGCGCCCCGCATCGGCCCGCATCGCGACGCCATGCGCGCGCGCATTGCCGAGATCGCGGGCATTCCGGACGCGCGCGTGGCAATCAAGGCGACAACCAGCGAGACGCTCGGCTTCACTGGACGTCGTGAAGGCATTGCGGCCTTCGCCAACGCCACCATTCGACTGCCGTGGAGCGACTAGGAGCATGATCCCGAAAAGTGGAAGCCGGTTTTCGGAAAAGATCATGCTCAAAGTCTAAGAGTCTTTGGAGCGATTGAGATGGTGGACGAGGAGCTCCTGGTTGAGGCGCGCGCGCTGCTCGATCTCTGTCGAGCCAAGAAGCTGACACTTGCCACTGCGGAGTCCTGCACCGGCGGCCTCGTGGCCGCGACGCTCACCGAAATTCCAGGCTCTTCCGACGTGGTCGAGCGCGGCTTCGTCACTTATTCCAACGCGGCCAAGACGGCGATGCTCGGCGTGCCAGCGGACGTCATCGCGCGCTTCGGTGCGGTGAGCCGCGAGACCGCCGAAGCCATGGCGCAAGGCGCGCTTGCCCACTCGCCTGCCGATCTTGCGGTCTCAATCACCGGCATCGCAGGGCCCGGCGGCGGCTCGCTCGGCAAGCCGGTCGGGCTTGTGCACTTTGCCGCCGCGGCGCGCGGTGGGGCACTCATGCATTACGAAAGCCGGTACGGCGATATCGGGCGCGCTCAGGTTCGCCAGGTCTCGGTCAAGCAGGCGCTCGACATGCTGAGCGCGCTGGCGCAAGCGCAGCCGACGCGTTGAGAGCGTGTTCACAGTCCAGACCGGCTCGGATAGTTTGGTAGTCGGGTGCAAACGAGGGAGCGTCGCGTGAGTGAGCAGATCAAGTACATCCTGGATGAAACCCACATCCCCAAGAGCTGGTACAATCTCATCGCCGATCTGCCCAGGCCGCTGCCGCCGGTTCTGCATCCGGGCACCAAGCAGCCGGTCGGTCCTGGCGATCTCGAGCCGCTGTTTCCGATGGAGCTCATTCTCCAGGAGGTGTCGGCGGAGCGCACCATCGACATTCCGGAGCCGGTGCGCGACGTCTATCGGATGTGGCGGCCCTCGCCGCTGATGCGCGCGCGGGGGCTCGAGCAGAAGCTCGGCACGCCAGCCAAGATCTATTTCAAGTATGAAGGCGTCTCGCCCGCCGGCTCGCACAAGCCGAACACCGCGGTGCCGCAGGCCTGGTACAACAAAGAGGCCGGCATCAAGAAACTCTCGACCGAGACCGGCGCCGGCCAGTGGGGTTCGTCGCTTGCGTTCGCGGGCTCGCTGTTCGGAATCGAAGTGACCGTGTTTCAGGTACGCGTCTCATTCGACCAGAAGCCCTATCGGCGCGCGCTGATGGAGACCTATGGGGCGCGCTGCATCGCCTCGCCGTCGAACGAGACCGAGAGTGGCCGCGCCATCCTGGCCAAGGACCCGAACAATCCCGGCTCGCTCGGCATCGCCATTTCGGAAGCGGTCGAGGTGGCGGCCAAGGATCCGGCGGTGAAATATTCGCTCGGCTCGGTGCTCAACCATGTGCTGCTGCATCAGACCATCATTGGCCAGGAGGCGATCAAACAGTTCGAGATGGCGGGCGACGATCCCGACATCGTCATCGCCTGCACCGGCGGCGGCTCGAACTTCTCGGGGCTGGCCTTTCCGTTCCTCGGCCTGCAACTGCGCGGCGGGCGCAAGCGCCGCGTCATCGCAGTCGAGCCCGCGGCCTGCCCCACCCTCACCAAGGGCAAATACGCCTATGACTTCGGCGACACCGCCCACCTCACACCGCTGGTGAAGATGCACACGCTCGGCTCGACCTTCATTCCGCCAGGCTTCCATGCCGGCGGCTTGCGCTATCACGGCATGGCGCCGCTCGTCTCGCATGTCGCCGAGCTCGGCCTGATCGAGGCGCGCGCCTACCACCAGCTCGCCTGTTTCGAAGCCGGCGTCGAATTCGCGCGCTGCGAAGGCATCGTGCCGGCACCGGAGGCGACGCATGCGGTGCGCTGCGCCATCGACGAGGCGTTGCGCTGCAAGCGCGAGGGCAAGAGCGAGACCATCCTGTTCAACATGTCCGGGCACGGCCATTTCGACATGGGGGCCTACATCGCCTACTTCGAGGGCAAGCTCGTCGATCAGGACTATGACCACAAGGAGCTCGCGATGGCGCTCGCCGGTCTGCCGGCTGTCGCGGCCTGAGGCGAGCGTTCAAGGGGGGATCATGATCGAGCCATACAACGCCGTCGGTCTCATTCCGACCTTCTGGGGCATTCGCAAGCGCGAGGACATCAAGCACAACATCGAGCATCTCAAGAGCCTGACCAAGGCCGCCTTCTGGCTCTCCAATCTCGACATTCCGGTGCGGCTCCTCGCCATTCCGGAAGGCGCCCTGATGGGCTTCAACGATGAGGTGCTCGACGTCGACCACGCCGACTACGCGCGCACGTGCTGCATCGACATTCCGGGGCCGGAGACCGACGAGATCGGCAAGCTCGCGCGCGAATGGAATGTCTTCATCATGGCGCAGGCCAAGGCGCGCCATAAGGATTGGAAGGATCGCTTTTTCAACATCGGCTTCATCGTCGATCCCGACGGCAACGTCATCCTGCAGCACTACAAGCTCTCGGCGCTGCTCCCGGTCGAGCGCTCGGTCTCGCCGCATGACATCTATGACTGGTGGATCGAGAAACATGGCCGCACGCTTGATGCGTTCTGGCCGGTCGCCGACACCAAGATCGGCCGGCTCGGCATCATGATGGCGATGGAGGGCAACTATCCGGAGAACGGGCGTGGCCTCGCCATGAACGGCGCCGAGATTGTCTACCGCGCCTCGATGCCGGCGCCGTTCACCGAGAACGATATCTTCGAAATCTCCAATCGGGCGCGCGCGCTCGAGAACAACATGTATATCGTGGCGCCGAACATCGGCAGCTATCACCTCTACCCCGACAGCCACGTCGGTATCGATGCGGGCGGCGGCCAGTCGATGATCGTCGACTATCGCGGCCAGCTGGTCGGCAAGCAGCGCGACACCAATGGCTCCACATTCGTGGCCGGCGTCATCAACATCGAAGCGCTGCGCCACCATCGCGAGTCGGCGCAGGTGACCAACTGGATGAAGGACATCCGCACCGAGCTCGCGCAGATCATCTACGAGAAGGCGATCTATCCCAAGAACCGCTACCTGAAGAAGGTGCCGCCGAAGCACGCCGACTACAAGCGCGACGTGATCGACAAGCAGGTCGCGCTCATGCAGAAGCGCGGCATCTGGGCGAAGCCGTCGAAGTGAGTGTGTAGTGGGCACGGATTTGTAGGGTGGGCAAAAGGCGCTGGCACGGCCTTTCGCCGAGAGAACGTCTCTCGTGCGCCGTTGCCCACCACCGATGGTGCCGCTCGCATCGATGCCGATGGTGGGCAAAGGCGCACGAGAGTCTCTGCCGAAGCGAGCCGCAGCATCCCGCGCCTTTGCCCACCCTACAGGCTGGTCTCACACCCCATAAATCTTATCCGCGCGCTGCTCGAACGCTGTTGCGAAGCGGCGGAACGCGAGGTCGAACATCGAGCCCAACAACAGGCCCAGCATGCGGCTGCGGAACTCATAGGAAATGAAAAAGCGTACCTCGCAGGTGCGCTCGCCAGTCGGACGAAACGTCCAGCGGTTCTCGAGATGACTGAACGGGCCCTCGAGATACTCGACCAGGATCTGCAGGTTTGGCCGATCGAGCGTCACTCGGCTCACGAAGCTTTCATGAATGAGCTTGTATGCGACCGTCATGTCGGCGACGAGGATCTGGACGCCTTCGGACCCCTCGATACGCCGGCGCACCTTCAGGCTTGAGCACAGCGGCACGAAGTCCGGATAGCGCTCCACGTCGGCCACAAGGTCGAACATCTCGGCGGCCGAGTGCCGCAAACGCCGTGTGGTGGTGAATTGCGGCATGATCAGCGCGCGGGCGCCATCGATGCATGACGGGCTGCCTTCAATCTCGCGAAATCCTCGCCTGCGTGGTGCGAGGAGCGCGTCAGCGGGCTTGCCGACACCATCACGAATCCCTTGGCATAGGCGACGGTCTCAAGCGCCTTGAACTCGTCCGGCGGTACGAAGCGGACGACCTCGTGGTGCTTGCGCGTCGGCTGCAGATACTGGCCGATGGTCAGGAAATCGACGCCGGCCGCGCGCAGGTCGTCCATCACCTGCAGCACTTCGTTGCGCTCCTCGCCGAGCCCGACCATGATCCCGGACTTGGTGAAGATCGTGGGATCGATCTCCTTGGCGCGCTGCAGGAGCCTGATCGAGGCGAAGTAGCGCGCGCCCGGCCGCACCGTGAGATATTTCGACGGCACGGTCTCGAGATTGTGGTTGAACACGTCCGGCTTGGCCGCGACCACGGTCTCGACCGCGCCCTCCTTGCGCAGGAAATCGGGCGTGAGCACCTCGATGGTGGTGTGCGCGCAACGCGCCCGGATCGCACGGATGACCTGCGCGAAGTGCGCTGCCCCGCCGTCGTCTAAATCATCGCGGTCGACCGAGGTGATCACCACATGGGCGAGCGCGAGCTTGGCGGTCGCCTCCGCGACGTGCTCCGCCTCGGCTGGATCGAGGGGGCCTGGCAGACCGGTGCGCACGTTGCAGAACGCGCAGGCGCGCGTGCAGGTGTCGCCCATGATCATGAAGGTGGCGTGCTTCTTGTCCCAGCACTCGCCGATATTCGGGCAGCCGGCCTCCTCGCACACGGTGTGCAGGCCGTTTGCGCGCACGATCGCCTGCGTGTCCTGATAGCCCTTCGAAATGGGCGCCTTGACCCGGATCCAGTCCGGCTTGCGCAGCATGGGCGTGTCCGGCCGATGCGCCTTTTCGGGGTGGCGCGGACGCGGGCCAACGGTGTCGAGCACGACCGCCAAGGGAATCTCCAGGGAATCTCCAGGTTTCCTCACCGCTTACTTACGAAGCGGCAGGGAACCCGGCAAGACCTGGATCCATAAGACCTGGAATCACAAGAGCTGGGATCACAAGAGCTGGGATCACAAGACCTGGAATCACAAGACCTGGATTCAAAAGCCCCGGATTCAGCGCGCTGGCAGCAAATCCGTGCGTCCGTCAGCGACTTTCGGCCCTGGCTGAGCATCGACCGGGTTGATCCGGAACAGGGCAAAGCGATTCCCGGTATAGACCGCGGTCAACCGCGTCGGATCGGGATTCTCATAGCCGGAGTCGGTGAACAGCACGTAGACGTAGTCGTAGTCGGTGGTCCACTTGTTCCAGTAATTCCCGGCGCTGTCTGGTTGCGGCCCCTCCTCGGCGACCTGCAGGAGCTGCGCCATCGAAGGCGGTGTCCCGTCAAGCCGGTCAACACGGTCGCGGTAGGGCTCGCGCACTTCCAGGATCTGCTTGCCCTTCACCGTGAAGGCGGTGGTCACCAGCGCCGAGCGCTCGATGATGGCGGTGCAGGCCGCGTGCACAAGGACGAGGTCCCTGGGGTCGTCGCCCGCCTCCGGGTCGGCATAGGCGACGAGGATTTTGGAGCCCCGATCGATCAGCCGCACGGAGTCGCGGAACGCCACGATCGTCTTCGACGCGTCGGCCCAGACGCTCTGCACTTCGAACACCCTGATCGCCAGGAGCAGCACCAGGACGGTCGCGAAGCCACGACGCACATAGTCATGCCCGAGATTGAGATGCGCGCAGGCGATCACCATGAAGGCGAGCGAGATCGGCAGGCGCTGGTCCGCCATGTAGGTTTCGAAGATGATCCTCGGCATGGCGAAATAGGTGATGGAGCCGATGATCAGCAGAGCCCAGCCGGTCGAATGGAATTGCAGGGCCCGATGGCGCAGGCCAAAGCCCGCCGCGAAGGCCACGATCCCGGTGAGCAGCAAGGCCGCGAAATGGGAGTAGACCTCGACCACATAAAGCAAGCCATCGAGCTTGCCGCTGAGCTCCCATACGAACGACGCGCGCAGACCCCAGGTCGGGCTCATCATCAGGAGCGGCAGCACCGGCAGGAACGGCAGGCCGGTGGCAACGAAATCGGCGAGCGGCCACAGCTTCGCGCTCGCAGCGCTCGCCCGCGTTCCACGGCTCCTGTACTGCTCGATCAGGCGGCTGGTCTCAAAGGCGGCAAGCCCCAGCCCATAGACCCCGACCGCGAACAGGTGGCAGAAGAACAGCGCCAGCACGAACAGCAGCGAGACCGTGAGCCGGATGACGAGTTGGTGCTCGCGCAGCCTGACCCAGGCGGTCATGGCCCAGAGCGCGAGACCCATCCCGAAGATGTAGTTCATGGTTCCGACGAGGAACACATTGTTGTAGAGCAGCGGAAACGCGATCAGCGACAGGACCGACCAGCGTCCGAACAGCTGGCGATTGAGCGCAAGCGTGCCCGAAATGATGAGCAGGAAACTCACGATGGTGTAGACCTGCCCGGCGGCATAAATGCTCATCAGCCGCTGCAGCGGCGGAACGATCATGTCCATCATCAGGTTGGGGATGATCTGCCAATTGACGTCATAAAACTTTGACAGATCCGGGTCGGATCCCGTTGTCGCGATGATGTGCATGCGCGACAGGTGATTGATGTAGTCGGCAAGCGGCGGCCACGGATAGAGAATGACCGGAATGACCGTAATCGCCGTGAGCACCACGAACAGGCCGGCAATCTGCCTGTCGGTGAAATCGACTGTGCGTAAGACCCCGCTAAGGTCGATCCCGCGCCGTGTTACCGCAGTCCGCACACCTACCGGTTCGCTGATATCAACCATTCTGCCCAACAACAGATTAAGACTCGCTGCCCGGCGGGGCCGAGCGAGCGGCCCGTGAAGTTTTTTGCTTGCGCCCCCGCCGGTCCCGTGTGCCTGAACATAGGTGAACGCAGGATGAATAGTGGCCGAGAGCGGCTCAGGCCCGTCGAATCGCCTGCCAGAGTGCCAGAAAAACCACAGCTCCAATCGTGGCAGTGATCAATTCGCCCCAGAAATCGGGCACAACACGCACGCCGAGCTTGGAAAAAAGGAATCCCCCAAACAGCGAGCCGATCAGGCCGATGATAAGGTTACGAAGCAGCCCCCGCGGCGCATTGGTGACCTTGGCCGCAAGCCAGCCCGCAATCAGACCTATCACAATCCACGCCAATACACCCATAGTAAATCTCTTGGTGATTCTCTCAGTGAATATTTTTGGCGAATCTCCCCGCTCAGCAGGCGCCGGCGGGCCGCGCTCGCCCGTGGTCTGCCAGCAGACTCACATGTTCAGCACCCGTCCATACGCGTCGAGCACGGCTTCCTTCATCATCTCCGACAGCGTCGGATGGGGGAACACGGTGTGCATGAGCTCCTCTTCCGTGGTCTCGAGATTCATCGCCACCACGTAGCCCTGGATCAGCTCGGTGACCTCGGCGCCCACCATGTGCGCGCCGAGGAGTTGTCCGGTCGCCTTGTCGAAGATCACCTTCTCCAAACCCTGGTCTTCGCCAAGCGCGATCGCCTTGCCGTTGCCGACGAACGGGAAGCGGCCAATCCGCACATCGCGCTTCTGCTCCTTGGCGGCCTGCTCGGTGAGACCGACCGAGGCAATCTGCGGCGAGCAATAAGTGCAGCCGGGAATAAGGCGCTTCTCCATCGGATGTGGCTTGAGGCCCTTGATCGCCTCGACGCAGATGACGCCCTCATGCTCGGCCTTGTGCGCAAGCAGCGGCGGGCCCGCGACGTCGCCGATGGCGTAGATGCCAGGCACGTTGGTGCGGCCATGGCCGTCGATCACGATCGCGCCGCGATCGGTCTTCACGCCGAGCTTCTCGAGCCCGAGATTCTCGATGTTGCCAACGACGCCGACGGCTGAGATCACCCGGTCCACGGTCAAGGTCTGCGTTGCGCCCTTGCCGTCGTCGATGGTCGCGGTGACGGTATCGGCTTTCTTGTCGAGCTTTGTCACCTTGGCGCCGGTGAAGATCTTGATGCCCTGCTTTTCGAATGCCTTGCGGGCGAAGGCGGCGATCTCGGCATCCTCGACCGGCAGGATCTGCGGCAGCACCTCGACCACCGTCACGTCGGCGCCGAGCGTGCGATAGAACGAGGCGAACTCGATGCCGATCGCGCCCGAGCCGATGACCAGGAGCGACTTCGGCATGCGCTCGGGCACCATGGCCTCGAAATAGGTCCAGACGAGCTTCTGGTCCGGCTCGAGCCCGGGCAGCACGCGCGGGCGCGCGCCGGTCGCGAGGATGATGTGCTTGGCCTGATAGCTGCCTGGCCCGAGCACGCCTTTGGGAGCTTCGCTCTTGCCGGCCTTGACCGTCACCTTGCCGGGCCCCTCGATCGCGGCCTCGCCCCAGATTACGCTCACCTTGTTCTTCTTCATCAGGAAGCCGACGCCATCGTTGAGCCGCTTCGAAACGGCGCGTGAGCGCTTGACGACGGCCGACGGGTCGAATGCGACCTTCTCGGCCGAGAGCCCATAGTCCTTGGCGTGCTGCAGGTAGTGAAAGATCTCGGCCGAGCGCAGGAGCGCCTTGGTTGGGATGCAGCCCCAGTTGAGACAGATGCCGCCGAGATACGCGCGCTCGACGATCGCGACCTTGAAGCCGAGCTGCGCGGCACGGATCGCGGTCACGTAGCCGCCGGGGCCCGAGCCGATGATGATGATGTCGAAGGTGGTATCTGCCATGGTCAAAGCTCTCTGGTCGCAGCGCGAGGGCGCGTGTGGTCATATAGGCATGGACGGTAGGTGCCGCTATTCCTTCGCCGATTTCACGCAGTCGTTGTTCAGCTCGGCGAATATCCGGTCGGGTCCCTCGAACAGCCGGCCGAGCTCCGCCGACGGTGTACGACCCGCGTCGGTCACCGACTTTTCGAGCGCGCGGACGAGCTCGGTGTAGCGCGCCCGGATAGTCTCGTCGCGCAGGTTGGCGAGGTAGGTGCCGAGCGCTGCGAATTTGTTGACGGCCGCCTCGGCATCGATCCGCTCTGCGCTCGAGATTGCCACGGTGCCGGCCCGCGCGTGCTCGCCATTGGCGCTGACGAGACCAGCCTTGAACTTGACCTGAAAATAGGCGTCGATCGTCTCCTTGCAGGTGCGCATGTATTCGGCGCGCCCGAAATTGCGATGGATGAGATCGACGAACCTGTTGTTGAGATAGCCGTTGAAGATCGAGGTCACCAGCGACAGCGTCGCGATCAGCATCGGAAAGAAGGTGATCAGCACGATCCGCAGCTTGCCTTCGCCCTCGGTCATTGCTGCGCTAGCTCAGAGCGTCTTGGTGGCCGCATAGAACGGCGCGACGATGTTCTTGAAGCTGATCGCAACCGTGTCCTCGACTGCCATCGCGGAGTGCAGCACGTTCGAGGGGTGATAGCTCACCTCGCCCGGTCCGATCTCGTAGGTCTCGTCGCCACACGTCATGCGCAGGCGGCCGCTGATCACATAGATCGCCTGCTCCTCGGGATGCTGGTGCGGCCGCGCGCTGCCGCCGGCGCGCCAGTGCATCTTCGTCACTTCGATCGACTTGCCGCGCACCACGGGACCGCGCGCGTCGGAATGGCTGGGCGTGACGAGATGATCAAGGTCGCCGTCGAGGATCACGCGGGGCATCAGGAACCTACTCGCACTTATGTCCTAATCACATTTGGCCGCAGATCGCGGGGGTTGTGTTGCATCGGCCGCCTCGGCGCGCAGGCGCTGCTGCAGCATCGCGATGTTGGTGCGGTCGCGCGCCAGCCGGAACGGCGCGGCCGAGCGCCCCTCGAGACCGAACACGTCGCCGTCCGCCTGATCCATGGTGATGCGCTCCAGGATCTCCGCCGGCCGGCAATCCCACTGCGCGCTGCCGCCATATTGAGCGCAGACCGCCACATAGGCGAGCCGCGATTGCCGCGACGTCGCGTTCGGATCGACGCGCCAGGTGCCGGACAGCACGGTGTCATTGCCGGGCGCCCAGAGATAGGCCTTGTTGCCGGCGCCGAGGTAGCTCACTTGCGTGCCCTGCGGTCCCGTCCAGGTGACGAGAGTGCGGCAGCTGACGAACTTGCGCGTCTCCGCCTCGCCAGTGATTTGCGCATGGGCGCAAGCGACGGTGAGCACGAGCGCGACGGCCGGCAGGCCGGCGAGCGATCTACGGCTCATGTCCCTCGTCATGTGATGCACCATGCGCCTGTCACACCACCATCGTCACTGGGTTCTCGATCAGCGCCTTGAACGCGCTCATGAGCTCCGCGCCGAGCGCGCCATCGACGGCGCGATGGTCGCTCGAGAGCGTCACCGACATGATCCAGGCGGCTTCGATCTTGCCGTCCTTGACGATCGCGCGCTCCTCGCCCGCGCCGATCGCCAGGATGGTGGCGTGCGGCGGGTTGATGACGGCGGCGAAATCCTTGACGCCGTACATGCCGAGGTTCGATACCGCGCTCGACCCGCCCTGATACTCCTCCGGCCTGAGCTTGCGGGCCCGCGCTCGCGCCGCGAAGTCTTTCATCTCATTCGAAATGATGGAGAGTGATTTCGCCTCGGCGTGTCGCACCACCGGCGTGATCAGGCCGCCCGGGATGGAAACCGCGACGCCGATGTCGGAACGGTGATGCTTGAGCATGCCGCTTTCGGTCCAGGTGGCGTTGGCGTCAGGCACGCGCTGCAGCGCGAGCGCGAGCGCCTTGATGACAAAGTCGTTGACCGAGAGCTTGTAGGTGGGCTTGCCGTCCTTGTCCTTGGGTGCGGCGGCGTTGATCTCCTCGCGCGCGGCCAGGAGCTTGCCGATATTGCAGTCGAGCGTGAGATAGAAATGCGGAATGGTGAGCTTCGCTTCGACCAGCCGGCGCGCGATCACCTTGCGGATGTTGTCGTGCGGGATGACGTCGTAGCTGCCCGGCTCGAACAGCGCGCGGATCTTGTCGTCGGACGGCACCGGCAGCGCGAATGATGCCGCCGCAGCGGGCGCGAGGCCCTGGCCGGAGCGCGCTGCCTCGACATCGCGCGCGATGATGCGGCTATGCGGACCGGAGCCCCGGATGCGACCGAGCTCGATGCCGGCGGTCTTGGCGAGACGGCGCGCGAGCGGCGAGGCAAAGATGCGATTGGCGCCCTGGGTGGCGCCCTGCGCCGTTGCTGATGCAGATGCTGGCGCGGTCGGCGATGCGGGCGTGGCGGCCGGTCGCGCAGCGGGCTCAGGCCTTTGTTCAGCCTTGGCGACTGGCGCGGCTGGTGCCTTGGCTTGTGCGGCGCCCTTCCCGGCCGCAGCGGCGGCCGACGCTGCGGCCTTGGGGTCCTCGCCTTCCTGCGCCAGTACGGCGATGAGCTGGTTCACCGGCACGTCCTGGCTGCCTTCCGGCACGACGATCTTGGCCAATACTCCGTCGTCAATCGACTCGTATTCCATCGTCGCCTTGTCGGTCTCGATTTCGGCAATGACGTCGCCGGCCTTGACGGCGTCGCCCTCCTTCTTGAGCCACTTGGCGAGGTTGCCCTTCTCCATGGTGGGCGAGAGCGCGGGCATGAGGATATTGACCGGCATAAAATATCTCGATTTCTCAGCTGATCGCGCTGGTAGAGCCGGGATCGGTCGGCGAGTCCATCTCGGCGTTGAACAACGCGCGAATGCGCTCGAGCGTTTCGTCTTCCCGGAACTTGCTCTCGGTCGCATAGATGCGCGCGACATGGCGCGCCACGTCCGCGATCAGCATGCCCCAGGCTTCCGGATCGTCGAAGGCGCGGCGCAGCGATACGTGCAGGCCGCCGTCGATGATTGCGGCGCGTAGCACCTCGACGCCGCCTTGCTCGAGCGCGGTCGGCGGGATGACGAGAGCATCGAAAATCGGCTTGTCGGGATCCATGGCGCTCACCTGTAACAAACCGCTTTTGCGGCCTCGACCACTTTCTCGACCGAAGGCAGCGCCAGCTTTTCCAGATTCGCCGCATACGGCATCGGCACGTCCTCGCCGGTGACACGCGCGACCGGCGCATCGAGCCAGTCGAACGCCTCTTCCATCACACGTGCCGCAACCTCGGCGCCAATGCCTGATTGCCGCCAGCCCTCCTCGACTGTCACCAGCCGCGCGGTCTTCTTCACCGACTCAACGATGGTCGCGATATCCATGGGCCGGATCGTGCGCAGATCGACGACCTCGGCGTTGATGCCATCCTGCGCCAGCGCGTCGGCGGCCTTGAGCGCGTAGGTCATTCCCATCGACCACGCTACGAGAGTGACGTCGGAGCCCTCGCGCGCGATGCGGGCACGGCCGATCGGCACCAGATAGTCGTCGAGCTTGGGCACCGGGAAGCTCTGGCCGTAGAGAATTTCGTTCTCAAGAAAGATCACCGGATTGGGATCGCGGATCGCGGACTTGAGCAGGCCCTTGGCATCTGCCGCCGTGTAGGGCGCGACCACCTTGAGACCCGGGATGTGGGAGTACCAAGCCGAGAAGTCCTGGCTGTGCTGGGCGGCGACACGCGCGGCCGGGCCGTTCGGTCCGCGAAACACGATCGATGCACCGATCTGGCCGCCCGACATGTAGCGCGTCTTGGCGGCGGAGTTGATGAGCTGGTCCATCGCCTGCATGGCGAAGTTGAACGTCATGAACTCGACGATCGGCTTGAGGCCGGCCAGCGCGGCGCCGACGCCGAGCCCTGCGAAACCATGCTCGGTGATCGGCGTGTCGATCACGCGGCGCTCGCCGAACTCCTGCAGCAGGCCCTGCGTCACCTTGTAGGCGCCCTGATACTCGGCAACCTCTTCGCCCATGACGAAGACGTCCGCGTCACGGCGCATCTCCTCCGCCATGGCGTCGCGCAGTGCTTCGCGCACCGTCATGGTCACCATCGCGGTGCCGGCCGGCACCTCGGGCTCGGGCAGCGCAGGACTTTTCGGAGGCCCGGTGTCGAAGGACTTGGGCTGCGCCGGCGCCTTCTGCTCCTTGCCGGAGCGTTGCTGGGCGGCAGGCGGCGTGGACTCGGCGGCCTTCTGCGTGCTCGCCGGTTTGGCTCCCGCCTTGAGCGCGGATGCGTCCTCGCCGTCAGCCAGGATCATCGCGATCGGCGTGTTGACCGCGACATCGTTGGTTCCTTCCGGCACCAGAATCTTGCCCAGCGTGCCTTCATCGACCGCCTCCACTTCCATGGTGGCCTTGTCGGTCTCGATCTCGGCGATCACGTCGCCGGACTTGACCGGATCGCCCTCCTTCTTGAGCCACTTGGCGAGGTTGCCCTTCTCCATCGTGGGCGACAGCGCGGGCATCAATATCTCGGTCGGCATGAACGACTTGTCCTATGGCAGCAATGGCGCAGCGGCGCGCGGCCGCAATGCTCAGCGGTAGACGTCGGTGTAAAGCTCGGAGGGGTCGGGCTCGGCGTCGTTGGTAGCAAACTCCGCCGCCTCGTTGACGGTCGCGCGTACCTCGGTGTCGACCTTCTTGAGCGCGTCCTCGTTCACCCACTTTTTCGATAGCAGCCGCTGGCGCACCTGCTCGATCGGATCGTGCTCGCTGCGAATCTTATCGACCTCCTCCTTGGAACGGTACTTGGCCGGATCCGACATCGAATGGCCGCGGTAGCGGTAGGTCCGCATCTCGAGGATGATCGGGCCGTTGCCGGTGCGGCACCAGTTCACCGCCTTCTCGCCGGCTGCCGTCACGGCGCGCACGTCCATTCCATCCACCTGGTCGCCGGGGATGTCGTGCGACTGCCCGCGCTTGAACAGCGTGGTCGTCGCCGACGCACGCGCGACCGAGGTTCCCATGCCGTACTGGTTGTTCTCGATGATGTAGATGACCGGCAGCTTCCAGAGCTTCGCCATATTGAAGCTTTCGTAGACCTGGCCCTGGTTCGCCGCACCGTCGCCGAAATAGGTGAGCGACACGTTGTCATTGCCCCGGTACTTGCTGGCGAAGGCGAGCCCGGTTCCGAGCGGAACCTGTGCGCCGACGATGCCATGGCCGCCGTAGAAGCCCTTCTCGCCCGAAAACATGTGCATCGAGCCGCCCTTGCCGTGCGAATAGCCGCCGCGCCGCCCGGTCAGCTCGGCCATGACGCCTTTGGGGTCCATGCCGCAAGCCAGCATGTGGCCATGGTCGCGATAGCCGGTGATGACGCCGTCGCCGGGCTTGAGCGTCATCTGCATGCCGACGACGACCGCCTCCTGGCCGATATAGAGGTGGCAAAACCCCCCGATCAGGCCCATTCCGTAGAGCTGGCCGGCCTTCTCCTCGAACCGCCGGATAAGCAGCATGTCGCGAAACGCGGCCAGATCCTGCTCTTTGGTGAAGTCGGGCACCGGGCCCGCCATGTCGTCGCCGGTACGGCGCTGGACGGCCGATGGAACGGCCGATTTGTTGGTGGCTACCGCCATATGGCTCCTCAAGAAAAGGGCGCCCGACACCCGTCTTGGCCCAACTCCCATTAGCCGAAATCGTGCCAGCGCGAAAGCGCATGCGGGACGCTGTGGGTGGCACCGCCGTGAGCCGCTTTTGCCCCACCTTTGGGCTCAGGGCTGCACGCGCTGGCGCTCACGGCCGCTTAAGGTCTGGCCGCTTGAGCTTGAGCACCAGGTCATGGGTGTCCACATAGTCCAGCAGCGCGCGGGCGCGCTCATCGAGCAGATCGGGGTCGAGGCTCTCGGACTTGAGCAGCGCGACCCGCCGCTCCCAGAGCGCCCGCTCCGCATTGACCGCCGCGAGTTCCCCGGAGAGCTTGGCGATCTGCTGGTCGATGTTCTGCCGGGCATTGAGGCCGTAATCGCCCGTGAAGGCGTTGACCCCAAAATAGCCCACCAGCAGCGCGGCGGCGAGGTAGAGGCCAAGCGCTGTCAGAACCGATCGAAGCCGCCTGCGGGTGACCATCGCGGCAGAGTGCCGCTCCCGCCTTAAGACGGCTTTAACGCTCGGAATTGCCTGCAAAAAGCGTTCAGCTGACTGGAATTTCGACTTCAGTGAAGCTACCTGGTACACCGCCCAGCGCGGCAACAACTCTACCGACGTAGCGACGCAACACCGGCCACTGGGCATTTCCAAGGACGACGATGGCGATCTTGCGCACGGCCAGATTTTGCTGAAACCGTATATTCTTGTCGGCTGTTATGAATACCTCGAAACCTGCGGCCTCTGCGGCATCAAGCAAAGCGCCGTTTCCGAGCGCCTCCCATCCGCGTTCGATCGCCTCGACAACAACATGGTCTTTGAGCGCATAGCGCAGCGGTGCAGGCACGCTGTGATCAAAGAGGACGAGCACGGACCGTCGATGCCCCGGATTGCTGTTCAGTTGGCGGTCGATCGAGGCTTCGCGCCGCGAACTCCAGAACGTCAACAATCTGGTCGCGTGTGAGGTGGAACCAGTCCATGATCTCTTCGATCGTGGCCCCGGCCTCGAGATTTTCAAACACGAGAGAAACTGGCATGCGTGTGCCTTTGAATAACCAGGCTCCACTGACTTTGCCGGGGATGCTTTCCACGGCCGGGCACTGGGACCAATCGAGAGCTGCCATGCGTTTTCCCTCGGTTCCTCCTACGCCCCCTACTATATATGCCCTTTAGGCGCTGCTGAACTGGCAGCGCAACTCTACTCTGCCTAGCGACGGCCGAAGTGGCGGACCTCATTGAGGACGAAGTTCCCGATGCGCTTGCCGCGATTGCGCAGATAGCACAAGGGACCGGCATCGACAAAGTAAGTGAGCAAAATCGAGTCTCGCGTCGCCACCTCGGGGCCGACCGTGTCGGCGGAATGCCAGGTATTCTTGGCGACCGTGAACGCGTAGCCGGTGTTGGGCGCGAACTTCATCTGGGTGTGCTTGGGCATGCTGCCGTCAGGGTGCGCCTCATGGAAGATGGTCCCGATGTGAGTGGTCGAGGCGTCGCGCGGCAGGTAGAGCTGAATCGTCATGCCTTTCCAGTGCGTGTCCGGGTGCGGCGTGATCTTGTAGCCCGGGATGTCACGCGTGAGGATTGGCACCGGATACATGCCGACCCTGGCGAAGTCCTTGCCGAACCGCTGACTGAGGCTGGACGCGAGCCGCCGCACCAATGCGTCTTTGACCGGGCGCGAGCACAGCGCATGCCCGACAATGTCCCAGACCGGACGCTTGTCCGGCGGCAGCTTGCGAACGTATTCGGGGAACAGGTCGATCTTGACCCGGGTGTGGGTTCCATCCGCGAGGTCATTGCCTTTGGCGCGGCCGGACATCGGGCGATAGTCGGACGCGACCGGCATCCCGGTCAGCATGGCGCCGTAAACGTCGTCAGGAAACACCCGGTCGAACTGGAGATGATAGAAAGGCGCCTCGCTGGCGCGGGCGCTGTCGAATGACGCTGCCACGAATTGCGTCAGGCGCTGGATGGCGCGCTGCCGGTCCAATGTTTTCAGCCCGATCGTCTGGTCCATCGCGACGAGTCCCGAGGTGATTTGGCGCAAGCGTACACCGGTCGGCGGCCACATGAACAGCACTGAAAGGCCACAATCCGCAGCCGAAATCTGCAAGCGCTCGCCGGACGCTATTACCTCAGCTCAGCGCAGCGCAGCGCCTTGAGGGCCCCCCGTCCCGCATAGCGCGCCTGTGCGCCGAGCTCCTCCTCGATGCGCAGGAGCTGGTTGTATTTTGCGGTGCGGTCGGCGCGTGCGAGCGAGCCGGTCTTGATCTGCCCGCAATTGGTGGCGACCGCGAGATCCGCGATGGTGGAGTCCTCGGTCTCGCCCGAGCGATGCGACATCACCGCCGTGTAGCCCGCCTTGTGCGCGGTCTCGACCGCGGCCAGCGCCTCCGTGAGCGTGCCGATCTGGTTGACCTTGACCAGGATCGAGTTGGCGATGCCTTTCTTGATGCAATCCGTGAGGCGCGTGACGTTGGTCACCATCAGGTCGTCGCCAACGAGCTGACACTTGTTGCCGATCAGATCGGTGACGCGCTTCCAGCCCTCGAAGTCATCCTCCGCCATGCCGTCCTCGATCGAGGCGATCGGATAGCGCTTGGCGAGCTCGGCGAGATACTGCGCCTGCTCCTCCTTCGAGCGTGTCTTGCCCTCGCCCTCGTAGACATATTTGCCGTCCTTGAAGAACTCGGTGGAGGCGGGATCGAGCGCCAGCACGATGTCGTCGCCCGGGCGATAGCCCGTGCCTTCAATTGCCTTCATCACAAAGCTGAGCGCCTCCTCGGCCGAGGCGAGATTGGGTGCGAAGCCGCCCTCGTCGCCCACATTGGTGTTGTGACCGGCGTCGTGCAGCGCCTTCTTGAGGGTCTGGAACACCTCGACGCCCATCCGCAGCGCTTCCGCGAACGTCGGCGCGCCGACCGGCATGATCATGAATTCCTGGAAGTCGATCGGGTTGTCGGCATGCACGCCGCCGTTGACGATGTTCATCATCGGCACCGGCAGCAGGCGCGCCGAGACGCCGCCGACATAGCGATAGAGCGGCTGCCCTCCCGCGATCGCGGCCGCCTTGGCGACCGCGAGCGAAACGCCCAGGATCGCATTGGCGCCCAGCCGGCCTTTGTTGGGTGTGCCGTCGAGCGCGATCAGCGCCTCGTCGATCTTGTTCTGCGCCTCGGCGTCCATACCTCCGATGGCGTCGAAGATCTCGCCGTTGACCGCCTCGAGCGCCTTGCGGACGCCCTTGCCGAGGTAGCGCTTCTTGTCGCCATCGCGCAGCTCGACCGCCTCGTGCGCCCCGGTCGATGCACCGGAGGGAACGGCAGCACGCCCGCGCGAGCCTTCCTCCAGCACGACATCAACCTCGACCGTGGGGTTGCCGCGGCTGTCGAGGATCTCGCGGCCAATGATATCGACGATGGCGGTCATGGCGCTCCTTTGGGGCTCCTGCGATAAGGCTGAGATTTGGGGCTGCTTCTACAGGATCGCCCCCCGCCTCGCAAAGGCCGTCGGTAAGCGCCTGCGGCCTAGGGTCATGCGCCTCGGTAGCAACCGACGCGGCGGTCCGGTATCCTGTCCGCAGGAGGATTCGAATGAGCTATGTCCAACGCGTGCTGCAACCGGGCGAAACCATCCGCCACACCGCCAGCATCCACTGGATCGTCTATTGGCCGGGCGCCCTGTGCCTGCTCGGAGCAATAGTCGCTTATGGCTATGGCGAGATGCAAGGTCACACGAGTGCGTTTTGGGACTGGGTGGCGGTGATCCTGGCCATCATCGCTCTCTTTCTACTGGTTCCGGAATGGTTCACCTGGTGGACCACCGAGATCGCCGTGACCAACCGGCGCATCATCTTCAAGCAAGGCTTCATCCGCCGCAGCACGATGGAGATGCACATGGACAAGGTCGAGAGCGTCGACGTCGACCAGTCGATCCTCGGTCGCATCTTCAACTACGGCGACGTCATCGTGAAGGGAACCGGCACCGGCTTCGAGCCGCTCACCACCATCGCGGCGCCGATCGACCTGCGTAACCACGTCACAGGCGTCTGACGTCGCGATGGCCGGCCAGCCCGATCGTCCCCGTCATCTCGGGCAGCCAAGCGCGATCCCGGCCTCGCCGTCCGAGGCCGAGCTCGATCGCGTTGCCAATCCGCATCCGGACGCCGACTACGTGGCGCGCTTCACCGCGCCCGAGTTCACCACGCTCTGCCCGATCACGGCGCAGCCCGACTTCGCGCATCTCGTCATCGACTACGTGCCGGCACAGTGGCTCGCCGAATCAAAGTCTCTCAAGCTTTATCTCGCGAGCTTCCGCAACCACGGCGCCTTCCACGAGGACTGCACGATCGCGATCGCCAAGAAGCTCATCGCCACCATCGAGCCGAAGTGGCTGCGCATCGGCGGCTACTGGTATCCGCGCGGCGGCATGCCGATCGATGTGTTTTACCAGTGGGGCAAGCTGCCTGCTGGAATCTGGGTGCCGGATCAGGGCGTCGCGCCCTATCGCGGACGAGGGTAGGCGCGCGCAGGTTTATTGCTGTCCCCCTGTGCATAGCGTGCACAACGTTGCAAGCGCGGCGTACCACCCCCATCGAATCGCATAGTAGTTGAATCATTCCTGCGTAGCTCATCATTCCTGCGCAGGTCTATGTCTGTAGTTTCGCGTTCGGTGGCTGTGCGCCTTGCGCCCTCTTCATCCGCGACACGCGACGCAAAGGATCATATGAAAGATCATCGAGAGCATCAGCTCGCCGCGCAAGCGACCGGCCGTGCCATCCGGGCCATTCAGGATCAGCTGCAGGGGCGCCAACGAAGCGAGAGCGACGAAACCGTCGCCAGGCGGAGGGAGTTCTTTGCTCTCCTGGACGTCTACCGGGAACGGCTATTTTCGTCCATCGAAGAGGCCGTCAAGCGCAAGGAACGCATTTTCTATCCGGCCACGGTGCCGGGCTTCGCATCCCGCTGTGACAAGATTTTCAACATCGGCGTTGGCGCTTATAGCCATGAGATACTGAATGCATGGCTCTACGCCAACGATCTCAAGCATGTCTTCCACGCCGAGCCGGGTGGCGTGATCCGGTGGTGAGTTTGCCATCTCTTCGCAAACGCTCTTGGTCAAGCCCGGGTCGCGAGCCTTCACGACCAGAATTATTCGACCAATCAAAATTTTCATTCATCGCGTCCTCCCCACGCTAACAAAATGCCTCGCACGGGCTTCCCGATCTTGTTTGTTTTTGGTGGAACCGAGCAGCAATGGCGGAACAAAATACCGTGAAAGTCTCGTGCAATCAGAAGTATGAAATCAAACGCGGACTACCGTCGTTCGATTATGCGAGCATCATCAAGGACTTTTCGCGCTGATGATCGGTTATCGAGCGCATTCACGCGGCCCTCCCGCCCACGGGAACGGACACTCCGCTCCGGCGTTAGCCTGTGAACACAGGCCTGCGCGATGTTGCGATCGTCGAAAACTCAGTCACTTGCTGTCAAGCTCGCCCGGCATCTGGCCATGGGCGGACTCTTGGGAACCGTCCTCGCGGTGTTGCTTGTCGCGATCAATGTCCAGTCCATCCTTGGACTGATTTCACTCAGTGCGTCGCCTTGGGTCACCGCGATGGTTTTCCTGAGCATCATCGCGCTGTTTTGTGCGGTCGGCGCGACCTTGACCGGGCTCATCTTCATCCTGGCCGAGGAAGACAACACCTGACGACAACGCCGCGAACAGACAACAAAGGCCAGCACTCCGCTGACCCAACCATCAATCCGGGTGCTTGTGCTCACGATTTGGCGGAGCTCAGCCCCGCTGCAGCCGCGCCTCCGCAACCACCAGCAGCAGCTCGCGCATCACGCGCGCCGGATCGGCTGAGCGCATCACGCCACCCATCACCGCGATGCCACGCGGGCCCACGGCCAACACCTCGGCGGCGCGCATGACGTTGAGGCCGCCGATCGCGAGGATCGGCACGCGCGTGGCGCGTGCGATCTCAGCGAGACCCTTGCGGCCGATCTCGGGACCATAGCCGGGCTTGCTCTCGGTCTCGAACGCAGGCCCCGCAACGGCATAGTCGACGCTGGCGGGATCAATCGCCTCGGCCTCACCAGCCGAGTGGATCGATACGCCAATGAGCTTGTTTGCTCCCAGCAGTTTGCGCGCTGCCTGCGGATCGCTGCCGGCCGGCAGATGCACGCCGTCGGCTTTGACGGCCTGTGCCAGCTCGGGCGTGCCGTGCAGCGAGAGCTTGCCCCCATGGCGCCACACCATCGGCGCCAGCATACGCGCGAGCGCAATCTGCTCAGGCTCGGGCAAGTCCTTCTCGCGCACGCTGACCCAGCGACAGCCGGATGTCAGAGCCGCGGCCACGACCTCCACCAGGGTGCGGCGCACTTGACGACGGTCGGTGATCAGCAGCAGCGGCGGCTCAGGGAGCTTCATGGTTGTGCAATATGAATTCAGGGCTCGCAGCTTCGCTGCGCTCCAGAATGATAAGACGCGGTCTTCACGTCCCGACAAGACCGAATTGCGGGCTCGACGGCTCCGCATGGGTGATCTTAGGGATACGGCCGGCGAGACGCGACCAGCGGCCGGCTTCGACCGCCGCCCGCATGCTCTTTGCCATGGTGACCGGATCGCGCGCCTTCGACACCGCCGTGTTGAGCAGCACAGCTGAGCAGCCAAGCTCCATGGCGAGCGCCGCGTCGGAGGCTGTGCCGATCCCGGCGTCGAGCACGACCGGCACCGGCGAGCGGGCACATACAAGCTCGATGAGATGCGGGTTGCAGATGCCAAGCCCGGAGCCGATCGGCGCGCCCAGCGGCATCACGGCCGCCGCGCCGACATCGGCAAGCTTGCGGCAGGCGACCGGATCCTCGGTGCAATAGGGCAGCACCACGAAGCCCTTCGCCACCAGCGTCTCGGTCGCGCGGATGAGTTCCTCCGTGTCGGGATAAAGCAACTCGCGGTCGCCGATCACCTCGATCTTGACCCAGTTCGTTTCCAGCGCCTCGCGCGCAAGCTCGGCGGTGAGGATCGCGTCCTTGGCGGTGTGGCAGCCCGCCGTATTGGGCAGGAAATGAATGTGCTTGGGAATGAGATCGACGAGACTCTCGTCATCGCCGGCAAGGCTGATGCGGCGGATCGATGCGGTCGCCATCTCGCTGCCGCTGGCGGCAAGTGCGTCAAGCATCAGCTGGCGGTTGGGATAGCCTGCCGTTCCAAGAAACAGGCGCGAGCGGAACTCACGGCCGGCAATCACAAGCGGATCGGACATCTGTTGCTCCTTCATCCACCTTGGCGCGCGCGCACGATCTCGATCGTGTCGCCCGCGCGCAGCGGAGTTTCCTTCCAGGCTGTGCGCGGCACCACCGCGCCGTTGAGCGCCACTGCGATGCCACGCTGCTCGGTGTCCACAGCCTTCTCTTCCAACAGGGCCGCGAGTGTCGCTACGCTCAAGATCTCGTCCTGCCCGTTGATGCGAATGTGAGCTTGCGTCATGCCTGACCCTATTCCGCTGCGCGCACCGGCGCAAAGCGCTCGACTCCGAACGGCCGGATCGCGGGCTCGACCGTGCCATCGAGAACAAGGTGCGCGATCGCGTCGGCAGTGATCGGCGCGAGCAGGATGCCGTTGCGGTGATGGCCGGTTGCGTAAACGAGCCCGGCGACTGGCCCTGGCCCAAGGATCGGCGCATCATCGCGGCTGCCCGGACGATGGCCAACCCACATCTCCTCAATCGGCAGCTCCTCAATCGAGGGAACGGTGCGCCAGGCGGCGTCAAGCAGCGCCAGCACACCGCCCGCGGTGAGCGTGGTGTCGAACGCCTTCTCTTCCACCGTGGCACCGAGGATCAGGCGGCCGTCACGGCGCGGCACGAGATAAAGCCCGGGTGCCCAGACCACGTGATTGATCAGCGGCGCAGAGGGATCCATGTGCAACGCGATCATCTGGCCCTTGATCGGCCGCACCGGCGGCCGCAGCTCGGATGGAAGCCCGCCGATGCTGCGCGACCAGGCGCCGGCCGCGAGCACGACCGCGTCGGACGAAACTTTGCTGCCATCCTCCAGGATGATCCCATCGGCGCGTCCGCCCGAGATCGAAATTTCCTTGACCGGCGTGTGCTCGCGCACGATCGCGCCCGCCTTCTCGGCGGCCTTGCGCAAGGCCGGCGCCAGCTTGCGGTTCTCGACCTGGTGATCTTGCGGGCTCCACACCGCGCCCGCGAGCTTGCCGGCAAGATGCGGCTCGCGCCGGCGCGTTTCCGCGGCGGTGATCCATTCAAGCGGCAGGCCAAGCTTGTGCTGGAACACGAGATGATGCTGCAGCCGCGCCTGATCGTCGGCCGTGAGCGCCACCATGATGGTGCCCTCGGTGCGCAGCTCGACGTCGATACCGGTCACCTCTGCCAGCTCCGCCGCGAAGGCTGGCCAGCGTGCCTGGCTCTCGCGCCCGAGCGCCACCAGTGTTTCCTCGCCCGGCTCCGCCTCGCAGCAGGCGGCCAGCATGCCGGCGGCCGCATGCGAGGCGCCCGCGCCCGCGCGCCCACGTTCGAACACCTCGACCGTCGCGCCGCGCGCGGCGAGCCGCCAGGCAATGCCGAGCCCGACCACGCCCGCGCCAATGATGGCGACGCGCTGCTTTCCGGTTTGCCTTGCAGTGTGAGATGAGCGGTCCGTCACCCGGCTCCCTTCGCTGGCATGACCCAGACAGGTTCGATGGGTTTGATCTCAGCCGCGATCAGCGCGGCACCCCAAGCCAGTCCTAATAATGGCGGCTTGGTTGCAGCTGTTCAAGTCCCTTGATTGGACAAGTCCCTCATCGATATCGCGCTGCTCAGCCAATGGCGAGCAGCGCGAAACCGGTTCCACCGGGCTTGATGAGGCCAAGCCAGCAGTCCCAGTCGGGACTGCTGGCCAGCGAAGCAGATCGGAAGCCTATCGCGCCGCAGCCTGACCTGTCAGATTGAGCATCGGGATTGTGCCACCCGGGATCATGGTCGCCGGCAGCTTGCCATCCCACTTCTCGGCCTGCACGAGGTTAACGAGCCCCGGGTTTCCAGAGAGCGCCTTGCCGCGCGCATCAATGGCTTCGGCCTCCGCATTGCCGCGCAGCTTGATGGCGTCGGCGTTGGCCTGCGCCTCGAGCCGCACGCGATCGGCTTGCGCCCTCGCCTGCGTCACCACGATCTCGGCCTGCACCCGTTCGCGCTCAAGGTTTTGACGAAGCCTTTGGACTTCGACCTCCGCCTGCATGCGGGCCTCCACCGACTTGATGTATTCGGGCGAGAAGTCGATGTTTTCGATCTGCACGCCCTCGAGGATGAAGATGGGATCGTAGGCCATTGACTCGCCGAGAGCGCGCGTCACATCCGTATTGAGCGGGCCACGCTGCGTGATCGCGCGGACCGCCGTATATTGGCCAAAGACGATCTTGACGTCCTTGTTCATCAGCGGAGTGACCAGCCGCTCCACGGCCGCCTTGAGATCTCCGGCAAACCTGGAATAGACCTCGGGCACTTTGTCCGGCGAGGTACGGATCGTGATCGATATTTTGAGATC
>Ga0209488_10000420_pt1 | contig 35213 bp, 46 predicted proteins | sample Rivendell_Oct201_8_FD_188349 | JGI IMG/M metagenome (GOLD analysis project Ga0209488, IMG submission 188349) | Vadose zone soil microbial communities from the Eel River Critical Zone Observatory, Northern California, USA -... | ecosystem: Environmental > Terrestrial > Soil > Vadose zone >...
TTCTTGTTCCGTAGCAAGTAGATCTGCGTGTGGATCCTGCTCACTGGAACAAGCGCATGAAACTTGTAGCTGTCCGCGGAGGGTGTTCTCGAGTAAGGAAAACTGGGCGTACTAAGTGTGCTGCGCCATAACTTGAAGCCTTTCTTCGCGTCCTGCTTCTTGGCGCGCTCCTTCTTTTCTTGTTTCTCCCTTCGCACCCGAGCATCTTGGAGGTCTCGTTCGTAGTAGTCTCTGAGTTGAACCACTAGGTGGGGAAAAACCAAGGCATGAGCGCATAACGGTAAACCGCATCCAGATAAGAGTACGAGTGCCCTGCACGGCCAATACACTGCGTCACGGCAGGATACTACTAGTGGCAATGTCAATATTCGAGTTTCGAGAGAATGAGGTAAACTGCAAAAAATGAATGTCATGAAGCGAAACACCCCTGGTCGGTCGGTCGGTCGGTTCAAGTTAGTAGGAGCTGAGCTGCTGACTCTGACCTTAGGGGATCCCGGTCTGCAGCTGCAGCGGAATTTATACTACCATGCTAAACGGGCTGAAACGAACGTGGGCCCAATGTCATGTCGCGATTCAGTCCCATTCTGTTTCCCAAGTTGGCAACAATTGAAAGGAATGTTGTGTCTTGAGAAGTTATACGAATGCTCAGTACTATCGATTCAACAGTCGATTCTCTTTTAAAGTAAAGGGGCATCAATCACGCGATCACAAGCGGAGATAGGGAAGCCCAAGAAGCTTGTCGCATCATATATGATAACTCCCTTCTACACCCGACCTGACCTTCTCCTCCCGCTGTCAACGGGACGGCGAAGGAGCCCATTCTAAAAAGGCTGCCTCAACCGGCCAGGTCTCTCATCAACCCGATGAGCCCCAACTTGTCGCTCCGCGGAGGAAGAGATGGACACCCTCTGCCATGTCGCTGACAAGGTCAACTGGCGCGTGTACAGTGATTCCTCAGTTTCCCCTCCCTCTTGAGTAGTACCTAAGAGGGGGAGGGGGAACTACGGACTCACTCTGAGTTAGTAACTCAGAGTCGTGTAGTACTTTACGCCCAATTTATTCATTTTTCGTCCTGCAGGTTAATTTCATCCAACGACCCCTCCCCCAGAGCTCCTCCGAGACTAGTGCTGGCGGAAAATAATTATCGCGCCTATTAGTATCAACTGCCTCGCAAGAAGTGAACTGAGAATACTCCCGCTGTACGCACAGGTTTTACGTCACTCCCCTCCTCGGCCATATTATCTCGACCATTCCATCAGTGACTTGGGTCGTGCGTTCCAGTTGAGGGTGGCGCTTGTAGTTATTTGCCTTATACCATCATTATCACGGGTCTCGATACTGGAGGCTTCAGAGCGAGTATCTCCCAACTGATTGCCGAACAACAGTCCTTTCACCTCGCAAACAATAGAAATACGTCCCCTTAGGTGGTTAACTTGCCAACCTGAGGGAATTTGTCCCTTCCTGTCTGGGATTGAACTGAATGCTCTAATCTCCACTGACATGATACAGTACGATGGCTACTGTCTGGCCTTTACCCTTCCTACTGTCTTTGTCCCATCATTCTTTTCCTTGGTCGTAATCAATACAGTTGCTCTCCAACTCAGAGACCAAAGTGGATGAAATTTGATGACAAGTGGGTTGAGGGGGTTCGTCGTGGCTTCAAAGCATGCACCTTATTTACTTGGTATCCTTTCTACTTGCGCGTCATATAAACAAAGTATGCTGAAGTGTGTAATTGGGCTCATGTATAAGTAGATGGACAACAACTTGACATCTCAAGCTGCTATTATCGTGACCAATGACCTGGGCATTCAGAAGATAGGAATCAAAATTTCGCTAATAAAAAGGATCACAACCGGTTTCCTCGCAGGTTCTGCTGCGATGGTCTGGGCTGCTGTCGCACAGCACTACATCTGCTTCACGACGCGAACTAAGATCTCCTCGTATGGATCCTACATTGTTACAACCAGTACATGATACGGTAGCCCTGTATGTCCCGTGAAGAGTCATGTCACGTAGCATCAATGAGTGATGTTAACACGGCGCCAAATAGAGTCGCTGACCGTAAAAGGCAAGCAGAGACGCTCAGTCGCGCTGGGCTCACCTCGCCTCTCACTGCGATCGTCTCGTCCAAACGACGACGACCTCCTGAACGTCAGCCGGTCACACTACCGATTGCAATCGTGCGTTACCCGAACGCACTATCGACCTCCCCTATAACTACTCGTCTACCTGTTTCTTCCCCATCCTCTGTACAAGTCGACCTAATGTTCTCTCAAGCATAATATACCCAGTCTCGCCGCAGGCCCCCCCATCGCATTGCCATGTCCAATGAAGCTCACAAGGCAGATCAGATTGCTTATAGGTATTATACTAAACTCGCGTCCGTAGTTCACGCTGCTAGAGCCACCGCGGAACCCAACCCCCAGGCAAAGACCGATAAATGGGTACGTTTCGTTGGCCATTCTTATCGTGCTCTCCCGTTCACGATATCTATATCTAGTTCAACCTCGAAACGCCCGACGCCGAAACATTCAAAGAACCTCTGAGACCTTATCGCTCCCTTTCTAGCGCGCCGAGTCCCCTGCCGTTTGAGCTCCAAGTCCTTCTGTCTATCCCCGATCTCTCCGCGAATCAAGTCCTCGTCTGTAAGGGCGCGGATTCCTCCCGCCTCCGCATAGATCCCATACCTCAACTCATCCTCCTCGAATCCTGGTCCGTTCAGTTCTCGCCCCGGCGGGCTGGGAGCGGCGCTGACGCCGACCTTGGCCTCTCTACCGTTTACAAGCACGGCATCGGGCTCTTCAGGAGCATCTACACCCTCCTGCGCGTCCTCCCCACATGGAAGCTGCACAAACGATTACGCCGTCGTGGCGCCGTGCCCTCCAATCGGAATGCCAACTTGAACATTGAGCTGCGCGTGCGTAGCGGGCGGGACCTGGATGGTGTCCTTGGATTTGGTAAGCGCCTTTGACTCCCCTCCGCAACACGCACATCCTCAATATTAGCCTCGTGGCTCAGACGTGTCCCCGGCGGCGCAAGCCCCTCCCCTTGTCACCGAGTCACACACATTTCCGTCGGTCCCTCACCCTTATGGGAATATCACTCTATCCGTTCGATACCTCACCAATCCCAACTTCCATTTGGACGAACTGGAATCCCTCCTTTCGTCCCGCTTCTTTTCACTTGACGAAGGAGCAGATTTCACGCCGACCCTTGTCAGAAACCAGCAACGAGAGTCCCTGTCGAGTTCCCCCGGGAGTCTGCCACTCAGGACTTCTTTGCCTGTCTCTCCACCAACGTCTACGTCCCTGGCGGATCGCATAGCTAGACCGTCCGCTCCTCTTCCTCAGCACACTCGTACTACATCTTTCCCGACTTCTACCGCACGGCCCCCATCACTGCAAGGAAGTCGGGTCGGGGCAGCCACTGATATGGGTGGGATATCCGGCCACTCCTCCGCTTCATCACGTCTGGAGTTGCCCGTTTTCCCTACGCCAAATACGAGACTACGTAGGGAAAGCATGTATTCAGTACGTTTTTCATTTCAGCGATGATTGCCGCCTTCCTTATCCTTATCGTTCTTCTTATAGGATCTTCCATCTCTTCCCGGGCCGCTGCCCATTCGTCGCCCACAGCTAAATCCGCTTAATCCATTCAAGGCATCCACACTCTCTTCTGGATCACCTTCCCTCCATTCTCCGTCACCCTCTTTGAGGCAAGCTTCGCCGGTCCCTTCCCGCGGCCCCGGACCTCCTGCCGTTCCGAGTTCTCCCCGAGTTCCGCCGTCGCCTAGTAGTAACAGTCGATTGTCATCTTCTCCGATCGCTCCATTACGACCCTCTCCCCCATTCCAGCCTGGAAGTCTTGGCGATAGGCGTTCGGTGAATTCCGCTGAGGGTGGCGGAAGTGGCAGCACGGGTGGCGGTGGCGGTGGCGGTGGCGGTGAGGGTCGCAAGCGTTACTCGAGTAGCTTCGGTCACCGGTACAAGGATTCGCTTGGGGGCGCTAGCGAGGCGAGCGCTGGAAGTGCGGAAAGGAAAGAGAGAGAGAGCGACAAGGGCGGGGTAAGCGTTCTCGACTATCTCCTGGGATCAGATCGTTGACAACGGACTGGCACTATTTAGAGTCCATTAATGTTTGGCGCGAATCCAGACGAGGAGGATCTATCTGCATTTGTCAATGACACAAGCCAGCCGAAACCGTTAAGTCGCCATTATCGCGCACAGAACCCTGATCCCGTTCTCGCTGGTCAAATACCTGATCGATCGGGGCAACCATCGCGGTCCTCCAGTCCCAGCACGGCGGCCTATGCGCGTGAAAGTCCGGACTCGAGCAATGCTCTCGGGTTAGGACTCGCCTCGACAGGTCCGCTGCTCACGAGTGGGGATACAGTTGATGACCAGTTGCGTCGCATGAACGCGACTTTTTTGGCGTCACTCGAGATGCTTGGTAGTCCCCGGCGCCGCGAACGGACACAGTCGAGTCCAGGACCGGGTCTCCGCGACGGGGAATATCGGCATGCAGGCTCTCCCGGGCACCGCGTGGAGCGAATCAGCGAGATTACGGAAGAGACGAGTGGGAGCGAAAGCGCGAGTGCGAATCAGAACTCGCGGGAGAGCGCCGCACGTGTGCACATGCAGAGTCTGATATCGCAGCCAAGACCTGGCTCACGCACGGATAGCATCACGTCGGAGGAGGTTATCGGCAAATTGGAGCTGGATGAGCGACGTCATAGCATGGGCCACTGAGCTCGTTGGACAGGACTACAGTGGATATCTACACCCGTCCTTCACTTTCACATGGTTGACTTTTTTTTTGTTTTTGTTTTTGTTTTCAACACTCATCAGGGTTCTGTAATATGGTTGTAGCTCATACTCATGCTGATCGTTTTTCATGTTATCACCACTCACTATTACTGGTTGGGGAGGAGTAAGGGATGATTAGGGTTCCCTCTCACGCACTGACCCCCAAGTCTTTGTTTGTTGCTGCACCTACATAATTTTCACGTCACATACATATTGGAAAGAGTAGAGCCATCTCTGCGATGTGCGGGGGAACATGGGAATTACCGCCGGTGCCTGGGGTGCCTCGCGAGGATTGGCCGATATCAGCTGCAATCTTAATGAAGAACCGGAATTTAGTTGTTGTCTCTCCCCTATCTCGTGCTATATAAATTTGTCTTGGGGGGCACCCAGTCAAGATGCTCTTGTCGCCATTGTCTTTAGCATTTGCCATTATTTTATATCCTGTCATTCTCTTCTCCTGGGCCACCCCCCTCAACCATGACCATGATAATGGATTTCTCTACCGCTTTTCTCCGGCCTCAAGCAACGAGACAGAGGGGTTACTTTCATGGGCCGAGGTGCGCCGGGGCTTCTTGCTACGACCGGAGGGAAATCGTGCAGCATATATACCGAACTTTTTTTATTTTTCCTGTTAACAGCAGCGCGAATGGGATCTGTGGCAATTGAGCCATTCTTACATCGACGTCTACTTCCCACACCATGCTATCGCGGAGGCAGAGCTCAGGCTATTGCCCTTCCCGCTCCCTCCCAGCACCAGCCACCGCATCGACAGGGAGGGGGTGCGGGCAGGGACGGGAATGGGGTCGGGCATGGGGTCATCTGCCCCGTGGCCCAATGACCACCAGGATGACTCGCGCACCAAACACCACGCGACTCCAAGCAGCTGGGATGTCGTATCACCATCCAACGCCACCTTCCACGCGCAGTACCACCCGCTCGCTGAGATCGAGAGCTTCGCGCGCGATCTCGCAGCCGCGTACCCGCGCCAGGTCTCCATTGTGCGCCTCGGCCACAGCGGCGAGGGAAGGGAGATGTTTGCACTCGAGATTGTCTCCGAGTCACCGCCCACCCCCACCCCCGCCGCTCCCTATGACGATGGTGATGCGACTTTGGACGACTCCGCCGGCCTGGACCACGACTATGACCACGATGTGCCGTCACGCGACCTGAAATCGCAGGTAGTGCTTGGCATTGGCAGAAAAAGGAAAGAGCGTAGCGCTGTCACGCGATGCGGGTTCCTTATCACAGGCGCCCAGCACGCCCGCGAGGTCAGTCTGTCAGTTCTCTCATTGGCCCTGCTCTGTTTAAAACTTTTTACGCGGACGTCACACTCCATTCGTCTTAGTGGGTTGCTACTGCTTCCGCGTTGTACATCGCACATGCCCTCGTCGCCGATCCGTCCGAGGCGTTTTCTCTTGGGCGTCTACTTGAGCGGCATGTGAGCGTGCAAAGTTTGGAAAAGATGATCAGGCGCTGATCAGGGGACGGGAACAGAACTTTTACATTGTTCCCGTCCCGAACCCAGACGGATATGTCTATAGCTGGGAGAGAGACCGTTTTTGGTGCGTCTCACCCCTTCTCGTTAGTTAATCATTTTTGTCCGACGCCATCTCAGGTACAAGAATCGATTGCAACTCGGCCCTAATGCCCGTTGTGTCGGCGTGGACATGAACAGGTACGTTATTGTCCATCTTGTCTGTGAAATGCTCTCACAAACAAATGTCAAATGACTAATCTTAGGAATTGGGTGGGACTTCTCGTTCACGACTTGACTGTTTTCGCAATCTGATACGAGAGATAAGGGATACAAATGGAAGGGCGCGTCACGTTCGCAGGGCCCCTGCTCGTATTGGTATCCCGGAAACCGCCCGTTTCAGGCCCCCGAAGTTAACAACATGGAAAATTATTTCGCGCGTCTGCCGCGCCTGAAGGGATTCTTGGATTTGCGAAGCTACGGGCAAATGTGTACGTGCATCTCCATGATGGCTCATGGGATTTTTTTTACCGGTTCCTCGCTTGCAGTGTCCACGCCGTTTTCTTATTCATGCAAGAAAAGCCCGAAAGATGCTGAAGATCAGCTGGAAGCGATTTCCGGGGCTGCGCATGCGATGAAAAAGTCGCATGGTACTCTGTTCACCGTAAGCCCTTGTGTCTCATTCCTGAGAATGGTGATTGGTCATACTCGGTATCTCCTAGACGGGGGCGTTGTGTTCGACACTATACAGGTCAGTTGGATGAACGAGTCTTCTCGCACTCGCGGCGCCTTTCAACGACAATGGTCCTTTCTAGAGCCCCCGGGAACATAGTTGATTGGGTGTACAAAAGGATGGGTGTCAAGTATTCCTTTGCTGCCCACTTGCGCGACACTGGTACCGTGAGTCTTGTTTCTGATCCTCATCCCAAGCAATGCTTGACTTTATCTGCCTACTTTTACAGTATGGCTTTGCCCTTCCAGAGCAATGGATAAGACCGGTCGGCGAAGAAACGACGAAGATGGTTGAATACTTGGCTGATTTTATTGCGAAAAAGGAGTGCCACTGATTTGCGTCAAGAAACACGAATAATATGATGGCGTTATAAGTTAAAGTCTAATCAATCCAACACGTTTCGAGCTTTTCGCATTTTTGTACGCTCAAAGTTGTAGTTGTCGGAAAACTAAGAAGAATTGTTTCCCGTCAGCTAGCCCTGCTTTAGCGACGTGCGTGGGTTTTCCACACCTCATACCGTTCAAGGCCGAGTTAGTGAGGGCGTAGAAACCATAATGGAAGTTATCTCTAGTCGTGCATCCCTAAATTACACCCACACCCACCGTCTCGGAGACGTTCCTTACAATCGGCCATGTTCTATGGCCGTGCGAGATCTAGTCTCTAGATAAACTCATCATTATTACTCGGAACCTGGCGCAAGGGGAATTATGGAAGTATACAAGTTCCATTCCATTTTTAGGGACCATGTGTTATCACCAAACTCCCGGAGTGATCGATCCTGACAGCAGCGTGCCATACTGTAGTCTCACCTGCCAGTGTTCGCCAGCACACAATTAATATTTCAAACTACCAGGCGCAAGAGGTTAAGACAAAGATCTACGGTGCAGGGATTTGAAAGCCAGTACTGCTCTCTCTATATATACAGATCTTTCTCAGTAACACATCGTGTGCCAAGTGATATTTAGTACACTGAATTGGGCGAAGAGTAGCCAACACTTCAGCACTTAGCGCTATCTGCCAGTCCATTAGTAACGCTAGAAACCAGGAGGGTACGTAATGAATCTTGACAGCATGTGAGGAAATAGTCCTTAGACACCTTCTCCGCCACTCTTTTCACCTACAACGACCATCATCGGCTCTCGCTCAGAAATGGTGACCGTCCGTGAGAGGTTGTTCAGGGCAGTTCCCCGCCGCGACTTGTGCTTGAGCATCCATCGCTCGAAACCGCGGAAAGGTACCTCACCGCAAAGTCGGCGGGTAATGGCGTGAAGTTCGTCCAAGCACTACACACACGTCGACACCGTTAACAAAGACACTGCGTCAATACACCCGACGACGCACCTGCATCAACTGGTAAACGGCGACGACTGCTGACGTGTAGAACATATGGTCAATCGACTGAATCTCCTCCGGGCCAATCTCGCTGCTGCCATCAAGATCAGAAGTAGCAGATACAACCTGATGATGGATAAGTAGGCGATCCAACAGCGTTTGGGGAAGCACTGAGTGCATGGGCTCGCCCGTCTGGAGCGACTGCGACACCGATGTGAATACGGATACAATGTCGGAAATCTCGAGAAGAATAAGGCCTTAGAGATCAGTGTGGACGGATCGTCACGTACGAAATTCGGGTCGACCACTCTCGTGTGATGTAAGAGTGATAATCGCCACTTGTTATCAAGCTTCCAAAGCGCTCCGCCAAGCTGTTGAGGGTAGAGGATCAGCCAATCACCCTATATCTGCTCCATGTTACACACTTGAGTTAATACCGCAATCATCTCCTCTTGGACCTCCGTCAGTTTGGCATACTCCTCCTTTGGCCAACGCCCACGAATACCTCCTTCCCAGGATGCGAGCCTTATCTGCTCCTTGCCCGCGAGAATTTGGAGCGAGACAGTGATAAGCTGTTTTCTGAACGACTTGAGCCAGTTCAATGATGTAAACGAGGCATCCATCCCAGTATCGCTCTCTGTGATCCATGCGGACATAAGAGAAACATAGACGTGGCCAAGGGCATCAATTGAAGAGGCTGCGCGCAGACGCACGGCTTTGCGTCCGGACTTCGGTGGGAGCATCATGATGATAAAAGAAGCGCAACAACCTATTGTCTGGTCAACGAGAGCGAAAAGGATAAGCGTGGCCCCATACCGATCATAACGAGGGTCCATCGGCGCCACGCGGCATGCCACCCAATGCCAGGATTAGAAATTACAGGAAGATGGCCATCGATCCACGAGTATCCTATGATCAAGGACGATGTGGCCTAAAATAGAGTGAGTCATGCTCAGACAGAGCGATACCAAGTACGAACGGTTCCAAGCATCACGCCCGTCGCATACCTTGGCGGAGCGAACAGCCTCACGAACATGACAGGAAGTATGACTACCGCGTAACTGGTAGCAAGCCCATATGGGTTACCCTTTCCGCTCCCATTACCTGAATTTTTAAATGAATAGGACTACGGGACCACTGAACGCAGAATGATTACCGATATACCAGATGAGCAGAGCTACTATTAGACCCAAGAACGTGCCCCAAAGTCGGATGACGTAGCTACGTCAAGTAAGGACTCGAAGCTTTAAAAGCCAGGGACTACTCACTTGTATATCTGATCACCTGCGTAGACTGACAAGATGGTCTGGGCCATGATCAGAGACCTGGTACACCTTTAGTAACCCAGCACTCGATGACTCAAACTGACTCAGCTCACCAAATGCCCTTGTTGATGTAGAAAAAATCTACTTTCTGTCAATCATTGAACGGGACACACAGAACAACACATACGGGCACTGTTCTTAAACACGGCTGGGAGCCAAAGCAGAATACTGAGGAGCACATATCGGAAGACGAACTTGCAGCCATCGCGTCAGCGCATCGATACAAAATGATGAGGTGATGGGACGCACCACAGCCTCAGCCGTCTTTGTCCACCGCATGAAACCATGCAGTAGACCCATAAACTTCTGGAAGATGTTCGTTGGCGGGTGGCTATCCGGGTCCAGACCTAAAATCGGGTACATACCCATCAGCAGCGATATCAACAGTCAGGAGAGGTTCTCACGATATTCTTCTTCTCCGATGTCATCTCCATCTTCGTCCATATAAACGCCGAGCCCCTCCTCTTCACCGAAAGCTTGTTCTTCATTCCTTCTGCGCCCCTTGAGCATCGCATTCACCACATGCCTCAGGCTTGAAGGCGCCCATGGGCGGACCTTTCGACGTCGCGCACTGGTCTCGGCCACCGTTTGAACGAGCGAGAGCACAACTTCTCCAATTATGACGGTCGTTGAGCAGAACACATACCCGAGGTAAAGTCCTCTAAGAGGCATGTCTGCCCTGGGTTTGTGTCCATAGGGTGCAAATATAGCATTGGGGCCGCGCTTCTTGAGACTGTCTAAGGCGGCCCGGAGTCTGTCACCGGCTGCGTCTAGGCGTTTTTCTAGCGGAGCAATGGGTCCGGCGCGGGAAAATAGCCGGTCGTTGTTGACTGCGGTAATTAGCGCCTGGACGGCAGACACCCCTTCCATAGTGGCAGCGCGGAGATCAGCCGTTGCATCACGAAGGTGTGGAAGGACCTCGGGAAGCGTGAGCTTCAAGGCAGATTCACGAGCCATGTCCGGATAGAAAACGTGATGCAGAAGATGTGTGTCAGAGGAGACAGTAGCAGGGGCTGGCACGTAAGAAAAAGCCTCAGGTGGGGTGGGTATATCGCGGAGGTGTTTGGCGAAACCCAACAACCCATCTGTTTGATTATTAGAACAGGCAGAACACGACGGAAAAACAATACGTACTAATTCGCGCGACAACTGCAAGAATCTGATCTGCGAGGGCGAATGCATCATCGCCACTCCAGCGGCCAATGCTAAACTCGCTTTGAAGGTGGACTTTCAATCCTACCACTGAAAAGCCACAACGTGAGCTGTAACTTACGACGACGATAAGATGGAATATTCACGAGATTGATACATCGTCATAACGGCGGCGCGCAACCCAATCAGCGCCTTTAATTTCGGACATTCTTCACTATAGTCGCCAAGCTGAGGAGATAGGAAACCATCTTGCGCAGCAAGCAGGGCCTTGACCTTCTCGAGCATCACTGAAATCAGGCCAAGGTATGCGTGGTTCACGGTCTCGGGAAAGAGACATAAACAACAAACAAGACCGATCGCGCAAAAACTAGATGAAGCGATAAGCATACTGTTGAGGATTCTGTAGTTTGGAAAGGGGTAGAGAGGACCGATAGACTGGGGTGAAAAATGAGATGAGCACCCATTGAGCTGGAAGTAGCCACGTACACACACAACATCGAGAGCAATGGTACCAAAGATAGAAAATAAGACGAATGGCGGGCTGTATGCGCGCACCAAGGCGAATACCACGGCACCGAAGCTCAAGAAAACCCCATATATAACTGAGGCTCTGATAAGACGTTAGAGAGGTCAACACTCCGACGCGATTATAAGCTAACCTAGCATCCAGAAAGTCACCTTGAAAGACTACGATTTTATAAACTTGATCTGGATTTACGGAACCTTGGAAGCTGTATTTGGAATCAGGTGGAGACATTAATTTAATCCCGCGACTAGTGAAGCAACTGACTTATTGGCCGCTTTTTGTAAAGTAGCCTCATCGACGAGATGAGAGCGCACAGAAAGAGATGCCTTCATTCCAGCCAATCCGATGGCCCAACCGGCTACCAGTCCTAGTAACGATTGAAAGACAATCTGCCCCAACAAGACTGGCTTAAGTGGCTTCAGGGCCATGCATGAAGGTACGTACGATAATGTAAACTTGCACCGGATACCCAGGAGGGATGAAAAAAGAGAAGAGCATTCCGAAATAAGCACTACGGATATACCGATTCTGTCAACGCGGGGGCATATGGAGTAGGTAGTTGCACGCACAGATTCCCAATCGTCTTGAGGGACTTGTCAGACAACATAAGAATGAGTGTCGCCCATGCTGCAAGCCACGACCGGAAAAGGATTCGTTGTGACTTTTTCTGGCGGATATTGTTGATTACCCAGGGCTGTGGTCGTATGAAGTCCCAGAGGGCGCGCACGAATCTTGGAGTACGAGAGACCTTGGGGTTCTGCGGGTTTTCGCCGGACGTGGTGGCAGAAGTGCTTGGTCGAGACGAGGAGGACTCAGGTTTGGACATCCTGGCCTAATGTCCGGTGGGTCGTCCGTGGTGCGCAGAGAGAATGTGTGAACATTCGCACTTTACCTGGGCGTTTGGGTTGTCGGGTGTAACGAATTGGTTCCGCTTCCACCCGGCCTCGTTGAGCAACTTGAGCTCACGCAATCACGAGCTTGCCTTCCATCTCTAAATTACACCCTAGTCCCAATAATCTGCATTAGCTCCCTTGAGACGCGTAGAGATCCCTGTCGTGCTCCCTGTTAGGTTTTTTTTACAAATTTCTTGAGGCCCTGGACCCTTGGCTTAGTGTGCACCGAAGCGCCCCGGAAAGCTGCCCAGCCGAGAAGCGCCACAGTCAGTTCCGAGCATCTGACCTCGAGCCGGAGTGCCGGATATCAAACATGACAAACACGTCCCTCTCAAACCCCGCTAACCCTGTGCACTTGTCTCAATACTTTTGGGGGGAGGGCTGATGCCTTATATTACTCAGAAATGAACGAAAAATAAAAAGCAACCAAATATGAAATTTGAGCCTGAGCAACTGACAAACAACATCAGTAGATTGTAGTGTGGTGAATCTAGATGTCCGATCCTGAGCTTCCTTCCAGCAGCCATAGTCCAACCACCCAATATGATTAAACCCGTGCCATGACCCAGAAAAACTTGCAATACAGTCCCAGCTTTTGGACATGACCAGCTTGTGGGAGGTCCAGATTTGAGGTTGTATCAGTGGGCATACCAACCACCTACAGATTCCACTCAACTAGATATCAAACATTCTCCAGTTAAAATGCCTCAGAGTCAAAATGTCACTAAGAGACACACTAGTATTGGGAACTGAGAGATCGATGAACAAACAAGCGGGCGCCCCAAATTCACCAACATGTTTCTAGGCGTTTATTTAAACTGTCCCAGTGTTGATTGAGGATATAGACGTGTGAGATTCCACCGACCAGTGAAACCGGTGGCAAAAATGTGGATCTCTACGAGAAGAGAAGCAGCTCAGCTCAGTTCGCGTCGCTGCCCTGATACCACGCCATGTAGCCATCAATGCAACACAAACCCTCTTTTCCTTCTCTCTCTCCATGTCATCCAAACCAGAAGCTTCCCCTTCTGAAGCTCCAGGATCTCCACAGTCCTCTCAGCTCCCTTCTTTACCGGCAGCACCATCCCCGCAAAAGAAGAGCCTCCTTGATCACTTTCCTCCATGGGTGGCCACAAACATACGCTCAACAGAGAGTCGCAAGATGCTCTTGCGGTGCTGGCTGGGCTCCTGGGCGGCCCTTGTTCTCATGCTACCTGATAAATCCTTAAAGACCATGGGGAATTCGTGCGTGTCTTGCCTACTCTGTGTAGACTGCTGGACAGTCTCCACGGCATTTCGAATGGACGTTGACCTTCACGACTCTTGCAGAGCATTCTTTGCCTTTCTAATATCCCTTTTACTCCCGCCTATGTTTCCTGTGCAGTTCTTCTTCTTTGTAAGTTGGGTCATACATTCTCAATAACATCCATGACACCATATACATTAGACCATATCGACGATATTAATTGGCGTATTACTTGGATGGGGCATCGGTGCTGCGGGCATGAAAGCTGCGGTAGCAGCCCGCAATGGGGTCCTGCTAAAGTCCTCCCTTCAACGGGTAAAGGAAACGTACGTTTCTTTTTCCTTCTATATTGTCACTCGGCTTTACTTTCCGCTCCAAGCGCTGCTGGTTCTGCAAACCCGGACCAAGTGTTCAAATTGGAGGTATTCCAAGGAGAATTCCTCGACATCCGGTCAGTTATCAACCTGAAGGTCCGGTATCGGCGCTCACCTATCCCCAGGTCGTCAGCCGTCTTCGGTGTCTTCCTTGCAATCGGTGCATTTCTCTTCGCCGCCATCCGTGCTTACTATAGGCCCCTTATCTTCATGAGCATCTTTGGAACCATTGCAATTGATGTATTCTGTGTATGTCGCCCTCATTCCCACTTGTTCTTTCTAATGCCTCCGTAGTTCGTTGGTCCTCTTTTCCCCTTTGGCCAGTACAATATCCTTAACGGTGTACTCATCCCGGCCTCGATGTATGCGGGGATCGCAATTGTGGTCACCATCTTTGTTTTCCCTCAAACAGCTCAACATGCATTCCTCGGAACCGTCGCCTTGCTTCTCACCCAGATCAAGCTTCTCCTTGACGCACAGGAAGATTTACTTAATTCACCCCCAGGGTCGATTCCCCCTGAGAGCCCGAAGTTCTTGCAGTTGCGTGCTATCAGAGTTTCGATGTTCACGATTTATCAAGGGCGTACGTTCTCGTCAACATGTGTAATAGATCAGGCCTGACTATAGTTCACTTAAAGTGGCGCAGCTGGGCAAGTTTATAAATGCAGAGTTTAGCTGGGGCCGCTGGAACAGTGACGACGCAAGGCAACTTGAAGAACCATTGCTTGCCGTTCTCTCTCGCATGAGTCAGTGGTACTTGTCCCCGCTTTATGATGAATTCTTACCTCTTCTAGATGGTCTTATGAGCTTCGTCAAGTATACCGCTCGCAACGTATCCAATCCTGCGGCGCTAGACACTGATCTCGTCGAGAAGACCTCGCAGAGCACGGGATTGACTGACACATTCCTTGTGCAGCAGATGTATAAACGCAATGATGATGACGAACGCCAAAATTCTCTTCGCCTCGTGGACCTTTTACCGCTGCTTCGCGAGGCGACCTTCGACCTTCGTTCCGCTGCATCTAACGCACTCGCCGCGGTCAGAGGCACTATCAACTTTGTGAACACTACGCGCTGGAGCTGGCGCAGCACTACAGATGTACAGGTTGAACAGGAGAACCAGTTGGACTCAGCAGCAGAGCGTCTCCGAGGTGCGCTGGCCAAGTTCAGGGCGACTGGACGTCTGCGTTTCATGGAGCCGTTTGAGCCGCATCTGGGTACTTCCGCCCCGCCGCTGCGCAGTCTGTACGTTTGCTACGTTTTCAGCGCATCGATCGTCGTTGTCTCCGAGGCTATTCTCAAAGTCGCGGAGACTGTGCGAGAGATCACCAGCAAGCGCAGAAAGAATAGGCTCTGGGCTCCGAAGGGGTTGCGCCAGCTCGCGCATGCCTTGTTCGTGGAAAAGAGTACCGACGGCGATTTGCGTGCGTACGGGGAAACCCAAGAGGTTACGGAGGTCACCCCAGAAGGAGATGAAGAAAAGAAATACCGTTTGTATCAATCACGGCCGTTTTTTGCCGACATTAACTCAATTACTTTTCTCCAGGGCGTGACCCAGATAGCCGACCACCAACAAATGTAGCGCAGAAGATAATGAATCGCTTACATGGCATTTATGATTGGACTAAAACGCCGGAGGCTCTGGTACCCAGTTTTGTCTGCGAACTCAGCGACTAGGTGCTTAACGGTGGCTGCCCAGTTTATTTTCAGATATGTATTCATTTCGATTGCGATTTGGGTACCAGCAGTAATCAGGAGCACCGCACGTAAGTTACCCTGATGTACTTGCCCATCCATGTTTGCGATCCCTCTTGGCAGACTTTTATTACGTACAAAAGGGTGTCTGGTATGACAAGCTCAGATCGCATTCATCACGACTCTGACCACTGACCGCGATATCGTAGGGCACTTGTGATGGCCCAGACGACGTTGACGATATATGCCGGCGACCAGCTGTACAAGTCTGTGGATCCCTTGTCTTGTCGTTCCTTCCTTTGACTTTGAACAGCTACTTCATCCGGCTGACCGGGACATTTATCGGCCTTATCGTTGGATTACTTGCTTGGTATGTCGGTGAGTGTCATTACCGCCTCTCATTCGATTGTCTGCTTGAGCGTCATTTGTTCAGGGAACGGCCACGCACGTGGAAATGCGTACGGGACAGCGGCAAGCGTCGGGGTCTTCCTCGTGCCTGTCATGTTCATTCGGCTCTTTGCCCCTCAGCAGTACCTTCAGGGTACCATTCTCATGGGTGTATGCAGTGGCCTTGTTATATCCAATTTCTGAATCCTAACTTCCATTCAGTCTACTGTTGCCCTCGTCATCGGATATTCCTGGATTGACGGCCACCTCTTTCTCATTTCCAATGTCGGAATTGGTTGGCCCGTCGCCTGGAAGCGCTGGGTACTGGTCATGATTGGTATGTTATCATTGACGTTTCTGCATTATTCCTACCAACGCGTAGTCAGGATGCGCTGCATCCTTTATCTTGATGATTTTGCCACCTAGATCTGCCCGTAAAGCTGTCCGTGTCAACTGTTCCAAGACCCTCACCTCGCTGTCTTATATATATGCATCGTTCATGTCTACTTGGATTACAGACGCTCCCTCTTCGAAGGAGCTGAAGTCTAGTCTATCGGCACGGACCAGTTCACTCCGCGTTCAATTGTCCACGGTAGTGCTACAACTTCGTGATCTGAAAGACATAGCGAGATGGGCGAGATGGGAGGGGAATTTGCGCGGCCACTGGCCGTATGAGGAGTACGACAGACTGATTGATATACAGCAGGAGATGGTTGCCGTGTTCGCTCAGGTAAGTCGAGTCTTTAATTGAGGGCATACCGTTGGTGATTCCGAGAAGCTTGCAAGTGCACTCTCACAGCTCGACGACGAATGGCGATCAGAAATCATACACCACACCAAAGTTGTGAACCCGAACTTCGTCCGTACCCCTTTGATTAATCCTTACTTTATGCGCCATTAAAGACCTTCTAGATCTCGGATGTTCTCTCAGTGTTCTCGCTGGTTGCGCAGTCGCTTCGTACTGGGGAACCGATGCACGCTGTGCTTCCCCAAAGCTTGCTTGATCGACTGCTTTACCACGACACCGCAGCTTATGCTGCTCCGCCAGCCATAGGGGTTGAGCTCGTGCGAGAACTGCGCTCGCCGAATTACTTGTTCTACGCGACGGCGGTGATCAGCGTACTTCAGATTACAGAGGTACGTGCAACTTCTGCCTGAGATGAGAATCTCTGCTTATCACAGTTAACGTATACAGTTGCTGGATGAATTGCATAGTATTACGCGTAATTTGTGCGGTGAGATACCGTTCAAAGGTTTCGAGGAGTGGAAAGACGTTCACCAACGTGCGCACGCGCTGGCTCCCACGACTTGATTTGGTTTTGTGGAATAATGGAAGACATGGTTTTTACTTTTACCCCACCTCCACAAATATTTATATTTGATATCCTGCAACGTTGATGACGTTAATGCTCGATTTATACCATAGGGTGTTATTTACTTGACCCTTCCTTACGTTTCACGACAGGGTAACTGTCCGATGAAAAGGGAAATCAATTCGACGATCACGGTTCACTGCAAGTCGTACGACATCGCTACAGAGTCTATCTCAAATTGCGAACACAGCAACCCTACTCACGTTTTGGATTGGAAATCGCTACTGCATTACTACGCCCTTCTTTTCCTACAACGCAACTCACAACAAACAGGAACATGGACGGGATTTAAGAAGCCTAGAGTCTCTTGAGGAGAACAGCCTTGAGGGTGACGCTATCCTCAGCAAACTTCCTGATACCTTCGTGAAGCTTGTCAAAAGCCATCTGATCTTGAAGGAGCTCCCAGCGGAAATCGGACTCATTGTCAATGTACGAAACTTTCGAGATCGGCTCTGCCTGTCCGGAAGCTTCGATGCTGAGCTTCCTGGGGACTGGGGCATCACTGTTCTTCAGCTCCTCGAGAAGCGCAGGTGAGATGGTAAGGAAGTCCACGCCGGCGAGGGCCTTGATCTCGCCAACCTACAGGAGACGTGTGAAAGATCAGTGGCAAGTGGTGGCAAAGGGGGCTTGAAGGGAGCCGGCTGTGTGAATGGATACGGACATTACGGAATGATGCGCCCATGACGATGGTCTTGTAGCCATGCTGTTTGTAGTAATTGAAGATCCGCCTGACAGACTGGACACCGGGGTCATCCTCGCCTTCGTAGTTCTTCCCGGTTGCCTTCTTGTGCCAGTCGAGGATCTGGTCGTTTGCAGAGCAGTTAGATTACGTAAGACGTGGAAACGTCATCAATGGAGGACTAACTCGGCCAACGAATGGGGAGATCAATGTCACGCCAGCTTCAGCACAGGCAACGGCCTGAGCGAAGCCAAAGAGAAGAGTGAGATTGCAGTGTATGCCCTCGTCGCGCTCGAGCTCTCGCGCGGCCTGGATACCTTCCCAGGTCGATGCGATCTTGATGAGCACACGTTCTCGCTTGATGCCAACCGACTCGTACAGTGAGATGAGCTCTCTGGCCTTGGCCTTGGTTCCCTCCTTGTCAAAGGAGAGGCGAGCATCCACTTCGGTAGAGACACGGCCAGGGATGATGGCGAGGATCTCTCTACCGAATTCGACCAACTATGAAGATGCCACGTAAGCAGATAATCGTTGTGAAGATTTGTGCTCAAAAATGCACCAGGCGGTCTGTGGCAGCATCAACCTGCTGTTGAGGGGTGCCACCCTTCTGCTTTCCGTATGCGAGGGCGACATCGATCAGACGGGAGTATGCGGATTTGTTCGCTGCAGCAAGTATGAGTGACGGGTTTGTCGTTGCGTCCTACGGCTCTATAAGCCCCGACTGCGATGGGAGAACGCCGGTCATTAAGAGCTTGCCTGGGGTTTGTAAGCATCAATGCCTATTCAAAAGGAGTCAGGAGGGCGGAAACTCTGAGAAGCACCAATGCCTACTTTCGAAGTCGCCAGAGTCAGAGACGACGACGGTCCCCGTCTGTTTAAGCTGGTCGAGGGAGGTGGTCATGTTTAAGATCTGAGAGATGGATGGAGGTTGGAGAGAGGTGATGTCCGTCTCCGCCCGCGACGGAAATCGTTGATTGATAATATACCTCGTTCCGGATCTATCCGGCCCGGCCCGAATAACATATGGTTGTTCGTTTGTGATTACTTACCACTAGCGGTAAAGACGGGGGTAAGCGTAACCTCTTTACTTAATGTTGCGCTGTTCTCTCACTGTGCTTTGGGTCGGTTGTCCTGCCCAGGGATGAGAACGATAAAGCTCACGAATCTGTCTTCATATCTCAGCGTTCACACGTTCGCAGATTCTACCCATGCTTTGTTTTTGACATGAGTGTGTATGCGCGATCGTCAACCTGGAATTGTTTGCTGCCATCAATTGCTCGCCTGACAACCTCCAGAAACACCCACACTACGACGCCGAGTGCTCGGGGAACAATATGCTACAGTGTAGCAGTTTTTTTTGGTCCTCTCCGCCATACTTCCGGGGTTTGAATAAGGAAAACTCCGGGACTTTCGTGATCTCGTCGCTGCCCGGAGCCGCTTCATTTGAACGTAAATGTGTCAACGCTTCCAACAGTTTGCACCATCGCCCGGTTGCTTGGCAAGACATAGCAATCAGACACTTGCCCATCGACCCCAATACTCGGTATTCCTAAGGTGATCTCGTTGTAAGCTTATCGGGATTTGCATCTGGGGAATCGCGACGTTTGCGACGCCATATCATCGAAATTCCGTATACAAGTTCATTTTCCCATCTCCAACCTTATGTGCCATGCACCATGGGTCAACAAAACCACAGCCCGCGCGTTTATGCACCGCAATGGGCCCTAAAACAGCCATTTACATACAACATGGGTTGATTATATTACATACAAATTATGCATATAATCAGTTTGCTTCCAGATAATGCCTCGAGACCAATGCTCAGAACCGCGACACAACTAGCCGTGGGATACATCACTAACCCACACACATGATATACGATCGAAGGCATACCGTTGTTTTCACCAGGAGGAGGATCCGGAGGTCTACTTGGCACTGAGGAGGGCTGGAATCTAGGTGAGCAACGGACGTACCCTCGAAGTTGCCCTCGCAGACGCATCAGCGCTTTCCCAAGCTCATTGCGCCCCTGACCGTCTCTTCCGGTCCCCCAAAACACGTCGTTCTACGTTTTCTTTTATTTAGTCCACCAAGGATTTTGCACCGAGACAGCAGTGAGCAGCGTACAGGACTATCCTCGACGAGCTCTCGATTTCCTGTTTCGAGGAGCGTACGTCGCAGATCATCGTGCTGCGTGAACTTGGCGCGGAGCACCGTGTCCATCACCTCGACGTTCACGTCGAACCAGTCTAATCGCTGATGGGAACGTTGAAATCCTGCTTCTGAGCGCGCAGCGCGTGCACTATGCTGCGTTCGTATAAGTTCGGCTATCGCTGGATCAGTCTTCATGAACTTGAACGCCTGAAAGACTGCTCGAAGGGAGGGTTGTCGTTACAACTACCATGCCGCAATGGCGTGACCATAGTACGCACGATGTTCGGCAGTGGCATAAATTTTTCCTTCATATTCGACCGAGTGCAAAGAAAAGTTCGTAAACCTGAACACATGGATAAGTGAAAGCTCCCTGGGAGAATGAAGGGGTAAAGGGGGAGCGCACTCGAAAAAAGGCTTGCCGCGGGTGTAGAAATATATCGGAGAGGTGTCTGGTTGAGATCCGGTAATTACGCCTGTTGCGTCACACGAGCTAATGTCAGACTCGGAACCCAGCCTGCGAGGCCAAAGGAACGAATACTGTTGCAGAACGAACACCGAGTCCGTGACTGACCTCCTTCGTCGGCGTCGACGTCCATCGGTGTCGGCTCGCTAAGAGCCCGGCGCCTCTTTTTCTTCGGTCTTGTTTCATCGTGCTCTCTTCTTTCTGAAGAAAGGGAGAGCCAGTTGAGGCCAGGAACAGGAAGGAAAGATGGCATCGTAACTTAAGCAAGGCCGAGCTGAACCGACAAAAGGGGCTTATCTAGATCCACGTGATTGACAACCCTCACCGCACCCGCGCCGGGTGAGTGCTGTTTCCTTCTCATATCCATGGCCACCTTCATTCAGAACATCTATTATGTACTTCGACCTTTCAATAACACAAGAAATACGGAACGTGAAGAACAACCCATCTATTTCTACGACTCTGATAAGCCATACTATGAGTCAGCGAAACCGTTATTGGCCATTCCGTTGCTGTCACCACTCATACTTGGCTGCCTCATCCACACGTCGCCAGATTTACAAGCTTCTCCGACTATTCAGTAGAGTATCACGGGCTCGTCTATCCAACCGCGGAACACCGTACGCTTTCTGCCATAGAAATCAAACTGACGCATATAATCACGCGATACTCCCACAGTCTTTCAAGCATTCAAGTTCATGCACACAGACCCCACACTCGCGGAGCGTATACGGAACCTACCCACTCCCCGCATGGCTCAACAAGAGGCAAAGAAAGAGGCGCATCGACAGCGCCCCGACTGGCTGGACGTCAACGTCGCCATTATGGACAAGGTGTTAGAGAGAAAGTTTTCGCAGCACCGTTCCCTCCGCCACATGCTAAGAAACACCGGCTCTCGAGAACTCATAGAGGACAGCCCGGTACGTGCCCACTTGAACTCCGAGTCCTAGCCTCTGTGGCTCAGCGTAGCATGTGATCGCAGATTGACTGGTTCTGGGGGATTGGACGCGATGGCAAGGGCCGTAACGAGCTCGGACAGGCGCTCATGCGACTGCGAGAGCGACTACAAGCCCAGATGAGGTACTGATGTTAGAGTATATATATTTACTGTAACTTGTCTCATGCTTTGGGCATGGCATGCATGTATGTATCCCTTCTGATGGTTCATGTCACGTGATCGAACATCCTGGGCGTAAGATCCTGACAACTGCGCCTGCGCGTATTGGTTTGACGACCTGAAGTTGATCCCTGATCTCAGTATCAATGTGTCCTGATACTCAACGAAGTGCGACGACGTCCTGCCAATATCCAGGCTGTTCGAGGCCTGTCTGGCGAGACCCAGACGGGTCATACTCCTCGTTCTGTGGAAACGCCCACAGACTCGCAATGGCAAGTCACCCGAGATCACAATCGCGCATGTGCAAGGTCGGACAGTATACCAAGCATTCATGTCATTCGGTATATAACTAACTCTGAGGTCAAAGAATTGCGGTGCCAAGCCCGTGTACATCGAGAATGGGCAGGGTATGCGTTCGGGCAGTGCAGTCAAAAGACCACTCACCTTTCGTTAGCTCACGATTTTTGTGGGCGACGCTGTGCAGGAGCGTTTAACAACAATAACCAGCGCCCCAGTCACTCGAGGTCGAGCCTGCCACCAAACGATAGTGTGTGCAGCATCCCCGAATGTCGAAATCGAGCTTATGTCGAGGACAACGGGAATGCCACACAATTCTGTTCCCATCGCCACCGACGGTATGTTCCTTTGAGTGGGTGTTACCCTAGATCTTGGCTAATGTCGCACGGAACTTTCAGCGCGGCTGTCCAACGCGGCATGGTGGATGCCTGTCTCTCGTGCGTACTGAAGCTTCGTGAGACCTGTCAGACATGGCGCTTAGTCCACGGATCCCATAAAGTTGCAAGGAAATGCCAACGGTTAAGATCGGTGACAAGCAAAGCGACTTCTGTTCTAGGCATTGCAGCACGTCCGCGCTCAGTAGAGGTTAGTTACTCTTTACCGGAAGTGCCGTCTCTTAGATTCATTGTCGTCCTTATTTAGCGCCAATTATCCTGGAAATTCCTGAAGGGAACAAGAAACACAGGGAAGGTAAGTATTCACTGGTCGTCACCACCCGCACCTACGGACTGTCGTAGTGGTAAAACAGTTCACTGAACAATGGAAGCATCCAACACCAGTGCCTACGGTGATCAAGGTCCGCGCTGTCCTACTCTGTGTTGTGATTCGTACGGTCTGAGAGCATATTTGTTCAGCTTTGGAGAATTTATGGGGATCGGGTAGTATTTGACCGATTCTCCCGCTACCAGTGATATAGATCACTTTAGTATGCCCGAGAATGTACGACTCACTGTGAATGCTTTAGACTTGAGGTAGAGCGCCACAGTGGTATCCCGAAGGGGAACACGCGACGCCGCTTTCATGGCACTGCACGAGCATGTGCCTTGGGGGACACCTCCTTGGACTACAACCTTTGTGTACAAAGCGCATGTAGTATGTGCAGGATCATCGAGGTGCCACTCGACCGTCCCTTCTGGCTCTTCGTTACACTGATGCGCACGCGCGCTCACAGAGCTCCTTCCAGCTCGCCTGCGCGGGTCAAAAGACAAACTTTGGCCGATTCGGGACGGGAATTTATACGTCCGCGACCTCATCCAAGGTCTGTTTGCGTTACCCATGCGATTGTGGAGAGGGTGACGGCGGCGTCCGCAGGCCAACGATTACTATGACGGGAACGCGTCTCCAAACAGGGCGATGCTCTTAAATGACGTCGTTATGGGGAAAACAATCAAGCTTATGCAGAATAACGAAAACTTGACACAGGTACGGAAGCTGAATTCCGTGAAGCGCTTTTCTTGTACAACACTCAGAATCTCAACAGCCACCGGCGGGATATGACGCAGTAATCGGTGAACCTGGAGGAGATCTGAACTATGATGAATGCATTGGTGCGTACAGAGTGGCTGGATTACCACAGGCTTAATTATGAATGTGTCGCAGTGTATAACGTGAGTGGGCGCCAAATTACGTGGTGATACATTGTCCATTAATTGCGAAATGACAGAATGATGCGATTCGCGCTTCTTTCTTGATCGTATACAAATAAGAACAAAGGACGTTTGGGCTGGTCGGGTTTTTGAAGTGGGTCCAATTAATGTTTATCGCTTTTCATGGTATGTAACTCCAGTTGGGCATGCGTGCATGCAAAGAGTTACGTATGAGTAATTTCCGCTAGTTTGTACTACTGATAAATGGAATCTCCACGTAGTCCACATGTGATTGCCATAAGTTAGACGATCCGAGAGCTCGCTTATGGTATTTGTTTGTAAAGCGGGTTCCTTACAAATACAAATATCTTCGTCCTCCATGAACGTTAACAATCGTGTGATAATCGTGGTGATGGTAGGGTCAATTCTGACTGTTCGTTCACTTGGAAGGATGTCATTGATGGCATGGAATACAACAGGGTGTCTCGGGAAGTGGCAAGACAACACTTGGCAAGGCACTCGCCGAAGCGCTGTCACTGCCATTCATTGATGCGGACGACATACACTCGCAGGCTAACAAAGACAAGATGTCAAGAGGGGAGCCGCTCACGGACGCCGATCGCGGTTCGTGGCTCGTCAGCGTACGTAAAGCTGCGGTGAATGCCCTTGAAGGAGCGAGGTTAGGAGTAGTGGTTGCGTGCTCGGCACTCAAGACCGACTATCGCGAGGTGCTTCGCGGTAAATGGGCCCACCTCGGCGGTTCGGAGACACACCAGGCCATGGTCGTCAGTCACGAAGGAGGCGATAGACAACTGCCGATGGAAAAAGTGTGGGGAAACGGAGATTCACCTGCGCCTGCGCAAAAATTTCGGACAGTTTTTGTGCACCCATTTGGGCCGCGATCCGCACTGTGGGAGCGCATGGCGAGTCGGGAAGGACATTTCATGAAGGCTAATATGCTCGAATCGCAATTAGATACGTTAGAAAACCCCGCGGGGACAGGCGAGGGTGATATTGTGGAGGTTCAACTGGAGGTGAAGCCGGAAGAACAGGTGTGGGCTGCGGTTGAAGGTTTACGTACGATTGGAGCCATCTAGAGGAGTTGAAATTGATTATGGGGCGCGCTGTCTGGAAGAAAGGTGAGCGCTGTAACTTACGGCTGCCGCGCCTTGACGAATATGTTCACCTAGTGCACATGTGGCGAGCCGAGTGTGCCTGGGACGGCTGACACGGCAGGTCGGGCGGTGACAATGAGGTGCAGGGGACGAGTCCATAAGAGGGATAATCGACCCTGAGGCGTGTGAGCGGAGCGAGGTCGAATAACTGGCTCGTGGGGAGCGTCAACCATTGGGCGCATTTCAAGTTGCCAGGGCGTACGAGGACGAGCTCTGTCTGGCTGTCACGTCCATCCTTCCCCCCTCCAGCCTCGCCCGTCCTCTTCCCCTACCATCCCTCTCCCTCCTCTCTCCTCCCTCCATCTCCCCCCGTGCACCATGTTGCCGTCGTCTCAGGTAAACACGAATCCCTTCGAGTCTATACCGCGAGACCGATCGAGGGGGTCGACGCCCACTCCACCGTCTCCCAACGATTCTCCCAACGGGTCATCCACCGCCCTCTCCCCACGCACCCCTACCTTTCCCCCTTCCGACCCACTCTTAACCGCCCCACAATCATCCGATCAGTCCCAGTCCTCTTCCTTACCTTCTAGGACGCACTCACATTCCTTTTCATCCGCCTTCAAATCTTCCCCGCTGAACCCCAACTCTACGGCTCCCTCTCCCTATGCCTTTGTGCGTCCTAGGCCCGCATCTAGGAACAGTGTGCGACTCAGTCGAATCGCGTCAGAGGATTCGCAGGCTCTCGGTTCCCAGCTTGCGACCTCACAGCGCGGTTCCATGGTCTTATGGCGCCTCATCACGGCTGACGACTCGGGCGTTCTCCTTCCTCCTCCTACTTTGTCCCCAAGCCAGCAACGTGCCTCCGTCGTGTCCACCGCCTCATCAACATGGACTCTCTCGTCCGACTCAAAGTACCCGTCTGGTCCACCAACAACACTCAGAAGTGGTCTCGTACCTTACGCCTGGGACCCTTCAGTAGACGACCAGGACGATGGCGATGAAGTTGACTCTCTCCATGCGATAGACGTTGCCGACAAGCCCATCTCGGTGTTCAACCCCCGTAGCATCTCGAACGTTGGTGTCCTGGTCATCCTCATCGGCGCCCTCCTCAGCCTTTTCATTGTGCTACCCGTCGTTACGTATGTAAGGAACAACAGCAACAACTTTTTTCTCGATCAGACCGGCAACACCATCGATTCCCCGCAAGTTGATCTCCACACCCGCACGCTCGTTGATCCTGACACACCCGCATCGGCCCTGCACCGTACTGGATTTGATGGTCTTGATTATGAACTTGTCTTTTCAGACGAGTTCAACCAAGATGGCCGTTATTTTCTCGCTGGAGACGACCCTTTTTGGGAAGCAGTCGACACTTGGTATTGGAGCACTGGCGATCTAGAGTGGTACGACGCTCGCCAGGTCTATACCAAAAATGGTTCCCTGCATATCCGAATCGATAATGTTGAGGAAAAAAACGGTTTGCCCTATCGCTCTGGCATGCTCCAGAGTTGGAACAAGTTTTGCTTCACTGGCGGTTACATCGAGGTTTCTCTTACTCTTCCGGGTCCCAACGACGAGACACGCGGATATGTCAGTCTCTAACCCGCCTTCATTCCGTTTTGTCTTATTCTTACCCCTTCACGCAGTGGCCTGGAGCCTGGACGATGGGCAATCTCGCTAGGCCGGGATTCGGTGCAACGACAGACGGCGTATGGCCGTACTCGTGAGTGTCTTTACTTTGCCCGCACTTTTTGATGTTAACGTGGTTCCCAAGGTACGACTCTTGTGACGTTGGCACCTACCCAAACCAGACCTTGCCTGATGGAAGTGGCCCTGCTGCAGCTCTTCACTCGAATGCATCGCGGGCCGTTTACGACTATCGGCTGTCTTATTTGCCTGGCCAGAGGCTCTCGTATGCTATTTCAGCTTGTTCTCTGTCGTCTTTCACTAAACATTGATTTTTCATCCAGCGCGTGTACCTGCGCTGGCTCCGATCATCCCGGCCCAAGCAACAATAAGGGTCGTGGCGCCCCGGAAATTGATCTACTTGAGGCCGAGCACAATAAACAAGGTTCTGGCGGTGTGGTCTCGCAATCGATGCAAGTCGCGCCATTCGCTCACGACTACATCTACCTAAATGATACACCTGGTGAATGGACGGTGTACAACCCTACCATCTCCTGGGCGAACAACTACAGGTACGCGTTTCATTTACAGGTTACGATGTGTCACTGACAATTCACTTTTGTCGTCGATCCGCAGGGGATCTGCTGTGTCAGTCCCATCCTATCCTTGTCCGTCCGATCGTATCTCACCATATTTTATGGACCCTGCAGACAACAAGCCATTTCTGGCCTCACGCAGCTCCCGTCTGACCTCTTCGAGGGATCAGGACAGGTTTTCCATACCTTTGGTCTGCCCGTGTTGCTTTTCCCTTTTTTAGTCCGTTCTCATTGAGCTTACCCAGGTTTTGAATACTTTGCGGATCCGCAGTCGCGCTCAGATGGGTCAGTCACCTGGCATATGGATAACACACCAACGGTCAAGGTCGGTGCTGGTGCAATCGGGCCTGACCAGGCAACGGATGGATCTGGTGTCAGTCAACGGTTAATTCCTGAGGAACCTTTGGTATGGTCATACCAATCATTCGCCTTACCGTTACTCATTTTGGTCGTTTCCAGGCCATAAATTTCAATATAGCCATGTCGAGTATGTTTTCTGCCTCTCCCGCTTCCATGACCGCTATTAATACTTGCTGTAGATAATTGGCAAACAATCGATTTGTCGACGATGACATTCCCTGCAGAAATGCTTGTCGACTACGTGCGCGTTTACCAGCGTGTTGGCAAGAGGAACATCGGCTGCTCCCCGAAGGATTACCCAACAGAGGACTATATCAACAGAAATTTGGAGGCATATACCAGTCTGTCTTGTCTCAAGTCATGCACGAGTTCATTCTTGCTGACAGCTTCCCTTCACGTAGACCCGCAGTTGAAATATTGGTCGACAGGACCCGCTAGCGCGAACAATACTTGGCCCAAGAACGGGAATGTGCGTGTTAAATCCTTTCGTTCACTTGACCTTCCTAATATAACACTCGAACGAGCAGTACAATGGTGGTTGTTAGCCACTTGGATCAATACCCGCCGCTTCGTATTCTTATCTTCAACCCGCTAGAGTTATACCTCCACACATGATAGGACCCCGCTATGGACTCTTTCTTATGAGCGAACGACTTCGTTCCAGCTCCGTTTTACTGTCTATTACGTACTTACGATCGCGCCTCCACCTCCACATTGCATATAGTATACCATACGCCGTGTATACCTCCTCGCATCCCCTCCACTTTTTTCGGACCAGGACTTGTCGTCTACCCGGACTTTCCCCATTCCCCGTGAATCTCCCTCTAACGACATTTGCCGCACGTGCCTTGTTCAGGTTCCTGTGGTCTCCATCATTACCCACCTCAGATTCTGCCTCAGGTGTTTCGCTCCCTGCATCCATATAGTACGTAAGTTATTGAAATCGCTCGAGAGGGGGGACACTTCTTACTGGATATCACTTGATCGTTTCCTAATCTTTTCATACGACAGAGTGGAACTTTTTTTGTCGTTTCTTGTTTCTTTTGGCTGTTCTCCTTGCCTTTGGGCTTTGATATATCATACAAAGCAAGGTAATAATACAGACAGAGGGAAAACCGTTTCCGTGGTACTGTACAATTTTGACCGCCGCACATCTCCGCGTCTCTATCTGCTTCAGGTCACCATAACAGTCTACATCTCCGTTGTTTAGCTGTTCGGTCCAGAAGCAAAACAGTGCAACGTACCCATTTAGTTGTAGCATATTTGACAAATTCCAATACGAAATAGACGGATGGATATCCAAGAAACGGACAAGTACCCGATTCGAACGTGGTGTACGGAAACTACCAGTCAGTATCAGTCAGTCATTGAACACAAGCCAGCAATGGTTCTATCATCCCGCAAAGCGGGTACCTAAGGAAGCCATTCACTTCTCTGATGGAGGAGCGGAACGCAAACTAGGAATCGTCATTGTGTTGACAAATGAGTACTCCTCGAGCATCAGAAATTTACGTTTTTCACTTCAAGGCATTGACCCAGGAAGAAGCCCGGGGGATCATTAGACGCTCAGCGATGGGTGTGGCCGTAAATCTTTTGACCTGTCTGCCGGTGCGTAGTACGGGCTGGGTAGGTTGGACAGAATCAGGCTGGGCAGAGCAGCAGGCAGTCTCCGTACTACCTCCTGGGAGGATGCCAGTGGGTAACAGCTACCAAGCACATTTCAAGTTTCGACATAATAAAGCAATTTATAATGTCAACTGGAAATTCGGACAGTAGTACAGAATGACAGAAAATATGGGTGAGCACTTACGACGCGATGCAATGTGCACTTTGACCGCAATACGATGGCCGGAAATGAAATGTGTTAGAGTGGAAATCGCGGAACCACCATGTTATGCAAATTTGGAGTACTAGGAGGAACTGTGGATACGGTGTTGAGTGTTAACTAACGAGACGCGTCGGGGCGCGTAGGCCACAGTAGGGTACTGGGCCTTGGTCTTGGGGCATCGACTGCCCTTGGACATCATGCTACAAACAAGGCATAATGTACTGGAGTGATAAGGCGTCCAAACTGGTCTCGAAACCCGTGGCGGTCACTTTCAAGTTTGAGTCACGGGACCGTTCACTTTGAAATCTTACCGACCTGCCAGGGAACAACTGGCAACTGGCAAGTGTCTGGAACTCGGCGATCCCTTGAGCCTTTAGTAAAGGTTATCGGCTACTGCGCTTTCAAGTTCTGTTTCATTTCTAGGTGTCTGGCGACGGATTCCCATTTTCCAATCTCGCGCGAGTACTAGACAGAAAGCCCATGACGGATGATGGGGAACTTCAAGTTGAAAATGGCTGTCGTGCCACCGGCATGGGGTAGGTTGCCTTCATAGCTGCTGTAGTTCACCAAATTCGTATTATCACAAATCACAAGGCGACGTCACACTATCGGCAACCCTCCACCTTGCAAACCAACACTCCTGATCTTGTGACAGGTACCATGTAGTTAGGAATATCTACAAACCTCAGTCCTTTCAAGCAGCAGGAGTTTCTCCAGGACGTGCAACAAGCTTCACGCCGCCGATCCTGGCGCTGGCCAACCTCTCCAGTGCTGCCGGTATCCCTTTCAGTCCTTCCGCAACCAATTCCACGTTGTTAGGCTTATAAAGAGCATTAGATCCAATTTTTTCGGGACACATAGAAACAACGTACCTTGATCGAGCCGTCCGCGAGCAATCCAGGGAGCGCCGTATACATCTCCCTCCCAAACTCTGAATGACCGTGCGTTCTCACCTCTCCGTACGTGAGTACAACCCACCGATTGCCCTTCGGTTCATTGACTACAGATGGGAGTGTTAGGACAAGACTCCCATTAGGTTCCAGGATCTCCCAGTCCGCTCTCTGCGAATCTGGTGTCGAAATGGCATCGTAGATGATTCCCACAGGTCCGTTCGTGATCTCTTTGACAACAGCTGGAACTGAACTGTATGGCACAGTGTGATAGTCAATGACGTGAGTGGCGCCTGCGGCGCGGCAGTAGTTCTCATTGCGCGCGGAGGCAGTTGTGATGATTGGGTTGAATCCGCTAAGCTTTGCTAGCTGGAGTGCTTGACACGATATTTAAGTCTCGTCATCCCTGGAGAGGTGAACTCGTACCATATTGGCCGACGGAGCTTGCGCCACCCGGGATGTATATTGCCTGTCCAGCATACTTCCCGCGTCCACCATCCACCCAAGGGGCAATGAGCTCAGCACCTCCCCGCTCTCTCTTCTCCTGGTAAAGCCCGATGGCGGCAGTGGTAAAGCCAAGAGGGATTGTTGACGCCTTGTCAAATGTCAAGTTCTCCGGGATCTTAACAATTCCCCAAAGTCAGTCCAACACCCTGGAGGACAAAAACGAAGACCGACCTTGGCGATCAGCGGCACGTCTACAAGGACGTATTGTTGAAATGTCCCTCTGTGGCTTCCGAACAAAGCTTGGAAGAAACTGTGGTTGCTTCAGTTCGGCGGGCAGCACTTCGTTTCTCGGAAAGCATCCACCCTACGCACACTTTGTCTCCTTTCTTTAGCGCCGACACGCCCTCTCCAACCTCTTCAACAATGCCAGATCCATCATTTCCCGCAATATACGGGTACTCATCGACGAAGATTCCTGTGCGCTGACTGAAGTTGTCCACCGGGTTCAACGCGCAGGATTCGATCTTGACGAGAACAAAGCCAGGTCCTGGCCGAGGGACCTCTCTGTGTGCGAGCTGGAATGGGCCTCCCTCCTCTGAGAACCACAGTACTTGCTGTTCGGGAGGTGCCAAAGCCATAGCGCTGAAAGTAAGAAGATGACTGGGGCGTAATTTCCAGGTTCGGGAGCATCTGTGAGGCCGTTTAATACCGGGGAAATATGCTCAATGATGACCGCTGCGTCCCAACACAGCCTTTCTCATCAAATTTGTTATGGATACAGTGACTTTCTCAGCAGGATGTCAGCAAGGGCGCTTACAAGAGGCAAGTGTGGCGCCCACGATAGTGATGATCGAGTCACCAATACTGTGTGGGTAACGGGGAGAATGTGGACCACCTGGAGTGGGTCAACTATCAATAGAATTAGCACCCCTGACAACATAAATCAAAAAAATCAAAATGCGACTCGTCTGTATCACTTGAAAGTGGGGTGAACTTTTGAGGCTTGCTGCTGAGCATTCCCTGAGGAATTAGGATATATGGCCTTGGTAGTAGTGATACATCGGACGCCATATCATCCCCTCTACTGATCTGACAGTTCATCTCTGAAGCATGGCACAACACGAGTATTGCAGTGCAGTGTCATTCTTCTAAATGAGGTGTAGTCGGCGGTTATAGTGGATGGGATTATGATGAAATACATCACACTCTTGCACAAAACGTTTAGATATTACAGTTAGTAAGTGTTCTACTTCTACATTTTCATACACAAGAAATGCCTCTTAGAACGCATACTAGAAATAGACATAGCTCGCTCTCCACAATTGGTAGTTGTAATTTAACTCGAATTTGCACAAGTAGGTTGTTGCCTGCATTGAATAGATCAACCCCATGGGAAAGGTCCAACCGGAAGTTGGAACGAACAGATTTCGATGTGGTCTCCTTTAGTGACACGGGCAATAAGACGATGATCGGGGATCAATTTATTTCAGGGCGCGAAAACCGCGCGGGGCGACTGCCCCACTGGCACTGGCACGGGTAGTGATACGCGCCGTACGTACAGAATGAAGGGCAGGTAGGTATCAGACATAATAATATTTCGATTCCTCAGCAAGGGCAGAAGAGTAATAATGGATGTAATTTAGGAACACTACCAAATCCAAGGCAACGTTACAGTGGAAGTGTAGGACTCGGAACCACGTAGTAGTAAGCCCGCAGGCAGCATGTATCCTCCCGCTCGAGCCTCGGTTCTCACTTTTCATCCAAGCGAGTAATCTTAACATACAAGAGGTCCAATGCAAGTCATAGAAACAATTACAAAGAAATACAGCCATCCCACCACCTCACATGTATCAGAGGCCAGAATGATGATCGAGACAGGGAAGAAACGAGAAGAGGATCACCTCCCCAAGTCATCCCCTAGTTCGCTTGCGGGTACGCGGTGGCTGAATCTTACTCAACTCGGATTCAGCTGTGAGTGCTGATGTTCGAGAAGTCGGATCCGGAAAGCGTAGATCACGGCTAGGGAGCCACAAATGGCCGCGCATCCACCCGAAGCAGTGATCTCGACGATGTTTCGCGTGTTGTATTTGCGTAGCTCTTTACCTTGGCTATAGAGTCTCGCGAACGCCGAGACCAACCCGGAAAGGCCAGCGACCAGCCCTGGCTTGAAGATGTTTTCGATTAGCCAGACGTAGTGGTGCGACCATTGAAGCCAGAGAAAGAACATCCCAATCCCGCCGACGCCGCAGAAGGCGTAGGCGACTGCCGATCTGTTCATTGAGGTACGCATTGGATTAATCGTCAACCGATAGCGAGCGGGATGAGCACAGTCAGAATTGCTTTTTGGTTGAAGGAAGGGGCAAGTGAAAAGGAAAGGACGTACAAGCGAAGGACCTCCATGGCCCGCACCGCCCTGGTATCCGTACTTAAGCCCGCATTTGTTAGAACGGCCGTGACAGTGTCGATTATACCGGGGAGAACGACAAAGCCTGAGAGGAGGATCCAAATTAAGAACCATGCAAGGATGGTGTGTAACAGCAGGACATCCTCGAGCAATAGGTCAATGCTCTGATCGCACAATGTAGTTGTCGTCAGATCCTGCGGTTGGACCTGTTGCGGATTCCTTCGGAGCACGTTCATCTGGTGTACTAGGGTCGGGAACTGGGCTCTGACCCGGATTGCTTGTCGGGGGCTGTGCAGCCCCCATGCTAGTGGAGCTAACTTCGCTGATTGCGGTTGAGAATTGTTTGGGTTGGGCTGAAAGGGGGAGCGGAGTCACATTGCTCGCTGATGATATTGATGGTAGAGCAACGGCGTGAGAATTTGTTGTGGGAGAGGATGCGGCTTGCCTGGGCATCCAACTTGATTCTGGACTGGAAAAGACATGCTCAACGGAGTGTCTGGCGACCTGTTCACGCGTTGACAGGGTGAGGCTGGTCGGGTATGCGGGTGCAATGCCGGCACACTCAGCGGCGGCCGTCTGTTGCACTGACGAGTCGACATCCGCACGTACGCCAGACAGTAGCGGAATTCCGCCGTTTATCTGCAAGGACGTGAACGCACTATGCAAGGGTTGCTTGTGGGGACATACTGAAGGAAGAGTCGGTGGCCCGGCCTCTGGCGCCAAGGTAGGTGGTGTCGTGTGCAAGCTGTGCGCAAGATCTAATTGACCTGCGTTGGCCGGGTTGTTGTTCCGAACAGGTGGAAACAAGACAAAAGCATTCTCAGCGGCGCGCGCGTCCAGTTCTGGGGATGGGGATTTAAAGCCGTGTGTTGGTAACGAGTCAGGCGTATCCATAGGCCACGGAGGTGCACGCTGTCCCGAGGTTAGATGAACCATGGGTGGCGAGAAGTCACCCAATATGTGTACTTTCGTCTGCGCTTCCACGTTTCTCTCGGCACTTGCTTACACCGTCAGGTTTCGGTGCTATCTATATCATTCTACGCGGAGGCGCCGGGGAAGGACTCACAGGGAGTTATGAAATCCGCCTGTTGCTAGTCTGCGCAGCATAATACTGGCTCCGAGCTGACATTTAGAATAAAGTTAGAGAACCGACATCGATTGTATGATTGGTCGGAGGCGGTGGACGTGCCGGACAATCTGAGATGAAAATGCCAGTGCGATGTTAGGCCGGGCCTAGGTTTCTTGCTCCGCTACCATCCCAGCCGCCGCCGTCACCTCTTCTTTACTTTTCCTCCCACAATCACATTTCATCTGACGCCAGGGTGTGGTATGGCGCTTCACAGCCACGTTCTATACGCCTCGTGCATTATGGCCAGGAGCCCTAAATTGTCAATCCATGTATTGTGAGATGGTTCTGGACATGATCAGGTGAGTCACGAAGGTCTCGTCATTACTAAAGGCTGGCGTTGGTCGTGCGGACGTGCCAGCATCACATTGCAGGGCTAGGGCTCAAATGGAAAGCCGACTAGACGCCGTGACGGTAGGGAATGAGGCGCAGGCCCGGTCGCAGAGAGTAAGTTAAAAACACGCTATGGGGATGTGGGACCTGTAAGGCGATGTTGAGGGAACAGCCGTGGGAGAGGCAGTGTGGTTGGCAGTATCCTAGGCCTGGGTCCAAGTCATTTTGGCAATGAAACCAAGCATTCGCCTGCTGTAGGTGTATGTCGTAGGGAGTTGACAGGATTATTTGCAATTTCCGAGTGCCCTCTTCAGGATTGTGATGATACCTACAAGGGTTTACACGGCTCTGCTAAAAGAGGTGTTCGTCAACCCAGTAAGAACGTGCCAAAGGGACTGATAGCACCTCCAAGTCCATCTAACTTATAAAAGATACGGGTTAGCCTTGAAAGTCCAGAACTTGTCATACTATACATAGCTGTGGAGGAGACCTGATGGCAATGAAAATAAATCCAAACCACAGACTGGGTGTTGCCCAGATAAGGGTGAGCACTTGCAGGCACAGGTGCGAAGGGCAATAGAATGACGGATCTGAGTCAATCAGAAGCTAAAGCTAAAGAGAGACCATCTGTAAGAATCGAGCCATGGAAGCCCAGACTAGTCATCGTTATCTTCGAGCAGGAGCGAATCCGGGACTGGCATTGCCTGTGCATCAGGAAACCTGTGTCTTACTTTTTTGGATTCGTACGAGTAAAAAAGCCGAAAAGTCGACGAGGAGCCTAGAATCCAAAAAAAATTGATTCCCAAATTCATTTTCAGGAGGAGTGAAGCACAAAAAAACCATCTTTTTTTTTTTTCAAAAAGTAGATTCGTAAGGG
>Ga0209488_10000421_pt1 | contig 35200 bp, 48 predicted proteins | sample Rivendell_Oct201_8_FD_188349 | JGI IMG/M metagenome (GOLD analysis project Ga0209488, IMG submission 188349) | Vadose zone soil microbial communities from the Eel River Critical Zone Observatory, Northern California, USA -... | ecosystem: Environmental > Terrestrial > Soil > Vadose zone >...
GCCTGGACAAACCTCCCCTCGCCTATTGGGCGCAAGTTGCGAGTTACAGAATTTTTGGTCAAAACGATTTTGCGGCGCGATTTCCATCGGCGGCCGCCGCAGCGCTTGTTGCACTGTCGATCTTAGGCTGGGGAACTTTATGCGAGTCGAGTTAAAAAAAAAAAGTATATATTGTATTTCCTTGAAGGGGGAGCCCGGCTGAGGGATTAAGTACACAGTAGAGCCCACGAAGAGCGGCTTCCTTGCGGAAAGACGCGCATCATAGAAGAGGTCATTCTGCCATTGCTCCGTTACTCGGACACGCCGTGAGTTTGCGGCTATCGAGTGCAGCTCTTGATCAAGACTGCGTCAATGGCAAAATTCAACCAATCGCACAAGTCGCCAAATATACGTGACAGTGTGACATGTGTCACCGTCACCGTCACGGCCAAGGTTTAGCCATCTGGCAACTGGGTACTGGATAGTCGACCGACACATTAGACGACAGCTAGCGGACGACCTCAGGGACACAAAATGGCATCGACACGGTACGTGTGCCTCTTTCTAGTATCTTGTCACTTTATTCGCGTGGTGGGTATGGATTTTGATAGCTTGGGAAGTGGTGGATGGAGGCTGTTGGATTGGGATGACGTCGCAAAGGACGAGATGAACGACCGGACGCTGATCTACTCCCTTGTCTCTCCTACAGACTCTACAGCAAAGGGCGGGTACTCGGCCACAAACGCGGAAAGCGTAACACACGACCCAACACCTCCCTCCTCCAGATCGAGGGCGTCGCGAACAAAGATGATGCTCAGTTCTACCTCGGAAAGGTACCCTAGTGGGATCTTCCTTCCTCGGTGCCTTGCGCTGACTTTGTGTCATTCGTCTAGCGCGTAGCATACGTATACCGTGCCAAGCGAGAAGTCGCAGGGTCGAAGGTTCGCGTTATCTGGGGGTACGGTCTTAATATTCCTTGCACAGTGAGCCGTCATTTATGATTTTATAGACGCGTAACTCGCTCGCACGGCAATAGCGGTGTCGTCAAGTCAAAATTCAGTTCCAACTTACCTCCACATGCCTTCGGCGCGACCGTCCGCATCGTATGTCGTCTCCCCTTCGGTCGTGTCGCAATAACTCACATTTTCCAGATGCTGTACCCCTCAAACATCTGATTACTGTATTCTGTCGCATTATCACTCTATTGCAATATGACATGCAACCATGGTCAGCATGCGCTTATCCGCATGAATACATGATTTTTTTGGTGCAACTGTCGATCAGCGTGTTCCTTGTCCGACACTGTATACTAAAATAATCTCCTCCTGAGATGGGTGTGACAATGGATATCAAGCTACAGAGGATAAGACTAGGACTGCGACATGGCAATGTCATTTTCTGCGATAGCTGTAACCACGCGTTTATTATCCCTACCCAACCCTGCGGCACGCTCAGATTCCTCAATCGTGTACGCTGGTTCTTTGAGAGCCTTGCACCGTCGCTTATGAATTTTACTCTTCCAATGTGACCGTAGCGCAGAGTCCGTCTCGTAGTATCTGATAGAATATTCAGCACAGGGCAGAGAAATGTCATACGAAACGAACTTTGCGCATTCGACGCAGTAGTGTTGTGCGAGACCGGGCTTTTCATAGTCTAATTCCTGGGCCTCCAGTTTTGCTCGGTTCTATTAAGAGAGCCGCGCATCAGACTAGGTACCGTGAAGTGTAGATGACAGACCTTGGGGTCTAGGTCGATATGCTGTATCTGGTCGAGATCTCTGGTACGGGCCTGTAAAAAGTAGAGAAAAGGGTTTCAAAAGATATCCTGTGTGGAGACTAGTCGAAAAGTTTTACTCGTGTACGACTGGCACGGTGCACGTCTCGCTGCGCCTTATGTGTTCTTGACCTTCGAAGGCGAGTCATGGGTGGAAGTCAATGGGAAAGTTGGGCTCGTGACTGGTCGTAAGTTATGCGTGTAGGGGCGTAGCGTAGGGGCACAGGTACAGCCTGAGCAGCCAACCGCCGTGGCATGGAAGTCTGGAGTAAAACCAAGGGGAACTGAATCCTCACATTCTGTAACCTCTGACTGCCAGTGGGGATTGACATCTCACGACGCCACCCAAATACCGTCGTTCGGTTTCGGTTTCGGCTTGCAAGGACGTATGCGAATCTTGTCTTGGAACCTTGTGCGCGTACCCGTACCTTTCCCCGTTCCCCAGTACTGACGCGCTTTGAAATCAAACCAGAACGGGGTTCGGACAATACCTCAGTATCATCCGTGAGTGAACTTGCTCACTCTATATTCATGTGGCTAATGGTCGAGGTAGATGGAACACCTTCAAGAACTGGGACGCTGTTCTGAAAGAACTTCAAGCAGACATCATTTGTTTTCAAGGTGCAGTTGACAGCCGCCGTTTCCACTATGTGTCTAGTTCATCTTGACGTCGTGTAGAAATGAAGAGCAATCGCGCTGCGATTGGCCGTGACATCGCGTTGCCAGACTCCTTCAGCTCGTTCTTCTCCTTTCCCGCCGTGAAAGGGGGCTACAGTGGCGTCGCCGTCTATACCAACACGCGTAAAGCAACGCCCCTCAAAGCCGAGGAAGGTCTGTCCGGAGGCCTACAACCGAAGCCTCCCCTGAGTCCCGAAGAGCGCATTTCGACGTCCTACCCCGTCGCTCGCGAGCTCGAGCTCGTCCCCGATGCGGACGGCCAGACCCCAAACGACCTCCTCTCCCTAGATCTCGAAGGGCGTGCACTCGTGCTTGACTTTGGTCTGTTCGTGCTGGTCAACCTGTACTGCCCGAACGAGGGGTCCGACGCGCGATTCCCATACAAGATGAACTACCATCTGATGCTCCAGGAGCGCGTGCGGGGGTTGATGGCGGCAGGGCGGGAGGTCGTCGTCGTCGGCGACCTGAACGTGTGCGCGGCTCCAATCGACCACTGCGATGGGCACCTGCCCAGCAATGCCTCCACCTTCTGGGAGCACCAGGCACGGGCATGGATACGTGACTGGCTGGCACCAAAGGGGCCTTTAATCGACGTGCTCAGAATGTTCTGGCCAGACCGCAAGGGGATGTTTACTTGTACGTGCCCCGCCTATTCCAACTACCTGTTGTACTAAGGATGGCACTTGTGATCTGATGGCGCGATCCGCCTACTAGGCTGGAATACGAAAATCAGCGCACGCGAAACTAATTATGGCACACGCATCGACTACGTGCTCGTCACGCCGGGACTGATCCCTTGGATCAAGGCAGGCGACATCCAGCCAACTATCAAAGGTTCCGACCACTGCCCGATATTCGTCGACTTTCACGACGAGATCATCACCGATGGTGGCGAAAAGCGCCTCCTACATGAAGTGATGCATATGGGTGTGGACCCTGCGACGCGTGAACCTCCAAGATTGGCAGCCAAGTATTGGCCCGAGTTTCAGGGAAAGCAGACGCTCATGTCAAGCTTCTTTACGAAGCGCACCGCGGAGACGTCAGCACCTCCAACAATGTCGCCCGCAAATGGGCCTTCCACTCTGTCGACTGTTTTCGATGTTGTTCTGGATACACAACCACCACCACTATCCGCAGAAGAGAAGCTTCCACAAGTGTCCTCATCGAGCCAACCTGAGACCGAACCTTCGTCAACTCCAACGCCGCTGTCGCCCGTCTCGAGTCAGGCTTCACTCAAAACACCCCAAGAATCCCACGAATCCCGTAAACGCGCGCGCGCGGCCAATTCCACCACGACGGGAACGTCGAAGCCGAAGAAGCTCAGAGCGGGCCAATCGAAGCTCTCCTCGTTCTTCACAAAGCCAACCGCCTCTACGACAGCGCCACCATCAAATGCGTCATCCGACCGAGCCAGTTCGTGGACAACGTCGACGTCGGAAATCATCGATCTCTGCGAGGATAGCGAAGAAACGCCACCTCCATCGCCATCGCCATTGCCGACCATCACGTCGGAAATACGTCTCCCCACGGAGGACAGCCCGTGGTCATCATCGTCCGGCCAACGCAAAGAGAACAACGACGACGACGAAGGGAGCAAAGCGGGCGGCGGCGCAGCGTCCTGGTCCGCGCTCTTCACGCCCATACCGCCGCCGCTCTGCGCGGACCACCAGGAGCCGGCGAAAGAGTTCCGCGTGAACAAGCCGGGGCCTAATAAAGGCCGAACGTTTTATCTCTGTGCGCGGCCGGTTGGGCCTGGGTACGACAAGGGTCGCAGCGAGAGGCTGCGCGAGGAGGTCAATCACCAGTACAAGTGCAATTTCTTCATGTGGTCGAGCGATGCGAGGCGTGAGGCTACGCGTGCTGCCGATGCCGCAGGCGGTGGCGGCGTTGTGGGCGGCAGGGCCAAATCTTGAGGGAATCATCTAACTAGAAGGGAGGAGACTGCGCTGCACTTTTTTGCATGTTTCTATCGCTATATAATATGTACGTTTTACGTTGTTTGTGAATCAATGCCCTCTGAAGTGATAATTCTGGGCCTTGAAGGGAAAATCGTCATAGGTTGCAAATAGAAATCATGATAGTGGCTGTGACAGACGAGAGCGGGATAACATCAAGATTAAAAAAAGGAAGCGTCCGCTGAGACAGAAAGTGGAGACCGTCTAGGAATACAAAACATCACAAGGTACTCTTGACTTGCTTCTTTGCGGTCCCGACATGTGTGTTGTTGACCTGTTCCGCGATAAGTGTCAGCAGCGCATTTATCTTCCACTCCAGGATCGTTGCATCACTTGCCTTGGTAGCGAAACGCAGCGAACACAGTGATTCGTTGAGATGAGCCGCCAACGGCGAAAGATTTAGGAACATCTGCTCAAAAGTCAGCGATGGCGCACACTCTGACAAAAGCCGTCTGATACCAACCAACGTCTTGGAGTTCCCACTTAGCGAGTTTTGCAGCAGGTATGTCAACTGTACATCCCTAGCGTCAAAGTCCCGCCAAAAGCGTACACAGCTTGCTCTTTTCTTTCTTACCTTTGAATTTCGATACGGTATGTGCTTGTCGCTCTTCTCGCTCTTCTCTCCAAGCGCAGCGATGACGTCTCCAAGCGCGCTCAAGCTCTTGTTGATGTTCTGCGTCTCCCGCAGACGGTCCTTGTCCCTCCCTGCGCCGCTCGCGTTCAGCCGCTCGCTGCCGGCGAGGTCGACCAGGTTCAGCGCGCCCTCGCACACCTGGCCCGTGTGCGTGTTCGTGCCGCGGATGCGCAACGTGAACACCGAGTGCGAGCGCGAGGAGCGCTCGTTCATGAGCGTCGCCGCGACCGTGCGCCGCGAGTTGGCCGCGGCGAGGAGGGAGCGGACTTGGGCGGGCGAGCGGAGTTGTTGGACTACGACGTCCGTGACTCGCGTCGACCCCTTCTCGTGCTTGATCTCGTGCTTCTTCTTGTCGAATTCACCCTTTCCGAGGAGGTCGTTGATGGTTTCGTTGTACTGCGCTAAACTATGAGATACGGTATCTTGAATGCCAAAGAGATACGTACGATCTGGAGGAATTGACCTTCGAGGGTGTATTCCCACCCTTTACTTTTCAGTTCTTCAGCGACTTGGAAAACTTGGTCTACGGCGCGGGGTATCATACCCACGGCCTCCTTTGTCTTTATCGTGGCGTCCTTTGTCGGTGTTGTGATACTAATTTTAGAAGAGCACTTACCGAGCCTCCTTCCATCGTAAAGGACTTGCCAGATCCAGTCTGGCCGTAAGCAAAAATACAGACGTTGTAGCCATCAGTGCAGCTTTGTGCGAGTTGTGATATCTCTTCAAAGACCTCTTCTTGCGTGCAATGTGGTTCAAATACCTAAAAGGGTACGACGTTAGTTCGGGTGTGAAAAGCGTGCCACAATAACGAGGGCATTACGCGATCAAAGCTGAAGTTCCAGGCTTCTTTCCGCTCCTGGCCTGTTGCGCTCTCGCTCGTAGAGCTGAGTACGATCTCATGATGGTCCCTCGAGTCAGGAAACGACATGCTTGCCAAAGCCGCCATCCGCGCCTTCTCGTCGGCTGCGCTTGGCACATCCGACGACAGCAGTGGCCGCACGCGCGCAAAGACACGGATGTTGCCCTTGAGTTCCTGCACCATATTGTGTAGGCGACGGCGGACCATCTCCGCCTCGCGGGCTTCCACCTCCAGCTCATCGATGCGGCGTCGCGCCGCCTCGCGGTCAACGCGGAGCGTCGACACAGTTTCGGCGGTTCCGTCATTGGCCGCACGGAGAGCATCAAGCTGCGTCTGCAGCACCGAGTTTTGCGACTGCAGCGAAATCTGTGCGGCGCTCTGCTGAGCAAGCGCCTCCTTGAGCGACGCGGCCGCTTTGCGCTCCCGCTCGAGGTCCTCCCGCGTCGCGACGAGGTCGGCGCTGACGTCGTGCAATTCGCGCTCGCGGCGGCGACCGTCCTCCTCGAGCTCGAGGAGTTCGCGCGCGTGCCACTTGCGCAGGGCTTCCAGCTCGTCATTCTGGGATATGAGCTCGCGCCTGTGGCTGATTTCTTGCGCGCGGGCGGTGGCGAGCGAGCGAACGCGTGCGAGCTGTTCTGCCTGCAGGGCCGCGACTTTCGTACGCTCTGCGTCCATGTCCACCGCTAATCTCGAGTTCTCAGCTGTCTGCGAGCTCGGAATTGATGGCGTCTGGTTCTGCTGTGATGCTCGGAAGCGGAGATCATGTGCGCCAATACCGTTGAGAGCGAGCTTCTGCGGGCCCGATACCGTCCGTACCTTGGCAGGGCGAGGGAGAGCTAGTGGCTGTGAGACGGAGCGTGATGCGGCTGATTTGGGCGGTGCACTTGTTGCACGAGTCGGGCGCGTAGTGATGGTTGTGGGTGGAGGTCCGGACAATGCAGGAGGGCACGGTTTGGTGAGAGGTGGTGGCCCAATCCCCAGTCTGCGAGTACCGCTAGCATTCGTGGCAGAAATATTTTGTCCGAGAGGTCGCACTGGTCGTCCTGTGCCCGCTTCGGCAATAGTCGGGAGCTTGAATGGTTGGGTGTATTCCCGATCAGGGTCGCCTTCAGTGTCGCTGAGAAATTTACGTTTAAGAGATGTCGCAGCAGGAAGTGCCGAGGAGAATGAGGCAGGCATTGATCTCAAAGTTGGCGATTCAACTCGTATCTGCGAGTACGGTCGCGGGTTCGACGCGTCAGTCACGTGACCGAAATAATAGTAATTAATTATCTAATTCTAGGTCTACGTCTGGAGTGTGGAGAGCAACCCTTTCCAAACAAAGTCCCGGGGGTTCCCTCCTGACTCTGTGTATTTTGCTAAGAAGAGCTCATCATTCCCCGCTGAGTGATGGTCAAGCTCAATCCAGTTGGAAACAATGGTGAACTCACGAGTATGGAACGACTTATTTTTGTTCCAGACCTCGAATAACGAGGCTGCCTCGTTTACGTTTAGTTTTTCCGGGACTTTGACGATCTGAATGCCTCTCGTAAAGGTTGCTATCTCGGGTGAGACCTTGAGATATGGTGATGGTCGGAGCGATGGCTGTAAGCCCAAAGCGTGACGGAGTTCTTGAGAGAGACCGTAAGTCTTGTCTGAAAGGGACAAGGCTCCAACGACAGCCCCGCGTGCCTTTTTATCGGAGGTCAGTAAATTGCTTGCGTAAATAAAGAAAAAACTTACAAATGCTTTGCGACCGCTTACATACTCAAGCAGGAGGCGAGGCATGGATAAGTGCCACGCGCGGATAGTCTGGAAATGTGGAGTCTTATATGCTGTCTTCGTAAAGAGCGCTTGGAAGTCGTCAACAGCCAGCAGGACGGGTACTCTGCAATCCAGTTGTGACTCTATATCCGAACAAATGCGGTCATGACTTACTTTGTTTGTTTCCCCAGCGCTTCGAGCAATGTTGCCAAGGTAGCAGGTGCGAAGGTCTGATCTTTGAGTCCGACGTCAATTAACTTGAGAAGAGGGGTGCCTTGGGGCAGTGATAAACCATCGTCCAAATCAATCTTGTCTTCCGTGACCAGCGAACTCAAGGCATGTTCATTTACGGTGCGAAAGCGCTGGAGTGTTTGTTGAGCAAAGACAGGCTGGAGATACGTCTGCGTGCGTGGGTCATAAGAATACAGCGTCGATGAATTCACAAGGTTGATAGCTTGAAAGCTATTAGCGCACTCAATCCACGCACAACCGATCAGACGTACCACGGGGGATATACATCACTAGCCAGCCTGCGGACGTAGCGTACTCTACTCCTTGGATCAATAGATAGCTCTTGCCGCAACCGGCAGAACCAGCTATAGGGGTATATGGTGTGAATTACACCACCGGAAACTGGTGCGAATGAACTTACACAAGACAAGTCTGTTATTTTCACTCGACTCCTGACTCGCAACTTGTAGGCGATCCACCAGTTTTATTGTCACGTCACGGACGACTGACGCGGCCTTTGAAAGAATACGAAACTGGGAAAAGTCAGGTCAAGAACGAAATGACATGGAAGTGACTCACGTCTAAGAGCACATTACGCGGCACGCCAAACACTCGAGCTGCGTCATTCTCTGGCAACGGAAAAGCTAGTACTCTGCCTAGGTTCCCTTCTGTCAGGTCTTCCTGTACATTCGAGTGTTAGAAGCGTGTAAACAAAGTCGCAACAATCGTTCACGGACAGCACTGAATTGGGGTAAATTAAGCTCGTCTAGGCGTTGGCTTTGAAATAGTTCGTGCTTAAGTTGGCTAGCGGGGAGTGGTACGAAGGCCTGAGTGAGTATCCGCATAATAAGGAATACAACCTAGCGTCGAGAAAGTAATCACGCACGCCAGGAGACTTGTTATTTCGCATAGCCTCCATCCGTTGCTGCTTCTTCGTTACTTTTTGGCTTTTTCCTCCCTTGAACCCCTGGGCTGAGCGAGTCCGGTGACGCTCGGTTTCAATATATGCGGATACGGAGATTGTGTTAGCAAGCACTTACTATGCTGCTTCACAGAATTGCCCTTGGCCTTAGCTGCATATTGACGCGCATGAAGCAGGAGCCCTGCATCACGAAAAGCACTAAGTGACGCGCGCGGCCGCGTGCTCGCGAGGATGGACATGGACAGACGTGCGCTCTCTGGCCATGTGGCTGAGCCTTTCGAAAATGGGAGCGCGTCCACGTGACATGATCCCTGCGCGCTAGAGCGGCGTTCAACGCGTCTTGCTCTCACGGACATTCCTTTTATCATCGGCAATGATGCAGGTCGATCGACAGCCTCGCTCAGGTCTTGCCACGGTTAAGCGTGACTTTTCGTCGAACGACTCGGCAGGCACGTCTTTCGCTCCTGCACCGGCCGTGACTCCAGTTGCCACCAAACGCAGCGCACTCTCGGACTCCCTTCGGAAGGCTATCCAGGATGGTGTAGCCAGTCGTGAAGCCGAGAAAGCCTCCCTTGCTTCATCATTAGCTCCTGGTTCACAGAAACGCTCTCTTACACCTGAGGCAGCGCCACTTCCCAAAAAACGCCAACTTCCCAAGTCATGGGATGACATTGGGCCTTCGTCCTCAGGATCTCGATCACGTTCTGCTGCGAGTAGTGCTCTGTCACTTAACATGCCGTCAAAAAGTCGTGAGGGGAGGCTCAATTCTCGACAGCCCGCTAAAATATCATTGAGTGACGAGCAGAAACATGTTTTGGAGCTTGTCATGCAGAGGACAAATATTTTCTATACCGGAAGTGCAGGTGTGTCTTGTTTTCATATATTCCTATTTACTGTACAAATTCTAGTATTATTGGTATCTTACGTTCTTTGTCCAATTCCATCCGATTGCATGTGGAGTCCTCGTTGATCGTTATCATTTGCGCATATACTCCCTTGCGTTATACCTTTGAGGAAGGCTGACCTGCATTTAGGAACGGGAAAATCTATTCTCCTACGGGAGATTATAAAATCACTCCATTCCAAATATCTGAAATCGAGATTGCCCGATGCAGTGGCTGTAACTGCATCTACTGGTACTCATACGCCTCGACTATCTATCCTAGTGGATTGTGACGCTAATGTGTATACATAGGCATTGCCGCTTGCAACATTGGTGGTGTAACAATCCATTCCTTCGCCGGTATTGGCCTGGGGGTGGAGGATGTCAATAAGCTTGTCGACAAGATCAAGAAGAACAGGAAAGCCAGCTCGAGGTGGTATCGGACACAGGTCCTGATCATTGACGAAGGTTCGTGCCTCACTCTTGTAAACACCTGGCCTAACTGTTCTTTTAGTGTCGATGATCGACGCTGAACTTTTCGATAAGCTAGACAAGATCGGTCGTAAAATCAGGGGCAAGCCCGACGAGCCCTTCGGAGGCATTCAGGTATGTATTGGTCTCCGCGTTCTTGTTGATTGACCGTCACGATCAACACCGTCACGTAGGTTGTCATCACTGGTGATTTCTTCCAACTGCCTCCTGTTAATAAAGGGAGCAAGCCAACGCGCTTCGCCTTCGAAGCTACTGCTTGGGATCAAACCATCCAGAGAGCCATTAAGCTTACAAAGGTTTTTCGGCAAAAGGATGAAGGTACGAATACGGCTTCATAGAACCGCTGTCCGACGAGCTAAAAGAGTCTAGACTTCGTGAACATGTTGAACGAAATGCGGTTCGGGACTTTGTCTCAAAAATCAGTCGCAGAATTTCAGCAATTGTCAAGGGAAATCGTTTACGACGACGGCATCGGACCAACTGAGCTGTGAGTCAAAGGCGCCCCTAACCCGTATCCTCCCCTTGTCTGAACTAGTTTCAGTTTCCCGCTTCGTCAAGATGTAGATAACTCCAATAACCTGCGCATGAGCCGCCTTCGCGGCGAGAGCAAAACCTATTATTCCCAGGATGGCGGATTGGCCACTGGCGAGATGCGGCGGAGACTTCTCGATAATTTCATGGCCCAAGAAGTCCTACACCTGACGGTTGGCGCCCAAGTGATGCTCATTAAGAACATTGACGAGACGCTTGTCAACGGAAGCATGGGCATCATTGAGGCGTTCGAGGAACCCAGGGTGTATGGCGAGGATCCCGGTGCAGAGTTTTCACGGGACCGGGGACGAAATGAGAACGCTTATAAACTTCAAGAACGACGTCACGCCGATGTCCCGCCCTCGGAGTTGGAAGAAGGGCCCCCAAAGGCGGGGGTTGTCAAGGCTCTGACAATCGACGAATCGCGAAAGAAGAGGCCAGTCGTCGATTTCAACATCCCTAGCGGCGGGACACGTCGAGTCATGCTTGAGCCAGAGATATGGAAAGTCGAACTCCCAAATGGCGAAATACAGGCATCACGGACGCAGGTGCGCCTTGATGACTTCTTTGCTGATCGTCTCATTTATCAAGGTACTGCAGTACCCTCTCATCCTAGCGTGGGCAATGTCCATACACAAGTCACAGGGTCAGACACTTGACAGGGTGAAAGTAGACCTCGCGAGAGTCTTTGAGAAAGGTACAGCTCCTTCGTCATCGTTTCTCCTTGCTTGTGCTAACCGTTCATGTCAACTTCGGTCAGGTCAAGCCTATGTGGCTCTTTCTCGCGCTACATCCCTTGACGGCTTGCAGATCCTGAACTTCAGCCCCAGCAAGGCAAGAAAGTCGATGTTTCTCCTCTGAATTCTACTCATTGTGCTGTATAGGTATTTGTTCACGAGAGAGTGAAGGAGTGGAGCGCAGGCCTCGAGACGCTTGCTGTTCCTATCGTAGTTGATGACTCGGATGACGACATTTAAACGTACGCCGGCTAAACCTGCTAATTTGTTGCGGCGCACATTTCGCCACAGTCCCACATAGTTTCCTTTTTCTGCGTTCTTCAATACACTCATGTAATCCTACACTGTATAACTCATCTCGAATGACTATAGCCATCTTGGCTGCTGCATCCATAGCACCGGTGTGTAGCAGTTTCAACCATTTGACCGGAACAAAGTCAGTGCAAATCAAGTCGAGCGCAGCAGAGCCAGTGTGATCACACTTTGACCATCCTGTAGCTGCCACCCCATATTTGTACCGTGTATCGGTCAACAGACGCGACCCCGACCGAATTAGAACAAAGCACATCGACAAGGAATTAATTGAGTTGGAGATACTCGAGTATTTCCGCACAATAGAGCCATAATTATCTCCCCGATTGACACTTCCCCCGTGGTCACGAAGAAACTGCGAGTGATCGTCCATCTCTCTGTGTCTAATGGTTGGAGTCAATTTTCGACTAAGACTCGCCTTTGTGTTTCTCAACGGCAGGTTGTTATTGTCTCAACGCACATGCAGTCATCGCATGGGCATTGAGACAATAACAGCTTGCTTGCGGAGATTGCTTCTGGCCCAAGAAGTGCAAGAAGCACAGGACTCGCACGCCGTAATGCGACCCTCGGCCACCTCTCGTCAGGAATTGAGATGTTGGGGTACATAGGGGCCCATGCGCACAAGAGGATGTTGAAGACACGGCTCTATATAAGGTCCCCGAGCGAGATGCACACATTAGGATCACCGTCCTGTAATGATCAATCCAGGTCGCCCGAGGCCTCCAGGCTGAAGGGCCCAGGGAGTTGAAAGGTGGTGGAGAGCGACAACAAGTGTTGATCGTAAGCCAACAGGTGATGCGCGGGTGACTGCGAGAACTTATAATCAATAGCAACACGAAGGTGAGAATAACACGAGGAGAAGCGAATACGACAGCACTCCCGTGCTTTATTGACCACGCTTGAACGAAATAGGCACCCACCTCGATTGTGCTGCAGCTCTTACACGAGCGTAGGATGCCTGCGTGAGGCACATCGACACGAAGACAATTACCCCATGTGTGGAGTAGGGTCATCCGAGACAGATATCGACTAAGAAATACTGATCTCTAGAGGCACCAGACTCCAGAGACGCTAGAAACATGAAACATGAAACATAACGACTGTGCATTTTCTCATCGATGAGATCTTTTCTGGATATCGTACGTCTTTGGCACCATGACGCCGCACTGCTATTTAAATACCAACGAGAGAAGGGTCGATGTCAGTTCTGAAGCTGGCGCTCCCTGTCGTATATGCTGAGCGACCGGTCGTTTTGAAAGCGGTATGAGGTGCTCATTTTTCAATCAGAGATTGGACAGTGTAAGACTGTCCGTACGGTCAGCAATGTCTCGCATATAATAGCAGGCGGTCAGGAAACTGACAAGGTCGAGGCCATGACCAAATATGAGAAAGGGACGAGAAGAGAGGAAACTTACTATATCAGACAATCAACCGCCGGGAGCTTCCGACCCGAACGGTTGAGCCAGTCCGGTCCATGGGCTGCAGCTCCATCGCGATCGCCACTGGGATGACTGAACCACTTTTTCTGGGGCTTGATCTTTCAACTCAACAGTTGAAGGCGCTCCTCATAAACGAGAAGGCCGTAGTCGTCTACGATATAGCAGTAGGTTATGACCGGGACTTACCCAAGTACGGGACAACGAATGGTGCCACGTATGGCCCAGGGGACGGTCAAGTCACATCGCCAGTAGCAATGTGGATTGAGGCACTCGACCTCATCCTACAGCGCATGAAAGATGCAGGCGTCGACTTTGGTAGGATCCGTGCCGTCTCTGGGGCCGGTCAGGTACTCTCGTCATACACGCTCTTCTGCAAGAACACTTTCTGAGCTTGCTTGTCGCACAGCAACATGGCTCGGTCTACTGGTCGAAGTCGGCAGAAGATGCGCTTGCCTCACTGGACCCTTCAAAGACGTTGCTCTCGCAACTCATTCCTGACGCGTTCTCTATCCATAACTCGCCGATCTGGCAAGACTCGTCGACAACGCGCGAATGCCGTGATCTTGAGGACATCATCGGCGGTCCTCAGGCGCTCGCAGACCTCACGGGCAGCCGTGCATATGAACGATTCACAGGCGCACAGATTAAAAAGGTCCGCCTGTGCCCAGTTGTGTCAATCCTGATCTACACAGGGCCTATTTATAGATCCGATCGGAGAGATCGGATGAATATGTGTCGACAGCCAGAATATCCCTCGTCTCCTCGTTCTTGCCTTCGCTTTTTCTGGGCTCCATGGCCCCCATTGAGGTTTCAGATGCGAGCGGCATGAACTTGATGGACATTGCGTCTTGCCGATGGGATGAACGCCTTCTTCAGGCGTGCGGAGGACCCGAATTAAGATCGAAAATTGGCTCAGAGCCCGTGCCTGGCGGTACAGTTTTGGGTAAGGTCTCAGCTTGGTGGATTAAGCGATGGGGGTTCCACCCGGGTAAGTGGCATCACAATCACACTTGAAGGGTACAACCCGATACATTTCTCAGACTGTCTTGTCGTACCTTTCACTGGAGATAATCCAGCGACAATGGTGGCCCTCTCGACCCCTGGTGACGCTGTGCTCTCGCTTGGGACTTCCACCACCTTCCTTCTCGCGATATCGCCATCTGACACCCCACCCGCTCGCTTCACCACGTCTCACCTTCTAGCACATCCGACTACAGCGGGTGCTCATATCGCCATGTTGTGCTATAAGAACGGCTCTCTAGCGCGTGAAAAGGTTCGCAACGAATACGCAAACGGAGACTGGGCTTGCTTCAATGAGTTGGTGGCAGCCACAACCCCTGGAAATGGAGGTTTTTGGGGTCTCTACTTCCCGCTTCCTGAGATCATTCCGCCTAATGTTATTGGCGACTTTTACTTCAAATCAGAGGATGGCCTAACAGCACCGACCCCTGTGGAAACGTTACCAGATACAGCGCACCCACGTGCGATTGTCGAATCACAGCTGCTCTCTATTCGAGCACGCGTGGCGGCTATCCTGCAACAGGATGCGCCACGTCTGCGGCGCCTCGTGCTGACAGGGGGCGCCTCGACGAATCCTACAATCCGCCAACTGTCTGCGGATCTGTTTGGCATCCCCGCGTATGTCGCCGAGGACACATCCGAAGCTGCTGCTACTGGCGGCGCATTGCTCGCACGGTACGCATGGTGGCAGTCCAATGGCGGATCTGGGGCTCCGTTCGAAGAAATGCGTGCTCTTGACGCGGAAAGGATGAAACTCGTCGCAGAACCCGATACTGAGATCACGAAGGTATATGATGGGTTAGTCGAAGCATATACACTTTGCGAGGATTTCGTAGTACTACATAGTTAAAATGTATATCTAGGGAGGTAGAAAGAAACTACTTTTTGTTTTCGGAAGTTACGGCCCGGTCTAGCACATCTCCGCGTTCGACAAATTCAAACTTGTCCATCGGTATTACGCTGCCTCCTCGACGACTAAAAGAAATCGTAGTAGAAAAATGGAAATGGAAGAGGATACTAGCGCAACCCCTCCAAGTTCTACCAAGCGCCCTTGCGATCAGGGTGGTAATTCACAAGGCAGCCCCAAACGCGTCAAAGTTGATCTACCACCAACATCGGACGCCAACCCTCATGCTTCAAGCGCAGACATCCCCCAGAGCAGCAAGAAGTCGCAAAAGCGACGCGACGCTGCTGGATACCCAAAGTCGCGTCAAGGAAAGGAGAAGAACAACAGGAACGTGGGACGGAGGCGCCGTGATGCCACCGAGACGAATGAAGCGGGCACGGGGACATCTGAGGTGGTTGATCCCAAAGATGCGCCCGAGAAGGCTCCCCGTCTGCCGAAGCGTCAGTCTGCAATCTTACTCGGTTTTTGTGGAACTGGGTGCGCTGGTATGCAGATGTCTGTATCTCGCTACCATCGTTTCCGTGAAAGACCGTCACTCTGAAAAAAAAAAACTTCTTTTGCAGCCAACCGGATGCGCGAACGATCGAAGGAGTGCTGTTCGACGCGCTTGTGCGCGTCGGCGCGGTGTCCTCGGACAATGCGGATGACCCTACGAAAGTGAGCCTTGGGCGTGCGGCTCGAACAGACGCGGGCGTGCACGCAGCGGGAAACCTCGTGTCTCTCAAGTTGATAACTCAGATCCCTGGGGTGCCGGATGTGGTCGCCGCAGTCAACAACCTACTACCACCTGAGATCCGCATGTGGAGTATCATCCGTGTACAGAACTCCTTCAATGCCAGAACGTACGCCCCTTTTCTACACAACGTGTGCTCCTCATTGAGAGTTTGTAGATCTTGCGATAGTCGCAAATACACATACGTCTTCCCCTCCTACCTTCTCATACCGCCAAAGCCTGGTAGCGGCCTATACGAAACATTCCGCCGTCAGGCAGTCCCATCATCAGACCCCTCATCCAACCCCTGCCCATCTACTGGCAACGTCCATCCTTTCTGGGCTGAATCTCCCTCTGGATTATCAAAGGACGATGATCTACAGAGGAAGCGTCGGTGGCGCACTGGAGCAGAGGCTGTTCAACGATTAAGGGAAATCGTCAAGAAGTTTGAGGGTACTCACAACTTCCACAATTTCACTGTTGGGCGCGAATTCAGTGACAGAAGCAATCAGAGGCACATGAAGAAGATTGAAGTGAATTTCTTGCTGAAATTGTTGGTCGCAAGCACTAATAAGGGAATAGATATCCGACCCGGTCGTCTACGGCAGCACTGAGTGGATCAGCGTAATGTTCCACGGTCAGAGTTTTATGCTTCACCAGGTAACCCGGTCCTCGCAGGATGTCGATCCTCTGCTTACCTTCTCGATAGATCGTGCGTTTGCAGAATAAAACGCGTCATCTACACAACTTATAGTGCTTTCCTCACAGCGCAAGATGGTCTCAGCATTAGTCCTATGCTGTCGCACAGGTACACCTCCGCAGATCATCGAAGAAGTACGTTATCGTAGACACTCCTAGGTGTCGTCATCTGACACCCCAATCTCAAGTTGTACGGACCGCGACAGGTTTTCATCCCGAAGATGCCGGCTCTTGGCCTGCTACTTGAGCATCCGATCTTCGAGTCGTACAACCGTAAAGTCGAATGCGTAAACGAAAGCCTCTCCACAGAAGACGCAGAGTTTCGTCCACCCATTGATTTTGACATTCATCACGACGAAATCGAGAAATTCAAGCAGACGTACATATATGACAGAATGCGAGAGGCTGAAGATCACAAAGCTATGTAGGTGTCGTTTTAACGGTTGTGTTTCGTTGGTTGACACGGTCATTTAGATTCGACGCCTGGGTACGCTCGACTGACGCGTATTCAGGCGACGATCTCCTCTACCTCAACCCAAAGGGCGTTATTCCCGCGGCCGCTGTGGTCAAGAGAAGTGAACGAAGAAAGAACCCATTCCGCGAGAAAAGACGCTTTGACGTTACGGGGTTTCCAGAGAACAGTAAGGTCGACGTGGACGATGTGGAGGACGACGGGGACGAACAGGATGTTGTACTGGATAAGGCACAGCTCGTTGACACGGAGGGCTAACTGGAGGAACATGGTATTTATCGTGGAAATAAGGATACTCGTAAGTAATCTATGGTGTAAACTCTCGTATCCTCTGCCATCCTCGTGATCTATCAGATCCCCATCCCGACTCAACGTAGTGTGTGATGCTGTCGTCGACTAATTCCGGCAAGTACTTATTTGGCTGCCTGAACGAACGAACTGAAATTGATGTGTTCGGAAAGCAGCCATGAAGCCCACGCTGCGTGTGGCCGATGACTTCAGTTCCATCCCCCCACGATTCACGCGCCAGTGACAGATAAATCGTGATCGTGATCTTGGTCCGGGGTGTATAATCGAAACAGACTGGGGATCATGGTTCCAGGAAGTGCTTCCTTCCCCGTCAATTGTGAGATAGTATCCCTCAACCACAACAACCACAACTGCTGAAGAGGAGCAGTGCGAAGTATGAGGACCTGTCCTTTGATAGTTCTTGCTCATGCAAGTGCGTTGGGTCCAACGGCTGTCCTGAGCGCAACGCGGTCACGGTATGGACGGTGCCCGGGAAACGGGTTATCGGATCAAGAGGCCAGCTTATCCCCGCAGCCGCGTGCGTCGATTGCCACTGGTATATCTTGGATCTTCGCCCCACTTGGAGTTGATGCTTCAAGTTGTGCTTTGATTCAAGCGACGATTGGAGCGTCCGTCCAGGCCATGTCATTAGCTAACGCTTATACAGGTTTTGATCCCGGGTCTTGCTTCGTACTGGCCTTGCTAACCTTTCTGGCGATGACCTTGGATATGTGACCTAAAATTAGTACATCTCTACTACCACCGTGACTACACAAGGAGACCATGGCGACTACCCTGCTCGCCAACACCGGCCTAACTCAACGTTATCACTTCTAGACGCTTTCGTTTCCTTTCAGTTTCAAATACTTTACTTTGCGCTATACGTGGGGTCTTCGAGGATATTCTTCTCCATGGCCGGATAAGCAGACCCACTCAGGCTCAAGGGACAAGATAAGCCTTTCGGTGCAAAGCCAGGTTGACATGTACCACGTCATAAACAAAATACATCAAATGTAATCTGTTGTCCCTGAACCTGCTCTCCCCATATCAAATAGAAAAGCCACGCTGCGAGTCGGCCTTACGGAAAGACAAACGCCCACCTGTGCCCCATCAACTGTCGAGCTAGAACAGAAGACACCTCAGGCTCGCCCTTCCCTTCATCGCCGGCCGTGATGATGATATACTCCGGTGCCGTGGTGGTGCCGGTGATGATGAGCACCACACCCTGATCGCACCACAAGTCAAGGCCCGCAATGGAACGCCGCTGTCCGAGTCACTGTCAGCCCCCCGTCTCTTCGGATCACATTTATCAACCACCCCCGCGGCTAAAGTGACCGAAATGCATGATCTGCCTTGGGGAGCGCCCGCAGGAGCTTCCCTGGTACGTGACGGTGCTGGGGGTTAGCGATCTGGTGGGCGATCGCAACGCCTTCTCTGTCTTCCTCGATCATATTTGCCACCCCTGCCCTTCCCCCATGTTCCAGCCAGAGGGGGGCAAACCGAATCACGCCCCTAGGAGGAATTCCTCTGCGGCGCTAGGGGGAGGGCATCCAATTAAGCAGACATCAATTTGTCCAAATTTATGAGGCGCAAGTGAATAAATACATTAGCCACACCATTGCCGCTCACAGCGATCACTCGTGCCCTGGCTTTGCTAATAGCCCAGTGTCGCGTGCATCATACATGCGGTGGGGGGGGTGTGTGGGGCAATTAATTAAAATGGTACCTGAATTCTTTGAAACGGATCGAAAATCCCTTGGTTGGCGATGGTCGTAGTCATTCCTACTTAGTCCCAGACATCCCGTATGTACGTGTATCATTACTCATTCCCGCCAGGGATACACACAACTATATTCACTCTACCAATAGGGAAATGAAACCAAGTCAGGAGAATAACAGTGAGGACCAGGGAGAGACCAATTAAGATGTATGGGGTGGTGCGACAGCGACGACAACAACAATGACATTAAACGACCGAGGAGAAAACCCTCTCTCCTCGCTCACACTTGAAAGCGTGAACAGTCGTCGTACTCATGACTGTTCATTGTCAAGTGCGAGTTCGATCAACCCATCCCTCAAGTCCTGTACACTGGTATCCTCGCTGAGAATAGGCACGGGCGGAGGTGCAGACATTATGCGTGGCAATCTGGACCCAGACGTCAGGCCCAAACCTCTCGATGGTGTGCGCTCCATCCCCCCACCACCACCTGCAGCAGAGGGACCAGCATGACCTCCTCCATCCCGGTGCATGCCCCCAACCGGCTCGCGGGCCTTCCCAGCACCACTTGTCCACACGCCCGTTGGCACTGGCGGCGCCCGAGCCCCGCCAAGAGGAGGGAAGTCTGCAGGCTGTAACGATACTGTCGGTGCATTGGTGGTATGATTACGTGGGCCACCATTGCGCGGAGATGGGCGCGTCGGGTGCAGCGTCGGATTCGGCTTAAGACCGACAGCCCAGTCTGGGCGGGGTGGAAGGGGATGCTGGGAGGAGGTGGTGCGGGAGGACGAAGAAGTCGATGACTGGTTTTAATGAGGGGCAATGAAATGGAGACAGGCACATGGAGGATGGAAGGAGTGGCGAATAGTGTGTATAGTCACGGACGGAGTAATAGTGCGGCACCATTGAATCAGACGTCTTACTGGAGGAAAGTAATACAACCACTCACTGTAACGCTTGATGCTTCATCTCCTGGAGTCCTGCTTCCATTTGATGTGCCCGATGTTCGTCGCATCAAATTATTAAGACGGGATCCAACTGGGCTCGCATTGCCCTCAACAGGCGAAGTCGCTCCTGTACTATAAGGGTTTGCGAAGATAGGGCCATGGCTCAATGAGCCACCGCCATTGCGGGAGTTGCCCCGTTTCCTCCCTCTCGCATCAACATGGCCATTGTCCATCGTAATTGGTGGCATCACACGGATGCCCAGGTCGTTGCTTTGTGGCAATGGCGACATACCGTTAGGGTGGGCTGGAGGTGGAAGAGGCTGTTGTCCCTGCGCATGTGTGTGCATAGGACCCATCTGAGGGATATATGGGGGTATGTTGTAACCGCTATATTGAGGAGCAGAAGCGGGTGTAAACGGGTGAGGGTACTGTGATGGGTGAGGGTGCACTAATGGAGGCGTATTCGAGTGAGAGATGGAAGAAGCTGCTTGCACCAGGTTTGGAGCCCACGAGTACGGCCCCATGTACATCATCTGCTGTGGGTGATGCGGAGGGGGGACAAAGAGTCCGGGAGTTTGAGGATCAGCGGTAGAACCCGAGAGATCAGAGCTCGGTGCGTGATGTTGTGGAGGAGGCGGTGGTGGTGGTGGCTGGTAACCATACGGGAAGTAGGGTACGGGTGGCATGAAGCCCTGTCCCGGACCTTGCTCTAGTGGAGGTGGCGAGTAGGGATACATGAACTGCTGCGCATAGGGCTGTTGCATTGGCTGCGCTTGGTTCGCATCGTAGGAGGCGGTATTTGGGACAGGTTCGTAGATGGAGGCGTAGGTGAATGAAGGTGATGGCGCGCGCGAGCCACGAGTGCTAGACGGAAGTTTGTGGGGAAGCATAGGCCTGGATGACCCTGCCGGATTAGCACCTGATCCATTACGTCGCTCGGTCTTGGTGTCACGCGCAACCGGGCCAGAAAACTCGCTCTCGGTCGGCGCAGTGCTAATTGAGTCATCAATATCGCCTGCGCTACTGCTTCCGCCTCCGCTGGTAGATGCCGATCCTGAAACAAGACTGAACGTGGATGAGCTCGCGCTCATATCGTTTTCTTTTTCCTTAGCTTTATTCTCAAAGTCCAGGAAGATACGTGATCGGGCCTCGTTGTACGCCACTTCACGTTCCTCCAAGGTGAGGGCTTTTTTTGGAGGACGGATTGGCGCACTGCTGCGCCCACCGGTGCTGCCAGCTTCAGAGGGTTCAACATCCGAAGACTCGGCGTCTTCACCGTTGACCGAGCCCGTGCGGGACTGCGACTGTGCTCGGATACGGTCCTGGGCGGATCGACTCATGATTTTGATGGCGGGTTGCTTAGTCTGTTCTAGTGGGACGAGTTCAGAGACCCGTTTGGAAGGACTGTGAAGGGAGAGATAGAGGTTTAAAGGAAGAAAGGATAGAAACATTTGACCTAACGCACATTCTGCTCTCGAGAGTACAAGAGATCCATATGCTCTTCGAACCAGTATCATTTTCAGGGTAGACTCTGTAATAAGCGGAACATCTGTGGATGAGGAGTCTCTGGTACGACGTCATTGTCGGAATTTCCACGCGACCCCTTCAAGTTTGAGATGATTAGCACCAATTGGAAGAAGAAGAGTCGTGGCGTGGATGGAGAAACATCTGATACCGCGACAGAGGAATCTCACTCACTTGCGCTCATTGATGAGTCGTTCCATATCCTCGCCTACACGGAGAACAAAGAGCCGTTCTTTGCCTTTAAGTGCCTCGATGATCGATTGGTCTGCTTCGATTTGGCCCTCAGTTTTATTGTCAGTCTCGGCCGGAGATGGGCTGGGTGCGGGAAAGAGAGAAGGGACCTGACTGTCGGAGAGTGGGAGAGAAGATAAGACTGTCGGCATTGTGAACGGTTCTGCTTGGGGGGAAAGGGTGGTTGTGAGGGAGGAAATACGAGAGACGTCGAGTGAGAGCGATGACGAGGGAGACAGGTTTGAGGAGAGGACGGTTGCTGGGACGGTTCGAGTTGATGTTTCTGAGGGGGAGAGAGAGAGAGAGAAATGAGAAGGGATAAACAGGGTAGAATCGGGGAAAGAAAAAGGAAAGAGGGAACGACAGGTGGGCTGAGTTGATCAAGGACAAAATACCTAGTGACATTGGTAGAGGAAAGGTCTAAGGAGAGCTCAAAGGCATGGACAGACCGGAGATGAGAGTAGTAAGAGGTAGAGGGCACAGCGGAAGGTCCTCATTCGCTCGCTCACACGCCCACTCAATCACAGCCCTCGTCTCTCACAGCCTTGCAAAGTTCCTCTCTCTACCGTTCAGGTGGCTACCAGATGCCAAAGAGATCATTATCACAATATTATTTCCTACACTTGGTCTACCAGAAATCAAAAACAAAACTTATCCCAGCGGGTCTACGTCTTTGGAAGTCACCTTGCGCACCCCCTTCTCTAGTCTCGGGACTGTCATCATCATCACCCGTCGTCTAATGCTCACGAGACGCGCAGGGATCCGGGCGATTCTATCATCCCCCCTAATCACCAAGTAACACCGTACACACTTCTTCGTACCCCTGTGCAAGTTAGATCTCGTACAGTACAATTGCCTCATAACGAGTCGATTTGTCATTTTTTGCGCGCTCGGCGCGTGGGGTGTCGCGTAATAACTCTTCTTCTTGCTCCGTCCCTGCGTGAGAATCCTTCCGTGCTTGTGCCTATCCCTTTCGATTTCATCGTTGTGGCATGGACAAACGCGCGTGCCATTAATGATGTGCGGGTCTGTTCATTCACTCACCCTATCATGTCGTCGGCTAACAGCCATGTGCATGGGCTAGTTGATAGTTCGGCGCGTCCGAACTTCCCCCCTATCACCTGCGATCGCATGGAATATGCGATTTCTGACGGAAAACCGTGTGTATGAGGAGATCAATTCCGTCTGTCTATGTCTAACGACCGTGACAGCAGGGATCGAAAGTTCGGGTGAGACGGGCCGCAGCTTCCGGCAACGTTCCTTGTGGCTCTTTAAGTTGTCTCACTGGGAACTCAGCTGGGTCATTTCCTCGCCTTCCACTCTTATTATTATACGAGATAATTTGGTTGTGGTATAAGCTTTGGAACTGAGTAAGTAATATGAGAACACGAATACTTCGGTCCTCAGCTATTCTCGAGCCCCGCACACCCTTTCTCCGCGATTCGTTCTCCCGAGGCCCTGTCAGAAAATCAACGCGTCGGCACGGTGCTAGAGGTAGGAATCTAGGCCCACCCCCTTCCTTGTGGGTGCTGTATAAACAATGAGCTGCGTCTCTAGTGGTCAAAGCATTGTTTGACGTCCACTGTCCATTGTGGCAGTGGGTGTGGCAGAGTTGTGGCAAGTATCTACCACATTCCATTGTGAAAACGTTAGGCGATCTGATGACCCTCCGCAGTATAAAAGGTCGTGGCTCGAATGTAAGGGCCTCCACAACCTTTTCATTGCACCCCTACAACAGTTGTCCTGCACCTACTGATCGCTATTCCGTACCCTTCTTGTTGCCTCCCAGCATGAACTCCAACCCCCTCTCTGATGTATTCAAGGCTAAAGTGACCTCTCTGATCCTAGATCAGCTCAAGCCCATCGTCACCGAGCTTGCTGTACAACATCAGATGCTCCAAACTCATCTTGCACTGCTCAAACATAATCACAACGTCAATGACTATCAAATGATCAAACTCGAGAACATTCGCGACCTTGAGCAGTCCATCAAGTACGCTTTTGTTGTCATCCTCCTCCCTGATCCCTCCCGTTGACCGAGCTATCACACAGCTTCAAGGTTACGGGTGCGCTTGGCTTTGACCCTTGGCAGCATTCAAGCATGGGGACCAATCTGCGCGAGCCTGTCCCTGCGGACCCGCTGAAGATACCGCGGTTCGCGCCGATTGAATCGGCAACCCCTGCTGAGCGCGCCACCGCGAGCGCCGCACTCGTCGCGGCGGCAGGCATGAGTGCACACCGACTTGGTGTGCCGCTCACGATGCAGGACTTCCCGCGAGACCCAGTCCCGAGAAACCTTCCGAAGGAAGACCCGATGCACTCTCAAGCCCCCCTCTTCGGCATGGGAGCGCCTCGCTGGCGCGCAATGCAAGGCATCCCGCTCCAAGTGATGCCCGGCACAGCGTCGTACAACGGAGAGATGGCCCTGCCTCAGGGCAAGCGAGGTCTCCAGCTGTACAACAAACGAAAACGCGAGCTGGGCGTTCCGATTTGCAGGCAACCCGAGACCCAACCGGGTCCACCGCCTCCAGAGCCTGCTCCGAGTTCGTCGACCGATGACGCCGACCCGAACCGCCCAGGTGCGCGCGACGATGCAGATGCACCTTCCCATCTGTTACCTCCATTCCGGCTTCCTGGCGAGCTGCCGGTGACTCCGACGAATGTTACCATCCCACTTGTTCACGCGAGCGCGCCAGCGGCTCTAGGTGGCAGAGGTGTCAGGTTACCATCGTTCGACCCCGAAGGTGAATCTCCCACTCCCACCGGCGACTACCCTGCGGACCCCATGCTCGGCAGCACGGAATCCATGGGGGGCATGCAGCCCGAGACAATCACGTCTTCCCTCTTTACGCCCCCCGAGCCCAGCAGAGCGGAAACCATGGCAATCACCAAGCCTACCACCGCCGCGCCCTCTACCTACCCCAGGCTTCAAAGAACCGAATCTACCATCGCCGCGCCCTCTACGAGCCCCAGGCTTCGAAGAACAGAGTCTCTGTTGAGCTATGAATCTACCGCCGCCGCGACCTCTGCGCGCCGCCCTCTCCAAAGAACCGAATCTGTGTTAGATTTCGAATCTACTTACGGCGCGGCCCCTGTGCACCCCACGCTCCAAAGAACTGGATCTACCACCATCGCGATCTCTGCGCGCCGCCCTCTCCAAAGAACCGAATCTGTGTTAGACTTCGAATCTACTTACGGCGCAGCCCCTGCGCACCTCACGCGCCAAAGAACCGACTACACCGCTGCGGTGCCCTCTGTGCGACCTGCTCTCCAACGAACCGAATCCGTGTTAGATTTCGAATCTACCCACGCCGCCGCCGCCCATGCGCGCCCCGTTCTTCAAAGAACCGAGTCCGTGTTAGACTTCGAATCTACCACCGCCGCGTCCGCGCCCACTCCCACACTCCCTGCGCGCTCCACGCTCACCAGAACGACAACCGTGTCCTTGATCAAATCATCCACCTCTTCTGCCACATCCGGCACCGCCGCCCCCACATCCTCGCGCTCCACGCTCAACAGGACGACGACTACCATGGCCTCCTCCATCGAATCCACCATCTCTACAACATCCCGCACGGCCCCAGGGCCCCTGCGCTCCTCGCTCAGCATGTCCTCCTCGACCAAAGCCACGGTAGGATCTCGATCTCCTATCCTAAGACCCGCGAGCCCAAGCCCCAGATCGAGAACTAGGACTAAAGGCAAGGGCAAGGGCAAGGCGAAACAGCCCACGACCCTGCAGCAGCGCAAGACACGCACGACCGGCGGCGCTGCTGCTGCGGCTGCGACAACTGCCATCGCCACCGCCACCGCCACCGCGTCCTCCTCCTCAGCCTCAGCCTCGACCTCGAGAGCACCCAAGCGCTCCCGCAGCGATGCCGGACTCGACGACGCCGACGACGCCACCGCCCCCCTTCCAGCAGTAGAGCCCCGACCACGACACGCAAGGAACGACTCGGACATCGTCGACAATGAAAGCGCAGCAGCGCCATCATCTCGAAAGCGCCGCAAACGCCCTACCACCGCCGCCGCAACTACTGCTACTGCTACTGCTCCGAGCCCTAGCCCCAGTATCGGATTTGGTGGTGGTGGCAACTCGATTGTTTTTGGCGTCAGTGACGGTCATGCCCACGTTGAACCTGTACAGAACCAGAACCAAGAACAACCGAGGCGCTCCACACGGGTTGCGCGCGCGACCGCTGCCGCCGCCGCTGCTGCTGCTGCTTCTGTTGCCGCGACCGCAACCAAGCCTGCGCCTGTGCCGCGTGGAAAGGCTCCTATGAAGAGCAAGAAGAAGGCCAATGCTCGATCTTGAAATCGGACTCGGACGCTCTCGAAAATCGGATTTACATTTACGATATCTCCCCAGCTCCCTCTTTCTCTCTGCCTGTTCCTTTTTCTTTTTCTTTTCCTGTTCTTTTCTTGAGCTCGTTGCGCCGCCCGAGTTTTGGGCCATGGACGCTTTTGGTTGGAATTGTCTGGCTTGTCATTTCACTATCTACGATACTCCCATTTTTCATTTTCCTCTCTCGATTTCTGTGTTGTCCTTAGCCTGCATCAGTCGTGCACGCTTTTTTCTCCCTTTGCAATGGATTTCCTGATGCGAACGCCCGTCGGCTATGCACACCTCCCGAGCAGCGCGCTGTCGAGCGCGGAGTGTTTACAAAAAGTGGATTAGTCATGGTCATACATCTATGAATACCCAAAGGTGGGCAGGCACAAAATGTCTATAGTAATGTCCCTTTCAAGTGAGGCCCGACCCAGTCGCGGGGTATACGACATTGTAAATATTATAACTCAAGCTATCACAGCCCAGTCAGAGCAAATCCCCATAGAACTGAAAGGGAATTGACGACCCACCAGAACACGAGAATGAAGAAACCGTAGCCCGCCAGCGCGAGAGCACCCCAGTTGAGAAACTTGTTCTTGTTCGGATCGTCCTTTGTCAGCTGCCATGATTAAACTGCGTCAAGTCTAACTCCCCAAGGGAAAGTCGGGAATACATGCCTTCCAGTAGAACAGTCCAGGAAGGATGAACGAAATCGTCGTCGACCCTGTGGACCCGACAAAAGACAGCACTGCGCACGCGCGTCATTAGTTCACGGAGAATGCCCAAGCAAAGCAGTGAAAACTCATACCCATCTCAAGATTATCTATAAAGTATGCGATTGAGAACCCACCGACGACCACCGCAGTCGTGAGCAGAGTATGCTTCAGCGGCGGCATCTCGCCCGGTGCATGTTCATCCTCGACGGCATCGTCTTCCAACTTGTCGTTCGCCGAACCAAAGTGGAAAACCTTGTCGAGGCAGTTCCTGCATGGGTGGACCTGCAGCGGGTAAGAAAAAAGGACGAGGATCGCGATGGCGAGTTGTCCAATGGCAATGAAGAGCGAGGTCGATGGGTACATGGCGATGATGTTCGCGCTGACCTGTAACATACGTTAGCATGGAAAGCCGTACGGATACGTGGGGATGATATACTCTAGAACCGAATGTAAGATAGCCAAAGACGGCAATGATTTCATAGGTGAGGGTGGCGCCGCCAATGGATGTTCCAATAACGGTGTTCATGCGCTGCTGCGAGTTGGTCTTGAGCTCATTGTAGATGGGGAATAACTGTCCACCCGCCAAAAAGTCAGCAACGGACGTCAAATCGTGAAGGATAAACGGTCTTTACATTCTGTGCGCAAGTGAAAGCGAAGACCTGAATAGGGAAAGTCGAAATGAAGCTCGGTGTGAACTTGATGAAATGTATTTCGCCGGGTGCTGTCATCCCTTTAATCGGGCGGAAATAACACGCAATCACTATGAGAACGAGATACACTGCCCGGGCCCAACAAGCAGTCAAATCAGCGTCCCATAACCTCGAAAAAGGAAGGAAATACTGACCGCAGGAGAAAAGAGCGACGTAGCTGGCATGTCTAAGGCTGTCTAGACGACGAAGGAACGACAATGGTACGAGTACGATCATGACAAGACTGATCCAAACATGCCCACTGAGCGCCCACACGGGCGGATTCGTATCTGGGGATGCCAAGTCGTGATAGAGCGAAGCGACAACATTGGGAAGGAGCGACTTTATGATGATGAGGTAACTGTTTTGCCGCCGCAATTCATTCACGTCAGCCCTGCAGTCTCCCCCGACTCGCACGTGTAAAAAAGAGCGCACCTGATGGACACCCCGAAGCACTTGATAGCAATCGCCGCATCGAAGAACACGGCCGCGCGGGGGAACGTGAGGCTCGCGATGGCGAAGAAGGACGCGCGGCGGTGCGGCGCGTGGCGCGCACACGCCGAGAGGAGATAGAGACCGAATGCGCCGACGGCGCCGGAGAAGGCGCAGGTCAACATGCCAGGGATGATACCCGCAGATGCGAGTGCCTGGAAGGTCGTCATTCAATTCAATTAGGAGCATGAACTTCTAGGAGTAGATGGGTCGTAGAAAGGACAGACGTACCCGAGGAAAGGTGAGCATGCCTAAAGAAAATCCGGAAGTGAGAATTTATATCAAACAGAAGGGACAGAGGAGGTGATGCTGCGCACGCACCACTGCCTATGATTGTGTTCGCCAGGTTGCCAATGCTGCTCGTGAGGGTCGCATGACCCTCCCACTGTGCCTCGTCCTTGACCAGCCCAATGCGGGACGCACTGCTCCCAAGCAGAGCCCTCCCTTCGTCCTCTACCCCTCGCAGGTCATCGTCCTCTACTTGGTCCACGTCCGACGCTGGCAGAGCATGGTAGGCTTTTACCATAATCTCGTAGTGGTAGTAGCAGTAGTAGTTGTGCTTCCCTCTTCACTTCTCTAATGGGATGGGGGAGGCGTTGCGGGGTGGAAAGAGGGAGAGGTATGGCCTCGTGGGCGTATATCGTGTGAGCAGAGCAGTACTAAGTGCCGGTCTGTCTTAGAATGGAACAGAACATGGTCCGGACTCTCCGGAGTATAATCCCGTTCGAGTAATAACCTTCCCTTGCTCCGGGTTCTTCAAACGTCATTCGAAGCTATCTATGAAAATGACGCATCCATGACTTTGAGCGGCCCACCTCGGTCTCGGACCCTCTCTCCTGTCCAGCTTTCCAATCTGCTACAAATCAATGAGACCGGGCTTCGAGCCCTTCAATGTCTCCAGTTCTTGTTGAAACCGTGTACGCGAATTTACAAGTGACGACATCATATAAACTGCATGGCGACAGCAAGAGAGCAGGTGCAAAACGCGAAAACAAGATGAGGAAACAAAGCGATCGTTCAGACAAAGCGAGCTATCGTTGGTAACCCAGAGCGAATAAGTTATATGCGTATGAGATCATGGAGAGGAGAGGAGAGGAGAGGAGAGGAGAGGAGAGGGGGAAAAAAGATGCCGTGCGTTCTTTGAACTTTCAAGGTATCATACATACGCGATGGCTGCTTCCGCAAAGCGATTCTTCTTGCGTTCGCTGCGCGCCTGGCGCCGCTTGCGCAGTTCAGCCATCATCTTTTGGCCAACGGGTGAAAGTTCGGACGACGACGCAGGCGACGGATAGGACGAGCGTAGAGCCCGCTCGTGCGAGGGGGTCATTGGTAGGCGAAACTTTGGAATTCCGGAAGAATCTGAACAATTTGTGAGCGACTTGCCTTCTTGTTTTCAGTCAAAGAAGACAAACGGACACATGCCAGCATCCTCCGTGGTACTTATAATGTTCTCTTTATTGCCTACGTTGGACTTCATCCCCTTGACCTGTGCTCCGAGACCAGCGTCCTTGCTATCAGGAATTAGTCCGCTTGAGCCATATGATACGCTGCGGCGGTGCACATTCTGTGGAGGGAATGGTACGTCTCGCTTCGGGGGAACCCCGGATTGGCGCCCGCCAGCACTAATTGCCCAACGTAGGGCATCATCACTGGCAGTTGAGGCCAGTGTTAGCTTGACCGGCTCTGTGGGAGACGTGGAGGAAAAGTGAGTTTCTAATGTTGGTATCTGCGCGCCGCTTGGAATTTGAAAGCTGCGACGTTCACGAGGGATGCGACTTGCTCCAGCGGCAACTGTTGTCGCAGTAGCCTGTCCGGTACGGGGACCTTCATACAGCCGTCCATGAGCGACCGGTATACGTGTGCGCTCGAGGATGGTTGCCGTGTGTGGGGGGTCCACCAAAATAGAGCCCACAGTGGATGGCGTGTCGGCCAAAGCAGGCACCTCTCCCGGTCGCAATTTGCTTGAATATGACGGGAACTGCTTGGAATTTGAAGGCGTTGTCGGGACACCATGGACATGACCCGTTGACGATTTAAGGTCCCAGGGCGAGGTGGGTGCGATCGAGGGAAATTCCCTATTCATCGACATCGAACGCGTGCGTCGCCTTTCCAACAGAAAACCAAAAACTTCTGCAGCAGGTCGTAACTCAGACCCAGCAGTGTGCCTCGGGGCCAAAGCAGGGTTGTCATCGGAGGTGTAGCTGAGCTCCATTGCCACCGAAGATATGGCGGGGGGAGAGTTGACATCGACGGTATGGGCAATCTCGGGCTTGCTTTCGTGAAAAGGACCATTGCTAACAGTGTCTTGAGGGGTCTCCAGGTGAAATGACGATGCGGAGGATTGGTCGTCACCTAGCCCCCCTTCCCTATTGGCACACGACAGTCAGCAAAACGGCGAATTCGGGACTCAGAATGGCCGTACCGAAGGATGCCTTCCGCCCAGGATATATCACCTTCCGTGGAGCCGGTGAGATTGGCCGAATCCGGGTTACCGAGCAACTGGCGAAGGGTCGAGCCACCACGCTTGAGCTGAGCAGGACCAATATTCAAGCACTCCTTTTCGGCAGCGGATGGTGTATTCGAAAACGCTGTGCTGTCAAGGCGCCCCTTGTCGTCATACATGTCGAGTAAACTGGCTACTGAAGGGTCTCGTCTTAGCATGCTCAGACGGTTTCGATCTTTCGGAGTGATAGGCTGCAGCTTGGGGGCAGATCGGTCATCCCAATCGTAAGAAGAGCGTGGGGGTGAGTTGATAGGCGGATTTGCATTTGGGAATTCGGTAAGGGCTTCAACTTTCCGGTCGCGAATTGTGACGGTGTATGTCCGACGTGTCTGCACACTCGCAGAACGGCTGACGGAAGCCACAGGCGTTTGATTTAGGCTGTTCACTGGGTGTGCTGGATCCACAGATTCGGTGGGTCAGAGGTAATCTTGTCCATGTACCAGCTGGACACAGTACTCACGAAGACGCAGAGAGGCATAGTCAACTTCACTTATCACTGCGTACCGCTGAGAAGACGATCGCAGCAGACAGTTAGCAATTTCTTCTTGTTCTTCTTGTTGCCTGCGTGCGTCTTCTCTGCTCAGAGGTTTAGAACGCGTGTCAACAAATAAAGGTGCACGGCGCTTCTTGCTCTTTCTGCTTCCAAGGGATAGGAATTTCTGAAAAAAGCCCATTATAAGAGCCAAGATCGTAAGAAATCGTAGTAATGACTGTCGTGAAGGGGGACGTAAGTGGGGGATTGTGTGTGCCCTGCTTGGGGCACAGCAAGGTTAGATTCAACTTTAACCAAACAAGGGCCAAACAACTGAGACGCGATTAGGGTTCGAATCATGTGATCAGACGACGTGTCATCAATATTAATCATGGGTCATAGCCGGGTTTCGGTATCTCCTTGAGTCGACCAAAGTACACTTTGTGACAACTCAAGAGATCATGTTTGAAGCACATCCAACTTGGGCCGGGGCCGTCCCGTTATACTATGCCATGCTATGCTCACTCTGTGTGGTTTCTGTGGCTTGTGCCCACTGCCTGGTGGGGTGCCTCACCACCTCTTCCCTTGTTATTCACTCCCAAGACATCGATACCAGCGGCAGGTACTCTGCGCTCACCCTATCATTGTTGAGGTCTATCTGCTATCCTCACCGTCCATTCTTTCTTATTTTCTCATGTCCTACTTGGTTCACTTCAAGTTTTGGATGGGCTATGTACAGTCTTACAGAACCAGTAAGTCTCGCTCGAACATGCTCTCACTCTTGCCACGCCCCTGCTCCCATTTCCCACTGGGTTAGTGGCCTCATACAACTTCTCTCGGTGACTTCCCCTTGCCCCGACACTCCAGAGGGGCATCACCTTTGGAAGTGTGCAGTTCATCGCGCTTGGGATCGAGTGCTCGCTCTCTAGTCCGGGTCCGGGCCCTTCAATTCCACAGCAAGGGCGTATTGTATGTGGTGGCCCCACGCCCACATCCGTACCTGTGCCCATGCTCGCAACTGCTCGGCAGCAATCTCAATTTCTCATGATGCCCATGTGCTGTTGATCAACAGAAGCAATGAGTTTTACCTCTTCGTTCCGAGCAGTGATGCGTCACCGCCGCCCTCTCGCACGATATGACCTCCTGGACTCGGAAGTGACTCGCTGCAACCACTGAGTTCAATTCCTGGCTTGACTCGGAGGTGCTCGACTCGTCGAAGAGCATCAGCACATTCCAGAGCATCCATGGGTCCGTGGGTGAGTGGGCCAGTAAATCGACTGAGATGGCTACTGTATCGTTGACCTTTGCCTGCTGTAGTGTTAAAAGTCGGATGTCCCAATGTCCCATACAGGAATTGCAGTAAATTCGCATACGATATGCTACGAGGGCAGTCACACCTACGAAGGCAAGCCGCCTACCATACTCTGGGTCTCCTTCCATGTCCTTCCCTGACCCTGTGCTCTCCCTACGTTTGGCGCCATCTCCACGCGCGTTGTAACATCCAGCTTATCTCCTTGGCGTTTCTTGCCTAAAGTGGATCATATGAAACAAATAAAGCGCCGAAGCGAGAAAGGCGTACGCCTACCACCTACGAGGGTAAGCCTCCTACCACCGCATTCAGAATTGTGATTTGCCCGTTGACCATGGCAAGTTGTTGAACGAAGCTGGGCGTGTGTGTTCGTGTACTGCGTAGGTACGGGGCGCGTGAGATCAGAGGAACCCAAGCTGGCCACGATTCACATGATCTCAAAACCCTACTTGGGTTGAGGGGAGGGTCCCAACAAAGAGAAAATCATATATATTCAGTCAACGGTCTTCCTAGAGCCAGAAATAGTTACTTAAACGGGCTTGTGGCTAGTTTCGACGGCTAGATGTATACGTATTGCTAGTTGTAGACTTCAAGCCTACATTGCATCATCGATGTCAAGGAAGATCAATACCCTGCGACCACTTGGGAAGCGACGCTTCACGAGAAGCTCGTCAACGTGGGCGCCACGGTTGTTGAGATAGCGCTTTGCGAGACGTTTGAGGTCTTCGTCATCCGAACTTTCGGAATGAACAGGGCTGGAGTTGTCTTGAGAGCCTGAGGGCCCTGCAACATTGTTGGGAATAGGCGCGTATCCGAGAGGGTCATCTCTGGGCACCTCCTGTCATTAGAGGGCCAGTCAGATAGGCTATACATGAACGCAAGGGGCCACGCACAGGAGCTACGGGAGCGTAGTACTCGAGCTGAAGAGGAACTGGAGCAGTGGGGACGTGGTAGTCATCGTGGTTGGTTTGATTCCCGCGATGTTCTGCGAGTTGCTTCAAAGGAGCCACGTCAATAAGGGTTGCATGAGGAACAGGCGAGTGGTAGGCAACTTACTGTGAAAGTATGAGGCAGGCTGTCATACCCCATGGTACTGATGTACGAGGTCTGGAGGGGATTCATAGCCGAGACACTAGCCTGAGAGTAGGGGCCGGCGGTCGGTGGATGCTCGGTTGACCAAAGTCCATGGCCAGGACCACCGATAAAAGGGGAGAACTAGAGTGATATACAACGATGAGCGGTCGAGACCAGATGAGGCGGCGGGTATGGCAGACCTCAACACTCTGCACGGGACCATCACCAAGGGTAGATGGCGCAACGCTTGGAGTGTAGGTGTAGCCTGAGAGACGCTCATCACCCGCAGAATCGGGGAAAGAGTCACGGTAAATGATCTGAGACATGGAAGGGATGTATGGTATGGTATGGTATGAAGTGTAACATCATGGACCAGTTTTATAGAGGGAACTGGGTGGTGGGGGCGCGTAAACGATTCACCTACCGTGACCTCCGGTGTCTCCAACCCTTCATCACATACCGACTCCCCCATCCAGGAACACGGTGGATCCCTAGCATTTTCGGGGTCTCATGCCCATCTACGTATAAGTTCTTAAGAGGATCCGCCTTCTGTCATGTTGAATATAGCGATCGCAGATCTTCTACCTCTCTGAGTCGCGTCGCGCGTCGCAGCACACAGTACTGCCATCCTTCCTCAACAATCGCTATCTATCCTATCTACTTTCTCTTCTCTTATCCCTGCGTTCCACCAGCGCGTCTCATCCTGCCCTTCATGGGCCTCTCAATCTCCAAATTCCTCCCCCAGAGGTGCCAATCAGACATACAAAATTGCAGTAAATTTGCATGCGACGTCCATCTACGGGATTGACATTTTTTGACCATAGTAAGTTGTTAGATGAAGCTACACGTGTGTGTTTGTGTGCGCTGGTGTCGGCGCGGTGCGTGTGTGGTGTGCGTAACTTATTCGTGTATGTGTCCATGTGTGCGTTATGTGCTCATCAGTCTTTCATCGTGTCCTGAAAAAAATTCAGGTCCTTTGAAAATTTAACATTCCGTTCCGCACATCTCAATCCCCATCTTCTCCTCCACCAGATACCCTCACGCCGTACTTACCCCACAGTGCCTTATCGCTTTAATTTGCCAAGTCGTCCGAACAGCAGGGCGCTGACTATAGACATACCTCCTACCAATCGGCCTTTCGCCGTCCCACGTGTCTTCTACTATGCTCTGAACTTCTCGTCTTCCTGCTATAGCAGATGTTACTATCATGCACGGGTGCGGACGCCTGGCACCTGCGTGAGAGGTCCGGCCCCACAAGCCACGTGACGTCGTTCTTTCCTTTCCTTGGCAACTTCGATTGGGCCTTAAGACCGATTTTGGCAACTCCGTCATACCCAGGGTTTTCTCGATCGGGTCTTAAGGCCGATTTGCACCGACCCGACCGATTTACACCGAAACGACCGATTTGAGGGCACGTGACGCACGTGACGCCGGCGCGTCGGTTGCAGTCGAGGGCCACCAGTAGTTTCGAGGGACCGCGAGAACACAACGGGACAGCAATCAAAACAATCGCCTTTCTCATCGCCTTCGCTCGGTACATGATCCTATCAATATAAAATGTGCAGACCAGGGGAACACTTGCATCCCCAAACTTTCAAAGCACGCCGACTCGAAACCACATGAACCATCCGAGCACCCGAGCCAGCTTGAGCGTCAGTCGTCACGCAAGCAGTCGAGACGAAGGTGCTGGTGTCCGTTGTGGAGCACGACAAGGCGGTCTGGAGTGGATGGTGGCATAATCAGGTCATACAACCTGAAGAGCACGCTACCGTCCTCATCGATGGTCGTCCTTCTCTGGAGCACTTTCCAAAAAGCCTCATACTCCATGGGGAGATCGGTGCTCCTCTCTTCACGTACAACAACTTTTTCGTACATGTCCCACAGTGTCTTCAGGAATTCGATGGGATGAAAGTCTGTCCCTTTCACATAGATT
>Ga0209488_10000422_pt1 | contig 35192 bp, 45 predicted proteins | sample Rivendell_Oct201_8_FD_188349 | JGI IMG/M metagenome (GOLD analysis project Ga0209488, IMG submission 188349) | Vadose zone soil microbial communities from the Eel River Critical Zone Observatory, Northern California, USA -... | ecosystem: Environmental > Terrestrial > Soil > Vadose zone >...
AAAACCCAGGGTACCATTTTGGGTTCCACCGCGGAAAACCCAGGGTACGCGGGATTGCCGCCTTCGGCGACAATCACCCAGGCTATGACCGATTTATCATATCCAAGCCTGCAACGAGTCATCTGGCCATCTTCACCTGCGCCACACGCGTTTAAGAATTCGAAGGAACTCACCTGGCCGTTGGCTCCTCGGTACAAAGTATGCGAGCATGGAGAAAGCTGTTGGTCTTTCGCCTTTCCGTTGTGGGGTGTACCTTCATCTGCCGAGCTACAACACTGTAAGAGTATGAGAAAAACCTTTGCAAACTCACCCAACTGCGCAGGTCCGTTTCGGACTTTTTTCTTGGTACAAGGACCGTCCCTGCACAGACCGACGGACTCCATTCTGATGTGGCCAAAGGACGTTTCGGGCGGGAACTGGATTAGTTGGGACTGGATTTGAAAATTTGAAAGCTTAAGAGCGCCCACCCAGATTCAATTCGTACTTATACTTCCCTTCACTCTGCCTGTCATACGCCGTTGCTCATTGCGACCTTGCTGTATTGATGCCGGCCCGCCGAAGGAGTTCTTCGGCTGGCATCTTGTCTCTGATCCTCGGATTGGCAACTTCCAGGTTCTTGGAAGTTCAGTATCACCACACGCCTCGGTCTCAGTTTTGCAATGTCAGTCAAAGAGGCTATATGCGACTGAAGGTACTCCCAACCCTTGGCCTTCTGTCTAGAGTAGACTTGGGCTCAAGTGCTCGGATCAAGAAAGGTACAGATTACGAGACGACGCGATTCGGACCCGCGACACGTCGGAACATCGACCGACGACAAATCACTCCTCCGGCTCGCGGAATGGTTGGTCTTCAACAGCACCAAAGTCCTCCTCGTCCAAAAGCCGTCTCGCCAAGGCGTCCGCATCCCTCAGGGCGCAGACGCGCAGATAAGCGTCGTATCCACCATCTAGGTTCACCGGCTCGCGAGGATCCCACGGTATTCGTCGTCCTCGCCACCCACCCCCAGCATGAATGCTGTTGAGATACTCACGCCATAGCGGATCCAATCCCAACACCAACGGGTCCCCAACAATGATCAAAAGGGCCTTTGCACGAGTCACTGCGACTGTTAGACAGTATGTGTAAGGCACGCCGTTTTGGGAATCAGTCTGCGCGACCCACCGTTCAAGCGCCGTGGGTTCGCAACGAACCCAAGTGTATATCGCAAGTCGTAGTTGATGTAATCACGACTACTCCGGACTGTCGTGATGATAATCACTCGACGTTCCTGCAAGCCCATACCTCGGTGACTACGAAAATCGTTTAGTGGGATCACTTACATCGCCCTGAAACTCTTCCACACTCCCGATTTTGATTTCAGGAGCGATTGATTTCAATGTTTTGCGAAGTTTCGTACACTGCGCCCGGTACGGTGCGATGACTCCGATATGCGACGGTTCTTTCACGCCGATGACGATACATCTTCGCACTGAGGGCTAAACAACTCACCGATTCGAGGAACAGCGCGCGTGTCAGCCAGAAGCTGTTGCACATATGCTTTCACTTGCAGTACTTCTTCAGGGTTGAAGAATGAAGGCGAAGACGCCTCTCGTGCGTCCTGTCCTTCAACCGCGCAGAATATCACAGGATATTTCCGCCGGACGAGGGGGTCCAGATTGAGGCACGAATTGATGGACGAGAGTTCCCCACTAGCCGCCAGTTCCCCATCGTAGAAGCGCTCACTGGGATAGCGAATAATTGCGGGGTGCGAACGATAGTTATTCAGAAGTTTCACAACGCTGATCGACCCCTGTCAGACTTGAATGACATGACACGAAAGTTGCTCACCCGGATGTGCCATTATTCGATCCACGATGTTCAATCAAGCGTTCCAGATAACTGACGCCAAGCCCAAGCTCGTTCGCAATTGCAGAGTGAACAATTGGGCGAAGTTGCTTGGGATCTCCCGAAAGAATGAGTTTCGTCGAGACGTTTGCTGTGTTCTTGATGACAACCATCACCTCGGGTTCGGTGGCTTGGGCAGCCTCGTCGATGAAGACATGGGAAAAGTGGCCACGCTGGACGCCAATGCCCAACGTGAACGCGGCAGAGACACAAGTGCAAACAATCACACGAAACGACTTCACCCTGTCGAGGGATGGATGAGAAAAGAGGTTATCCGAGTTCATAAACGTGAACCGGGTCAGGGCCGGAGGAACAGTCTTCTTCTCGCGACTCGGAGCATAAAATCGAAAGAGTTCATGTGTTTTCAAAAGTCCTGAAAGTCGCAGTGTGATGACATCGGCCGCAGAATTACTCGGGGCACACGCAAGGACGTGTGCGCTGGGATCACGACGTAATATTTGTTTGATCGCTTCTACAATTGTCACGGTCTTTCCGGTGCCAGGCCTGCACAAAAAAAAGGAAGAAAGAAAACGGATATTGGATAATAGGAAGTTCAGTCTTACGGTCCGAATACGATGAAGGGAGCAGATTTCGGAGATAGGGCTAAGATGTGCTTGATGGCCTGCAGTTGACGGGGGTTATTCTCGATCTTTCGGTCATAGAGAGAGATGGATTGTGTGGACAATGTTGCAGCGGATACGGTCGCGTGGGTCGCTTGAGGGAACAGCAAGTGAGGGGCATGATGGCTTGCCCGGAGTGCTTGGTGTTGTCGTCTAAGAGGGACCCTGTTCAGTTGAAAACGCACATCGAATTGTCGCGTCGCATGTTTCGAGAATGATCCATGAAAGCGCAGGCCAACCTCTGCTTCACGGAGGTAATGAACGTGACCCTCAAACCATTTGTCGTCGGCACCCCCGCTCTTCTTTACAGCGATCGTATCACCTAAAATTTCCAGGTAAATGACATGATGCGATTCAGAATTGCAGGGATATTCACCAATAATGACGCTGGGCCGTTTCTCCGCTAAGCCAGGGACCGGCAAGCTGTAACAACCCACAGGTCAACTGGTTACCGAGTAATTCCATATCACCGCCTCACTGGTAATATGCGCCTTGCTTTGACAACTTCACAGATTCCATGTCAAACACTCGTAAAGCATCACTAGGGATAAACACTAAGTAAGGGTCATAACTGAGTTATAATGTACGTACTCCATGGCAATCTCTTCCAGCCATAACAACTTGCAAAATATGTCGTCATGGTTTGTGAGCTGTAAAGGCTTCTGAAAGAGGGACCGAATCTGTTCAGGGACAATATCCTCTCCAATATCGGAGCGATTTGGTGGGGTTGAGAGGATTTGCCGATGTATTTTGGGAATGTTGTACTTCGCAAGCTTGAAACCCCAAGCGATCGCAAGGACTCTCGGCGGTGGGACGCCGGCGATCAAACGGCTTATTTCCGGCCGCTGGCCCTTCCTGCGTGGAACGAAGGGTGCGGTTGGACGCAAGAGCTCATAAGCGTTCGCATCTCCGACGATCGCCTTGATCGTTCGGGTCACAGAGAACTGTTGATTGTTTGATATCCTAGCAAATCTAATCTCTAGCGTGTCCTCATATCTACCGATTTCGGCAATGCGAAGGCGTATGATGATCTGAACGGTGCGATTTCGCCTGATGTGAGGATCACCTTCGATTGTATAAGAGAAGCTGCAGGGAGAGAGAGAACCGGTCGGGCGGTAGCTGGCGGAAGGCGAAAGTTACGCACGCAGATTCTGTACCAAACGAGAGCGAGCGCGACGTCCATTGTGGCTCCAAGACCATGAATTCGGAATTTTCGACTGTTACTTTGAGTGTGAAGGTCTTGACGACTTGAGATACCCTTCCTGGGTCGACAACTCCAAAGTCCAGCGATGTGTCCTGAGCCGAGACGGCGACACCATTCCTATCCCTCTGCGCAGATTGAAGGATGGATTGAGCTCTCAACGCAGCTTTGCGGCAATGTGCCCTTCCTGTGACGTGGGAATCCCACCCCCCTGACTGTACTCGGCACTGACAAATGTTGCAGAAATCCGGTGTAGACATGGGCAAGGGTGGTATGTATCAAAGAGCTCTGAACGGTGCTTGAGCTTTGAGACGTTCACTGTCTCAGGAGGGAAACACGCAGGGCAGGGAAGTCCAGAGGGGTGTTGGGTTGGACAAGTGAGAGGAGGTGCCACAACAGGGGTGGTGTATTAGATCTAGAGTCCGGACATTATCCTTACTAGCACATGATCTCGAGGACGCCGTAGCGCCGCTACCGATTGCGGAAAGCCACGATGAAAACGCGTGTCATCCGATCCCTTCTGTGTCCATGCCATGAGTACTAGAAGCCATCAAAGCCCTAATATGGACCGACAAGCCATCTCGAAACGGGGTGTAACATACAGAATGGCCGATTCGATTTAAACCGTCACCAGAGATGGGGGAGTGACGTGGCAGTCGTTGTAGGGCACGATGATGGGCCTATAGAGCCCGAACCAAAGATGATAAGAGGACACGTGACCCCAACAAGTCATTTTATACCAAAACTGTGACAATAATGGATCAGATTTCACTACATTAACCAAAAGTCAAAGTCACGAGATTTCCACGACCGTGACGCTGCTGCACACCCCCCACAATGCTTTCTCAATCCCTGGCCAGGCCCACAACACACCGCACGACGATACACCTCTTGCGGACATTCGCAAACCAGCTCCCCCGTCCGCCTCCGAAAGACCTCCCACCACCAGAAACCTTCTCCTCGACCTCACGTCCGCGACAATACTACAGCAGACCTCAACCGCGCGATCTCCCACCGTACCGCGTAAGCCGTGCTTTCTTCCCTCCCCTCTTCCCCACCATCGTCGTACAATTTGGCTTATGGCTCTGTGAGTACAGCGCGCCTGGCCTGGCCTTCTCGCAGTGTGCATCGGCGGCGTCAGCGCATGGGCCGCATTTCTAGCCTATGCCGCTAACCAAGAGCGCCTTTCGAGCTCCGCAATGCGTCGTGTGCTCAGCGACCTGCGCGGGAGCGAGGACGTGCGCGCTGTCCTCGGCAACGCGGTGCGCCCCGAACCCACGTGGTATCTCAACGGCAGTCCATGGGTGCACGGTTCGGTACGTAGACGTTTTGAACCGCTTGCGTTTGAGGCATAGCCATAGCATCGCTCATGTGTGTCCGCGTTTCACAGGTCAAGATGCTACAGGGGAACATCGACATCAGCTTTCGCGTCAAAGGTGACAAGGGTACGTGTGCCTCGCCTTGTGCCTTTCTCCTGTTCTGATGATCTGATTTCGTACCGCATGGCATGCGAAGGCGCAGGCACGGTCTACTTTACGAGCATCCGCAGAGCGCGCGGAGATTTTTTCAGGACATGTGTGTGTCAGGTCTCCCCAAGCGCTTCTCACATTCTCCCATCCTCCACATCTCGAATGCTGCCTCTCTCTAACGCGTTTTAAACAGTGCGTTTCAAGATAATTGCAGACGATGGCACAATTATCCTCATGCCATGCGATACCTCGCCGGTAGATGATGTGGCTCATGCCTCATAGGTTCTATCCGTTCCGGGTCGGGGTGGTACGTACTGTATATACGTACTGCTGTGGGTGGGTGCTAGGTGGAAACCTTATAAGACATGTGTGCTAGCCCCAAACTTGCATCAATGATAGAGTTCTAAAGGGATCATGACAACTATCCCCTTAATTACTCATCTGCTACCGCTTTAGTTAGTGTTGTACTAGCATGCTTTGAGCATAACCATCGAATAAGGTGGAAGTTTTATACATAGTCGGGTGAGCTATAATGTAGAGAGATATTGCAGGATATATCCTTCAGCAGTACTAAGCCATAGTGACGTCGTCGTCCTGTATAGCCTGCAGTTTTGGATCGATATCAATGGTACTACTGAACTCGAAGATCTTGTCACTGCTGTCGAGATCTCCCCATAACTCGGCCTCTTCCGCTTCGGCAGCAAGCTCAGCGATCTCTTCTTCATCAAGCTCGGAGGGAGGGAGGTCTGGATCATCAGGACTACCTTCTGAGACACATGGTAAGCTCTTCAGAAACCCCTGGCAGAGGTGGTCCCACCATGAAGGAAACGCTCCCACTCGGTGATATCCTCCATGTCAGGATCAAGTGACGAGCCAACCTCGTCTTGAAACGAGAGCCGATATGAGTAATGCTGCTTGCGGCTCGCACTGGCAACTATCCTATGAAACAGCTAGAATGACATACTTTCAGATAGACCCGCCATTGATGTGAATGGGTACGACATACCTCATCATTGATTAGAACCTCTTCATCGACCTCCTCATCGCTCTCCATACACATATCCTCACCATCGCTACTTAAACCCTTTCTCCGCCGTTCTCTTTCGACGCGTTTTGTACGCGCTTGTTGCGCCTCACGAGCACAGCGTTGCCTCAGCCGGTCACGAAGAAGTGTGCTGCGGCGATCCTCCGCATCTCCTGGGGCACTCGCAGGAGAAAACAGGCGTAGACCAACACCAGAACCTGGCACATCCGTCGCCGCACGTCTCAGACCCGAATTATACGCGTTCGAGACGCGACGGGTGGGCGTCGCGTCTGTAGACTTGTACTGCGCGAGACGACGCGACCGGAGCTTTGCCGCGGCAGAAGTGGACGGCGAGGGAGAGAACGATTCGGAGAGCGGGGAGGAGGTGTGTGGGCGATACGGAGATGATGAAGAGGGTGTGCGGGGATTCGAGTGAGTGTAGGAGGAGAGCATGGTTTGGGATCAACCCCGTGTGGTGCTTTGTCATCTTCTCCATCTCCCGCCCACATCCATCAAACTCAATGCCGCCGCTAATCATAAATCATGCTGTCAAGCAACAAGGTCTGAGACTGACCCATTGCTATAATCCTGCGCTCTAACCTCATACGATGTTCTGTTTAAATTGAAGTAAGGGTTTCCATTCTGTACAGGTACTGACACCCTGCAAACAGAATGAGAAAGGGCATTTTACTAGGTGTTAACTGCCTTCTGTCCTCAAACAAGACAACGTTGGTCGTTTGGCGGTTACCCACTCAACGTTCAACTCTTGAGGATCCTCATCCTTGCCAATTCTCGGGGATCACGTGCCCGCGCTAAATCGAGTGGCATGGGAAAGACAAAGACTTGATCGCGGCGATGGGTGATGGGTGATGCACTGATGTCCTCGGCATCATCCTCGTGCCCGGTTTGATTCGGCATATTTAGTGGAAAGCAGTGAGTTTCACCCTGTGTCCATGTGTTCCTGAGCGATTCCCATTACCTGGTCAAATTCTCCCTGTCCCGTGCCAGTGCCCTTGCCAGTGCCCGAGGCTAGTAACTCCGGGCGTTGACGAATTGTATTTGCACAGTTTTAGCCCCGTATCTCCTGAAGCCCGTTACTCGGTGACAAGTTCCTTCTTGGCGTTGGCGCGTACCCTTGGAACATCAGTGTAGTAACGACACGGCTACAATCTGCCATATATTTCCCATCCCTACGGGGCACTGTTCTCCACCGCCCCCTCCCTCCATCACTATCATTGTAGTTTTCCCGAGCCTCTTTGCTCATGAGTGAACCAGCGTGCCAGACACAATTGTATGTGTATCCTAACACACCGTCGATGACGTTGCACTAGGCTCACGCTGGCGAAATCAGGTTCACGAGTGGCGACGCGTCCGCTCTTTCAGCTTACGGTTCGTTCGCTTTCCCTCCCAAGAAATTCCTCTGAACCGTCGCCAAAGTCATACTTTATCATGATTATTTCCTCACATTACCGATGGAGGTCTGCCGTTACTGGCGTGCGGGATCGCATACGTGGGCCTCGACCATCTTTCTGGTCCTTCGCTGTGTGGCTGTGCTAGGTCATTTGCCATTTTTCTACCGTACTTTTGGGAACGTTTGTGACAGAGTAGTAAGTCTTTTTTGCTTGCCTTCCGGCGATCTCTCATCCTTCTTTTGCAAGCACTTGTGAGTTTAGCGTCATGGAATCCCCCTTCTCCGGGGCTGCCCGCTAATAGTTGCAGAGTACATGTCCTTGGTTCATATCACAGCATACTAGTATTACTCCTTACTGCTCTGACGTCAAGTACGTCTCGTCTCTTCCGTTCCATCGTTCCGTCGAGCTCACCCGCAATGGGTACAGTACTTCTCGCCATGAGAGTCTACGCTCTGTATTTTCGTAACAGGTGGATCCTGTGTCTCATGGCCTTAGAATTTGTAGTGGGAGTATTTATCGCATGCGTAAGTCCTGCTCTCACATGACCAGACACCTTCACATTGACTTCTGTAGTGGGTTCTCGTTGGAATATGGTCCAAAACTTCTGCACCACGCTCGACGAACCAGTGAGCCCCATTCCCGTTTCTTTTTCCGGGACTCTGTCTCACCACGATCGGCGTTCAATTGAACATTGGTTTTAGCAATGCTCTATGTAAGCGCGCATTCCGTGAAGTTGTGTGTTGTGTTCACGATCACTTGTGTTAGTAAAAGCGGCGGCATTTTCTGGTCTCCTGATCTTCGATCTCACTGTCTTTATTCTCACGGTGGCTCGCTCAATAAAACTGTGGTCACGCAAGGAGCCGTTCACCCATCGAGTTTTAGTGGATGGTGCGTTCCTGCCTTTTGCATGCCATTCAACGAGCCGATAGTATGAGATCATCCAGGCCTTATCTATTATGGGTATGCTGTGCTTCTTTCGAGAAACACGATTCACTGACCATTCTGTAGTGTAATATGGAATATGAATCTTCTCAATGTCATTGTCCTGGTGCGTCACCCGTCGCTTTCCGTGTATTCTCTTTGTCTGAGGTTGCCGTACTTTGTCTCACTTCTAGGCGATAAATGTGAGCTCCTTGAAACGTATTGTCTCTTTGTTGTGGTGGCACCCATACTATTCGACATGCTAGCCCAATGTCGACTTCTCCACTCCGGTCTTCACGAATATGTACGAGCTCGGCCCTACATTTTCTCTGCTGATTCTGATAAATTCCATCCAGACTATCAGTAGTGATGATCTCACGTCTGATGATCAACCTGCGCGATCCGGAGCTTCACGAACCGGATGATCGCGACGGGGCTTTCACTACGGCGCGCGCAGGATATATCTCCACGGTTGTGCTCGATGATGCATTTCCACCATGATAACGACCAAGGATACTGCTCAGTCTGTCGTTTTAATTGGCGTCATCCGTATCACGTTGACCTCGTCTTTAGGGATTGAGGTGGCTAGGCTGATTTGGTCAGCGAGTCCCAAATCTGCCTTTGGTAGGCATTGTGTTTGTGAGATAATTCAAGTAGGGATGGAATCAAAATGGCGTTGTATGAGAGAGGTGTGTGTGATGGTGGCGCAGGAGCTGCCCATGTGCAATACCATGTGCTCGTGAGCCGCAATTAGGTTGAGGGTGGAGCAGTTACGTTATTTTTAGTCTTATAATTGCCTAGGAAATCACGTAGGTCGCATAATTTAGAGAACACTGATACATGGACGAGAGATCAGTGCCTTATGTCGAGGACCCTTGATGCAAAGATGGCGCCCTTCCCAGGCCCGCTGATTCTTGCATCAGCCATAGGGCGATCATGACAGATACGCTCCTAGCTCGCTCTTGACTGTGGTCGGGAGTGGAATTATCTGGATGTCGTTTACTTTCTTCTATTATGTGGTACGTTCTGATGCACCGCATTGATTCAAATAGTTGTCACTTGTAGTAGTACATACAGTAAACTGGAGTCAAAACTCCACTCTACTTGGAGTTCCACCGAAGGGGTTGTGATTACAGAGAAAGATGAGACGAGCGCCCGTCAACCCGGTTCATTAATATTCATTCAGATAGAGCCACTTCAACAAGGTGCAAGGCGTTTCGTGCCCAGCCAGTGCATGTGACGACCGACGACGCCCCCCATCTGCCGTTACCTTCAACCAAGTGGCACGCCAGTGATCGCGGCGTAAAATTTTGATGAACGCGTGCCATCTCGTGAGACGATCGAATAGCGCCCGATCTATCGGACGCTTAGGCTGGCAGTGCAGCGCTAGGTAAGTTACGACGGACAATGTGGTATGAGTCACCGTTTATCAATACAGCACCCGGGTGCAGAAAAAAAAAAAACTTTGAAACGCAAGGCTTACGATGTGAGATGGCACGGCCTGGCTCAGTGAGTCCTTTTAGGCACGCTGCTTGATGTCCACCGCTCCGTGGTCACCGCGATCTCTGTCGACGCGTCTCGTCTGTTTCACCGCAACGGTATATAGTATTGTACCTTATCGTAATGATATATGATCTGGTAAGACGCGCGGCCAATCCACACCACACCCTCAGGCTTACTGATGTTGTGCCTTTCCGAGCTTGGCGTGGGAAAAAGACTATGGCCTACTGTAGTGTGGTGCAAGTCACTCGGCGCACCAGCCAACTGGGATGGTCGTGTGCACAGCCAATTTTAGAAAATGCTCGAGAGCATACGTTTCCACGTTTCGGGACCCGCGTCGTAATCACCAGGCTTTCGAGTTACATCGGTTTCAGACTGGACCGCGGCAACACCATTTTCATTTTAGTGTGATCGGAGCGTCGGAACTTACGAGGTTGAATGAATTGAAGCCTTCTTTTTGACCACACACCTTGCGGGTTACCGTAGCAACTGTGCTGGTGCTGTGCTGATTGCGCAACTGAACCCGATCCGCGTGACTCGCTTCCGAGATTAATAAACAACGACAACTCGGAGGAAGAATGAAATTTCTCCGTGTTCTGGCTCCTCTGGACTCGGAGTCTCCCAGACTTTCATCGGTCGTAATTGATTGTTATTGCTTTTCCAGTTGAGCCTGGAATTATCATTTCACTTGTGCCTTTGCCGAGATGAGTTTTGACCGGAGCTGATTCAGCAACTTGAACTCTCTGAAAAGCCTTGAAGTGGGTAACCGACCGATACTCGCTCCCTTCAAGTTCGCGTCGCTGTCCCAGAAGGTCTTTTACCACCTCGTCCAATACGATATACTATCAGCTAATTAAAAAACACTATTCGTCGCGGCACCAATAGGACCTTCTACTAGTAGTACTTAGCTCCATCCTCTTTACAGTTTGAAATCTTGCAAAACCCTCTCCGTCGTTTCCCACAGTTCCTTTCCCAAATCCGACCGCCTCGCATCCTCGCTCGCCTCCTCAACGGTACCATACGGCACCAGATACTTCCCTTTGAATTTTTCGCGGTCTTCCGAGACTCGGCTCGAGGCCGCTGCCCACGCGGGTGTATATCCGCCATCGTGTGGAGAGATGAAGAAGAGCGAAAAGAACCAATTGACCAAGCTGCCAAAGGTTAGGGACGTGAAGAGCTTGACGTTTCCCTCTAAATTTAGACCGTTTCGTCAGGACGATTTTGTTAGCGCCCGAATCTTCTCAGATACGAAAAGGCCTGCTCACCGGACATGACGTTTCCTGGGTGCACAGACATGGCCGTGATGGGAACTTTATTAGCGTCAAACTGGCGCTGCAACTCGTTCGTCCAGAGCACGTTCGCGAGTTTTGTGTACGCTGCAGAGACCCCGAGTTGGCCATGAGCGAGTCACTCGCAAAAAGAAGGGACCTTACCATAAACGTTCGCCTTTGGCTTCCATGTGCTAGTAAAGTCGTTGTTAAACGCTTCCAGGCTGTTGTACCGCGGATTCGGTACCCATCGGTGCGCGACCGAAGATACCTGCTCTAGTGAGTCGAGGCGATCTACCATCCCCTATACCCTCACACATACGTTAACGATCCGCACATCCGATCTGGGCTCCAGCGCAGTCTTCTTCATGACCGGCAAAAGCGTCTTTGTGAATATGAACGGGCTGATGTGGCTTCAAACCCGACGATGTCAGCATAGGTCAATACAGCAGAGGGCGCCGGGCGTACTTGACGACCATACTTTCCGAAATATCATCGTCTGTTCTTTCATACGGGCCTAAGATCCTGATACAGAGCATATCACACACCCATTTAGTGCAATGTAGAAGACCCAGAACCGACCGACGCACTTGGCAGCGTTATTCACTAGCGATAACGCCCATAATGAGAGGATGGTCAGTCAGGCGCGCAAATCAAAAAGGACGCTCGATACGTACCAAGGATATCCAATCGGCTCTCCCTCTTGGCAAACCATGTCGCAGCCGCTTTGGCCTTGCGCGGGTCCGTCAGGTCAATGGGGAGCCAGACGAGCTCGCCCGGGTGATCTCCCATCCCCTCCTTTTCCAGTCGCCCGATCGCATGTTCCGCCTTTTCCTCGCTCCTCGCAGCGAGGTACACCTTGGCGCCGCATCTTACGAGATGGAGTGCGATGTACAGGCCAATACCCGAGCTTCAAATCCCCCCAATGGAGGTTGTCAGCAGCCATGCCGAGAAAAACAAAAAGGATAGCGCCCGATCCCGGGGTAAGGGATGACGCACTTTGCACCGGTGACGATGGCCACGCAGCCGTGCAGGTCGAGCAGGTCTCGCTCTGGGGAGATACTTGACGAAGCGCTGCCCATAGTGGCTAGAGTGGGAACGGGGGGAATCGTGTTGCCACTGTACGATGCGTTTGAAAGGCTTTATGGAACAGCGAAACCTACTCGGGCCCGGGGTTTCTTCGAGAGCGATTCTGCACTCCATGCCATGCCCGCTTCCGAAAGAGTGCCGAGCTTGACAAGGCACGTGTCTCGTATTTCAAACATGTTGACGCCCATGTCGCAAAAAAGTTTGGCGTTCATAATTACTGTGGTAAGCTTAAAATATATTATAATGGCCTTATAATACATTATAAGGTAATTATAAGATAATTATAAGGCCATTATAAGCTCCACAAACAATTATCTTTCAAACTTTTTTTGCGACAATTGTGCCCTCAGTCGGACATCATTAACTTCCTTCGTACATTGCATATGATACCTCTATCTACATATCCGTAACCTTTTTTTGACGAAAAATGCATCGTGTCTTGTGTCTATAAAAAACGCTTGTTGGTCACGCTGGTGTCAGCTTGCCAGCAAGGTTATGAAACTCAAAGCGTGACTGTCCGACTGAGGGCACTACCTGGACGGGTTCATTTCCTCTACTGGATCTATTTGCTGAGCGAGTAAGGAGAGAGGAACTAGAACCCGGTCGACAAGCATCCACTGGTGCGCTTCGCTTATCAACTACTTTCCATCCCCTCTTTCGGAGCCTTAACAAATTTCATAAAGAAAGGGCGCTTAGAAAAAAAGTAAGGAGTGAGGCTTGTTCTACTACTTATAATAATCTAAATAGGCCATGTTCTGAAGAAGAACCCAACACAAAATAGTGGTGGCTGAGATGCCAGAAAATACCGCCTTACGCTCCAGTCAGGGAGACTTAGATTAATGACCGGGAACGAGTCACAGTGCGTTCTAGTGACATGGCTTTTCCATGTGGATATGACATTTTCCAACTATCGTTCCAGAGAGGAGTTTTATAGTTGTAGGCAAATCGACTTGATACAGGGGAGTGAAAACTACGGGCAAGTGACAAACAACGATGGGCAGATAAACGAGGGTATGACGTGCCAGTGAATGGTAGTAGAAAAAGTAGTCTTAAGGCGTACGTTGCTAATAGGATCCGTGTGGATGACGATTTCGCCGACATATGCTGTGCACAGGAACATTGTACAGTAAACAATTACAGTATCTACAAAGCTCTGAACGCGTGCCAACTAGGCCGTTTGTTGAATTTCAATGTAACACGTACGTCAGGTTGCGTGCGTGCGAACGAAAACCAAATACGAGGGGGGGAAGAGACAACTCGAGAGGTTTCATCCGCTTCCAGAGCGGATCTTCGTGCCGATGTCAAACGCGCTCACGTCGTGAGCCATCTCAGCATCGACCTTGTCACCGTGTTCTTCTCCATTGTATGCACCGTAACTGTCGCTGGGATGAGGAAACGATCCGAAAAAGGGGGTAGAAGGGCTTAGTGTGGACGGTGTGCGTGAGGACGCGGACGACGATGAGTTATACGTGAGCGCCGGAGAAGGTATGAGGAACGGTGAATCGGCCACTGAATTTTGTGGGTGAATTAGCTTGATATCGGAAGGAAGCGTATCTATCTGACGGCTGATAGGTAGCTCCCCTGTGGGAATTCCGACACTCAGCTTCCCTATTTGACCCCGATCTCCGACTCCGGCACCAGAAGGAAGATTGGGGGAAAGGATGCCATTCAACCGCAAGCTGACAGCTCCCGGGTTGTGAGTAGTGTTCGAACCACTAACAGTAAAATGAGGAGGCAACGTGGTCGATCGCATGTGAGCCGCAAGATTATGCTGTTCCTGGCGCTGAATTGACACCCGGCGGTCAGAACCATCAGAGATTAAGTCAAGCGAATTAGGCAGGTGAACGGGACAGTCCTCGTCGCCGATGAGATTTGGATTATTGCTGTTGCTGTCTTTAGATGCCAGAACAAGAGCCCTAGAGTTGACTACACTGGCGTTGCCGTGTTGCTGTTGAGAAGGTGGGAACGAAGGTTGCTGGGAACTGTGTGGCTTGCTAACGTGACGCTCTTCAACAACTTCGGATGGCGACAAATCGGTCGACAAACGGGAGGAGAGCATTGAACCGTATGTTTGTGGTTGAAGGCGAGACACGGATCCACGAGGAACAAATTCCTTTGTAACGTGTGCAGATCGAAGGCTGAGATTATTCAACGACTGCGAAAATTCTTCACTTTGTTCCGAGAGAAGAGACTGTGTGGGAATGGAACCTCCTGACAGTGAATTGTTGCTCTGAGGGCCATAGAAGGCCCGTTGGCGTGCGTCAAGTTCGGCTTGCAGACGTGCTTGAAGAATGAGCTGCTGCTCGAGTGGTGTGAACCCATTTGTGCCTGCAGACCGAGAGAGCGTGGAAAGATCTATTTCACTTCCCAGAGCAGGAGGAAGTCCACCACTAGTCAATTCATTGCGCCCGTGAAGACGAGCAGGGGCAGAATGCGAGGTTGACAGAGGGTTATTTTCAAGCTTCGGATGGCCTTGGGACACGGCGGGATAAGGAGGAAGCCGGCTGTGTTGGTGGGGATGTAAACCAGGAATATCATCGACACCAACATGGGTCGGAGCAGACAGGAGGCGAGTCTGATCAGAAATGTTGGAGGGATGTTGCGGGACTCGAAGATGTCCCTGAATTTGCTGGCCCCGTAAATTGAGCAAAGCGGCCTGCGCCATCGTAAGACGGGCGGGTGATGGATCGTCCCCGCGACCCGTTCGTTCGGAGCGCTAAAGACACATACATATCAAGTGGTAGTGATGGTAACGTATAAAAGACGTACACGCAACTCCCGTTGCTCGGGCGAGTCTGCAAAGCGCACCGAGATTCGGCTACCGGGGTCGTTCCATCCTCTGACCATACGTCCATGAAGACGTTTGATGATCTCTTCACACGAAGTGCGTGTTTCCAGCCTAATACGTTGTCAAGTCAGTACGTTTTGGTCAACTTGCACATAGGACCAACGAACCTAACAAACGCGATGGTCCTGGGCGGATGACTAAGCCTCGTCTGGAAGAATCGACTACTTTTGATCGTATAAGGGGCGATCAACGCAGCCATAGTCTAGGTTTACCAAGAAAGAAAAATGTGTTAGGAACATAGCGAGGTGTTATGACACATACAGGCTCGTCAATATTCAAAGGAAGCCCCTCGATGTACAAGTTGGTACTTGACTCGTCTTTGAGTCGCTCCATTCGAAACTTAAATGAGTCGCTATCTGTTCCGGATGAAGGAGACTGGGAAAGCTGTGTTCCAGAGGACGTGAGGGATGCATAACGAGTGCCTGGGATGGGATGAAAGCTCTAAAGTGCAGTGTGACCTAGGGCTGATACAACAAAAGGGAACATTTGCCTGCCTTGCAGAAGGACGGGTGGAGATTCCGATACCGCCTAAGAGCATCGATACACTTCTCGGCATTCTCGATCGCTTCAAACCTAAAGATACAACATAAGAATTGCCCAGAAAGGGGCAGTCGACCATACGCACAGGACAAATCCGTATCCGCTAAATACAAGAAATTATCAATGAATGCAACTGTCATAGATGAAAATACTCGTACGAGGGGCGATCGCTGACGTGGCGGGTAAATGTCCTTACACTGATGACGCCGCCAAAGTCCTTTGTGAGCGCATAAAGCTGCTCCTCTGGAAAATTGGGTGGAAGACCGTTGATATAGACATTGGGTATGCGCTGCTCGCTAGGGTCGGCTTTAGTTACCGTGGGTACAGTGGGCGGGTCGGAATCAACTTCAACCCTGGGAACCGAATGAGATAGAGTGGCTGGTGGCGTCGGTGGCGCTGGGGCCTCCACGACATTGACCACCGGAGAACCGGACGCTGTGAGTTGAGTAGATGTAGTAATCACGCCGGAAGATCTGGGAGGCGAAATAGGGGGTTGGGGGGGACTAGTCGAAGGAAGAGAGCGGGGAGAGGAACGCGGATGAGAGACGGGGATAGAAGGATGCGAGTCAGACGTAGGGGTTGATGGTGTTGGAGGCTCCATAGCGGGCGTAGGCAGTAAACGGGTTTATCTATGCGTCCTAGAAAGGTGTAGCGCTCGGATTGGGGGGACAAGAATATTGGAGGATGTGGGGAGAATAGGAATATATGCTGCAAATACGGGCAGAGACGACGTGAGAGGAGAAAGGAGGGTGGGAAGGGTGGGCAAGCCAGTGAGTCATTGGTACTTATAACGGGGGACCGGGGAGGCGACGGTGGACAATGAACGGGTAGGCTAGAGGGTCCGCGGACGTCGTAACATGTGTTATCAAGAGAGCTCGTTTTCGGATGCTTGATCCACTTCTGGTAGACTGTCCCTTCAACAGAAGCATGCTGCACGTCAAATAAAAGTGTCAGAAACGGCTAATTCCTTTCCACTACAGTCTTTATGCATAAAGGAAGCACATTACTTGATCGTCTGCCTGCACCGATGTGGAAGAGAATTGATCGGTGGTCCGAGTATCAAGGCCATATTCGCCGCCTTGGAGCGCATATCTTGGTACCGCAGCGGCTGCCAGTTGCCAAGGGCGGTCTCCCCAACGTTGAGGGTGATCTTCGCGTTCGTCGTTCGGGAAGGACCCGATGACGAGTATGTTGATGCGAGTTCGCCCATATTAATATTCCACTGTTCGAGGGTTGACACGACTCGTTGACAGTCTGCGAGCCATGTGCCAGTGCCAGATCTTCTTTCTGATTTTGAGACCGAGCTGGGATGGAAACATGTGAATGAGTTGCATGACAGCACCAGCGCTAGTGCGACTAGATATAAATGGTAAGTCATTACGTCCCGTCGTCCCGATCCCCGTTAAGGAATCTTTCTACAGTTGTAGGTCGCAGTGTGCTCGTGTGGGTCCATGTTATTTATTTCCTCCTCTCATCGATAAGTGGGTTTTCCGAATTCTTAAGCATACCCCTGGGGCGTTGCGCCCTTATAAAAAGGTCATAGTTCCTCGGCCGGGAACATCTTCTTTATTCATATAACCCTCACCCTCTTCCTACATACCTAACAAAGCATTCTACACTATTCGCGCAATGATCACTCCTCCTGGTTTCCGAGGCCACGCGCACTCCTCCACGTCCAACGCCTCCGACCCTGAGGCGCAGTTGGAGCGAATCCCTCTCGAGGAGCGTAGAATGTCAATCCGTTCTCGACCGACTTCTGTTCGGAACTGTGCCCGGGGCACAGTCGCCACCTTTCCTTCTTCTACACGCACCCTTCGCCGTGGAACGGCGTTATCCAGAATCGGAAGCGACCTCACAGCAATGGCGAGCATGGTCATTCCTGAGCGTCCACCAGGAGAGCTTGCCTCGAGTAATGGTGACTCGGCCGAACTCCGTTCTGCCCCCGATCTGACGTACAAAGGCTGGTTCCTCTGTATGGCCGTGATTGCCGTCGCTATCATAGGCCTGGTTTTCGAAAGTCGGAAGGCTGCGTCTGCATCTAATTAGTTGCGTTTTCTATACGCCTCTTCGCTCATTACTCACGTTACGATATCCTTACGATACCCTGAAGTAGTTTTTCTGTTCTGTATTTCCTACACTCCTTCCCTCATTGCTTACATTCTGTTTGTGATTCGTTTGATACCTCAATCCTTGGCATGTTCCTTACTACACAATCCTGTTACCAATCCAATGTTTTTCAAGTTGGCTTGCGCCAGATTCTCGACAGCCCCCAACGCCAGACTGGGTGCGTGTACAGAAGACGCATCAACAAACTTTGTGGGCCAGAAATGATGTGGGTCACTCCCATTAATTCCAATGCCGAGAATCACTCGCATGGCCATGCGGTCGCGGCGGACTGACTATGTCGACACGGATGCCCCTACTACCCGCAGTACCTGTCGGTTGAATGCGACCCTCCTTGTGGCGGTGGCACTTCAGGTCGCAGCCGCACAGCTTCCGGGGAACGTGGAGTAGACCGAGCGACTGGTCCCGCGTCACGGTCCACTTCAAGTTCTTCGACGACACTAGTACAGACCTGGCCATGTTCTAAAAGCGCCACACCTTCACCATATGTCACCTGAGCACGAGCCTTCGTCGGGTTATCGCGCCTTCGCAGCAGGGCTAGGCCTCCGGCCATTATCATGAAGTGCGGTGGTGGCGGTTTTGTTTTCCTTTCCAGAAGTTTCGGAAAGACTGCCAATCTGGAAGGACCTCGAATCTATCACTTGATCTGAGAAATTTTGGTCACACGTTTTCTTCACGGACCGCGTATTGAGACTCCAAGGCACGTCGCGATTCGTTTGTCCCATCTGTCAGCCGGGCTTTGATTCATTTCGTGTTTACCCCACTGCCCACTGGCAGCAACCGTGTCGTTACAGCCGGGGCTGTGTTCAACCCTGACCGAGGGACCTCGCCTGTCGTGCCTTCACCGGATCCATTAATATCGGTCCATATTGGGCAATCCCGGAAGCATTGCCACCGCCACCACTCATAGTAGATGAGGGCATGCGGCGGTGGCGATCATGTAGGTGTGTTCTCTCTGATCCGCATCATTATTGTTGAGTTTTGCTGTCCAAAGTCAAAGCTAGGGATTAAGGACTACACCCGTCCAGGCCGCCACACTGTGGGCAGTGGGCTGGTGACAGAAATCCAAGGGTGTCCTTGGATGAGCGTAGGCGCCTAAAAAAGTCAAGGCGATGCGATGGCCCTTGAATATCGTGGGAACATCAGGGCGCTTAGATGCCAAACCTTCCACAACACGGGCCAATGATATGCCCCCCAAAAGGCCTAGTCAGCACCTTCCACCCAAAAGACGGTATCGGCGTCCACGGAAGCGCTTTCCATCCACGAATTGTGGACGACATCAACTTCGATGAGGTGTGCGCAAGATTGGTATCATACAGGGAAAGGACGATCGAGTCCGAGATCATTCAATGCGTTCTCACCAATAACCATAACCTTCATGATGACGACGACGAGAAACTCTTCTCCTCCAACTCAATCTCCCGGCTTTCCTGCGTGAGTGCACACGGGAGACAACACACCGAGTCGAAAAAATCTCCCACGGGGCCCCCACGTATGTCATAGCGATTGCGGACGTCAGTGCGACCACCCATCTGAGCACAACGTGAGACGAGGTATACCCGCAACAGGGTGCGATCCTGACGCACCTGAAAGACCCAATAGAAGCATGGTAGAGCCATGCAGCAAAAACTACGACAGTCCTCGTTGACTCGTTTAGCTCCGCTAGGTAGAGGGGCACCCGAGCTCTGCAAATGGCGTAATCGCTGCTTGTTCTGGCCATACACGACGCAAGGACAAAACGTGGCCCAACAGCCTGGAAAATGATAGATGGGTTAACCATGCAAAATCGACGAGCCGATCGAGTTGGTCTCCGTACAAAGGTTACACGCCGAGCAGAAATTGAGCAAGCCAAAGCTCCAGTCGCGCAACCCGTCCGACCCAACTTCACGATTTAGCGCATTCTTGTTGCCGCTTGCCCTCATCGGTGCGACCGCCTTTGAGGGGACAAAAAAAAATTTAAAACAATCACAGGGCGTGTGATTAAGCAATCCGACCAGTCTCGAGGGACGGGGAGGCCATACACACCCGAGGCTGGGAGGTGACTCGTTGGTGCTTTGGACTTGATGGCATGTTGAGGAAGACCGGCGTGAGAAGCGGACCCGGGTCTGACCTATATATGCCCGAACTGAGGACAGCGCCCGAGGCGTGCTAGTATTCGACGTTCCGCTGCTCGGATGGGGAACCCCTGACAAATGGCCTAGATGTGAGGTAAAATATCCGTTTTAGGCCTGGTCCGCCACCGACCGTGCTGGGATTTTCCGCTCACTCCAAACCAATATCTGGACTGTCACGCCCAGTCACATCGTGTATCGTCTGTAGCGTCCGTCTGAGTTCTTATTTCCCCCTGTACAATGATGCCAAGCTGGGAGCGCGAAATATTGAAACACCGCTACGCCCGGTTCTGCTCTGATCAGATCAGATGTATCGTATCTGGAGACTGTAAGTGTAACTAGGCGGTACGGTTGTCCTTAGAGAGTAGACATGCCCCCTGCAGTGGCCCCAGTACCTGTCACCTCGACTCTCTCAGATCCATGACCTTGGGGGAATAGAGTTGAACTCAACCAACTTCAAATTTCGGCTTCAACATCACAGAGGGATGCCACAAGTGATGGGGGATATTGGAACTTCAGCGTGGCACCATGATGTGCTGTTCATGACATATGGCAACCCTATCTCAGCAATCTACCCTATAGCCGCTCTTGTTCTGCACTCAACCTGCTGCACTGTGGGCAAAGGAAACAGGTGTAGGTACATGCGAGAAGCCAAGCATGATTACCGAATTACGGACTTTTGACCCCCTTGTGATCGCTTCACAACAGGCTACTCTCTTGTCCACTCCTCTGCCTTTCCCCATCCCTGCCAGTGAGCGCACATTTGGAGTCCCGAAATGTATTGAACGCCTCCTCTATAAATAATCTGACGGAAGGTGTGTGTGTTGCGCTCCCTTGGACACACTCACCCCCTGGGGCTGATTCAGCAGATATCACCTTTTCATTCATGGGCGCTATTGCCTTGACTTCCTGGGCACTGTTGGGCCTTGAGGCGCGACCCCAAGGTCGGCCACGTGACGTCCCTAGTGCTTTGCAGACTCCTACTTGTTGCGCCAGCGCCACATCCAACTTGTTGACCAAACTTGGATTTTACTTGACACGCCCATCATCTACTTTCCAGTATTCAAAAGCCCCCGCTTTGCGTATGCGTTTGTCTTCCGGAACATTCCCGGAGCCGTCTTGGCAGATAAAAAAAAAACCATCAAAACCCCATTTGGTACTAGTCGCGCTGATTGTTTCAACTTGTCTTGATGCCCCCATGCAAAATCTCATACATACAATTTCACGATTCCATGACAAATGGAACGATACTGAAGCCCCTTCTCTCGATGTTTCAGAGATTGGCACCACGAACAATCACTCCATCTTGCTGGACAGATGACGTCGTCCAACCCCTTGGGGATCGGCCACAGCTTAGGGATCGGTAGTCCAGGGTGTTGGTCCCCGTATCATCGGAGATAGTCTCTTGATACACTCCTCTGAGGGCCACCAATTCTCTTGGCGGCCCGTTGCTAGCAAGGAAGGCCCTTCTAAAAGCTTAAAGACTCTAAAATTCAAGCCTCAGGTCGTGCAAGGTTGATCTTAGGATCAAAGGTTTCTTGCGGTCCTTGATGTCTGTCAGTGTCCCATCAGCCCCTTGTGCCCAAATCCTGACATTGCATTTGCATTGCCGCTACGTAGAATCGCGATCACTGTAATAACAGTTGTCAACCCCTTTCCCCACTTGTTCATGAACAAGCTGCTACCACTCGCCGCTTGCCAGAGTTAGGCGCTTCTGGCCTTTTGGTGAGTCTCCTAGTCCTGTTTTGCCTCTTTGTCTGTCACGCCGCCAAAGGGGCGCCCAGAGGAGCTCGACGCGACTTCTTTCGACGTTATCCCGCCGAGCGGGTCCAAGGCGCTCGGGGGTGTCGTCAAGGCGTCTATATCGACGAACGCGGCGGCTGCTGGCACACCCGGGGGGGGAACATCTGGGTGTTGTCATAGTTTTGCAATGAAATATGTGTAACCCCGTAGACAACCATAAGGTCACGGCGCGACACGGCGCCCCAGCCCCTGGCACGATTTGGCGGACTTTGGGACCAAGTAGATTCGTGGACTGCCGCGCGGGAGATGCTCCTTGGGCATTGGGGCCAGCTCGGCGCCCGAGTGCTGGTGCTGGTGGGCGATGTCAGAAGGATGCGGTCGAGGCTGGGGATCTCCGGATGCGTGCCCGTTCTGCGGTTTCTGCTTCTCATCCGGAGAAGCTCAGGTTCTCCCTGAGGCTGTTGGAAGGAATTGGATGCTGCTCACCGCCTGGGGTTTCCTACATACATGATTGACTGTAACCTTTCGATTATAGTCATGAACGTATCCAATTCATTACGGAGGTTTTGGTTAAACACGATCGAGGTTTGCAGTGCTTTACGGCGAGTCGTCTGACGCAGTTGCCGTAGATGTTGTGGTGTACTTTCTACTGTAATGTCCAGTTTAGATAAACGTCGACTCCGCCTCTCGTAATGTTACGGTAACCAGCGTCAGCGTCACTGCAATGCGATAAAGACACAAGGCACATTCTCATTCGTTGCCGTCCAGGATATGGTGGTACAATTACAAGCAATCCGCTCGCCGTTCCCAATGCTGCAATATACGTACACGGGAAAAGCGACGAAAGAGGCGTGGTAAAAGAACAAGGATTTCATATACGAGGACAACTTGTTTCTATTCGTAAACGGATGTCCTTAACACAGGACTAAATGCATACCATTCTGCACCGCACTCGGGACTAGGCAACTTTGGGCTAGCCAGTAGCAGGTTTGGAGGGGGGGGTTGCTTAAGGGGAAGGATAAGAATGAGAAGTGTGACCAAGTGCGACGTGGTCCGTAACTGAATTGAGGTGAGTGGGTATGCCTGCGGAGTAGAAAGGGAACAATGGGGTTCGAGCCACTTTTGGGGAGGCCAGGGAAAGATCTAAATAGATCAGGGATATAGATCCTCGGGACCCGAGTTTTCAGGAGTAGTACCTCGCAGTGTCCTTGCACAGTACGGAGTGAGGAAGAGTGCACTAACACGAACCTCTCACGAGTCCAGCAACTGGATCGTCACTAGCACTACGCCAAGTCCACAGGTCTCCCTGGGACGACCAGTCAACGGTTGGGCCAACCGAGGCAGATTAGCTTCGGCGGCCGCGGCGGTGGCTGTTGGGCACTTCCGCCAGTGCGAGGCGCAGCGTGTGCCTGCTGCGCTTTATCCGTGCGCCCGAGAAAAACCCATTCATTTCGTTTCGTAGCGCAGCAGCCATGTGCCATTCCTCCTTCATCAACCGTGCCGGGGGAATTCCATCGTCATCTCTTCTCCCTTCCGCCATCCCGCCATGATCGTCCCAGACACCGAGGAAAAGTCTTCTGTCCCCCTCAAATCGCCTCAACATCCCCCGTCTCATCCGGGCCAACCCAACGTGGAAGGGCCCACTCCTGACCAGGTAAGTTAGCTACCCTTGCCCATCTCGAACCTCTTAACCGTTTTCACAGCTTGCACAGGCTCAGAACCCTCCCCCATATACACCGTACCCCCAAGGCTCACCCGTGAGATTGGAACCTGCAAAGCCCTTGAACGTCCCTGTGGGTCTTCCCCCGGGGAACTACATCCACATAAAAGAGAAGAACGGTTCCGTGAAGGAGAAGATCCTCCTCGACTTGAGCTTTCCTCCACCGCCACCCTCCGTCTTGCCACCCGCAGCACAAGGCGAGGATATTCCGAATCTAAGGTTAGAATCGCACAACGGCTCTGTCTCCGGAGAAGTTTGGGTGCTCCGCGCAAAGGAGGTCGGCACCGGCGAACGCGTGCACCTCTACTTGCGCTCTCACAACGGTTCCGTCAAAGCCGACGTGGTGCGTTTTTGCCCTTTTTGCAAGCCAAGCCGTCTGCCCCCCCTGATTCTCGCCGGTAGCACTTCCACCCGGCGACGGTCGAACCTCGTCCGTTCCTCAGCGTCGAAGCGAGGTCGCTCAATGGTTCGGTCACGTTGACGATCCCGCGCTCTTTCCATGGGCAGTTGACGCTTCATTCCGACAACGGTCGAGTGCACCTCTCCTCCGGGCTCGCTCTACACGCTGCGACGCTATCCACCCTCAACGGGACGCACACGTACTTTGTTGGTGAACGACCTCGTGATGGAACGTGGTACGATGGCACGAATGGAGGTGGGGTGCAAGTCGACTCGGTCATAGGCTCAACCAAGAACGGGACCGTAAAGGTCTCATACCACGATGAAACGGTGTTTGGTACTAAGAGCGGCCCAGGAGTACTGAGCTCGCTCTTCAAAGCTATTGTGTACCGTAACTAGTACCGCGTGTGACCTTAAAACACCCATTAGTTAAACAAGGTTTGGGGGGAACACCCTCGCTCCAACGAGATCTAGATGGCCCACGTGGGCTAGCACCCCTGACGTTGATACCATCGATAATCAACACACCCCACCCCTTGCGACGGTCAGATAGCCGTAATGCTCATTGATACAGAAGACTTTCTGCAATTCTTTCCCCTTCGATCGTACAACAAGTGACTGGTAGAGTAACACCACAAGCACAGAGTGCAGGGGCGGGTTTGTTTTACAAAACGCCTGACTTCACAATCACAATCTTCTTTGAAGTGGTACCACTTTGACTACCGTACGACTCGATCCTCTTGACGATATCCAAGCCGCTGGTCACCTTGCCTGATATCACGAGTCGGACATATCACCCTGTTAAAACCTTGAATTCACACTTACCGAAAACGACGTGCTTCCCATCGAGCCAGGAAGTCTTCACAGTGGTGACGAAAAATTGCGATCCGTTCGTGTTGGGGCCAGCATTGGCCATGGACAGCTGGCCAGCCTCAACGTGTTTCAGCGTAAAGTTTTCATCTGAAGGGAAACCGTTTATTGGAGATCAAATCGAGTAGTTAGAGTAGTGCTCACCGGCAAATTTCTCGCCATAGATGGACTTGCCGCCAGTACCGTTATGCTTGGTGAAATCACCGCCCTGAAGCATGAACCCAGGAATCACACGGTGGAAAGTGGAACCCTGATAGCCATAGCCATGCACGCCAGTCGCAAGCTCTCGGAAGTTTTTTGCGGTCCTGGGGACGACATGGTCGTGCAGCTCAAACTCGATTCGACCTAGGTTGTTATAGTTGTTACCCTCGACGGTTGCGACGTCAAACTACAAGATGAAAAGGAAAAGAATGAGTACCACTGCGGAAGATTTGAGGTGCCGGAACAGAACATACGTAGACTTGGGACATGGTTACTTGGCACCTTGATAACCGGGATCAAAAGATGATGGAGAGGTCAATTGAGGAGCAGACAGACATATAAGCACCCCCGGCTTTTACCGGATCGGAGAGATAATCCTGTAACAACCCTATCTGATCTGATCAGAAAACCCTGACTTCATCGGTGTCATTCATCTAGACCTCGACGTACCCATCCCGGCGGCTTAGTTATTCTACGAGCCCGTTTGATGAAAAGAAATATTGGATTGACATTGCATGGGGGGCACATTGCACTTGCCCCGGGTGGCGTGGCAACGGGGAGAGTGGGTTGAAACTGAAACCGATGACAGACAACTCTCCACCAGGCCTATCTCTCGGGCTGGCGAGGCGCCTCCTAGTATTACGCACACGCAGAAAAGGAAGAGAGAATACATGCCGACGTGGAGTGTTTTGTTTGCCGAGGAAACTCCCATGTGCCCATGAACATCCCCGATGTACACTCCATCCTTATACGGACTAATTGATGGTCTCTTCGAATACAAACCAGAATGCGAACATGCGACAGGATGTCCCAGGTATCATGGAAATAGGCTGCCGGGTGAGGGGAACGCAAATTCACCGGCACCAATGGCAAGTAAAACGTGCATCCCTGGATTTATGCGGATACAACGAGGCTCAGGTTCGACCATGGCAATGCACTCCAGGCCCACCCATCCCCGATAGAACCTGATTTCACTTTACTTGATAAAGTGCCCAACTGATCTTTCTGGAACCCAGATACCCACAGTCCCTGTTATTTCAGAATGCCAAGCGGCGCTGGCGCCCCAGCTAAACTTCATTGGGCGGTTTCCGGGACCATCGGACAGCGCACGACGCGCGTCTGCGTACTGTATTGCTCAGTGTATGTTACAGTATTGGTCGCACCACGTTTCTCGAACGAACCAACACGTCGACCCCCCTCCCCTTGCCTCGCTATCGGCCATCATGGAGAAATCGAACTTGGGACCTCGTAATTGCTCTCGTGTTCTAACGTTGGCTCGACGGCGAATTTTTATGAAGGCTTTGCTTACCATCACGTACCATTTGAAGCGCCAGTAAAGCCTTGGCGCCACGGAGTCTGTCACACGGTGGTGCAGTGCACACTGCCACAGCATCTCCCTCTCGACAGACATCACCATGGGGGTACTTCTTGATGGCAAACCAAAACCAACTGATGGCCCTCAAGCATTTGCATAGGTAACACGGCACCCTCCTGTGATCGCGCCCCGTTGCCAGTGGCCGGTGACTTTCTGTGGTAACGCTCCCCACCAAAAGTGGTCGCCTCTTATAGGATCTCCCATCTTACCATCAAGGTCGGTCGCAACGTCACGGCTGTTGGTTCGTGCTATGCAAAGCTCACGATTGCGAGATGTACGGCTCTAGGGTCTCGTGCAGTCACGGACTTTAATTAAATGAATACATACAAAATATGGAGCCCGACGAACATACTTCTCGCGTAACACTCTCTCCTCTCCCCCTCCTTGCTCGCCTTTCTTCGGCCTCTAGCAACCAACAAGCTAAATTATTGAAAATTATTTCCAATGGACCCGACACTCACAGACTACTTCCGTGACTTGTACGAAAATTGCTGCTGCAACGTAACGTATCTAGGAGACGGCGGGCTGACCAACTCCCTCCAACAGCGTCATACATTCCCGTATTCAAGCTGCTGTCCAAAGTGAGTCGGGTATTCCGTGCAGTTCTCCTCCTTGACGAAAGAGTTCTGCCATCGTAGCCTTTTTCTTCTATGACTATCTGTTGACCCTTGGCGCCGAAGTATCTCACATGTGGTTTCAACCTATCACATGGAATACATCCCTTTTTTTTTTAAATCGTTATCTCGCCATTTCCAGTAACATTTCTGGATCTGTCTCGTTTTTCACCAAACAATCACCGGAGGTAAGATGAAAGTCAGACCCGAGGTCATGTTCATATCCCATTGTAAATTCGTCCCTTTTACAGAGGTCTGTCTCGTACCAGCATAAAGTCATCGACATGAAGCTGAGAAGTTCATTGCCTATAGTTGTCGCAACCTTGTTCTTGCTCGCGAGGGCTTTATATTCCTGAACCAAGCAGTTATTGCCGGTACGTTTGAGATGTGCCTATTGACACTCACAGAACAACTGATCAGTTTACTAGCCCTGCTTTTCACACGAACCGTGGCGTTGTATAATGGTTCTCGCGCTGTCATTATTATGCTTTTGGGCGTCGGTTTGTCGTTGGCCGGTGTTAGCTGCGTGAGTTTCTACTCTGATCCACCCATTTTACTGAAGCTCAAACCCAACGATCCATGGGTGCAAGTGGTCTTTGATTGGCCACCATGCCGAATTTGTTCGAACTCGGGTATCCGGCTTGCCCGGTTGTCATTTTATTGCCTCGCAAAAAGTGTGCGTCCATCGCCACCGTTCCACGCATTGAGCTTTCTTCTAACACATTCAGAAACAGCGCCATCCGTGCGTTCACATTCCTCGTCACCCTAGCGCGGTTCAGTTCTGAAAACGGGTGTCCACAGATTTTGCTTTTGCATGGGAGGCGTCGGCACTGCTGGACACACTGATCTTCACTCTGACACTCATGAGGACCGTCAAGATGCGCAAAGTACACGGAATGTCAATCAGCCTAACCGGGGAGGGACTTCTAGATATATTCCTGCGCGACGGTAAGTTAACCCATCCACACAAATCGAAGGAGACTCATCACTGAAAATACATCTGCACCCATGACCTAGGCGCGCTCTTTTTCGCGTAAGCTTGGCATGGCAGAGACTCTCCCCCAGTCACTGACGATACGCAGTGTTATGGCCCTTTCAAATGTCGCGAATATCTACACCTTCTACGTATGCTCTCTTACTCTACCCCAGCTTTTACCTTTCTCAAGCATAAACTTTTTGTTATAGTTCTCCGGGGTAAGAACTGATGCTTCTCGAAATCTCTCTCTAATCTTGTCCCCTGAAAACTTAGCCTGCGTTTAAGGGCGCATTCGCAACGACTTCCAGCTGGTCTGTATCTTTCCCAACTCCCAAATCGGAGAAATCCATGGGATATACTTACACAGTGCCCTTAATCAGCATCGCATCCACCTTGTGCTCGCGCCTCGTCCTCAACCTGTACGACGCTGCGACTCCCGATGATACGAGTTCAAGATCCTCACGCGAACCGATGACAACTGTTATTCTCACCGTGCCCATCGACCTCGACATCCCTATGGATGATGATTGCAGCGAGGTATGACCAACGAGCAGAGACGCTTTTTGACAGGTAGTATGTCACTCCATCATCATATTCCGCAGTGTGCCATACACGTGAACCACGAAGCCAATCATCATCTCGTCTTGTATACAGTATATGTACCCATCTGTAGTGGCAATTCACCCTGATACCCTGCCGACTTTGGTCATCGGACAGTAACATCTGAACAGTAGAAAGGGAGACACGCATCTATCATCAAGGCACGAGGTATTCTGCGTTCGACCACTTCGATGGGCATACACCGTTCAGTGGGTAAGGTAATGACTAGAGCTAGTGTTGATGCGGAAATGGAGAATCTAGTGGGTCCAAAATGGTGTTCCTCAAGAATGAACAAATGCCTATTGCACTACACAGGTTTGGGAGTTCCTGAGAATAGATTGACAAGAAGCTGCGTAGACAGAACGGCACACGCAAGCTGTTGTACACATCCTAGTGATTCAATCAATCGAACAATGTGCAATCAGATTCAGAGTCAGAAATGGTTCATGAAACAGAGGTGGTACATCGCACTATTATAAGTAACAAAGCAGCATGAGAGAGCGATTCCTCTGCTGGTAAGTCCGTTTACGATTACAACGACATAGTCTCCCAGTACTTCCTAATGCTCAGATGCGACCCAAGACCCGCGGCTGCGATACGTCGGCCATGTTAATGAAGATGTCGTCCGCGGGGTGGCGGTACAATGGTGCGCGGAGGCGCTTTTGGTCAAGGTGGTGACCGATAAAGCCGATCGAACGGCCGAGGACAAAGAGGCCATTGAGAGTACCGATCTTGATATATTCGTCCGCCTCTTCACGGGTAAATGCGCCTGAGTCACGCAGCAAATCAACAAATGAAACCGCAATGCATCCATCGACGTTGAGGATGAGTGTGTCCTTCTTTGATGTCGTCACCTTTTCGACCGCAAGTGCGTAGTCGAGCAGTGAGTGGCTAGGGAAGTGCTTTCGCACGTACTCCTTCACAAGTTCGACACGCAGATCAGGGTTGTTGACGCTCTTGATTTTGTGGCCGATCCCAGAAACTACAGGATTTCATCAGCACGGGGATGGAACCCCCACACGAGGGACAAACGTACTCAATTTGTTAGCTTTCCTTGATTGGTCGACAAACTCGCGGGGAGTGAGACCGGTGTCACGGGCACCAGAGAACATAGCAGCAGCTTCGTCGAGAGCGCCACCGAACCGGCTACCGATAGTGAGGAGGCCAGAAGCGAGAGACGAGATGAGGTCTTTGCCCGCCCGCGTCGCGACAATCGTATTCATGGCGCTGTCGAGCGGTTAATGTTAATACACGTAAAAGAACAGAATCTGGTTCGCCTCACCCAGAGACAGCAGGACCATGGTCGGCTGTCAACATAAGTACCATCTCGATGAATTTAGTTGCCCATGGTGGAAGGCGACGCTTGAACCAGAGTAAACTGACGACGCCGCCGAGACCAATGTCTTCCTTGAATACATCCGAGATGCGCATGCCAGCGTAAAGAAGCTCTTGACCCCGCTCATCAGAGATAGTTGAAATGAACGCAGCAGGTTTACGGATGAGACCGAGCTCCTGTGCCCACTTGTAGTCCATGGGGATGACAGGTGGTTCACGCTCATGAGCAGGCTTGATGATGCCCTTGCTCACGAGCCCGTCGTATGTCTCCTTCAGCACTTGAGGAAGGTCCTCAAACGTCTCGGGTACGATGAAGCCCGCTTCGCGCATGGCACGGTTCTTGGCGTCTGCAGTTTCTATATCCGAGTTCGCGAGTGAACCGGCGTGTCCGAATTGAACCTCCGTCGTGAACATCTTTGCACAGGTACCGATAGCCCACGCAATAATAGGCTTTTTGATCCTGCCATCCTTGACCGCCTCGATAACACGGTATTCCTCGATGCCACCGACCTCGCCTAGAAGAATGAGCAGCTTGCATTCCGGGTCTTGCTCGTAGCGGAGCAAGTGATCAATAAACGTGGACCCAGGGTATCGATCACCGCCGATGGCAATACCCTCATATGTACCATTGGTGTACAAGGAGAGAATATTGTTCAGTTCATTTGACATGCCGCCAGACTTTGAAACATAACCGACGGAGCCTGGGCGATAGAGCTTGGATGCGATGATGTTATCCATCATTCCTCCTGAGTTCCCAATCTTGAAGCAGCCAGGTTTGATCCCGCCAACCGTGGCGGGACCGATGATAAGGACACCCTTGGAAACTGCCAAGTGGAGAATCTCGCGGGCATGGCGCTCTGGAACACCTTCCGCAATAATAGCAATGGCCTTGATCTGGGAATAGGTGAGAAGTTCGAGTGTACTGGAATAGACGGAGCGCGAGGAGGCAAAGTTAACCACAACATCCACATCGGGATGCTTCTTCACAGCCTCGTCAAGAGAGGTATACACGGGTAGGAGGGTTTCCTTGGTACCCCAGTAGAACTTTTGTATGTGGTGACCACCAAAGGGATAGATCATGGCGGAAACAGAAGGAGTCTGACGTCCACAAGAGAAATCGAAGTCGAGCATGCCCTGAATGGCGCGGGGTTGGAGACCATACACGAATGAGCGGGTGTTCGCATCGAAGGGGCGGTATGAAGGGCGGCTCTGGCCAGAGGTAGTCTCGAACCGCACAATTTGATCGTTAGGTTGGGAACGACCACCATCAGGTTGAATGACCCCCAGCGCAGGAGAGTCCGATGGAGCGGCTGCTTTGGAAGGCGTGGGTGAAGGAGGAGAGGTGGGAGGAACGGAGGGGGCAGGGGGCGAGGTGTCGCGCTTCACGCCAAGGGCAAGTGGGACAATTTCAGTGATGTGTGTCTCCGGACCGTAAACTTTGATTGGGACACCGAGCGACTCTCCGAGGAGGCGCATCGCCTTCAGACCTTCCTGGTAGTTAGGACCACCGCGGCGCACGTAGATGCGCACTTGATGGTTGGTGAGGGGGGCCTTGTACTCCTGGAGAGCACGGATAATCCCCTTGAAAGTTGCCGCGACGTTGGTGAAGTTGGCTATGCCTCCGCCAATGATCAGAATCTTGCCCCGGGGATGCGGCTTGCCACGTGTGATGAGGTCGACTGAAAGCGTGTAAGACATTGGTGATAGCATAATGAAACGCACACCCACCAATGGTCTTCGCATACTCATATGTCTGACCTTCTGTAGGAGCGCCCGAGTACTCTCCGTAGTTCGCAAGTTCATGAGCATAACCATGCGCAGCAATAGCATCCGAATAAACGACGGAAGCACCACCTCCGGCGACCATTGTCCATATCCGACCCTCAGGATTGAGGACAGTGAGCTTAAGCGAAGCACCAGTAGAACCATCGAGCTTCTGGATGTAAGCCTCTTCCTTTGTGAGATCACGACCGAAGGGCGCTGGCCAGACCTGAAGTTTGGTCCTCAGGCTAATTCAGGCCAAGTGCTTGGAGTGAAAAGCTTACCATGGGTGGTCCACGATCAGCAGATATAGCCTTGCTCTGGACGGCTGCAGGGGCAGCGATCGGCTCATAGATGGAGAGATCACGCGCAATCGCCCACTTGGGTCCGCAGATTGAATCCGCGGTCTGATCGAGCTTAGCTGCCATATCAAGGTAGTGGATCGTAGGCTGGCCGCCATCGACAGCATCGAGGCAGACCAGAGGGTTAATCTCGAGGTAGGCGAAGTGGAGGTCAACATATACGGAGTAGAGGCGAACGAGGAAGTCCACGAGAGTGTCCTGCTTTTCAGGAGGGACATGCTTGAGGAGAGTGGCAGCGAACTTGTCGCGGCTGGGGAAGGGTTTCCCAACGGGAATGTCCAGCTTAAGCGCCTTGGCGTCGACATCACCAATGTCAACACCACCTTCATGGGTGAAGAGGATAGAGTCACCCTCGCGCTGAGATGTAATGCAAACGTAATATTCCGCGTTTGATGGGTGAGGAAGGAAGGGTTCGACAATGAAGTTGGAAAGCGTGCCAGTCACCGATTCGACCTAATGGATGATCGATGAGTTCTGACGTCTGAGGGATCGGACTCGGACAAGGGGCATATGAATGTCACGTGCGCATACGCGTCAATCCTCGTGCTGCACGCGAGGCCCACCTGCCATCTGACCAGACTAGATCACGTTTGCGCGCAAAACTTTAATGCAGAAATTTTGCACTAAAACGCCCAGGATGGCAGACGAGAAGATAGGGTGGCCCAGAAGCGGATGCCGAGACTAACACATGTCAAACAGACAGCAGTGTCTCGGCCTTGTTCCAACGCAATCTACGGGCCCCAGAGTACAAACAAGATGATAGTACTCACCTTTTGGGGTTTTCCCGCCCTAGCAGCGATCCATTCCTTCGCCTCTTCCCAAGACTTGTTAAGCGCGAGCAGGCCAGCCTTGCCGCGACGCTTGATCAACTGGTCAGGCTTCGCAACAAGCTTGGATGTGAACACCCAGCCCGGAAGGTGAGTATCGGGGGTGATGGTGTTGGTTTCAGGGTCCCAGGAAACCTGAGCAACCTTAGGCTGAGGAAAAACGAACTTGGTGGCAACTTTGGCGGAGGGATCCACGGCTGGGGATCGCTCAAGCCAGTACGCCAAGAGTAATTTTGCGTCGTATTCACGGATGGCTGGTTGCGGCACAGATGAGTATATGCGCGAGAGGATGGCGCAGAGTGGATGGCGCACCTTTGGAAGACATGGCTAAAGTCTAGCAGAGGAAGAGGGAAAATGAAAATCTAAGACAGGACGAGGAAAAAAGAGAGAAGGCAGAGGACGTACGGTATGGACGGGGTATTTATCTAGGGCCCGAAGAGGGGATATACCAATGGGGGCTGGTAATTGATCCCCCAAATTTCACACGGCCTCCTAAACATCGTCCGTTCGTCGTTCGATTTCTCGCTCTCGCTACCATCTCGCCTCCCAATTCTCTCTCAATCGTTCCATTTTGTGCTCATTTTTTGTCCTCTACGGGCACCACATCTACCCACTCTCTCATTTTTGCTTGCCACTGCTCGTCTTCCCCACCCCCGGCCGATGACATAACGCCGACGCCCACTTTGATCATCGCAAATCCAGCTGTTGTAAATTGACAGCCAATCAGCATTCCGGGCGTACCCATTTCGGCTTGTTCATAACGCCTTGACTCTATTCGCGACAGAGCCAGTTCAAATTTTTGATGCGCGCCCAACCGAGCTTTTCGGAGCTGCTTGTCCAGCTCAGGCCTGTGCCACGCGTCCGATGAATAGCTGTTTTCCGTCAGCGACGGAATCTCTCACTTGGCCGTTGGATTGCTCAACCACCCAATGCTTCCGCTTCACCTCGGGCTGAGTCGTTTGATCCTAGCCCAACGGAACGCTCGCAGCCCCATCTTAGGCCCGGTATTTCAACCCGCATTGCGTGTTTCATATATGTGTCATCCATGTCATCTTTCGGACCATATACTGTAATTTTGCAACTTTGCCCGTACTATTCTCGGTTTCGAGCTAGGCCACCAATACACGAACACCCACTATCTCGCTTAATTGCTGCATTTCGATATTTAAAAAAAACATCTGACACATATACCACGCCAGAAATGCGTGTCCTTGACCCCTTACATCCGGTGTTGGGGCCGAACATACCGGTACTAAAAATGGTCACCTCTCCACCCTCCGATTCCGATCCGAAGAAGTTCACGGCTATTGGTGCACTGCACGGTATTTCTGGTCCGGGCGGCACGACGGTAGTTGCCATGATTATCTCCGTTAGTTCTCTCATCCAGATGCCAAATGTACAACAATAAAGATTATGTCGACTGAACAATAAGTAAAATAGTACATGCCTTGAGACCATCGTTTGTGAAAAAGACTGGTTACGTAGAAGATCGAGTCACGAGCATGGGGAACTGCAGCTGGCAGTATCGGCATAACCAAGCGGCATTAGCTGTCATATGGAAGGCGTGTTTGAATCATGGGAAAGCGTGGCGGCCGTGGCCTGCTTGTTATCAGGACGAGCGAACACGATTCAAAAGGCGGAAAATTGACGTGTTCAGGTCCTTCTGGGGCATAGTAGGGGTTTGACACGCATCCCTTTTTGACCATGAAGTGGCGCGAAAACAGCTACCAACGTACCTGATGTGCCCACGCTGTGGCGTGCCCGGGTGGGGATGCTAGCAGATAATACAACAGCAACCCCCGTGCTCGTTTTGTGACGTGTCCGACCCCGCCAGGTTTGCATCTACCCCGGATCGTGACATCCGACGCTTCTTCTTTAGCGATGTGTCTTCTCTAGGCATAGAGGAGCGTATGGAGAGGTGCACGATCGTGGGTGTTGCAGCTTCTGGTGGGGTGTAGGATGGGAATTTAAGTTCTGCGCGAGAAGGTCATTCACTCGTGCCTTTGACTTACACGCACACGGGATAAACAAAGACATACGTGTGAGCGTATCTTCATCCTGAAGAATTTTGCCTAGGTAGAGGATGCGTAAAAATGAAGGGGCGGGCGGACGCTCGTCCTGCCAATCTGTTGCACGTTGCACAATATTAACCGATCAAATCAGTCAAATTCACGAAATCCGCTTCCCCCAAAGAAGGTAAATGGAAAAAGCGGGAAGAAAACGAGGAGCGAGACCGGGGATCGCCCCCAGCACATCTCGCGAGGATGGGGTGACATAGGGGAATAACGTACCGTTCGGCCACGAGCTCCACGCGAGCTCTTTCACACGACCGACCGTCGTCTCTGGATCGAACGCCATTGATCTTCGACGTCCCGAGACGAGCAAGAACTGCAGGAGC
>Ga0209488_10000423_pt1 | contig 35166 bp, 26 predicted proteins | sample Rivendell_Oct201_8_FD_188349 | JGI IMG/M metagenome (GOLD analysis project Ga0209488, IMG submission 188349) | Vadose zone soil microbial communities from the Eel River Critical Zone Observatory, Northern California, USA -... | ecosystem: Environmental > Terrestrial > Soil > Vadose zone >...
AGCGCTTCAAGATCGACGCCGCGGAGCATTTCACCGCGACCACCGCCAAGGCCGGCTGAGGCTTCACGACTATGCGGCTCGCGTCAATCGCGCTTGTGCTTTGTCTGACGTCGGCTCCGGCCTGCGCGCAGGCACAGGAGAGTGCGCCGTTCTACCGCGGCAAGACCATCCGCATCGTGATCTCGACTGGCGTTGCCGGCGGCTATGCGGAGTATGCGCGCGTCATCGCCGAGCACATGGGGCGGCATATCGCGGGCAATCCCGGCTTCATCGTGCAGAGCATGCCGGGTGCGGGCGGGCTTCAGGCTGCCAACTATCTCTTCGCCCAGGCGCCGCAGGACGGCGCCACCATCGGGATCGTGCATTCGAGCGTGCCGCTGGCGCCGCTGTGGGGCAGCAAGGGCGTGCGCTTCGACACCCTCAAGTTCAACTGGCTCGGCAGCCTCGACCGCGTCGACGGCATGTGCATCTCCTGGAACGCCTCGCCGATCAAAACCTGGGCCGACATGCTGACCAAGGAGATGACCGTCGGCTCCTCGGGCGCGGGCTCGCAGATGGAGACCTATCCGGCGATCCTCAACAAGCTGTTCGGCACCAAGATCAAGGTGATCGCGGGCTACAAAGATGGCGTGGCGGTCTACATTGCCATGGAGCGCGGCGAGCTTGACGGCCGCTGTGGCGGCCAGCTCACGGTGATCAAGTCGACGCGGCCGCACTGGCTCACTGAGCGCAAGATTGCGGTGCCGATCCTGATCGCCCAGAAGCGCAGCCCGGAATTCCCCGACACTCCGACCGTGATGGAGTTCGTCAAGGATGTGCCGACCCGCCAACAGCTCGATCTCGTCACGCTGACACAAGGCCTGGACCGGCCGGTGATGCTGCCGCCCGGCGTGGGGGCCGAGCGGGTGCGGGAGCTGCGCGCGGCCTTCGACGCCACCATGGCGGATATTGCGTTTCGCGCTGACATCGAGCGCCGGAGCCTGCATGTCGATCCGGTCCGCGGGGAGGAGATGGCTAAAGCCTTCGAGCGGGCCTTTGCGCTGCCGCCGGAAATCATAGTTGGCGCCCGTGAAATGATGGCAGGCCGGTAGGGCTTGAACCAGCCGGGCGGCAAACGCGACTTATAGGGCAGCCTTCCTGACCGAAAGGATTATGGTCCCATGCTCGTCGCCACCACCAACGACCTCGCTGGCCACAAGATCGTGCGCAATCTCGGCGTGGTGCGCGGTATCGTCGTGCGCTCCCGCAGCATCGTCGGCAACATCGGCGCCTCGATCCAGTCCCTGTTCGGCGGCAATATCACGCTCTATACGTCGCTGTGCGAGCGGGCGCGGTCCGATGCCTATGACCTGATGGTCCAGCATGCCCAGGAGATAGGCGCCAATGCCATCCTGGCGATGCGCTATGACGCGAACGAGATAGCGGCCGGCATTACCGAAGTGCTGGCCTATGGGACCGCGGTGGTGGCGGCGCCGATCCCCGAATAAGCGGCCCAAAAGGCGGCCCTTGCATTGAGGCGCGCCTTCATGCACCTGTCAGCGCGTGAAGGAGTGTAGCTCAACTGGCTAGAGCACCGGTCTCCAAAACCGGGGGTTGGGGGTTCGAGTCCCTCCACTCCTGCCACGGGACACGAAATCAGAACAGAATGAGATTCGGGATGTTTCCGGGACACTTTTGGCCCGCGTCTGGCACAGCGTGCCTGCAGAAATTCCACTTATCGCCCTGTGCAAATTCCGGGACCGGCTCTCCGCGCAGCCGATGGCCTCGTTGGAGAAGTTACCAGGTCGCAAAATAAAGATAGGGGGCAAGCAGCAGTAGCGCTGAGACAACCGCATAAGCAAGATACAACGCGGCTGGCTTTGTGGAGACGGCAAGGGGGACAAGATTCAGGAAGCCGACGACCCCTTGTCCAATCGACAGGTAGTAGGCCAACTGATCAGGTTCTTTGTTTCGCGCCGCGAGGCCGAGCGAGCTGAGTTGCTGCGGCGCTAGCCAAAAACCAAGGGCCATCAACAAGAGGCTCAGGATGGCAAGGACGCCCTTGGAGATCAGCAACGGCGCGCGGAGCACGAGCCATCCGATGATGATGACTGCGCCAAGCATGACGAGAAAGAAGAACTGAAAGAACTCCATTGTCGATAACGCCGCGCCGTGTATCAGGGATCACCTCCATTTAGTCCTCCCGGACTGCGACCAGCCGATGGCGTAGCGCAGTCCGTGCGCCTGGCATTCGGTGGCCAGCCTTGTCGCGGACCCGAGTCAGGAACTTTCTTGGGTAGCCGCCGCTCCGGGGGGATCAGGAGCCAGAAGGCGCTTTACCAGCTTTATCGTCTCTTCACCCTGCTCCTCCAGGCAATCTGATGCGAGGTTCCATCTCTCAATCAGACAACGTGAGGTGTCGAGCATGAATAGCGCGCCTCGTTGCTGCCTGATTGCCAGGAGAGTGGCGGCTAAAGTGAGACTGGCGGCCAAAGTGCTTGGGATTATTCCGTTCAACGTCGGATATTCCGACTTTGAGCTTAACGTCCGCGCGTCGTCACGCGCAGGCCAAGTCTGCTCTACGTGGCTCATACTCGGACCTGCTCAAAGAGACATTTTAGACCTACTCAAAGAGACATTTTAGACCTACTCAAAGAGACATTTTGCTTCAAATACGTTGGGCCCCACTTGGTTCCCGCGTCAAGGACCGGGATTCGGGTCAATTCGATAGGGAACTCGGGAACCGCGAGCGGAGAGTGGTGTTTCTGTTCGGGATGGCGTCACCATTGGCCTGAATGTGAACCTTGCAATCTTGTCGATAGACGATCTTGCTGCCGAGCGGATCTACATCGAGGATGTGTATCCATCAGTTGATGATGGCCGTTTCGCGGTGAAGCGGATCGCGGGCGAGCCCGTGGGTGTATGGGCCGACATTTTCAGGGACGGGCACGCGCTGCTTGCGGCCGACCTCATCTGGAAAGCCGAAGGCAACAACCTCTGGCAGCATGTGCCGATGCGGCTCGACACGAACGACCGCTGGACTGCCACATTCGTGCCGCCGCGCCCCGGCCGATACGAGTATGCCATCGAGGCGTGGACCGACGTGTTCGGCACTTGGCGGAGAGATTTCCTCGCCAAGGAAAAGGCCGGCCGCAACGTGTCGCTCGAACTCGAAGAAGGACGGCAAGTTTTGACACGGCAAGTCTTGACACGGCAGGTCTTGACCAAGTTGCAGGGACGCGACGTCGCACCCCCGCTCGCGGCTGTCGATCCGCCTGATCAACAGACGCTTCTGTCCGACGAAACGTTGGCGCTCGCACGGACTGCATTCCAAAACGATCTCCGGCGAAGCCGGGCCTTTTGCCTTTATGCCGACCGACCGCGGGCGCGCGCCGGAGCCTGGTACGAGATGGTGCCGCGCAGCCAGGGGCGCGTACCCGGCAGGCATGGCACTTTCGATGATTGCATCGCACGGCTGCCGGACATCGCCGGCCTCGGCTTCGATGTCATCTATCTCACCCCGATCCACCCGATTGGTCACACCAATCGCAAGGGACGCAATAACGCGCTCAAGGCCGAATCCGACGACCCCGGCAGTCTCTACGCCATCGGCGCGGCGGAAGGCGGCCATGACGCGGTCCATCCCGAGCTCGGCACGCTCGCCGATTTTCGTCGCTTCGTGGCGGCTTGCCGGCAGCACCGGCTCGAAGTGGCGCTCGATTTCGCCACCCAGTGCTCGCTCGATCATCCGTGGCTAAGTGAGCATCCGGACTGGTTCAAGCGGCGGCCCGACGGCTCCATCCAATACGCCGAAAACCCGCCCAAGACATACGAGGATATCGTCAATCCGGACTTCTATGGGCGCAATGGCAAGGAGCTCTGGCAGAGCTGGCGCGACGTCGTGCTGTTCTGGGTCGATCAGGGCGTGCGGATCTTCAGGGTCGACAATCCTCACACCAAGCCGTTCCCGTTCTGGCAATGGCTGATCCATAGTGTGCAATCGCTTGATCCTGAAGTCATCTTCCTGTCGGAAGCCTTCACGCGCCCGAAAGTCATGAAGGCGCTGGCGAAGCTCGGGTTCAGCCAGTCCTACACCTACTTCACCTGGCGCACCGGCAAGGACGAGCTGCAGGCCTATCTCAGCGAGATCACTCGCTATCCGGAGCGAGAGTACTTCCGGCCGAACTTCTTCACCAATACGCCGGACATCCTGCCGCTTCATCTGCAGTCCGGTGAGCCCTGGATCTTCAAAGCACGGGTGGCTCTGGCCGCCACGCTGTCAGGCAACTACGGCATCTACAATGGTTTTGAGCTCCTTGAGCACACGCCGATCGCCGGTCGGGAAGAGTATCTCGACTCTGAGAAATATCAGGTGAAGGTTCGCGATTGGGACCAGCCAGGCAACATCAAAGACTATATCGCGCAGCTCAATCGACTGCGCCGCGCCAACGCGGCCCTGCAGCAAACCAGCAATCTGCGGTTCGCGCAGATCGATGACGGCGAGGTCATCGGTTTCGTCAAGGAATCCGTGGCGGGCGACAATGCCGTGGCGGTGGCGATCGCGCTCAAGTCCGGGCCGCGCGAGTTCTGGTTCCACTTCGGGGAGATCGAGATCGGGCCCGCGGGCGCGCGCCGGCGGGTGCGCGAGATCGAGAACCTGGCAACTGGGGAGCGTCGCGTGATCGAGTGGGGTGGTGTGCGGCTGCGGATCGAGCCCGAGCAGGATCCCGCGTTGCTGTTCCGGTGCTGGGCCTGAGGTACCACAGCATGAACGTGCTCGCCGACATCAAGCCTGAACAGTCGCTCGACGAGCTGTGGTTCAAAGATGCGATCATTTATCAGCTGCACGTCAAGGCATTCGCGGACAGCAATAACGATGGGGTCGGCGATTTCGCCGGGCTCACCAGCAAGCTCGACTATTTGCAGGATCTCGGCGTCACGACACTGTGGCTGCTGCCGTTCTATCCGTCGCCCGGGCGCGACGACGGCTACGACATTTCCGACTACCGCACCATCAACCCCGATTTCGGGACGACGCAAGATTTCCGCCGCTTCATGCTGGAGGCCAAGCGGCGGAAGCTGCGCGTCATCACCGAGCTCGTCATCAACCACACGTCCGACCAGCATCCGTGGTTCCAGCGCGCGCGCCGGAGCAAACCCGGTAGCGACGCGCGCAACTGGTACGTCTGGAGCGATACCGATCAACGCTATCTCGACACCCGCATCATCTTTGGCGACACCGAAAAATCAAACTGGACCTGGGACCCGGAAGCCGGCGCCTACTATTGGCACCGTTTCTTCGCGCATCAGCCTGACCTCAACTACGACAATCCGCGCGTGCTCCTGGAGATGGTCCGTACGATGCGCCGCTGGCTTGACCTCGGCGTGGACGGCTTCCGGCTCGATGCAATTCCCTATCTGTGCGAGCGCGAGGGCACCAACAACGAGAATCTCCCTGAGACCCACACGATCATCAAGAAAATCCGGGCGGAGCTCGAATCCTACGGTCACGGCAAGATCCTGCTCGCCGAGGCCAACCAGTGGCCGGAGGATGTCAGCGACTATTTCGGGGCCGGTGACGAGTGCCACATGGCCTATCACTTTCCGCTCATGCCGCGCATCTACATGGCCATCGCGCAGGAGGACCGCTTCCCGATCGCCGATATCCTGCGGCAGACGCCGGACATTCCGGACAATTGCCAGTGGGCGCTGTTCCTGCGCAATCACGACGAGCTCACGCTCGAGATGGTGACTGACGTCGAGCGCGACTACTTGTGGTCGGCCTACGCCGCGGATCCGCGAACCCGCCTGAACCTGGGCATCCGCCGTCGGCTTGCCCCCCTGATGGATAACGATCGCCGCAAGATCGAGCTCATGAACTCGCTGCTGATGTCGTTTCCGGGTACGCCCATCATCTATTACGGTGATGAGATCGGCATGGGTGACAACATCTATCTTGGCGACCGCAATGGCGTGCGCACGCCCATGCAGTGGACGCCCGATCGCAACGGCGGCTTCTCACGCGTCGATCCCGCCCGGCTCTATGCGCCAACGATCATGGACCCGGTCTACGGCTACGAGGCCATCAACGTCGAGGCGCAATCGCGCAGCCTCGGCTCCCTGCTGAGCTGGACCAAGCGCATCATCTCGGTTCGCAAATCCAGCCAGGTGTTCGGCCGCGGCTCGCTGACCTTCGTGCGTCCGGCGAACCGATCCGTCCTGGTCTATCTGCGGCAATACGGCAATGAAGCGCTGCTCTGCATCGCCAACCTGTCGCGCTCGGCACAGTCCGCAGAGATCGATCTCTCGCCTTGGCGCGGCCGGGTGCCGGTGGAGATGCTCGGCCGCCAAAAATTTCCTCCCATCGGTGATGCGCCGTACCATGTAACACTGGCTCCATATGGCTTCTTCTGGTTCCTGCTTTGCGAACAGGCGGCCGATCCGGTGGAATTGCGGCGCCTCGGGCTCGAATTCGAGACCCTGGTGGTCGCCAAAGGGGCAGGGTCGCTCTGGCAGGGCCGCACCCGCACGATCTTCGAGCGGGATGTGCTGCCGGGCTTCCTGGCTACGCGGCGCTGGTTCGCCGAACGATCGAGCCCCAGTATCGAGGCGCACGTCGAGACCATCATCCCGCTCGGCAACGGGCTCGACATCGCCCTGATCGAAGCCAAAGGACGGCGCAAGGAGCGATACGTCATGCCGCTTGCCGTCACATGGCAGCGTATGGACCGCGAGCACCGTAATCTCAATGCGCTCGCGGCCGTTCGGCGAGGACCGCGTGAGGGCATGTTGCTCGATGCTGCGGCAGATCCCGATTTCATTTCCGCGCTGCTCGACCGGTTGCGTCGGCGCGCCGATATCGATGCCGGGGAAGGCCGCCGGATCGAATTCTCACCCGTCGGGAAGCTTTCAGTACCGGACAAGATCGAAAATGTGCGTGCGGTCGATACTGAGCAATCCAACACCTCCGTTCTGGTCGGCTCCGATTGCGTGGTCAAATTGTTCCGCAGGCTGGAACCCTGCATCAACCCCGAGATCGAGGTGGGACGGTTTCTCACCGAGATCGCCCCCTTCGCCAACACGCCTCCGATATTGGGCGCGGTCGAGCTGGTTGACGATCACGCCCGCCATGCGATCGCGGTCGTTCACCGGTTCATCGAGAATCAGGGCGACGCATGGTCCGTCACCAGCGCCTATCTCGACCGTTACGTGGAAGAGGAGCGGCTGCTTCCGACCGAACCGACCGAAGAGACCGATGAGCAGGTCGCCTACCTGGCGCGCATCCGTCAAGCCGGCGTTCGCATCGCTGAAATGCAGCTCGCACTTGCCAGCCGCGATGATGTCCCTGATTTCGCGCCGGAGCCGATTACGGCGGACGATATCAGCGAATGGTCGGCGCAGTTCCTCGATCGCTCCGAACGCGTACTCGATGAGCTGGCGCGCCGCCGATCCGATCTCAAGGAGGAGGATGGCCGCGCCGTTGATGAGCTCTTGGCGCAGCGCCGCTCGCTGCCGTCGCACGTGCGCGAGCTGCTTCCGAACCGGATCGGCGGAATGAAGATCAGGCACCATGGCGATTTTCATCTCGGGCAGATGCTGATCGTCAAGGACGACGTGTTCATCATCGACTTCGAGGGCGAACCGCGCCGCAGCCTTGCCGAGCGTCGACGCAAGGCGCCGGTGGCACGCGACCTCGCCGGCCTGATCCGCTCGATCGACTATTCGGCGACGGCAGCGCTCGACCGCGCCTTGCGGTCGGCACCGGATGAGAACGGCAAGATCGCGAAGGCGCTCGACGATTGGCGCGAGCGCGCGGTTGACGCGGTGCTCGGCGCCTATCACGAGCGGTTGACCGATCCGAGGCTGTGGCCGCAGGATCGTGGCAAAGCCAACCGCCTGCTCGATTTTTTCCTCCTCGAAAAGGTGTTCTACGAAATCGAATACGAGATGTCCTATCGCCCCGACTGGGTGGGAGTCCCGGTCAGGGGAGCCTTGCGGATCCTGATGCGCCAGGAGGCTCTCGCCGCATGACCACGCTGCCGCAAGAAGCCTATGCGGTGATCGAGGGGCGTCACTCCGACCCGTTCCACTATCTCGGGGTCCATGTCGAGGGTGACCACCCGGTGGTGCGCGCCTTCGTGCCGGATGCCGAAGAGGTGGTGGCAGTCGACAACGACGGCCACGAAAGTGAATTGGCACGCGTCCACGAGGCTGGCCTGTTTGCCGGGCGGCTCCCCAATGGCTCGCCACGCTACCATCTGCGGGCGCGCTTCGGGGAGCGCGTGGTCGAGTTCCAGGACGCCTACCGCTTTCCACCCGTGCTGTCCGATTTCGATCTCCATCTGCTCGGGGAGGGCAATCACCTCGACCTCTATAACAAGCTCGGTGCGCACCCGATGACATTCGACGGCGTGCCCGGCGTGGCCTTTGTGGTGTTCGTCCCCAATGCCAGGCGCGTCAGCGTGGTCGGCGATTTCAATGTCTGGGACGGACGGCGCCACGCCATGCGTGTGCGCGGCAACGGGTTCTGGGAAATCTTCGTGCCGCAGGCTAAGGTCAGCGATCACTACAAATACGAGATCGTCGCGGCGGACGGGCATATGCTGCCGCTCAAGTCGGACCCCGTAGCCTTCGCGGCGGAGCTGCGGCCGCATAACGCCTCGATTGTCGTCGATCTCGATGCCATCCCGCGGCCACAGCGCGTCTCTGCCGGCGTGAATGCGCTCGGCGCGCCGATCTCGATCTACGAAGTGCACCTGGGATCCTGGCGGCGCCATGCCGACGACGGACGCTGGCTCAGTTACCGGGAGCTCGCGAACGAGCTGCCAGCTTACGTCCGCAATCTCGGCTTCACGCACATCGAGTTCCTGCCGGTCAACGAGCATCCGTTCGACGGTTCGTGGGGTTATCAGCCAACGGGCCTGTTCGCACCGACCAGCCGTTTCGGCGGTCCGGCCGATTTTGCAGCACTGGTCGATGCCTGCCATCAGGCAGGGCTTGCCGTATGGCTTGATTGGGTGCCGGGACACTTTCCCGACGATCCGCACGGGCTGGGAAATTTCAATGGCACTGCCCTCTACGAGCACGCCGATCCCAGGCAGGGACGGCATCTCGACTGGAATACGCTCATCTACAATTATGGCCGCACCGAAGTGGCGAATTTCCTGCTCGCCAGCGGACTGTTCTGGCTTGATCGCTATGGCGCGGATGGCCTGCGCGTCGATGCGGTCGCCTCCATGCTCTATCTCGACTACAGCCGACCTCAAGGTGGCTGGATCCCCAACAAATATGGCGGGCGCGAGAACCTCGACGCCGTCGAATTCCTGCGCCGCTTCAACACCGAGCTGTTCGGACGCTTTCCCAATGCGACCACAGCGGCAGAGGAATCCACGGCCTGGCCGATGGTGTCGCGGCCGGTTGAGCATGGCGGGCTTGGCTTCGGCTACAAGTGGAACATGGGGTGGATGCACGACACGCTCGACTACATGAGCAAGGACCCGATCTATCGCCGCCATCACCACGGCCAGATCCTGTTCGGGCTGCACTATGCCTTCTCCGAGAATTTCATTCTGCCGCTGTCGCACGACGAGGTCGTGCACGGTAAACGGTCGATCCTCGGCCGCATGCCGGGCGATCGCTGGCAGCAGTTTGCGAACCTTCGCGCCTACTACGGTTTCATGTTCGGTCATCCGGGCAAGAAGCTCCTGTTCATGGGCAACGAGCTCGGGCAGGAGCGCGAGTGGCGGCACGACCATTCGCTCGATTGGCATCTTCTGAAAGAGCCACCGCATGCCGGCATCCAGAGGCTGGTGCGCGACCTCAATCAGCTGTACCGAGCGACGCCGGCGTTGCACGAGCTCGACTGTGAGGCGGCAGGTTTCGAATGGCTGGTCATGCACGATGCCGACCGCAGTGTTTTTGCCTGGCTGCGCAAGGGGCGCGACGCGCACGACCGCTGCCTGGTGGTGATGAACTTCACCCCGGAGGTCTATCGCGACTACCGCATCCGAGTTCCCTTCGCAGGGTTCTGGCGCGAGGTGCTCAATACCGATGCAGACATCTATGGCGGAACCAATCTAGGGAACGCCGGGGGCGTAAATACGTTGCAGGAGGGAGCCGTCCCCGAGGTCAGCCTTGTCGTTCCACCGCTTGCTGCAATTTTTCTCGTCCCCGAGCGCTAGCGCGCGGCTCTCGGCGGGGTCGCCGCATCCGCTCGGCGCCACCTGGGACGGGCGCGGCACAAATTTTGCGCTGTTTTCGACCAATGCCACCAAGGTCGAGCTTTGCCTGTTTGACAGCCAGGGGCGGCGGGAGCGCGAGCGGATCGCCTTGCCGGAGCGCAGCGAGGACATCTGGCACGGCTACCTCAATGACGTTGGCCCGGGCCAGCTCTACGGCTACCGCGTGCACGGTCCCTATGAACCCGAGCTGGGCTTTCGCTTCAATGCGCACAAGCTCCTGCTCGATCCGTATGCCAAGCAGCTCGCCGGACGGCTGGTCTGGAGCGATGCGCATTTCGGATATCGCACTGGCAGCCCGCGCGGTGATCTCTCTTTCGACCGCCGCGACAATGCGCGCGGCATGCCGAAGGGGGTGGTGATCGATGAGGCCTTCACCTGGGGCGACGAGCGCCGGCCCAATACCCCATGGGAAGACACCATCATCTACGAAGCGCACGTCAAAGGTTTGACGCAGCTGCGCGAGGACTTGCCTCCCGGTACGCGGGGCACGTTCAGAGGCTTGAGCAGTCCCGCCATGGTGACGCATCTCAAACGCCTTGGCGTGACCGCCATCGAGCTCCTGCCGATTCACTCCTTCATGGACGATCGTCACCTCGTGCTGCGTGGCCTCACCAACTATTGGGGCTACAACACGCTCTCATACTTTGCACCGGAGCCCCGCTACGCGCCGGGCGATTCATTGGACGCGTTCCGCTCGACCGTGGCACGGCTGCATGATGCCGGCATCGAGGTCATTCTCGACGTTGTTTACAACCACACCTGCGAGGGCAACCATCTCGGTCCGACCTTGAGCCTTCGCGGCATCGATAACGCCTCCTACTATTGGCTTCTTCCGGACGAGCCGCGCTACTACGACGACTTCACCGGCTGTGGCAACGCGCTCAATCTTACGCATCCGCGGGTGCTGCAGCTCGTCATGGATTCGCTTCGCTACTGGGTCGAGGTCTGCCACGTCGACGGCTTCCGCTTCGATCTCGCCACGACGCTCGCGCGCGGCCGCCAAGGGTTCGACCGCGGTGCCGCGTTCTTCGCAGCCGTCAAACAGGATCCCGTTCTTGCCGACGTGAAGATGATAGCGGAACCTTGGGACATCGGCCCCGGCGGCTATCAGGTGGGAGCGTTCCCATCCGGCTGGTCGGAATGGAACGATCGTTTCCGGGGTACGCTGCGGCGCTATTGGGCAGGCGCCGGCAACCTGATCGGCGACGTTGGCGGCCGCATGACCGGCTCGACCGATCTGTTCAATCACGATGGCCGGAGCCCGCGCGCCAGCATCAATCATGTGACCGTCCATGATGGCTTCACCTTGGCCGACCTGGTGAGCTATGCCCACAAGCACAACGAAGCCAACGGCGAGGAGAACCGCGACGGGTCGGACGACAATGGCAGCACGAATTGCGGGGTCGAGGGTCCCACATCGGATCCCAAGATCATCGCCTTGCGCCAGCAGCTTCGGCGCAATCTCCTCTCGTGCCTGCTGCTGGCACAGGGCGTGCCCCTGATCCTCGCCGGCGACGAGGTCGGCAATGGTCAGAACGGCAACAACAACGCCTACTGCCAGGACAATCCAATTGGATGGGTCGACTGGTCGGGCCTCGGCCGCAAGGGCGAGGACATGACCGAGCTCGTCGCGCAACTCACGAGCCTGCGGCGCGCGTTTCCCCAGCTGCGACGGCGGCGCTTTGTCGAAGGTCGGCGGCCGGATGGCTCGTTCGATGTGCTGTGGCTGACGCCGCAAGCAACCGAAATGACCGAGGCGGACTGGAATTTTCCGGAAGGGCGTTTTCTTTCGTACGTGCTCAGTCCGGTCCAGGCCGGGCAGTCGCCGCTTTTCATTGTACTCAATGCAGCGGCGCAGGAGATCGAGTTCACCTTTCCGACATTGCCGGAATACAGCCGCTGGCTGCCAGTGCTCGACACTGTGAACAGAATAGAAGCCGGCAAGGAGACCGCGGCCGGCTCGAAAGGCTTGGCGCCGTCGCGCGCTGTGCTGGTGTTCTCCGGTGAGATATGAGTAATCCGGCCTTATACGGCCCACTTCTGACGCCAAGTGGCGTCACCTTTCGTCTTTGGGCGCCGGCTGCCAAGAGTGTCGAGCTGGTGCTCGATCGCGTCCATCCGATGCAGCCACGCTCGGACGGCTGGTACACGCTGACGATCGAGGGCACTGCCGCCGGAACACTTTATAAATTCCGCATTGACGGTGAGCTCGAGATCCCGGATCCGGCCTCGCATTTCCAACCACAGGACGTGTTCGGGCCGAGCCAGGTCGTCGATCATGACGCGTACGATTGGCAGGTCCGGGATTGGGGCGGCCGGCCCTGGCAAGACGCGGCCTTCCTCGAGCTTCACATTGGCACCTTCACGGCGGGCGGGACCTTTCGGAGCGCGCTCGAGAGACTCGATCATGTGGCTGAAACCGGCCTGACCGCGATCGAGCTGATGCCGGTTGCGGATTTCGCGGGCGGCCGCAACTGGGGCTATGACGGCGTGCTGCTCTATGCGCCCGACAGCGCTTATGGCCGGCCTGAGGATCTCAAGGCGCTTGTCGATGCCGCGCACGCGCGCGGACTGATGGTCTTTCTCGACGTCGTGTACAACCACTTCGGCCCGGAGGGGAACTATCTGTCGCGCTATGCGCCGTCGTTCTTCACCTCTGCCCACACGCCCTGGGGCCTTGCCATTGACTATCGTGTGCCACAGGTGCGCGCCTTCGCGATCGAGAATGCACTGCACTGGCTCAGGCACTATCGCTTCGACGGGCTTCGCCTCGATGCTGTGCATGCGATCGCGGAGCGAGGGGAGCCGTCGCTCCTGACCGATCTCAGCCGCGCGGTTGGGCAGCTGGCATCGGAGACGGGGCGCAAATTCCATCTCGTGCTCGAAAACGACGACAACACCGCAAGCCTGCTTGATCCGCTCGAAGAGCCGCCGCAGAGTCACTACCGAGCGCAATGGAATGACGATTGTCACCACGCGTGGCACACGCTGCTCACGCGCGAACGCGGTGGCTATTACCAAGATTATGTGGAGCGCCCGCTCGACCACATCACGCGCGTTCTGTCGTCAGGATTTTCGTATCAGGGCGAAACTTCGGCGCACCGCGGCGGCCGCGCGCGCGGCGAGCGCTCGGACAAGCTGTCGCCGCTTGCCTTCGTGAACTTCCTGCAGAACCATGACCAGATCGGCAACCGCCCGCTTGGCGAACGATTGTCGATGCTCGTCGACCCGGCACCGCTCACGGCGGCGCTCGCAATCACGCTGCTCGCCCCGATGCCGCCGCTGCTGTTCATGGGCGAGGAGTGGGGGGCAACGCGGCCGTTTCCGTTCTTCTGCGACTTCACGGGTGAGCTGGCGAACGCGGTGCGGCAAGGTCGCCGTCGCGATTTCGCGCAAGCCTATGCGCAGTTCGGTGACGAGATTCCCGATCCTCTGTCGGTCGCGACGTTTCGTTCCGCCGCGCTCGACTGGAATGAGCGTGACGAACCACAATCCCGCAAACGGCTGGCGTTTGTGCGTGAGCTGCTCACGATCCGCAGTCGCGAGATCGTGCCGCGGCTCGCCGGCGCACGTTTCGGTTCAGCGCGTCGTGACGGCTCGATCGTGATGGCGCAGTGGCGTCTTGGCGACGGCAGCAGGCTTGCCCTGATGGCAAACCTTTCGGGCGAGGTCGCGCGAGCCCCACGTCTGGCGGCCGAAGCTCGCTCGCTTTGGGGTGAGGCCGCAACGGGCAAACTGCCGCCATGGTCCGTGTCCTGGACAATCGGAGGGACATGATGCCCGCCGCAGTCCCGATCGCGACCTATCGGCTGCAGCTCACGGCACGGTTCGGCCTTGCGAAGGCGGCCGCGATTGTCCCGTATCTGAAGGCGCTCGGGATCAGCCACCTCTATGTGTCGCCCTTTCTCAAGGCACGCCATGGCTCCACGCATGGCTACGACGTGGTCGATCACAACGCGCTCAATTCGGAGCTCGGCGGAGAAGAGGGATTGCAGCAGCTCACCGCGGCGCTGGCTAAGTCGGACATGGGCCTGATCCTCGATTTTGTCCCGAATCATATGGGCGTCCACTACGACGACAACGTCTGGTGGCTCGACGTGCTGGAGTGGGGTCGTGCGTCGCCCTACGCGGATTTCTTCGATATTGATTGGTCGCTGCTCGCGCATCGGCCCGCCGGTGGCGTTCTTCTCCCGATCCTGGGCACGTCCTATGGCGAGGCGCTCGAGCGTGGTGACATCGAGCTCCGCTACGACGCGGCCGAGGGAAGCTTCTCGGCCTGGTACTACGAGCATCGGCTGCCGATCACGCCGGCGCGCTATGGCGAGATCCTCGAGAAAGTGGTGACCGAGGCGTTTGCCAGGGACCGGCCCGCCGGCTGGAAGCTGATCGAGCTTGCCGCGCGCTACCGCGGCCCGCACAATCCGCCGCGCGAGAGGGCATCCGCGCTCAAGACAGAGCTCGCTGGCATTGAAGGTGCGCAAGCTATCATCGCGCGCGGCCTCGAGGCTTATCGGCCAGCAATCGGTGGACTCGGGGCTGCGCTCAGTCTGCACGGACTGCTCGAGCGCCAGCACTATCGCCTGGCGCATTGGCGCCTGTCGGCGAGCGACATCAACTATCGGCGGTTCTTTGATATCAATTCGCTCGCGGGCCTGCGGGTGGAGGACACGCGCACGTTTGCAGCGATTCATCGCCTGATCGGGCGGCTCATTGCCGATGGACAGCTGCAGGGGCTGCGGCTCGATCACATCGACGGATTGCGCGATCCGCAGCAATATCTGCAGCGACTGCAACGGCTGATCGGGAGCGTGCGTCCCGCGCAGCGCGACAGGTTCTATATCGTGGTAGAGAAGATTCTCGCCGAGCATGAGCATTTGCCACGCTTCAACGGAGTAGCTGGCACGACCGGTTATGAATGGCTCAACATGCTCTCTCGCGTGCTGGTCGATGGGGACGGTCTCGCGCAGCTTGACAAGATATGGCATCGGGTCAGCGGCGATGCGCGGCCGTTTGAAGAGATCCTGCTCGCGGCCAAACGGCGGGTCTTGTCGACCATCCTGGTGAGCGAATTCACAGTCTTGGCTCGTCTCCTCGATCGGATCGCGGCGGGCCACTATACGACACGCGACTACGCAGCCGAGCGGCTAAGCCTCGCGCTCAGGCTCTTCATCCTCCACTTCCCGGTCTACCGCACTTATCTCACGGCATCCGGCCCCTCGCGCGAGGATCGGGCGATCATCGACGGCGCGATCGTGAAGGCGCGCGCCGATTGGGTCGGCGCCGACAGCACCATCTTCGATGTGCTGCGCGATGCCGTGACACTCGATTTGGTCAAGCCACCGCGCGCGGGCCACAGCATTTCGCGGGTGCGCCGGTTTGCCTTCAAGCTCCAGCAGTTCACCGGACCGGTCATGGCCAAGGCGCTCGAGGACACAGCGTTCTATCGCTATCACCGGCTGCTGGCGCTCAACGAAGTCGGCGGAAACCCCGCGGCCGACGCTCTGTCGGTGCGCGAGTTCCATCACCACATGGCGCATCGCGCTGAGACGCTGCCGCACGGCCTGACAACGACCGCCACCCACGACACCAAGCGCGGTGAGGATGCCCGCGCGCGCATCCTGGCGCTACCCGAGCTTGCCGGAGAATGGGATGAGGCTGTCGAGCGATGGCGAGCAATCAACGCGCCATTGATCGAGGCCATGCCGGCGGCCAGTCGGCCTTCGCGGGCGCACCAATACATGCTCTACCAGGCACTGCTCGGCGCCTGGCCGCTCACGGGAGCTGATCACTCCTTTGTGGAGCGGATGCAGGCTTATGTCGTGAAGGCGGCGCGCGAGGCCAAGGAACAGACCAGCTGGCTCAATCCGGATTCTCTCTACGAGGAGGGATTGACAACATTCGTCGAGCAACTGCTCGATCGCGATGGCTCGCGAGCATTTCTCGATTTGTTCGAACCGTTCGTGTCGCGGGTCGCTCTGCTTGGAGCGCTTAACAGCCTGTCCCAGCTGGCGCTCAAGCTCGCGATGCCGGGCGTGCCCGATCTGTATCAGGGCACGGAATTCTGGGATCTGTCGCTGGTCGATCCGGACAACCGCCGGCCGGTCGATTTCGGCGAGCGCATCGCGGCGCTCAGCTCGATTGGCCAGCACACCGATTGGGTGAAGCTTGCCGATGCCTGGCAAGACGGGCGGATCAAGCTTTCGCTCATGCGCACACTTATTGCGCTGCGGGGGAGGGCACCGGCGCTGTTCACCGAAGGCGGCTATCGTGCAGTCGACGTCACCGGGCCGCACCGCAACGAGGTCGTTGCCTTCGCACGCACGAATGGCCGCGATGCCATCATCGTCGCAGTCGGTCGGCTGTTCGCACGTGCAACGCAAGGCGGACGACGCTGGCCAACCGACGCCGCCTGGGATGCGGCGCTGAGCGTCGAAAGCTTCGCGCCAGTCCGCAGTGTGCTGGGTGCGTTTGGTCCCGGTGTCAGCCCGTGCTGGCCGATCCGTGACCTGTTCCATGCGCTCCCGGTCGCCGTCATCGAGGCCCGCTTGCGCGCCGACGTGAGACCTTCGCGCGTGCAAGAGAGCGTCACAGCGTGATCGAAATCGAAGCGACCATTACTGGCGGTCACCACTTACGGGCACGTGGAACTTTTTCCCACTCCGTCGGTTTACGATGCGCAAGCGAATCGAATTTCGAGAGCCGCGCCGCGGTCACAGGAGAGAATCCAATTTTCTGAGGCGCCCATGCTGCAAAATATTCCAAGCCCCATCGGTCACGCGCTCTCCGGCTTCCGCTCGGGCCTCGCCAATGTCGCATGCCATTCGACGGGACTGGCAGAACTCCCGGAAACGATCGCGTTTGGCAGTCCCGCATTCCCGGACGGGACGGCGATGTCGACACGCTATACGGCGGACGGCGAGGGCCTCTCTCCGCCGCTGGAGTGGAGCGGCGTTCCCGATACGGCTGCCGCTCTTATGATTCTCATCGAGGATGCCGATGCTCCAACCCCGAGGCCGCTCGTGCATGGCATTGTGGCAGAGCTCCCGGGGATCGACGGACGGCTCCCCGAAGGCGAGCTGAGTGGGTCACAGCTGGGTAGGTCACCTGGAGGCCAAACAAGCCGCCTGCTCGGCAAGAATTCCTTCTTGCGAGCGGAGTATTTGCCGCCCGATCCGCCGCCGGGGCACGGCGCCCATCGCTATGTGTTCCAGATCTATGCAGTCTCGCGGCGACCACATTTTTCCCACGCGCCCGGTCGAAGTCAGGTGATCGAGCGCGTCCGGTTGTACGGCATCGCCAAAGGCGTCTTCACCGGGACCTACGGACGGCATTAGTTAGTTAGAGCATGATCCTGAAAAGTGGGAACCGGTTTTCGGAAAGATCATGCTCAAACAAAAAAGTCAGAGAGCCACGCTGCACCTGAGGACAGCATCGCGGGGTCTCAGACCTTGTCGAGGTCCCAGACCTTGGCGATCGCGAACACGCAAAGCCCCCCTGACCGAGTTGACGCCGCTCTTCCCTCCAACGCCTTGCGGTTGCGCCGAAGTTGCAAACAGCAGGCAGATGCCAACTAATTTGGGTTCTCCTCAGTAGTCTCACTAGAACTGTCTCGCAAGACAATAGAACTGTCTCGCAAGACAATGCGCGAGTGCTGGCGCCGTTCCGGCTTCCGCTGCGTGAGTTGGCTATACTCGTTGCGGCGTCCGCGATGCGAATGCGCCCCAGACCACGAGAACAATGAGCGCGCCCACGACAGCGCCGATCAGCCCGGCTCCTTCGCCAGCTTGGTACCATCCAACGGCGTGGCCCAGATAGGTTGCGACAAAAGCACCAGCGATCCCGAGCAACGTGGTTAAAATGAAGCCGGATGGTTCATTCGGTCCCGGGTGTACAAGCTTGGCGATCACCCCCGCGATGAAACCGATCAGAATCGTCCACAGTAGTCCCATGTGTTGCCTCCATCGACGTGTGTTCTGACTGAACAGGAAGGGCCATTGAGGGATTTAGTTCCCCTAATTCGTGGCATAGGACCGATGCGCGAAGCATTTCGCAAAAACGTGCCCACCGGGTCCATGCAACTCATCCCTGCTTGATGAGCTGCGCCTCCACTACTTACATGCGCATCAGATCGCTGTCCGTGCCGAGCGCGACACCGTCAAGGCCGCAGGAGCCTCGTGGTGGGCGTACCAGCGTTTCATGAAGAAAGAAGAAATATGAGCGCGCCATCGAGCAGGAGACGATCGTGAAAGTGCCGAGCTCGCTCGATCTCACGCCCTATCGAGATGAGAAGGATTTCGGGTTGCTCCAGCGCCTCGTGCAACATGAGAAATCCAAGAAGTAGGAGAGTCCCTTCCTGCCCACACTCCGGCGGCAATGGCAATAAGGAGATTTGTTCGCAAGCGCTCCAGGCTCAATGCAATCCACGCCATGGGTTGTTGCGGCCAGGTTCCAACAAAATCTGCACGCTTTCAAAATCTATGCGGTCGAACGCCCCAATGCAGATGTTCATTGCGGCAGGTTGCATGTCCCAATCCCCGGTATCCGTGTTCATTGCTTCCAGCGCTTGTGACTCATTCTCCACGTCCTCAATCACCTCAAGGACAGCAGACAATTCCGCGCCGTCAAAGTACAAGGCTGCGATGCTCTTGACCTCTTCGGCGGTGTACACACCGTTGTCCCACAACTGGCAAACATCATCCCATGTCAGACTTTCGGCCGGATATACACAGTGAACACACATGGACTGCCTCTTTGGTTTTTTAGTTCAGGACGAGTTCCCTTGATCTAGCTCGCTGTGCCACTGTCCACGCCTGTGAAGTGTCTTGCGGGTGGTCCCTCCGTAGGGGACGATTGACAGCATGGTTGGACCAGCATTCACGGGCCACGACCAGAATTCCTAGGTTCCCGGGCCGGATTCGCGCCTTCCGCATCGCGCAGGCTGGCCTTTTTGACTGCACGGTATCAAAGCACAATAGAATCCGCTCCCGTCTCCGATAAACAACGGCGGGGCCTCACGAGTTCCGGTATGCCCGACATGAGATATTTTTTGGGCTGCGCCAGAATCGCCGTTCTTAGACCATGATCTAGCGTCGCGTCGGGCATGCTCCGGCGAGCCTCCTACGTCCATCAGAACGGAACTTTGAAAACAAATTTTGGATGACAAAAATTTGGGGTAACAAAAAAGGGGAGCGTGACCTGCACACTCCCTTCAGGCGTTTTGCGGAGTCAAGAGGAGAGAAAAGGCGGGCGCTGGTGTATTGGGGGGAGTGGTGCAGTGCCCGTCTTCCCTCCCGCTTTGACTATGGGAGAATTCAATTTGTTTGTGGCCGCAATGTGTGTCGGTATGGTTAACGCCCAGAAAAAGAGTGTCGGATAGCGAACATAGAATGGAACTCTTATTTCACTTTCTCTTATTTCATTTCTCTCTACTCTTCTTTTCTTATTCTCTCATATATCCATGCGCGCGCTCATTGCTCACGGCTCTTGCCACTTCACAGATCCGGGGGTTGGCTGCAGCGCCCGCAATCGGGCAAGGCAAGGCTCATCACGAGTATAGCAATCCGCTTCATCTTTGGATCGATGCTCGCCCTACGTCTTTGGATCGATGCTCGCCCTACGTCACACAGAAAACCGCCCGAGCCTGGACAAGCTCCGTGTGACTCCGCCTTCCTCGCTGTGCAATCCCAAAGTGCTGAATCTGAGATCGGCGTGGCATTCCAGCGGCGCAAATAGTTGTCGAGAGGATTGTCTCACGGCCGCTCGAGACATGACTTTCGGTCGGGCGGCCGGCAGGTCCAAACATTGGGCCAGCACGGCCGGTGGGCGGCGCGTCCGTGCGTGCCAAAGGCCCAACGTGTCGGCTCACACAGCTGCGGATCGCCAACTCGATACTCGTGGCGGAAGGCCTCCCCGACATCTCGGCGAGGTGGCGAGGAATGGGCCGATGCTGACAGTGGCAAAAAGCATGCGAGACAGCCCGCGGCGCTTTTGAAAAGAACGGATGGCATTGGTCCTTGATCCTCGAACGGTCGGCCGGCGGTCCTGCACATCCAGTGGGCCGCATATGCAAGGATGAGGACGGGCCCCGGTAGCCCACTCCCTCACTATTATTTCCTCTTAGCCAGCATAAGCAGCAAAGGAGCTGCGGCCGGCCAAGCCGTGACCACCACCATCGCTCCGACGTAGGGAAGCCACTCTTTCCTTTGCGCGAGCCATTGGACCTGCGCGACCCCTTCATCGTCGCTCAGCGCCAGCAACACAGTCAGCTCACCGATGACGAAATAAAGCCAGAGAACGACCCAGCTCATTTGCTACCCCCTCATGTCATTAAGTCATGACCGTAACGACAAGGAGGAGATACTGTTCCGTGCAATTGCTCTTTTCTTATCATGCTCAGCCGGCAAGCCAACTGAGCTGGCGTACGCCGATAATTGCGTCCGTGCGCGAGGCACGTTCGCGTCCGATCATTTCTCCGTGTAGTTGTATTTGCTGTATCCACCCCTGATTACCGGCGCCGCTTCTGCCACTCGAGGAACTGGCGAAACAGCGCCTCGCGCTTGGCAGGTTCATCGGCGACGACCGATCCGGTGTCGGCCAGAAACTGCTCGAACTGGCCCCTCTCGGCCTCGGGCGAGGGCGTTTGCCGATTACGCGCGAGCCAATCGTCGGCCGCCTTGAAGCGTTGCCAGCCGGGGACTGTCAGGCTGATGCTCGCCTCCTTCCATTTCGGATGCCGCGGCGGCTTGTGGAATTCCCCGATCCTGGAGAAGAACGCGTCAACGAAGCGGGCAACCCTGTTGTAGCGCTCGGTGTTCTCCGGCCAGTTGAAGCTCGCGAGCAGCACGCTGGTGGCGATGGTTTCGATCGTCTGATCGGGAGCGAGCAGGTTCGGATATTCCTCGCCCGACAGCGTCGTCGGCAGGTACAGGTCCTGCAGCCTGCGATCGTAGGGCACCGGCACGAGATGCAGCGCGCGGTTCTCGTTCTTGATGGCCCTGCCGAGCGGAAACACCTTGCCGGTGCTGGTAATGTAGGCGTCGGCCTCGCCGTCGATGATCTTCTGGATGGAGCGCGCATCGTCGGTCCGGAAGTCGAAACTCGCCTTGATGCCGAGACGAGCGAACACGACCTTGGCGGTGTAATAGCCGACGTCGGTCTGCGCGACGATCCGCTTTCCGGCGAGATCGAAGATCGACTTGATCGACGTTGGCGCGATCACGTGCAGCTCGTTGTGATAGAGCTTGGCGATATATCGCAGCCGTGACGTGATATCCGGCACCTTGTACTGCAGCTTGTAGAATTCCGGCACGTCGGCGGCCACCGCGCCCATGTCGATGCTCTTGAGATAGAGAATGTCGACCACGTTGCGGACCGGGCCCTTGCCGAGCACCGGGAGCACCCGAATGGTGGCGTCGTCATCGAGCACGCGCGCCATGTCGGAGCCGAAAATGGATGTGGCACCGCCCGCCGGCGCCGTGATCACCGTCACCGTGCCTTCGTTGATGCGATCGCGGTCCGGAATGGTCCAGACGTCGTCGGCGGTGAGGGGAGCATTCGGCGCAGGCTGTTGCGGTGCGCGCTGGGCGGCTTGCGGTGCTGCGCTATTTGCAAACAAGCACAGCCCAATTGAGGTGAACATCAAGGCGCGGATCGAAATCATTTGCGAGCCTCCTCTATGGATTAGTGCAAGTTCAATTAGACGAACCTCCAGTCGGGGAAACGTCCACCGAGCCTGCAAAGGGCAAAGATCTGTCGCCGCAGCCGCGTTGTGGCTGGGCACAGGCACCGATATGACCAGTCTCTCAGACGTCGCGGATCGGAATCCCCGCGTCAGCAACTGTCACAATTCCCGGCTTTGCAGTTCGATCATCGAAATTGAATCCCTATGGACAGGTCAGGGCCGCATCTGTTTGATTTTACCGTCGGTGCATCTACACACCATTTATTAACACGAAGAAATCCGTGAAAATTTGTTGCTTTTAGGACGCAACCATCCTTGCCCACTGAATTTTATTGTACGCGTTTGATTGAAGTGCGTTTTCGGAGAAATGTTTTGTGACGCTCGGCTCGATTGCATTGAGCCACTCGATGACATCAGCAACTCGACCAGACGCGCATGAGTGTTTGTTGTGTTCGCTCGTGCTGCGGTGAGATTTGAATTCTGCTTTGTAGCGGCGGGCCACGCATCGGCGAGCGTCGTTCTTATCGGCTGTTTAGATAGTTTGGCTGTTTCAGAAGCGCGCACCATTCATAGTGCGACCCTGTGTGACGTGGACGTGTGAGTGTGTCGATGACTTTTGTGAAGGCGGCCACAAGGGAGAGGGAGGGGCGCGGCCGGTGAGGATGAATCGCCTTGGAGGTACCCAACGGCAGACCGGCCGCCAAGCCGCGATACCCAGGCAGACTCCGTAGACTGTTGCGTTCGAGCCCCGTATCCGGTCCGGGCGGGGGTAGGCCGGGATGGTATCTTGACCGGCGGGCAGGGAGACCGTATCTGAACTCCGAGCGCCCCGGCCGGGCCGAGTTGGGGTCGGCTAAGCCACGAGAACTCTTAACGCTCTTTGCCGTAGGGTCGAAAAGCTGATCCGGGCGGCGGGGGCATATTGCCGTTTGGCAAGCGAATCGATGCAAGCAAAATCCATGAAAGTCAGTCCGTTCAAGTTCTTGCAGGAGGTGAGGGCCGAGGGCCAGAAGGTCACTTGGCCGTCGCGGCGTGAAACCGCGATCACCACCGCGATGGTCTTCATCTTGACAGCAGTTGCAGCGGTCTTCTTCCTGTTCGCGGACCAGATCATGCGGATGGTCGTGACCCTCGTACTGAGTGTTGGCGGATGAACGGGCGAGCGGAAATGGCCATGATCAAGCGCTGGTACATCGTGCAGGCCTACTCGAATTTCGAGAACAAGGTCGCTGAATCGATCCGGGAGCAGGCCAAGCAGCGCCATCTCGAGCACCTGTTCGACGAGATCATGGTGCCGAAGGAGAAGGTCGTGGAGGTGCGGCGCGGCCGCAAGGTCGACGCCGAGCGCAAGTTCTTCCCCGGCTATGTGCTGGTCAAGATGGAGCTTTCCGACGAGGCCTATCACCTGATCAAGAACACTCCGAAGGTGACCGGCTTCCTGGGCGCCGACAACAAGCCGTTCCCGATCTCGGATGCCGAGGCCCAGCGCATCCTGCATCAGGTCCAGGAGGGCATCGATCGGCCGAAGCCGTCGGTCTCCTTCGAGGTCGGCGAGCAGGTCCGGGTCTCGGACGGCCCGTTCGCGTCCTTCAACGGCACGGTCGAGGAGGTCGACGACGCGCGCTCGCGCGTCAAGGTCGCGGTGAGCATTTTCGGCCGGCCGACGCCGGTCGAGCTGGAATTCGGGCAGGTGGAGAAGATCTAGCGGCCCGGTGGAACGTGGAAGGTGAGGCGGCTGCCAACCGCCAACAGCCGCACCACTAAAGGAGCAAAGCATGGCAAAGAAAGTCACAGGTTCTCTGAAATTGCAGGTCCCGGCCGGCGCGGCCAATCCCTCGCCGCCAATCGGTCCGGCGCTCGGCCAGCGGGGCCTCGCCATCATGGACTTCTGCAAGCAGTTCAATGCGGCGACCGCCAAGATGGAAAAGGGGATGCCGATCCCGGTCGTCATCACGACCTATGCGGATCGCTCGTTCTCCTTTGAACTGAAGACGCCGCCGGTGTCGTACTTCATCAAGAAGGCGGCCAAGCTCGAAAGCGGATCGAAGACCCCTGGCCGCGAGAAGGCCGGCGCGATCTCGCCCACGCAGGTGCGCGAGATTGCCGAGCAGAAGATGAAGGATCTCAACTGCGATACCATCGAGTCGGCCATGAAGATGGTTGCCGGTTCCGCCCGCTCCATGGGCATTGAGGTCACGGAGTAATCGCCATGGCAAATCTCGGAAAGCGCACGACGAAGGTCCGCGAAGGCATCGATCGCGAGAAGCTCTACGCGATCGACGACGCGGTGAAGATGATCAAGGACCGCGCCAAGGCGAAGTTCGATGAGACCATCGAGATCGCAATGAATCTGGGTGTCGATCCGCGTCACGCCGATCAGATGGTGCGTGGCGTGGTGCAGTTGCCGAACGGGACCGGCCGCAGCGTGCGGGTCGGCGTGTTCGCGCGCGGCGCCAAGGCCGACGAGGCGAGGGCGGCCGGTGCCGACGTGGTCGGCGCCGAGGATCTGGTGGAGAAGGTGCAGGGCGGAACGATCGATTTCGACCGCTGCATCGCCACGCCCGATCTGATGCCGCTGGTCGGGCGGCTCGGCAAGGTGCTCGGGCCGCGCGGCATGATGCCGAACCCGAAGGTCGGCACTGTGACGATGGACGTCACCGGTGCGGTCAAGGGCGCCAAGGGCGGCTCGGTCGAGTTCCGGGTCGAGAAGGCGGGCATCGTGCAAGCCGGCGTCGGCAAGGCTTCTTTCCCGGCCGAGAAGCTCGTGCAGAACATCAAGGCGTTCGCCGACGCGGTGCAGAAGGCCAAACCCGCGGGCGCCAAGGGCACCTTCATCAATCGCGTCGCTGTGTCCTCGAGCATGGGCCCGGGCGTGAAGGTCGAGCCTGCCTCGCTGTTCCCGCAGCAGCAGAGCTGACGATCACCAATCGCTGATCTGATCAACGGCCGGCGCGGCAACGCGCCGGCCTTCTTTCACGGAGCGTTCTCGAACTCGACCCCGGCATAGATTTCCGCAAGCGGCAGGTTGATCCCGAGCGCGGGGACGCCGATCGCAGCGCTCGCCCCGAAGATCACCTGAGGGCCGGGGCGTTGGTCCGGGCCCTTCAAATAGACCCAAGCCTTGATCTCGTCCTGCGAGAGGACGAGGTAGGCCGCGAGGGTTGGTAGTCGCAGATACTCTGAGGCCTTGTCGCCGAGATCGAGCGTCGCCGACGATGGCGAGAGCACTTCCGCAATCAGGACGGGGCCGGTGGCTACCAATGCGCGCTGACCGCCGATGGAATCCACGATGGCGTCAGGATAGCGCAGACTTCCCGGTCCGACATCGACCGCAAGGTCAGAACCCAGAACCACCCACTTTGTGACGTTGATCCGCGCCCACAATGCTCGCATGAGCTGGCTGGCGATGAGCGCATGCGTCTTCGACCCGCCAACCATCATCACGACATGACGCTCCACCAACTCGAATCGTCCCTCGCGTCCCTGAGCCCAGGCAAGGAACGTATCTTTGTCCATCGGCACGCGTGGCTGGACGTTCATGGGAGTTATTGTAGTGACTGCAGTGCCGAGAAAAAAGCGCTGGTTCCACGCTAAGCCATTGGCCATAGGTCGGGGTGCGCGACACGGTATCGCGGCGCAACCGCACCTTAGCCCTCGGTCTTGCCCGGATTGCCCAACAGGCGCAGTCTCCTACTTTAGACCGACCCCAAAATAACGTCGGTCGAAAATGGAGGAGACACTCATGAGCAAGCATGACGAAGCTCGCCGTGCGTTTCTGGTTGGCGCGGCGGTGGGAGCGGGGGCGGCGGCCGGCGCGGCGCTGGTGCCCGAGGCGCTCGCACAGCAGCAGCCGGCGGCCGCGAATACAGCAGCACCTGGTCATGACCACGTGGCTGGCAGCGGCTCTGGCTATGGCGCGGCGCTCAACGTCGATGAATCGGCGGCCATCAAGGCTTTCACCGAGCGGCTGATGCCGGGCGCACCGGGCAAGCCGGGCGCAACGGATGCCAACGTGCTCAACTACATCGACCTTGCGCTCGCGGGCGCCTATTCGGACCAGCTCGACTTCTATCGGCGCGGGATCGCGCAGCTCGACGCGTATTGCCAGGCAACCTACAAGGAGCCGTTCGCGAAGCTTTCCGCGGCGCGCCAGGATGAGGTGATCACTGCGCTCGAGCTGGGCAAGACAACGGGCTTCACCTATCCAAGCGCACAGGCGTTCTTCAACACGCTGCGCACGCACACCATCGAAGGCATGTTTGCCGATCCGGTCTATGGCGGCAACAAGGACTTCGCGGGCTGGCGGCTGGTCGGCTTCCCCGGCGCGCATCCGGCGTTCACGCCGGCCGACATGGCGAGCAAAGAGGCCTTCGCAGGCGGTGTGCTGATTGGCCTGCAGGGCCAAGCTCCAACGCGGAGGACATGAGCCATGGCAACGGAAAAGACCGATGTCGTCATCGTCGGCGCTGGCGCCGTCGGTGGCGTTCTGGCGGCCGAGCTTGGCAAGGCCGGCATGAAAGTGATTGCGCTCGAGCGCGGCCCGCGGCTGCGCACTGAGGACTTCGCGCCGCAGGACGAGCTGCGCTACTTCCAGCGCCAGGACCTGCGCCCCGATCCCAAGCGTCAGCCGGTGACGTGGCGACCTAACACGGGCGCGCGTGCAACCATGATCCAGTCGCTCGCCTACGGCAATCAGGCCGGCGGCGGCACGGTTCACTATGGCTCGGTTTCCTGGCGCTTTCATGAGGATGATTTCCGGGTGCGCTCACAGACCATCGAGCGTTACGGCGCCTCCGCCATTCCGGAGGAATCTTCCGTCATCGACTGGCCGGTGAGCTACGCCGAGCTTGAGCCTTATTACGACCGCGCCGAATACGATCTCGGCGTCTCGGGCAAGGCCGGCAATCTGCAGGGCAAGAAGATCGAAGGCGGCAATGTCTTCGAGGCGCCGCGCAAGCGCGACTATCCGCTGCCGACGCTGAACATGGATCAGGTCGGCGTGAACTTCGAAGCCGCGACCAAGAAGCTCGGCTACCATCCGTTCTCGACGCCGCGCGCAATCGTGTCGCAGCCTTACAACGGCCGCCCCGCCTGCAGCTATTGCGGCTTCTGCCAGGGCTTCGGCTGCCACGTCGGCGCCAAGTCCTCGATCCTGGTGACCAAGCTCGTCGATGCCGACAAGACCGGCAACTTCAAGCTCATCACCGGCGCGATGTGCTATCGCGTCAACACCGATAACAGCGGGCGCGCCACCGGCGTGTCGTATTATGGGCCGGATGGCTCGTCTGACAATACGATCGAAGCCGAGATCGTGATCGTGGCGCCCTTCATCTATGACGCGGTGCGGCTGCTATTGCTCTCGAAGACCGACCGGTTTCCGAACGGGCTCGCCAATTCGAACGGACACCTTGGCCGGCACGTCATGTCGCATCTCGGCACGCGTGGCTTTGCGGCGTTCGATGACCGCCACATCAACGTCTACATGGGGCCGAGCGCGCAGAAGCACACGATCGACGACTTCAACGCCGACAACTTCGATCACAAGGATCTCGGCTTCATCCGCGGTGCGCAGATCTCCGCAGGTCCTGCCGGACTCGAAGGCGGGCCGATCGCCAGTGCCATGAACATGCCGCCGCCGCCCGGCGTGCCGCGCTGGGGTGCGGGCTATCGTGACTTCTTCTCGAAGTATTATACGCGGTATCTCGCCCTGACCGGGCAGACCGAGAACCTGCCGTACGCGGATCAAGTCATCGACCTCGATCCGAACGTCCGCGACGCCTGGGGAATGCCGGCGCCGCGCATGACCTACGACTGGCGGCGGCCCAACGAAGTGAAGCGCGTCGAGTTCGTCAACAACAAGCTCCTTGAGATCGGCCGCGCGACGGGTGCGGCACATGTGTGGACCGCGCCCGCGGGCTCGGGCGCGCCCGGCTCGCATCATCAGGGGGGCGTGCGCATGGGTCACAATCCGCGCGACTCTGTGGTCAACAAATACGGACAGACCTGGGACATCCCGAACCTGTTCGTCCTCGGCAGCGCGAACTTCCCGACCTCGGCGGGATTCAACCCGACGCTGACGATCCAGGCGCTTTCCTACATGACGGCCGACGCGATCGCGAACAAATACAGGAAGAACCCGGGCAGGCTGATCTAGCGCCTCTTCAACGGCGGCGGAGCTCGCGTGCTCCGCCGTTGAACGCACAAGAACAATCGCGAGACAGTAGTTCGGGAGGACTCATGGCGACCGAAAAAGCAGATGTCGTCATTGTCGGAGTCGGCGCGGCCGGTGGCGTGCTAGCAGCCGAGCTTGGCAAGGCCGGCATGAAGGTGATCGGCCTCGAGCGCGGCCCGCGGCTTACGACCAAGGACTTCGCCCCCCAGGATGAGCTGCGCTACTTCCAGCGCCAGGACCTGCGCCCGGACGTCAAGCGCCAACCGGTCACCTGGCGTGCCAATCCGAATGTGCGCGCACGGCCGCTGCAGACCATGAGCTATGGCAACCAGGCCGGCGGCGGCACCGTCCACTACGGCGCGGTGTCATGGCGGCTGCACGAGGATGATTTTCGCACCCGCACGAAGACGATCGAGCGCTACGGCGCCAAGGCGATCCCGGAGAACTCATCGCTCACCGACTGGCCGATGAGCTACGCCGAGCTTGAGCCCTATTACGACCGCGCCGAATACGAGCTCGGCGTGTCGGGCAGGGCTGGCAATCTGCAGGGCAAGACGATCGAGGGCGGCAATGTATTCGAGGCGCCGCGCAGGCGTGAGTACCCGCTGCCGCCGCTGACGCCGGATCAATCGGGAGTCATCTTCGACGAAGCGGCCAGGAAACTTGGCTGGCACCCGTTTCCGACGCCGCGCGCCATCATCTCGCAGCCGTACAACGGCCGGCCCGCTTGCAGCTATTGCGGGTTCTGCCAGGCGTTCGGCTGCCATGTCGGCGCCAAGTCGTCGATTCTGGTGACCAAGCTTCCGGAGGCGGACGCGACGGGCAACTTCAAGCTCATCACCGGCGCGATGTGCTATCGCGTCAACAGCGACAACAGCGGCCGCGTCAACGGCGTGTCCTACTACGGGCCCGACGGCTCCTCCGATAATACGATCGAGGCCGAGATCGTCATCGTGTCGCCCTTCATCTACGACGCGACGCGCCTGCTGCTCCTCTCGAAGACCGAGAGATTCCCGAAGGGGCTTGCCAATTCGAGCGGGCACCTTGGCAAGCATATCATGACCCACATCCGGGCGCGCGTGTTCGTCGCGTTCGACGATCGGCATGTGAACGTCTACATGGGCCCTAGCGCGCAGAAGCACTCGATCGACGACTGGAACGGCGACAACTTCGATCACAAGGACCTCGCCTTCATCCTTGGCGCACAGATCTCCGTCGGCCCCGCCGGGCTCGAAGGCGGACCGGTCGCGGCCGCCATGGGCATGCCGCCACCGCCCGGCACGCCGCGCTGGGGCGCCGCCTACCGGGATTTCCTGGCCAGGTACTACACGCGCCACACCGTCATCGCGGCGCAGATCGAGGATCTGCCCTACGCCCACCAAACCATCGATCTCGATCCTGACGTGCGTGACGCCTGGGGTCTGCCGGCTCCGCGCATGACCTACGACTGGCGCCGGCCGAACGAGCTCAGGCGTACGGAGTTCATCGCCAAAAAGATGGAGGAGATGGCGCGCGCATCAGGTGCCACGCGTATCTGGCATACGCCGGAAGGCAACGGCGCGCCCGGTGGTCACCACGAGGGCGGCGTGCGCATGGGCAGCGACCCGAGGAGCTCGGTCGTCAACAAATACGGCCAGAGCTGGGACATTCCCAACCTGTTCGTGGTCGGCAGCGCAAACTTCCCGTCGCAGTCGAGCTTCAACCCGACGCTCACGATTCAGGCGCTGGCTTACATGACGGCGGATGCCATCGTGAACCGCTATAGGAAGAGTCCGGGGCCACTCATCTAATGGCGCTCAGCTGATAAAGCGCGGCCACTGCTGCGGGACCCGGTTGGGTCCCGCAGTGTTTTGAGAGCCCACGCGACATCTGAGATATGCGGCGACGCTATAAGCAATAAGCAGGATTTGTGATACCCCAACGTTACCAAGAAAACGCAAGCGGAGATTTGCCATGGCCAAGCGCCCCAAGATCCGTCATCTCGCCATCATCACGCTCGACCCGGAGCGCCTGGCCAAGTTCTACGAGCAGACCTTCGAGATGACCCGCCTGCCGGCAAAGGGCGCGTCGGGAAGCAAGGCGGTCTATATGACCGACGGCTACATCACGCTGGCGCTGCTCGAGAACAAGGCGGAGGGCAAGCCATCGGGCCTGAACCATTTCGGCTTCGAGGTCGAGGATCACGATGAGATCACCAATCGGCTGGTGAAGAACGGCGTCAAAGCTCCCGCCAAGCGGCCGGCCGACCGGCCCTATGCGGAGACGCGCGCGACCGATCCTGACGGCAACAACTTCGACATCTCGGTCAAGGGCTTTGGCTCCGAGGACGCGAGCGCAAAGCCGCGCAAAGAGCCAGTCACGGCCTGAGCCTTTCGGCCGCGGCCGTCTCAGAAAAAGATTATGGGGAGTTGAGGGAATTTTGGGAGTCGAGGGATATGGTGCGGGAGGAGCATTGCGACATCATCGTCATTGGCGGCGGCAGCGCGGCGCATGAGGCCGCAGTGGCGGCACGCGAAGTGGGCGCTGAGCGCATCGTCATGCTGGAGAAGGCGCCGGAGCCGGAGTTCGGCGGCAATGCGCGCTATTCTCACACCGGCTTTCGCTTCGTCTATGACGGCGCACGCGAGATCCGGCAGTTCATCGAGATCGATGACACGACCTTCAGCACGTTCGTCATGCCGCCTTATGCGCGCGAGAACTTTCTCGCCGATCTCAACCGCGTCACCGAAGGCCGCATCGATCAGGAGCTCGCGACCTTCCTGGTCGACAATTCGAACGCATCGCTGCACTGGATGCGCCGCAAAGGCATTCGTTTCGAGCACGAGAAGCCTGTCCCGGTCAAAGGCAAGAAGTACTTCGAGCCGGGCGCGGTGATCCATACGGTCGGCGGCGGGCTCGGCCAGCTGCTGCAGTGGCGCGACATTGCGGCCGGCTTAGGCGTCGAGATCCGCTACGAGTCGAAGGTGACGGGCTTCCACGGCAGTGAGCGCCACATCGAGGGCGTGCGCGTGCTCACGCCGGAGGGCGAATATGACCTCGTCGGCCGCGCCGTGATCTGCTGCAGCGGCGGTTTCCAGGCGAGCGCGGAGATGCGCGCGCGCTATCTCGGTCCGTTCGGCGATCTGATGCGGGTGCGCGGCAGCAAGCACGACACCGGCGAAGTGCTCAATATGCTGATTGCGCTCGGCGCCATGACGGCTGGCCACTGGCAGGGCGCGCACGCAACTCCGATTGGCGCGGAGTCGCAGGACGGTGCCATTCCGCTGCGGCCGGATGGCCATGGCAACTCGGCCAACCGCTACGAATACAAGTTCGGCATCACGGTGAACACGCTCGGCCAGCGCTTCTACGACGAAGGCGAGACCAAGCACTCGTACACCTATGCCAAGACTGGGCGCGCAGTGCTGGCGCAGCCACGAGGCCTGGCCCACCAGGTCTTCGACGACGCCGGCTTCAAGCTGTTCCGCGAGGGCGCCTATGCGGGCGCCAAAGGTTTCGAAGCCAATACGATCGCCGATCTTGCCGGCAAGATCGGGCTGGCGCCGGAAGTGCTCGTGCACACGGTCGAGGAGTTCAATGCCGCCTGCCGTGACGAACTCCCGTTCGATCCAGGCAATATGGACGGCAAGTGCACGGTCGGGATCGCGCCCAGGAAGTCGAACTGGGCAGTCAAGATCGAGAAGCCGCCGTTCCGGGCCTATCCGATCGTGTGCGGGATCACCTTCACGTTCGGAGGGCTCAAGATCAACACACGGGCTGAGGTGCTGGGCACCTCCGGCAAGCCGATCCGCGGCCTTTATGCCTCGGGCGATGTCGTCGGCCTGTTCTTCCACAACTATCCGGGCAATACCGGGCAGACCCGCAACGTGGTGTTCAGCCGGGTCGCGGGCCGCGAAGCAGCAGGACGCAACCGGTAAGACGGTAAGGAAGAACCATTTTGTCGGGGGCTTGGCAAAGCCACTCAAACCCACTAAATAGTTGCCTGTGGGCGTGCCGAAGCAGTTTGTCGGCGCGCCTTCACGCGTCCCTCAATTAGCCAGGTGGTTTGACCCTTAGAACCCATCCTCACGGATTATTCTAGGGAAAACAAATAGTTATGGTGAGATTAGGGGGCGAATGGCCCAGCGCGAGCTGGGCAAGTCCTGTCCGAGACTGCAGGTGCCTCCGGGCTTTGGCCCGAGGCTTAATCTCCTGCATAGATGGGTCGAGACGGATTTTCGGGCACACCTCCTTGTGAGGCGGTTGTCCGCGCGACCGGTTCGAACCTCGGATGTGCGTGAGTGCATCTCACGGCAGGGCATAGAAAGCGTCGCCTCAGCCCGCGACGGGACGAGGCGACAGGTCGCAACCGGCGGTTCCGCGCGCAGCGCGGCCGCCAAACCGGAAAGAGCTTGCTGTGGATCGAGCGGCTAAGAAAGAGCTCGTCACGACGCTCAATGGTGTCTTCAAGGGCACGAACGTCGTGGTTGTTGCTCAAAATTCTGGCCTCACCGTGGCCCAGATGCAGAACCTGCGCAAGCAGATGAAGCAGGCAGGCGCGGCGGTAAAGGTCACCAAGAACCGGCTCGCCAAGATCGCTCTCGACGGCACTGACGCAGCTGCGATCATCCCCTTGCTCAAGGGGCCGATCGTGATCGCCTTCTCGGGCGATCCGATTGCTGCGCCGAAGGTCGCCTCCGACTTCGCCAAGGCGCACGAGAAGTTCGTGATCCTGGGCGGGGTGATGGGCAAGACCGCGCTCGACCAGAACGGCGTCAAGGCGCTTGCCGCGCTGCCGTCGCTCGACGAGTTGCGGGCCAGGATCGTCGGCCTCATTCAGGCGCCGGCGACCAAGATTGCCCAGGTGGTCAACGCGCCGGCGGCGAAAGTCGCTCGCGTCGTGGCGGCCTATGCCAAGAAGGGCGAGGCGGCGTAAGGCCCTTCGCAATCTCGACTGGTTCGAACCGATAGGACGTAAACGATGACTGATCTGCAAAAAATCGTCACTGATCTTTCGAGCCTCACCGTTCTGGAAGCGGCTGAGCTCGCCAAGATGCTGGAAGAGAAGTGGGGCGTGTCGGCAGCGGCTGCGGTTGCCGTGGCGGCCGCGCCGGGCGCCGCCGCGGCTCCGGTCGAGGAGAAGACCGAGTTCACGGTCGTGCTGGCCGCAATCGGCGACAAGAAGATCGAGGTGATTAAGGAGGTGCGTGCCGCCACTGGCCTGGGTCTCAAGGAGGCCAAGGACCTTGTCGAGGCCGCGCCGAAGGCGGTCAAGGAAGGCATTCCGAAGGACGAGGCTGAGAAGATCAAAGCCGCCCTCGAGAAGGTCGGCGCCAAGATCGAGCTCAAATAGTCGTGAACTTGTGCGTGCAGCAGCAACGACAGCACTTCAAGCTGTTCGTGACATCCGTTGCGCGTGGGACGCCCCGTTGCGGGCGAACACAACTTGGTGATTTCGGGTAAGCGCCTGAAATCACCATCTTAATCCGCCGTGGGGCGGACGTGGAGCAGCGGTTTGGCAGGAGCTCGAATCGCGTAGAACAAAAAAGGACTTCGACGCCTGTCCGGACGGTCGCGATGGATTGCGGCCTTCCGGAGAGTCGTCCCGGTCCCGACGGTCCGACAAAAGAGAGGCGAAATGACAGCGCAGACATTTACTGGTCGCAAGCGCGTTCGTAAGTTTTTCGGGAAGATCCAGGAAGTCGCAGAGATGCCGAACCTCATCGAGGTTCAGAAGGCATCCTACGATCAGTTTCTCCTGGTGCAGGAGCCGGTCGGCGGGCGGCCCGACGAGGGGCTGCAGGCCGTCTTCAAATCGGTGTTCCCGATCTCCGATTTTTCCAACACCTCGATGCTCGAATTCGTCAAGTACGAGTTCGAGTTGCCGAAATACGACGTCGACGAGTGCCGTCAGCGCGGCATGACCTTCGCGGCTCCGCTCAAGGTCACGCTGCGGCTGATCGTATTCGATATCGATGAGGAGACCGGCGCGCGCTCGGTCAAGGACATCAAGGAGCAGGATGTCTACATGGGCGACATTCCGCTCATGACCAACAACGGCACCTTCATTGTCAACGGCACCGAGCGGGTGATCGTCAGCCAGATGCACCGCTCGCCCGGCGTGTTCTTCGACCACGACAAGGGCAAGACGCATTCGTCCGGCAAGCTTTTGTTTGCCGCGCGCATCATTCCGTATCGCGGCTCCTGGCTCGACATCGAGTTCGATGCCAAGGACATCGTCTATGCGCGCATCGACCGCCGCCGGAAGATTCCGGTGACGTCGCTGCTCTACGCGCTCGGCATGGATGCCGAGGAGGTCCTCACCACCTTCTTCCGCAAGATTCCCTACAAGCGGCAGAAGGACGGCTGGCGCGTGCCATTCGATGCCAATCGTTTCCGTGGCTACAAGGCGATCAACGATCTGGTCGACGCTGACAGCGGCAAGGTCGTGCTCGAGGCCGGCAAGAAGCTCACTGTGCGCTCGGCGCGCCAGCTGGCCGAGAAGGGCCTCAAGGCACTGCGCATGACCGATCAGGAGCTGGTCGGCCACTACATCGGCGAAGATCTGGTCAACGCCAAGACCGGCGAGATCTTCGTGGAAGCCGGCGAGGAGATCACCGAGAAGAATCTCAAGATCCTCAACGAGGCCGGCTACAAGGAGCTACCGCTCCTCGATATCGACCACGTCAACATCGGCGCCTACATCCGCAACACACTCGCGGTCGACAAGAACATGACGCGCGAGGACGCGCTGTTCGACATCTACCGGGTGATGCGGCCGGGCGAGCCGCCGACGCTCGACACCGCGCAGTCGATGTTCCAGTCGCTGTTTTTCGATCCGGAGCGTTATGACCTTTCCGCAGTCGGCCGCGTGAAGATGAATATGCGGCTCGAGCTCGACGCGCCGGACACCATGCGGGTGCTGCGCAAGGAGGACATCCTCTCGGTCGTCAAGACGCTGGTCGATTTGCGCGACGGCAAGGGCGAGATCGACGACATCGACCATCTCGGCAACCGGCGTGTGCGCTCGGTCGGCGAACTGATGGAGAACCAGTACCGCATCGGCCTCCTGCGTATGGAGCGCGCAATCAAGGAGCGGATGTCGTCGGTCGATA
>Ga0209488_10000424_pt1 | contig 35164 bp, 28 predicted proteins | sample Rivendell_Oct201_8_FD_188349 | JGI IMG/M metagenome (GOLD analysis project Ga0209488, IMG submission 188349) | Vadose zone soil microbial communities from the Eel River Critical Zone Observatory, Northern California, USA -... | ecosystem: Environmental > Terrestrial > Soil > Vadose zone >...
GGAACAGGTCATCGCGCGCGGGAGAACGACGGCGACGGACAGGGAAGGCTAGCATCGAGAACCGGACTGTCGAGCCAAGGACCCGGCGGATCCGGCGACCGGCTGCGGCCGCGACGTGTCGCCTTGCCCGTTGCCAGCTCGGCACGACACACGCTGGTGCCGGATCGCTGGCGGTCGACTTGCCGGTGGCACTGTGTGGCTGCAGCCATCTGCCGTTGCTAGCTACGGCAGAAGCCTGCGTCACCCGCTGCGGCGGTCTTGCGGGCGGCGGCCGGCCGTAACCCGGCAAACTCCGCGCGAACGGGAACCGGATACTTGCCGCGGGCACCGGCGCATCCGAACGTGTCACCGGGAACGTTTCGATCCGGCATCGCCTGCCCGCGGCTCGTGCCCGGCCAAGGCCGCAGTCCACTGTGCGCGGGCGAACGCGCAGCCGGTATGCTACGCCGCGCCATGCAACTGCGAGTTCTCTCCGCCCTGCTGGTGATCGCATGGGCGGGCGCAGGGGTGCCGGCGCAGACCGCCGAGCTGCCGTGGTCCTTCCGTCCGCTGGCCACCGCCGAACCGCCGGCGGCCAGTGACCCGCTGTGGACCGATCCGATCGATCGCTTCGTGCTCGCGACCCTGCACGCCCGCGGGCTGCAGCCGAACCCGCCGGCCGACAAGCGGACGCTGCTGCGGCGCGCCAGCCAGGTGCTGACCGGTCTGCCGCCGACCCGGGCCGAGGTGCTCGAGTTCCAGGCCGACGACCGCGCCGATGCGTTCGCGCGCGTGATCGACCGGCTGCAGGCCTCGCCGCACTACGGCGAACACCAGGCCCGGCTCTGGCTCGACCTCGCGCGCTACAGCGACAGCAACGGCCTCGACGAGAACCTGGCCTACGCCGAGGCCTTCCGCTACCGCGACTGGGTCGTGCGCGCGGGCAACGCTGATCTGCCGTACGACGAGTTCGGCACCCTGCAGATCGCCGGCGACCTGCTGCCGGCCGATGCCCCGGCAGCGCTGGCCGACCGCCTGCAGGCCACGGCGTTCCTGGCGCTCGGCCCGAAGATGCTCGCCGAGCAGGACAAGGACAAGCTGGTGCTCGACGTCGTCGACGAGCAGCTCGACCTCGTCGGCCGCACGTTCCTCGGTCTCACGCTCGGCTGCGCCCGCTGCCACGACCACAAGTTCGATCCGATCAGCCAGCGCGACTACTACGCGCTGGCCGGCATCTTCAAGAGCACCAGGACGCTGGCCAACCTGGACCACGTGTCGCAGTGGCTCGAGCGCGAGCTCGCCAGCGACGATCAGATCGCGTTGCGCCAGCAGCGGGAGAAGGACCTGGCGGCGGCCGAACAGACGCTGCGGCAGGCGCAGGACGCCGCCGCCACGCAGCAGCGCCGCGCCCTGGTCCAAGACGCCGGCCGCTACCTGCTCGCCGCCCAACAAGCACTCGGCGATGCGCACTTCGTCGAGGCCGGTGCCGCGGTGCGCACCAGTCTGCACCGTGACCAGGACCACTGGGGCACCAAGGCCTGCGTCGTGCTGCACACCCACCAGGCCGGCCCGCAGTTCGCCGAATGGGCGATCGACGTCGGCCAGGCCGGCAGCTACCGCCTCGAGGTGCACTACGCGACCAAGGAGTCGCGGCCGATGCGCGTGCTGGTCGACGGCCAGGAAGTGATCGGCCGGGCGCTGGCCGAGGTGACCGGCGACTGGTTCCCGGCGCAGCAGCGCTGGTTCACCGCCGGCGAAGTCACGCTGCACGCAGGCAGCAACCTGCTGCGGCTCGAGGGCCTCGGCCCGCACGTGCCGCACCTGCACCGCCTGCTGCTGGTGCCGACCGGCGCACCACCGGGAGCGCGCCCGTGGCCGGCCACCAGCGCCTGGGCCGATGGCCTGCTGCCACCGGTGATCCAGAAGGTCGCCGAATGTCTCGCTGCCGCCGACCAGCCGCTGCTGTCGGTGTTCGTCACGCTGGCCGCAGCACCGTCGGCAGAGTTCACCAGCCGCGCGGGTGCGCTGCAGGGTCAGGGCGGCTTCGCCGCGGTGTTCCTCGGTGGTCTGCCGCCGCAATCGCTGCGCGAACTGGCGGAGCGCTACCAGACGTTGTTCAGCACCGCGGCGCTGGCGTGGGATCAGACGCTGGCCGCCGCCGCGGCGGCGAACAAACCACCACCCAAGCACCTCGACGACCAGAACCTCGAGTCGGTCCGCGCGCTGCTGCTCGACCCGGGCGGCTGGTTCGACGTGCCGGCCGAAGCACTGCTGACGCTGCTCGAGACCGCCGCGGCGCAGCAGCTCGCCGACCTGCAGGCGACGCGCGATGCCAGCAAGGCCGCGGTGCCGGCGCGCGCGCCCCTTGCGCTGTGCGTCGCCGACGGCAAGCCGGTCGACCTGCCGGTGCACATCCGCGGCAGCCACCTGACGCTGGCCAAGGACCCGGTGCCGCGCGGTTTCCCGTCGGCGCTGGCCGCCACGCTGCCGGCGCCACCGCTGCCCGGCGACGGCAGCGGCCGGCTCGAACTGGCGCGCTGGATCTTCCAGCCGCAGAATCCGCTGACGCCGCGGGTGGCGGTCAACCGCGTCTGGCAGCACCTGTTCGGCCAGGGTCTGGTGCGCTCGCCGTCGAACTTCGGCGTGCGCGGCGAACTGCCGAGCCACCCGGAGCTGCTCGACTGGCTGGCGCAGACGTTCCTGGCCGACGGTTGGTCGCAGAAGCGGCTGCAGCGGCGCCTGCTGCTGACGCGCACCTGGCAGCAGGCCAGCGACAGCCGCAGCGACGCCGCCGAGATCGATCCGGAGAACCGGCTGCTGTGGCGGCAGCATCGCCGCCGGCTGTCGGCCGAGGCGATCCGCGACGCCGTGCTCGCCACCGCCGGCACCCTCGACCGCACGCTCGGTGGTTCGCTGCTGCCGACCAAGGACCGCGACTACGTCACCAACGACCAGTCGGCCAACCTCGCCCAGTACTCGGCGCCGCGCCGTTCGCTCTACCTGCCGGTGATCCGCAATGCGATGTACGACCTGTTCACCGCGTTCGACTACGCCGATGCGAGCGTGCACCTCGAACAGCGGCCGAGCACGGCGGTGGCGCCGCAGGCGCTGCTGCTGCTCAACAGTCCGCTGCTGCGCGAACAGAGTGCGGCGTTCAGTGCGCAGGTCCGGGCCGCGGCGGCCGACGACACGGCGCGGCTCGCCTTCGCCTATGGTACGGCGTTCGGCCGCGAGCCTTCGGCCGGCGAACTGGACCGCTGCCGCACCTTCCTCGCCGGTGCCCGCGACCCGGCCGACCAGGCCGCCGAGGCCAGGGCCTGGCAGCGTCTGTGCCAGGTGCTGCTGTGCAGCAGCGAGTTCGTCTACGTGGATTGAACATGACTCACCCACCGCACGCCTGCCCGCACTGCCAGCACCACTGGGGCGGCGCCCTGTCTTCACGCCGCGATTGGCTGCGCAGCACCGCACTCGGCTTCGGCTCGGTGGCGCTGGCCGATCTGCTGCGCGCCGGCGCGCCGGCGGTGCCGCCGCCTAAGCCTGGCAGGCCCGGTGACGGCCTGCTGCCGCGGCGCCCGCACTTCCCGCCGCGCTGCAAGCGCATCGTGTTCCTGTTCATGCACGGCGGTCCGTCGCACATCGACACCTTCGACTACAAACCGCTGCTGCAGCGCGACGACGGCAAGCCGCTGCCGTTCGACAAACCGCGCGTGACGTTCGCCAAGACCGGCAACTTGATGGGCTCGCCGTTCCGGTTCCGCCAGCACGGCCAGTGCGGCGCCTGGGCCAGCGAACTGTGGCCGCACGTCGCCAGCTGTGCCGACGACCTGTGTTTCTTGAAGGGCCTGCACGGCAGCAACGACGCGCACGGCGGCGCCCTGCTGAAGATCCACACCGGCAGCGACACGTTCGTGCGGCCGAGCATCGGCTCGTGGACGCTGTACGGGCTCGGCACCGAGAACCAGAACCTGCCCGGCTTCGTCACCATCTGCCCGACGCTCGGCCACGGCGGCGTCAACAACTGGTCGTCGGCGTTCCTGCCGGCGAGCTGCCAGGGCACGCCGCTCGGCAATGCCTCGGTGCCGAGCAAGCAGGCCGCCGTGCAGCACCTGCACAATCCCGACCAGAGCCCGGCCGAGCAGCGCGCCCAGCTCGATCTGTTGCGCGCGCTCGACGAGGAACACGCCGCGCTGCACCAGCACGACGACGTGCTGCAGGCGCGCATCGAGTCGTTCGAGCTGGCGTTCCGCATGCAGATGGCGGCCCCCGAGGTGCTCGACACCGAGCGCGAGACCCAGGCGACCAAGACGCTCTACGGCCTCGACGACCCGATCACCGAGAACTTCGGCCGCCAGTGCCTGATGGCGCGGCGGCTGCTCGAAGCCGGCGTGCGGTTCGTGCAGTGCACGCACAGCTACAAGTGGGACCAGCACAGCAACCTCGCCGCCGACCACCGCAAGAACGCCGGCGAAGTCGACCAGCCGATCGCGGCGTTGCTGACCGACCTGGCGCAGCGCGGCCTGCTCGAGGACACGCTGGTGTGGTGGGGCGGCGAGTTCGGTCGCACGCCGACCAGCGAGGGCGGTTCCGGCCGCGACCACAACCCGCACGCGTTCACGCACTGGCTGTGCGGCGGCGGGGTCAAGCCAGGGTTCTCGTACGGCGCCACCGACGACTACGGCTACTACGCCACCACCGACAAGATGCACGTGCACGACCTGCACGCGACGCTGCTGCATCTGCTCGGCCTCGACCACGAGCGGCTGACCTGCCGCTACGCCGGCCGCGACTTCCGGCTGACCGACGTCGAGGGCGTGGTGGCCAAGGCGATCCTGGCGTAGCCGCCGTGGCCGTTCACCGCCGCCGGCGATCGGACCGCTGGCGCAGCTCTTCGGCCAGATCGCCGCGACCGACCTCCTCCAGCAACTTGAACAGCGGCTGCCGGTCGGCGCCGAACGGCAGCGGCGGCGGCCGCTCCGCCGGCCCGCGCCGCCAGCGCGCCGCGAACTCGTCGACCTGCGCGCGCGCGCCGTCGCGGTCGCCGCGGTCGAGCAGCGTGCGCGCGAGCTGCAGCCGTGTCATCGTCTCCTGCAGCTGCCAGCGCGGCTCGGCATGCTCGCCGCCGGCGAGCCCGGCTTCGACCGCGAGCGCCTGGCGCAGCTCGGCTTCGGCGTGCTCGAGATCGTGCGCGGCCAGCAGCGCGCTGCCGTGGCGGCTGTGGGTCAACGCCCAGGTGGCCTGCGCGTCGTGGTCGTCGGGCAGCAGCCGGCGCAGCACGTCGGCGTGCGTGCAGGCCTGCTGCAGCCGGTCGAGCACGGCCGGGTCGCCGCCGTCGCGCGGCCGTGCCGACCGCGGGCCGGCGCCCTGCGGCGCCAGCACGTCGATCAGTTCGTAGCGGTAGGCAGTGTTGTCGGGAAAGCGCTGCACCAGTTGCCCGAGGATCGCGATCGCCTGCTCGGCCAGCGCCCGCCGCTTGTCGTCCTCGGTGGCGTCGGCCGCCCGCAAAGGCCGCCCACGGGCGAGGGCGGCGAGGCAGCGCGCCTGCAGCTCGAGGAACTCGGGATTGTCGTGGTCCTCCAGCACCAGCTGGTCGATGCGCTCGCGCGCGCGCTGCAGGTGGTCGCGGGCTTCGGCGCCATTCGCTCCCGGCTGGCCCGCACCACCGGGCGGCGGCCCCGGACCCTGCGACCCACCCTGCAACCCGCCCTGCAACCCCGTGCCCTGGGGTCCGGTACCCTGCGGCCCGGGCGGTCCGAGCGGCCGCCATTGCAGCGCCGCCGCCAGGTACAGGTGTGCCCGCGCCTGCTGGTAGCGCACCAGCCGGCTGCCGGACTCGAGGTCGTCGTCGAGGATCCGCAGCGCCTGGCGAAAGTGTGGCGCCGCATCGACCGGCTGGTTGCGCCGCAGACCGATCTGGCCGAGTTCGAGGTGCACCGCCGCGATCTCGCGCATCACGAAGCGCGCGCGCACAAAGCGGTACAGACCGAGCGCCTTGTCGAACGCCTGCTCGGCGGCATCGAGATGGTCGAGCCGCGCCTCGATGCTGCCGACGCGCCGGTACGCGCGCGCGGTCTGCTGCTGCAGCGCGGCGTTGCCGGCGTTCTGCGCCGCGAACTTGTCGTAGAACGCCAGCATGCGCTGCAGCAGCGCCGCCGCCTTCGGATCCGCCGCGGTGCGCACCACCAGTTCGTACTCGCCGGTGTCCGGATCCTGCTCGAGCGCGTGGAACGGATCGGGGCCGACCAGCGAATCGAACACGTCTTCGAACGCCGCCAGCGCCAGCGCCAGGTTGCCTTCGGCGCGCCCGGTGGCGATCCCGGCCGCGCGCGCGCTGGCGTTGGCGCGCTGCAGCGCGTCGTCGGTGACCACGTAGGCGCCCCAGCCGACGATCGCCGCGGCGAACACCGCGACCAGCGCCACCGCCGCGGCACTGGCGAGCGCGCGGTTGGTGCGGCACCAGCGCCACAACTGCTCGGCCGGTCCGTGCCGCCGCGCCAGGATCGGCTGGTCGGCGAGGAACCGCCGCAGGTCCTCGGCCAGGGCGCCGGCGGAGGCGTAGCGGTCCTCCGGCGCCTGCGCCATCGCCTTGTGCACGATGGTCTCGAGATCGCGCGGCAGCTCCGGCACGGCACTGCGCAGGCTGGCGGCACGGCCGGCGCGGATCCGTTCGACCAGTTCGCCGCGCTGCTGGCCCTGGAACGCCGGCGCCAGCGTCAGCAGTTCGTGCAGCGTGACGCCGAGCGCGTAGACCTCGCTGCACGGCTCGTAGTCGCCCTGGAACTGCTCGGGGGCCATGTACTGCAGCGTGCCGAGCAGGTCGCCGGAGTGCGTCAGGCCTTCGCCCTCGAGCGCCTTGGCTAGCCCGAAGTCGGTCACCCACACCACGCCATGCGCATCGAGCAGCAGGTTGGACGGCTTGATGTCGCGGTGCAGCGTGCCCTGCGCGTGCGCGTGCTGCAGCGCCGCCGCGACCTGCGCGCCGACCTCGGCGGTGAAGCGGAACCGCTGGCGGCCCGGCTGCCGCGCCTGCTGCTGCTCCCGGATCCAGGCGTCGAGGCCTTTGCCGTCGATGAACTGCATCGCGTAGTAGTGGAAGCCCTGGTCCTCGCCGCTGCCGAACACCGGCACGATGTTGCTGTGGTGCAGCTGCGCCGCGGTCTGCGCCTCGCGCTGGAAGCGCTGCAGCTGATGGCCGCTGAGCAGCTGCGAGTGCGGCAGCACCTTCAACGCCACCGCCCGACCGAGCGACTGCTGCACCGCCTCGAACACCACGCCCATGCCGCCGCGGCCGATCTCGCGGACGATGCGGTAGTCGCCGAGCCGTTCGAGCCTGGGCAGCAGCGGCCGGCCGCGGCCGTGCGCGGTCGACTCCTTGTCGCGCTTGATCTGCTCGAGCGCCAGCATTGCCTCCAGCACAGGGAGCAGGCCCGGCTGCTGTGGGTGTTCGGCCGCGAACGCCGCCGGCTGCAGCGGCTCGCCGGCGCGCACGCGCGCCAGGAAGGTCTCGGCCAACAGGTCGATCGGATCGCGCTCGGTGCTGCCCGCGTCCTTGCCGGCGGCATCGCTCACGAGAAACCGCCGAGCTGCTGCAACAGCCCCTTGAGCCGGCCGAGGGCGCGCACGTAGCGGTTGCTGGCCGCGTTCTCGCTGATCGACAGCAGTTCGGCGACCGCCTTGTTGTCGAGCTCCTCGAAGTGCCGCAGCACCAGCACCTCGCGGTCGAGCTCGTCCAGGCTCTGCAGCGCCTGTTCGATCTGCTGCCGCAGTTCCTCGCGCATCACCGCCTGGCTCGGCGAGGTCAGCTGCCCGACCAGGAAGCCGCTGATGCCGTGCGATCGCGCCGGCACGAACTCCCGGGCCGCGTTGCGGCTCATCACGCCGAGGTGCCGGCGGTGCACGTCGATCATCGTCTGCTGCACGATCAACCGCAGCCACACGTGGAACGCCCCGAGCTCGGGGCGCCACGAATCGAGCCGCTTCTCGGCGTCGAGGAACGCCTCCTGCAACACGTCGTCGGCGTCGACCCGGCCGCTGAGCCGAGGGTCGAGGCGGAACTGCACCATCCGCCACAGCTGCGGCCGGTGGTGTTCGAACAGTGGCCCCAGCAGCGCGCGGTCACCGGCGCGCAGACGTTCGAGCATGGCGTCGGGGTCGCTCGTGGTCACGGCCTGGCCCACGATACCGGCCGCGCGCCGGCGCCGCGCGTCACGTTTCAGCGCCAACCGGCGGCGGTGCTGCAGCGGCCGAAGCGACCGAGGAAGTCCGCCAGCGGTCGCCCGGTCTCCGGCCGCAGCGCCCGTTCGGAGTACGCCGGCAGGCGTGCGCGCAGCGCCGCCACCACGCCGTCGCCGGCCAGCCGCTGCAGGCACAGCAGCGATCCGAACACCGCGGCCTCCGCGGGCAGCACCGTGACCGCGGCCGCCCGCGCCGGATCGCCGCCGAAGCGGTGCGGTTCCCAGGCGAACAGGGCCTCGGTGCCGGCGTCGCGGGCGCCGTCGCCACCGTCGATCTGCAGCGGCCAGGCCGAGGCGTTGAGCAGCGGGAAGGTGCCGAGCAGCTGCTGCGGTGCGTAGGCACTGCCGGTGGTCGCACACACCACGGTGTACTCGGGCACGAAGCGGCTCTGCGCCGGGGCGAAGCCTTGCCACAGAAGCGGCGTGCGGCCCTTGGCCTTGCACTGCGCGCACAGCCAACCGAGGAACCACGCGCACAGGTCGGCCGGCTCCTTGCCGCCACAACGCTGCAGCGCCGCCGCCGCCGCCGGATCATCGGCGAACGCGCGCCCATCCACCATGGCGCCACCGAGGTGGACGAAGGTGGACTCGGGGAACAGCTCCAGCACCTCGTCGAGCAGGCTGCCGACACCGTCCAGCACCTGTTGCCGGCCGAGGTGCAGCAGCCCGCCGGTCCGCTCTGGTCCCGGCAGACCCCAGGCCGGCTTCTGCCGCACGATCGCGGCGGCGTGCCCCAGCTCGAGCGCCGGCGCGAGCGCCACGCCGCGCACGCGCGCGTACGCAATCAGGTCGACCAGTTCGCCGCGCGTGTAGCCGCGGCCCGGCGTCACCAGCTCGGGGAACGCCCGGCTCGGGAAGGTGAACGCCGCGTCGCCGCCGAACTGCAACAGCAGGTTGGGCACGCGATACAGCCAGCACAGGCGCACGGCTTCCTGCAGCGACGCCACCGGCACCACGGCACTGCTGCAATCGACGAGGATGCCGGCGAACGGTCCGGACTCGTCGTGCAGTACGCACAGCGGCAGGGCCTTGCCACCTTCCCCGGCGAGCAACTGCAACAGCGCGGCGATCGCGTGGTCGAGGCCGAGCACGCTGCGCCCGGCGATCTCGACGTGGTCGGCGGTGGACAGCTCCCACTCGTGGTCGAGCGACCGGTCACCGCGCAGATGCACGGTGGCGGTGTTGGGATCGTCGACCAGCACGCAGGCGTGTCCGGTCAGCCGTTCCAGCTCCTCGGCCAGCAGCAGCAGCTGCGGCCGCAACCGCGGGTCGGTCACCGCCAGCCGCGGCAAGGCCGGCCAGGCCATGCTGCCTTCGCCGACCATCACCGACAGCGGCCACGGCACCAGTGCCGGCGGCGCGTGCCCGCCGCGGCCCTGCTGCCGGCGGTCCTGCGCGAACATCCACGCCAGCGCGCCGGCCTCGCCGTACGCCTGCAGCCAGCTGTCGTGGCCGGTGTGCGGCAGCTCGCTGTAGCGCACCACGCCACCGCGAGCGCGGATCGCGGCCACCATGTCGCGCGAGCGCTGCGGCGGCACCACCGGGTCATCGGCGCCGTGGAACGCCCAGATCGGCACCGCGAGCAGCCGCTCGGCCTTCTGTTCGTCGCCACCGCCGCAGATCGGCACCACCGCGGCAAACTGCTCGGGCAGCCGCATCGCCAGCTCCCAGCTGCCGAAGCCACCCATCGACAGCCCGGTCAGGTAGACGCGGTCTTGGTCGATCAGGTCGGCGGCCAGCACCCGTTCCATCGCCGCCATCGCCGCCCGCAGCGCCGGCGTCGCCTGCAGCCGCAGCGGCTGCGAGCTGGCAGCGCCCCACGGCGCATCGACCCACTGCTCCTCCGGCGGACACTGCACGGCGAGCACGAAGCACGGGTACTGCCGGCGCTGCGCCGGTTCGGCCAGCAGCCGCGGCAGCACCGCCAGCTGCTGGTCGTTGTCGGTGCCGCGCGCGCCGGCGCCGTGCAGGAACACCACCAGCGGCAGGCGCTGGCCCGGCGGTGGCGGCGGCGGCAGCAGCAGCCGGTAGCCGAACGCGCGACCGTCGATGGTGACCGAACCGGGACGGAACATGGCGGGATGGTCCTGCGCGGCGAGGCCCGACCCGGCGAGCAGCACAGGCAGGACGTACAGACGGAGCTTCACGGCGCGCATCATCGGTGGCCGCCACACCGGCCGGAAGGGTCAGCCCGGTTTGCCGGCGCCACCGCTCGGCTGCCGCAGAAAAGCCGTGCGGGGCTCGACGGCCGCGCCGGCGGCGGCAGACTCTCTGGCCCCCGGCCCACATGCATCCAAGCGCCGTCCTGTGCACGATCGCCGCGCTCGCCGCCAGCGCCAGCGCCCAGGGTCTGCAATGGGACGTGCCGCACCGCGGCGCCCTGGTCTACGACCGCAAGACCGAGCGGTTCGAGATCACGATGGCCACGGCAAGGCTCAAGATCGACTGGCTGGTGAAGAACTGCGAGGACGGCGGCCAGGAGTGGCGCTACTTCTCGTGTCCGCGCGGCAAGACGCCGACCGGCTTCGAGGGCGTCACGTTCGACGATCAGGGCTGGGCCACCGGCAAGGGCCTGTTCGGCACCGACGTCGGCAAGGATCCCAACCACCGTACCAGCTGGACCAGCGACGAGCTGTGCCTGCGCGCCCACGTGGATCTCGGCAGGAAGAAGCCGCTGTGGGCGCTGTTCCGCATCCACCACGACGACGGCGTGCGCGTGTGGTGGAACGGCAAACTGGTGGTCAGCAACGACGCCTGCGGTACCGACCGCCTCTACCCGCTCGGCGGTGTCTCGCTCGATGCGTGGCAGCGCGGCGACAACGTGCTGGCGGTGCAGTGCAGCAACACCGCCGGCGCCCAGTACCTCGACGTCGGCCTGGGCTTCTTTCCGGCGTTGCCGCCGACCATCAAGACGACCGATGATCTGCTCAAGCTGGTGCGCGCCGAGCAGGCCGTGGCGCAGCGCTGTAGGGGCGACCTGATCGCGGGTTTCCGGCCGCCGCCGCTGCTGCTGCAGGGCGAGCTGGACAGTAACCAGGAGCGCGTGCGCATGGCGCCCGCCGACCTGCGCGAACTCGCCTGGTTCGCGGCGATGGACCTGAGCCGCGGCGTGCTCGGCGGACCGCTGCAGGTCGACAGCCCGCGCATGTACCGCCTCGGCGACCTGCAGTTGAAGGGCAGGGTCTCGCCGGTGCAGGCCGACGGCTGGCAGGACCTCGACCTGCAGGTGAAGAACCTATGGGAGACGCTGCCGCGCGACGACACCAAGCGGTTCGTCGACCGCCACGTCAAGCCGCACATCATCTACGGCCTCGACGCCCGGTTGCGGGTCCGGCGCCGCCTGCAACTGGCGGACGGCAAGGCGCGCGTCGTCGAATTCCACACCGAACTCGACGGCCGCGTGACCCGTCCCGACGGCAAGGAGATCGTCGCCGACCTGCGCCAGGTCGAGAACTGGTTCCTGACGGCCGTGCGCGACAACCAGGACCCCGAGTTCCGCGCGGCGGTGCGCAAGGCGATCGACAAGGGCTGCGAGCACCTGCGCGCCGACCTTGCCAAGATGGACCAGGGCGACCTCGCACGCCAGCCGGACGACGCCGACCGCAGCTACAACTCCGGCCGGCTGGCGCTCGGCCTGCTGGCGTTGATCAAGGGCCACGTCAACCAGAACGACGAACTGGTGCAGAAGGGGCTCGTGGAACTGCGCCAGCGCAAGCTGGTCGACACCTACTCGCTCGGCAACGCGTTGATGGCGCTGGAGACCTTCTACGCGCCACCGAAGGAGATCGGCGACCTGCGCGCCGGCGTGATCGATCGGCCGCGCCGGCGCCTGGTGCCGGCCGAGGACTTCGCGCTGCTGCAGCAGTGGACCGCGCGGTTGCTCAACAACGTCGACACGCGCACCGATCCCGCGTTCGTGCTGCGCTTCTTCTACACGCGCGGCGAAGGCTACGACAATTCCAACAACCAGTACGGGCTGCTCGGCCTGTTCGCCGCGCACCTGTGCGGGGTCGACATCCCCGCCAGCACGTGGGAGGCGGCGGCCAACCACCTGATCGCCACCCAGGTCGACGGCAAACACAAGCTCGACCTCGATCTGGTCGACTACCGCACCTTCGCGCGCGCGCCGGGCGAGGTGCCGCAGAAGCGCACCGCGGCGCGCCTGCAGAGCCGCGTCGCCGGCTGGTACTACAACGACCCGAAGTCGGGCGGCGAGTACATGCCGATCCGCGGCAGCATGACCTGCGCCGGCATCACCGGGCTGTCGATCTGCCAGGCGGTGATCACCGAGATCGCCGGCGCGCGCCGCGGCAAGCTGCTCGGCGACATCGCCCAGGCGCGCAATTCCGGCTTCGCCTGGCTGGCGGAGAACCTGCAGACGCGCTACCACCCCGGCGACATCGAGCTGCAGAACCACTGGTTGTTCTACTACCTGTACGGACTCGAGCGCGCAGCGTTGATATCGGGCATCGCCCTGATCCAGGATCGCGACTGGTATTTCGAAGGCGCGATGGTGCTGACGATGACGCAGGCCGGGGACGGCACCTGGCCGGGTGAGCTGTACGCCGATGCCAGCATCGAGCGGAACGCGATGGCGATCCTGTTCCTGAAGCAGAGCACGCTGCCGGTGCTGTCCGGGCAATGAGCTGCGGCCGCGGCCTGCGGGCCGTGGCGGCGCTGCTGCTGGCCGCCTGCGCCGGCGCGCCGGCACCGGGCTGGCGCGAGCTGGACGACGGCCGCACCCTGGCCGGTTGGGCGGTGACCGACTTCGGCGGCCAGGGCACGGTCGAACTGCACGACGGCGCCATCGTGCTCGGCCAGGGTGCGCCGCTGACCGGCATCACCTGGCAGGGCGACTTTCCGCGCGCCGACTACGAGCTCGAGCTGCTGGCGACCCGCCGGCTCGGCAGCGACTTCTTCTGCGGCCTCACGTTCCCGGTCGGCGATGCGCACCTGAGTCTGGTGGTCGGCGGCTGGGGTGGCGGGCTGGTCGGATTGTCGAGCCTCGATGGCGCCGACGCGGCCCACAACGCGACGCGCCGCCAGCTGCAGTTCCGCAGCGGCCAACCGTACCGGATCCGTATCGCCGTCGAACGCGACCGCGTGCGCGCGTGGATCGACGAGCTGCTGGTTGTCGATGCCGATCTGCGCGGCCACCAGCTCGGGCTGCGGCCCGAGGTGCTGCTCAGCCGTCCGCTCGGCATCGCCAGCTACGCCACGGTGGCGGAACTGCGCCAGCTGCGCTGGCGGCCGCGGTGATCACGGGCTGCGGCTGCCATCCCTGGCGGCGGCGTTGCGCCGGCGGCAACGGCATCACGGCGCGCGGCCGGCACCGCGGGCCGACGTTTTTTCCGCAGCCGCGCCTGATTCCGATTTCCCTGCGCACTGGCTAGACTCTCCCGCCGCCTACCCATCCCTTCTCCTTACCACTGACAAGGCAACCATGCGGATCACCATCCCACTCGTGCTGGTATCGACCGTCCTCGGCGATCTGGCCGCACAGTCGAACACCGTCGCCGGGCTCAACGGCCGGCTGTTCGACATCTCCTCGCCAACGGTCTGGGGTCGCCACGGCGCGGCGTACCCCGGCGGTGCATTCGGTTTCTCGGTCCAGAACGACATGTGCAACCCGGGCTCGGTCGTGATCCCGTGGTCGGCGGCGATGGCCGAGAACCATCCCAAGTTCGGCTTCATCGTCGCCCGCGAGTCCGGCACCCGGATGGTGCAGATCTCCGACCGGTCGTTCGCCAAGCACGCGTTCCTGTCGCTGAACAGCAACTCCGGCCCGTGCCTGCCGTGCACCAACCCCGGCACCGGCTCGGTGATGGGAGTCGGCTGCGCCGACGCCTATGCCAACAGCAACAACGGCGACCGCACCTGGCTCGGCCCGGCCGACGAGATCGATCCGTGGCTCGGCACCTGGAACCACATCGGCAGCTACTTCGACCGCGGTGACCCTGATGTCGGCCCGCCCTCGAACGCCGACGGCCTCCGCTCGCTGACCGGCACCCAGATCTCGGCCTTCGACTCGGTCAAGAACCGCGTCACCATCACCGAGCACGAAGCCACCGTCGTCGGCACCTACTACTTCCAGATCCACCTGGTGCACCAGGGCGAGGCCGTCGGCAACCGCGGCGACAACATCATGAACCGCGGCGTCAGCTTCACCTTCAACGGCACGTCCTGGAGCACCGGCGTGGTCGGCTCGGCCGTCAGCGGCTCGGTGCTGACGCGCTGGACCGGCGCCACCAACAGCACGGCCGGCAACGGCACCAGTGACGGCCGCTTCCTGGTCGCGGTCAAGGTCACCGGCCCGACCGGCGGTCTGTACCACTACGAGTACGCGGTACACAACATCGACAACAGCCGCGGCGGCGCCAGCCTGCGCATCCCGGTCTGCCCGTCGGCGCGCGTGCTGAACCCCGGCTTCCGCGACATCGACACCAACTCGCTCAACGACTGGTTGTTCAGCCGCAGCAGCAGCGAGATCGCGTTCACCGCGCCGGCCACCAACCCGCAGAACTGGAACACGCTGTTCAACTTCTGGTTCGACAGCGACGCCGCGCCGGTTGCCAGCAGCGTCTCGATCGACGAGGCGCGCATCGGCGCCGGCGCCTTGAGCGTCTCGGTCGCCAGCCGCACGCCTGGACTGTCGACGACCACCTACCTCGGTGACGGCTGCGGCAGCCCGGCTGCATCGCTGTTCGGCAACGGCGTGCCGTCGGCCGGCAACCTCGGCTACGCCCTCCAGGTCCAGACCGCGCCCTCGACCGGCCTGTTCGCGTTCTACTCGTTCGGCACCGCCTCGCTGCCGATCGGCACCGGCTGCACGCAGTACCTCGACTCGGCGACGATCGGTTCGCAGGGCTTCCTGGTCGCGAACGGCGCCGGCCTCGCCACGATCCCGCTGCCGATCCCCGTCGGCCAGCTGCCGCTGGATCTGAGCTGGCAGGTCGCGCAACTGATCCCCGGCGGCCCGGTGTTCAGCTCGTTCGGCGTCAGCAACGGGCTGACGGTGCACGTCGCCGCCACCGGCTGCCAGTGAGCCGCGCTGCGCGCGATTGAGCAACGGCGCCTCGCGCCCACGCGGCCCGCACCGGCTCGGCTGGTGCGGGCCGCGCTGTTTCCATGCCGCATCGCGCGAGTGCTCCGGCTCGAACTGCGCACCCAGGACCCGTGGTTGCTGTGCGGCACTTGCTCACGACTTCGATCCGGGCCGCAGGCAATCCAAAGCCACCCCGAAACCCTGGAAGCCGCGTCCTTCCTGGCCTGGAGGGTAGTGATCATTTTATACGCGACGTCGCCAGAGGGTGTCGCAGGCTCGGCGGTTGCGACTCGCGGGCCGCGCGGTGTCACTTCGGCGTTCGTTGCTGCTCGATCAACTGCAGGCGCTGCTTCGCCCCGACATGGTCGGGTTCGATCTGCAGGATGCGGCGCACGAGTTTCTCGGCCTCGGCGCGCTCACCGCGAAGGTTGCAGAGATCGGCCAACGGCAGGATCGCTGCAGGCCAATCGGCACGCAACGCGATCGCACGGCGAAGTTCCGTTTCGGCCTCGGCGAGCCGCGAATCGTCCCCGGTCGCCAGCGCCAACTCTCGCTGCGCCAAGCCGCGGCGCAAGTGCAGTCTGGGGTTGTCGACCAGTGACCATGCCACTGCATTGGCGAGGTGGCCGTCCAGGGCGTGCAGCTCTGCGGCGCGTTGTGTCGACTGACTGCGCGGCGCCAATGCTGTCTCGCTCAGATCTGCGCGCCAGGTGTGGTAGTTGACAACCCCCGAGTCGACGGTGAGCAGCAACCACGCAGCGATTGCGAGCAGAACCAACCGACCAACGCCAGTGAACTTCCCAGCTCGTTTCCACGACCAATGTTGGAAAGTGACGTCAGGCCGGCGCAACAGGCGCCAACCAAGCAACCCGAAGACTGCAGTAATCGCTCCCAAGCCCACGGCCAGCAGGAACGGGACCCCTTCGCCAAACCACGCAGCACGGAAACTGAATACCGCGAGCACGGCAATGACTGCGAGTGCGATCTCTTCGGGCCAGGTGAAGTCGGCGCGCGCCTTGACGCGCTGCTGGCTCAGGGTGAACGGCTTCGGCGCCGTGAAGCCGAAATACAAAGCCTCCTTCGGACACACGCTCACGCAGTCCATGCACTTCATGCACGCCGGGTCGACCACCATGCGGTGGATCGCCACCTCCTCGTGCACGCGCACGTTGCTGGTGCACACGCTGGTGCAGTGGCCGCAGGCATCGCACGCATCCGTCACGCGGATCTTGCCGGGCGCGAAGCGGTCGGCGACGCCGAAGAACGCGCCGTACGGACAGCCATAGGTGCAGAAGCCCTTGGCGCCGAGCCACCAGACGATCAGGAAGCCGACCACCGCGATGGTGGCGACTCCCATCAATGGACCCGGAAACCGTTCCCACAACTCCGTGGTCGTGAAGCTCGCCTCGATCGGAACGCGCGGCACGCCCGCCAGCCACCGTTCGACACTCCCCCAGAAGAACATGTGGAACGCGACCACGTACGGCGCGAGCAGCAGCAGGCGCGAGCGCACCGGGCGCGGTCGCAGTCCGATCTTGCCGAGCAACCACGCGCACAAATCCTGGTAGGCGACCACGTGGCAAGCCCAGCCGCAGAACCACCGGCCGAGCACCAGCGTCGACAGGATCAAGGCGACGAACAGCAGGAACCCGGCGTTGAGTTTTCCGGCGTCGAGCAGGTAGCCGGCCTCGGAGGGTTCGACTGGCGTCACCGTCCTGCCGCCGAACTTCCACTGCAGGATGTGCGCCAGTACCAGCACATGCACAGCGATCAGCACCCACGCCCGGCGCTTGCCGTTCTTCGACTTGCGCACCGGCCCGCACCTGGGCTTGTGCCGGTCGAGGCGCGGCAACGCCGCCAGCGGATCGGAGCGTGGGGCGGCAGCAGTCGGCGGCGGAACGGCCATGGCCCTGCGCAGCATACTTGCCCGCACCGGCGTTCGCGGCTACCACTGCGGCCCCGACACGACGCCCATGACCACTGCTGGCGCAGCGCCGCTGCACGATTTCATCCGCGACCGCATCCGTGACGACCTTGCCGCCGGCAAGGTCGCGCAGGTGGTCACGCGCTTCCCGCCGGAGCCGAACGGCTACCTGCACATCGGCCACGCCAAGGCCATCTGCCTGTCGTTCGGCGTGGCGCAGGAGTTCGGCGGCCGTTGCCACCTGCGCATGGACGACACCAACCCGGCGGCCGAGGACCAGGAGTACGTCGATGCCATCATGGCGGACGTGCGCTGGCTCGGCTTCGAGTGGGACGCGCTGTACTACGCGGCCGACTACTTCGACCAGCTGTACGCGTGGGCCGAGCTGCTGGTGCAGAAGGGGCTCGCGTACGTCGACGACCAGGACGCCGACACCATCGCCCGGAACCGCGGCACGCTGAACGCGCCGGGCACCGACAGTCCGTGCCGCAGCCGCACGGTCGCCGAGAACCTCGAGTTGCTGCGGGCGATGAAGGCAGGCAGGTACCCGGACGGCAGCAAGGTGCTGCGCGCCAGGATCGACATGGCGCATCCGAACCTCAACCTGCGCGATCCGGTCATGTACCGGATCCGGCACCTGCACCACCAGCGCACGCTCGATCGCTGGTGCATCTACCCGATGTACGACTGGGCGCACGGTCAGAGCGACTCGATCGAGGGCATCACCCATTCGCTGTGCACCCTCGAGTTCGAACACCATCGGCCGCTGTACGACTGGTTCTGCGACGCGCTCGGCATCCACAAACCGCAGCAGATCGAGTTCGCGCGGCTCAACGTCACCTTCCTGATGACCAGCAAGCGCAAGCTGCTGCAGCTGGTCGAGGGCGGCCACGTGCACGGCTGGGACGACCCGCGCCTGCCGACGCTGCAGGGGCTGCGCCGCGCCGGCTACACCCCCGAGGCGCTGGTAGCGTTCTGTCGTCACGTCGGCGTGGCCAAGTTCAACAGCACGCACGAAATCGAACTGCTCGAATTCCACCTGCGCGAACACCTGAACAAGATCACGCCGCGGCGCCTTTGCGTGCTCGACCCGGTCAGGCTGGTGATCGAGAACTGGCCGCAGGGTCGGGTCGAGATGCTGGAAGCGGTCAACAACCCCGAGGATCCGGCCGCGGGCACGCGCCAGGTGCCGTTCACCGGCGAGCTGTGGCTCGAGCGCGAGGACTTCCAGGAGCAGCCGCAGAAGGACTTCTTCCGGCTGAGCCCGGGCCGCGAAGTGCGGCTGCGCTACGCCTACTTCGTCAAGTGCACCGGGGTGGCGAAGGACGCCGCCGGCAAGGTCACCGAGATCCGCTGCACCTACGACCCGACCACCAAGGGCGGCAATGCGCCCGACGGCAGGAAGGTCAAGGCGACGATCCACTGGGTGTCGGCGGCGCACGCGCTCGATGCCGAAGTGCGCATCTTCGAACGGCTGTTCACCGATCCCGACCCGGCCGGCCACGACGGTCGCGACTTCCTCGAGTTCCTCAACCCGAACTCGCTGGTGCACAAGCGCGGCAAGCTCGAGCCGAGCCTCGCCGACGCCGTGGGCGGCGATCGCTTCCAGTTCGAGCGGCTCGGCTATTACTACTGCGACCACAAGGACAGCCGGCCGCGCGCGCCGGTGTTCCACCGCACGGTGACGCTGAAAGACAGCTGGGCCAAGGCGCAGAGGAAACAGGGCAGGTAGCGTCGGGGTCACCGGCCGACGCGGCACCGTCGATCAGGATCTGGGTCCCGTCAGTACCGGCTCCTCGTGCTGCTCGTGCTCCTCGCACCGGCTCGCCGGCGTCCCGTTGCGGCACGGATCAGCCGGCTGGCGGCGGCGCAGCCGATGCGCGATGAACCCCAGCAGGAAGGCGCCGCCCACGGCGGCGTGCACGACACCAGCCACTGCGCGGATGTCGCCGGCCAACACCTGCAGCAGGTAGCCACTGACCACCATCGGCGCGAACAGGATCAGCAGCAACCATCCGGTCCGACGACGCGCCGCACCGGTGCCGAGCTGCGCCAGCGCGTGGCTGCGGAACACCAGTCCGACGGCGAACACCAGTACCGGGGCGACCAGCAGGTGCGCGTCCTGCACCGTCGGCTGCCAGGGGTGATGGACCACGGCGAACTCGTCCGCCGGCGCACAGCACCACAGCATCCAGGCGTAGGCGATTCCGGTTGCCGCGACCGCGGCAACCGCCGCCGTGGTCAACCTCGCGTCGATACGGTTCACTTGGGGCTTTTCGGCGGCGGCAGCGGTGATGGTGATGGCGGTGGCGGTGATGGCGATGGCGATGGCGACTGCAGCGCCTGATGGACGGCCAGCACCCGCCGCACCGCCGCCACGGTTGCGGCCGAAGTCAGCGAGGCCCCGGCCACCATGCGCACCTCGCTGACGCGCGGCCCGGTCAGCAGGCCGCGGCCGACGAACTGTTCGTAGAAGCGGCGCTTGGGCAGGTAGTCCCGCGGTTCGGCGAACGCCACGACCTCGACCCTCGCCACCTTGCCGTCGGGCCCGACCACCACCATCAGCGTCTCGCTCTTGGCCCGCACGCGATGCGTGTCGAAATAGGCGGTGCCGGCCAGGGCGTCGTCCTTGCGGGCGAGGTACGGAAACACCACGGCGCGCTCGAAGGTCTCGCCGAGCTGTTCGGCGATCCGTCGCTGCTGCTCGGCATCGAGCACCGCCGTGGTGCGCTCCACCTTGGCGTCGGGAAACGCCAGTTCCAGCGCTTCCGCGACCGTGGGCAGCTCCTGCGCCGCCAGCGCTGCCGCCAGCAGCAGCGCTGCAGCGGCCTCAGAACACATAGCCGAGAGCGACATGGAATTGATCCGGTTGGTGCGTCCAGTCGGCATAGTCGACCTTGATCGCCAGCTGCGGAATGGGTCGATACTGCAGCCCGAAGGTGAAGATCTCGTCCGCCTGCAGCGGATCGCGCGGCACGCCCGACGGCATCTGCTTCTGCGTGTCGATGTGCTCGTAGCGCACGAACGGCAGCAGATGCCCCTTGGTGTCCTGGCACAGCGATGGCAGCACGTCGTAGCCGAGTTCGCCGTAGTAGCCTTCGAGCCGCCGCGCCACGCCGGCGCCGGTCGCGGCATCGAACGCCGTGGCGTCGGCGACCCAAGCGGATGCGAACACGCCGCGCACGACGAACCGCTCCGGCCGCCACTCGCCGTGCACTTCGACGATCGAGGTGTCGAGCTCGGGGATCGACAGGCCCGCCGCGTCACGCTCCTGACCGGTGCGACCGTGGTAGCCGGAGACCCCGACGCGCAGGTCGTCGATGCCGCGCCAATCGAGGCGGCCCACCAGCGCGAGCGCATCCCCGGCCACGCGATTGCCCTCCTGGCTCACTTCACCGAAGCCGGTGGCGTCGAATCGCGCCGCCGCGAAGCCGGTCATCGCGTAGGTGGCGTAAGCGAACTCGCCGGCCTCGCCGTGGATGCCGAGGCCGCCCTCACGCCAGGTGGTCGGCAGGATCCGACGCTCGGTCTCTGGTCGCGTGGCCGGCATGAACTCGGTCGGTTCGTGCTTCTCGTTGTAGAGCCCCATCGGCACCAGCACGAGCCCGGCCCGGACCGCGAGCGCCCGACTCGACTCGTAGTCGAGATGGGCGAATTCCACCGCCACTTCGCCGCCCTCGTCGGTCGTCGCCGAGGTCGCCTCGGTGATGGTGTGCTCCACCTCCAGCTCGGAATCGAACGACCAATGCGGGTCGAAGCGGTAGCCGACGTAGAGCACCCAGCGCGCCACGTCGAACACACCGGTGCCGCCCGCGGGCTGCGCGAACAGGAACTCGCCGTAGCCACCGAACTCGAGGCCGGTCGCCGAACCGTCGCCGCTGCCGCGCTGCCGGTACTGCGCCGGCGCCCCTTGCAGGTCCCGCCGCTCGACGTCCTTGCCGAGCGCTTCGACCTGCGCCTGCAGCTCCTTGTTCTGCCGCTCCAGCCGCTGCAGCCGTTGCTCCACGCTCTCCTGCGCCGGCAACGCCGCGACTCCTGCCATCACCATGGTCAGTACTGTCTGCCATGATCGACGCACGCTCATCGCTGCCCCCGTTCTGCCGGCACGCCACCGACGAAATCCACGACCGTGTCACCGACCGCGCGCAGGCGACCGCGCAGCCGCTCGCTTGCCCGCGCCTGCACCCGACCGCCGGCAGCGGCCTCGAGCACGACGACCGCCAGCTCGGCCCGGGTCGCCGCGAACGCCAGTGCCCGATCGGGCCCGAGCACGAACAGACCGGTCGACAGGCAGTCGGCATCGAGCGCCGAGTCGGCGACCACCGCCACGCTGCCGAAGTCGGCTGCCGGCGCCCCGGTCCGCGGATCGAACAGATGCGGCAGGAACCTGCCGTCGACCAGGCGACCGTGCTCGGAGTTGCCCGAGGTGGAGACCGAACCCGTTCGCAGCAGCAGTTCACACACCGGCTGCTCGCGGTCGGTCGGATGCGCCAGTGCCACCCATTCGGAGCCTTCCCCGCGCCTCAGCAATTGCCCGCCGAAGTCGAACAGCAGTTGCCGGGCGCCGGCGGCCAGCGCCGCGGCGCCGGCGAGGTCGAGTGCCGCGCCCTTGCCGAACGCGCCCTCTTCGATCCGCACGTCGGCGTGCCGCACCAGCTGTCGATCAGAGAGCTCGAGCTGCCGCCAACCCGAGTTGGCAGTGGCCCGCTGCAGCGCGTCCGGCGTCGGCCAGCAGCCATCGCCACGCAGGTCGTAGGCGACGATCAGCGCGCCGATCGCCGGGTCGAATGCCCCCGCCGTCGCTGCCTGCCAGACTTGCACGATGCCCAGCTCACGTGCCAGCTCCGGGCTCAACACATGGCCGACACCCACCGTCGCCCGGTTGAGCGCTGCGAGTTCCGAATCGGCGCGCCAGGTCGACAGTCGCTGCTCGGCGGCGGCGATGGCCAGGACCGCGGCTTCGCTGGCCGACAGGGCGGCGCGGCGATCGACGGCGCGCACCCGCAGGCGCGCGCGCGTGCCCATGGCCGCAACTTCCCGCGCCACCTCCGCGCCGGGCGCAGCGTCGCTCTGCGGCGCTGCCACGGCCGGGAAGCCCTGCAGGATCACTGCGGTCACGCCCAGAAGCATCGACATCCCCTGGACCTTATTGCGATTGAGTCTCAATTGCGATGGAAAAGCGATCGCGCCAACCGGTCGCTACCAGCCGGTGCGCGGCGGTCCGAACCGGCGCCGTGTCAGCGTGAACGCCGGCGGCGCCGGGCGCAGCTGTCCGCCCGCGCGCAGCAATGCCGCGACCGCGGCGCCGACGCCGAAGCCGCCGATGTGCGCCCACCACGCCACGCCACCGGTGGCGACGCTGCCGAGACTGGCGACGCCCTGGAACAGTTGCAGCACGAACCACACGCCGAGGAACAGCGGTGCCGGCAGCACCACCAGCTCGAGGAAGAAGAAGATCGGCACCAGCGTCAGCACCTTGGCGTGCGGGTACAGCACCAGGTACGCGCCCATCACGCCGGCGATCGCACCACTGGCGCCGACCGTCGGCATCGTCGACTCGGGATCGCTGAGGTAGTGCGCCAGGCTCGCGGCGGTGCCACAGCCGAGATAGAACACCAGGTAGCGCAGCCGACCGAGCCGTTCCTCGACGTTGTCGCCGAAGATCCACAGGAACAGCATGTTGCCGACGATGTGCAGCAGCCCGCCGTGCAGGAAGGTGCAGGTCAGCAGCGTCAGCCATTCGGGCACCGCCGCCCGCTCGGCCACGCGCGCGACCGTGCGCACGCGGCCGAACCGGTCCACCATTTCGCCGACGGCGATCGTCACCGGCTGATCGGGGTGCGACAGCCGCGCCGGGATCAGCGCCAGCGCCTCGGTGATGCCGCTGTCCTCACGGCTCTCGTCGAGCTGCAACAGGAACACCAGCGCGCAGGCAGCGATCAGCAGCCAGTTGACCACCGGCACGCGCGTGGTCTGGATGCTGTCGCGCAGCGGGATCAATGCCGCACGCCGAGCAAGTAGCGCTTGCGGAAGAAGAAGCAGCCGTCGTGCAGGTAGTGCACCAGCAGCAGGCTGAAGGCGGTCATGTAGTAGGCCAGCAGCACCGAGCCGGGCCGGTACAGCTCGTGACCGCCGGCGTCGAACCGCGGCGCGTCGTGGCCGAACATCACGAACTCGCGACCGCTGGCCCACTCGATCAGAGCGCCGATTCCGAGCACCAGCAGCAACAACCCCAGCGTGGCGCCGATCGCCGTGCCGTAGAAGCGCCAGTGCCGGCCCTCCGCCATCAACGCGTCGAAGAACGGGTTCTTGATCTCGCCGCTCGCCCGGCTGTTCTGGTTCATCAGCCACAGCACGCCGAGGTACTGGAAGCTGTGCCAGGCGTTCATGCCCTGGAACGCGCTGTCGAGGTTGGGGAACAGCGGCACCACCGCGCCGAGCACCGCCATCCAGACCACCAGCTGGCAGCGCGGGCCGACCAGCGTGCCGGCGCGACGTTCGCGCGCCGTCTTGACCGTGAACAGCGCCAGACTGACCGCGAACGCGACCGTCACCGCGATCCAGCACCACGACGCCGCCAGCCACTGCGGCAGCAGCGGCGCCACGCGGCCGATGCGGAACACGTACTGGTCGGCGAACTCCTGGCTGCCGCTCAGCGCGGTGACGATCCTGGTCGCCAGCGCCTCCGGATCGGCAGTGCGCATCGTCGGGTCGGCCACGTTCACCATCGACATCCGGAACAGCGACACCGGGTACATCGCCAGCAGCATCACCGCGTAGTCGACTGCGCCCCACCACGACCGTGGCCGCGCGCCAGCGCCGGCCTTGTCGGCGTAGCAGGCGGCGAGATACGAGTTCTGCTGCACGATGTGCACGCCGGCCCAGAAGAAGAAGAACGTCAGCACGTAGCGGATCGGCGGCGCGCCACCGAGCACCACCTGGAAGAACGCGCTGCTGACCGCGGCGGTCACCACCACGGCCATCACCACGAACGCCAGCACGAACAGCCGACGGTCCTGCCGCGGGAACGCCGGGTTGAACCACGTGCGCGTGTAGGTCGCGAACACGTGCGGGCCGCCGAACGGGATCATCACCAGCAGGGTGACCAGATCCTCGCAGGTGCCCACCGGCAGACCGCAACTGCGCAGCAGGTAGAAAGCGACGATCGGCAGCGGCACCAGCCACGCCCCACCGACCACGAAGACGCGGTCCCAGGCACGGCTGCGCAGATAGACATCGGAGCGGCTGGCGGCGAGAGAGCCGCCGGCCACGGGATCCATGGCGAACGTCATGGTGGCCGTCGGTACGAGGTTCGTTGGCGCGCCCGTCTTCTACCGGCACGGCGGCGGCGACGCACGACTGAATCGCGTCTTTCTTGCCGCGCCGGCACGGCCGTTCCCCTGCTGCCGGACACCGGTACTTCCTCGCCTCGGCCCTACGGCTTCCGCTGCACCGCGCGCCAGACAAGCAGTGCGTCCCGCAGCGCTTCCACATCGTGGGTCCGAACGTAGTCGGCGCCCTGCTGCACGGCCCACAGTTCCGCGGCCAGGCTCGCCGCCCCGCGCGCCCCGACGTCCCGGCCGGTCACCGCGCCGAGGAACGACTTTCGCGACACCGACACGAGCAACGGCTGCCCCAGGTCGCGCAGCTCAGCAAGGTGCTCGAGCACGTGCAGGCTCGGCGCCGGGGTGCTGCCGAGGAAGAACCCCATGCCCGGGTCGAGCACGATGCGCTCGCGTCCGACGCCGGCGCGCTGCAGCGCCGCCATCCGGTCGGCGAAGAACGCGCGCTGCTCGGCCAGCAGGCCGTCGACGGGTGCGTTCTCACGCGTGGCCTTCGTGGTCTTCGAACGCGAGAACATCACCACCAGGTTGGCACGGCTCGCCGCGGCCACGGCGACCGCCTCGGGGTCGCGAAAGCCGCTGACGTCGTTCAACCACTGCGCGCCCAGTTCGACCATCGCCCGCATCACCGGTGGCTTCACCGTGTCGATGCTGACCTCGGCACCATCGGCGATCAGTGCCTGCACGACCGGCCGCAAGCGTTCGATCTCCACTCCGGCCGGCACGTCCTCCGCGTCCGGATGGGTCGACTCGGCGCCGAGGTCCAGCACGTCGGCGCCGGCACTGCGCAACTTGCGTGCATGGGCGATCGCCGCGTCGGCGGCCAGGAAGCGCCCGCCGTCGGAGAACGAATCGCGGGTCAGGTTGACGATGCCGAACAGCCGCACCATGGCGGCGCCAGCATAGCTGGCCGGCTTGCCCCGCCGCGACGGCAGGCCTACTGCGGCGCATGAACCTGCTGCGCACCCTGTCCGACGACATCGCCACCGTGGTCGAGACCGTCCGCCCCGCCGTGTTGCACCTGCGCATGCTGGCACGCGGCAACACCGCGGGCACCGGCTCGGGGTTCGTCTGCGGCCCCGGCGGGCTGGCGCTCACCAACCACCATGTGGTCGCCGGCGCCGACGCCGTCGAGGCGACGCTGCACGACGGCCGTTCGCTCCTGGTCGACGTGCTCGGCGCCGATCCGGCCACCGACCTGGCACTGCTGCGGCTGCCCGACGCCGCCGGCACCACGATGATCGAACTGCGCGACACCGCCAGCCTGCGGGTCGGCGACTTCGCGCTGGCGGTCGGCTGCCCGCACGGCCTGTCGCACTCGGTGGCGATCGGCATCCTCAGCGGTCTCGGCCGGTCGCTGCGCGGCCGCAGCGGCCGCACGATCGAGGACGTGATCCAGACCGACGCGCCACTCAATCCCGGCAACTCCGGTGGCCCGCTGCTCGACGCCGAGGGCCGCGCGATCGGCGTCGCCACCGCGATCTTCTTCCCGGCCCAGGGTCTGTGCTTCGCGGTGCCGGCGGCCACGGCGCTGGTGGTGATCCCCGAGCTGCTGGCGAACGGCCGCGTCGTGCGCGGTTTCCTCGGCATCGGCATCGACGGCGTGCAGCTGACGGCGGCGCAGGCGCAGCTGCTCGGCTGGGACGGGTTCCGCGCGCTGGCGATCGCCGGCGTCACCAACAACGGCCCGGCCGCGAACGCGGGCCTGCAGCGCGGCGACCTGCTGGCGTTCGTCGACGGCCGCGCGATCCGTTCGGCCGGCGATCTCTACGCCGTGCTCGACCGCAAGTCGATCGGCCGCGAACTGACGGTGCGCGTGCTGCGCGGCGGCGCGATGCTGCTGCTCAACGTCGTGCCGCGCGAACTGGCGCAGGCCGGGTAGCGCGCAGCCTCGGCCGCGTGCCTACCGCTTCTCCAGCGGTTCGTACTCGCGCGCCACGGCGCCCTGGTAGATCTGCCGCGGCCGCGTGATCCGCGCCTCGGGGTCGCGCTGGTACTCGAGCCACTGCGCGATCCACCCCGGCATGCGGCCGATGGCGAAGAACACGGTGAACATCTCGACCGGGATGCCGAGCGCCTTGTAGATGATGCCCGAATAGAAGTCGACGTTCGGGTACAGCTTGCGGTCGATGAAGTAGGTGTCGCTGAGGGCGATCTGCTCGAGTTCGATGGCGATGTCGAGCAGCGGGTCCTTCTTGCCGAGCTGGCCGAGGACTTCGTAGCACGCCTGCTTGAGGATCAGCGCGCGCGGGTCGTAGTTCTTGTACACGCGGTGGCCGAAGCCCATCAGCCGCACGCCGCTGTCCTTGCGCTTGGCCAGCTCCATGAACTCCTTGGCGGTGCGCTTGCCGTCACGGATCGACAGCAGCATCTCGATCACCGCCTGGTTGGCGCCGCCGTGCAGCGGGCCCCACAGGGCCGAGATGCCGGCGGCGACGCTGGCGAACAGGTTGGCGCCGGAGCTGCCGACCGTGCGCACGGTGCTGGTCGAGCAGTTCTGTTCGTGGTCGGCGTGCAGGATCAGCAGCAGATCGAGCGCCCGCGCCATCACCGGGTTCGGCTCGTACTTCTCGCACGGCGTGCCGAACATCATGTGCAGGATGTTGGCCGCGTACGACAGGTCGTTGCGCGGGTACATGAACGGCTGGCCGATGCTGTGCTTGTGCGAGTAGGCCGCGATCGTCGGCATCTTGGCCAGCAGGCGCAGCGCCGTCAGCCAGTTCTGCCCGGGATCGTCGGTGCGCGAGTCCTGGTAGAACGTCGACAGCGCGCCGACCGCGGCGGCGCACACCGCCATCGGATGGCCGTCCTTCGGCAGGCTGCTGAACAGCTGCTTCAGGTTCTCGTGCAGCATCGTGTGGTAGGTCACCTCGCGGGTGAACTGGTTCAGCTCCTGGGGCTTCGGCAGTTGCTGGTGCAGCAGCAGCCACACGACCTCGAGGAAATGGCTCTTCTGCGCCAGTTCCTCGATCGGATAGCCGGCGTAGCGCAGGATCCCCTGCTCGCCGTCGAGGAAGGTGATCTTGCTGGTGCACGCGCCGGTGTTGCCGAGGCCCGGATCGTAGGTGATCGCTCCGGTCTTGGCGCGCAGCTGGCGGATGTCCAGCGCAACCTCGCCTTCGCTGCCGATCAGCACCGGCAGTTCGATCTCCCGATCGCCGAGCGTGAGCTTGCAGGTCTTCGGCGCGGTCATGTTGGTCATCGGCAGGTCGGCAGTGACGGTTCTTGCGGGCGGTGGATTTGGGCCGGAGAGAGTAGGGCTTGCCATGGTCCTGGGCTGCAAAAAACCGGGCTTGTCGCGCTCCTCATCGGCCATTCACTACGCGCTGCCGTAGCGCCTCACGGCTGCCGTTGCGGCCGCCGCCGTGGCGATCACTCGTCGTCGTCGTCGACATCGAACCGGCGCCTGCCGCCGCGACGACCGCCCTCGAAGTCCGCCTCGTTGTCGTGCTTGGGCCGGCCACCCTTGCGCTCGTGCTTCTTGTTGCGCGCATCGCTGGCGGATGCACTGCTGGCCGATGGCGCGGCATCGCTGCCGCCGCCCCATGAACGGGCCGGGGCACGTTCGGCGCCATGACCCGTCTCCGGCCTCGGTCCGCCACCGACGTGTTCCGGACGTGGACCACGATCGCCCGCGCCTGCCCCAGCCGCGGAACGCGGCACAGCGCCCGGCCGCCGGTCCTCGGCCTCGCTGACCCGCAGGCCGCGACCACCGAAGTCGGCGCCGTTCATCGCCTGGATCGCCAGCTTGGCATCCGCTTCGGTCGCCATCTCGACGAATGCAAAACCGCGCTGGCGATTGGTCTCGCGGTCCATCACCACGTTGACCCGCAGCACCTTGCGACCATCCTGAGCGAAGGCGGCGAGCAACCTGGCCTCGTCGGTGTCGAACGGGAGATTCCCGACGTACAGTCTCTTGGCCATGCACCTGCGGCTTCCTCGATCACTTGCTTGTTGGGGCCACGCCCAGAGGCCGACGAGGAAGCCATCCGTCACAGTGCCGTCGGCCAGGACGTGTCCGACCCGGCGGGTGCCGGGCAGGTCGAGCGGGATGATAAGGACAGGTCCGATGGCGCAAAGCACCGGCTGGCAAAAGTACGCGGCCGGGCCACGGACCGCCGCCGTACTCCCCGCGTATGCTGTGCAGCAATGCCCCTCTGTCCACGAACCCAGCGAGCGCTGATCGCCGGCCTGCTGTTGTTGCTGCCATGCTGCCGCGGGAACGACCAAGCTCCCGACCGCCCGACTGCGGGTCTGCCGGCGCCGCCGCCGGCCGCCAGCCCTGCTGCCGCAGCGCGCCAGGACACCACGCCGATCCCGGGCCCACCGCCCGCGGAGCAACCCATGCCCACCCGACCGAGCAGCCCCGAGGCCCCCGCCACCGCGACCGCGACGCTCGCCGGCGGTTGCTACTGGTGCGTCGATGCCGTGTATGCGCGCCTGCCGGGCGTGCTGTCGGTGACGTCGGGCTTCACCGGCGGCAGCGTTCCCGACCCCAGCTACGAACAGGTGTGCACCGGCACGACCGGCCACGCCGAAGCGGTGCAACTGCGTTTCGACCCGCGGCAGATCACCTTCGAGCAGCTGCTCGACTGGTTCTGGAAGCTGCACGACCCGACCACCAAGGACCGGCAGGGTGCCGATGTCGGCACCCAGTACCGTTCGGCGATCTTCTACCATTCCGAAGCGCAACGGCTCGCGGCGCTCGCCAGCAAGCAGCAGGCGCAGGCGCAGTTTGCGGCAGCGATCGTCACCGAGATCACCGCCGCCGGGCCGTTCTACTCCGCCGAGGCCTACCACCAGGACTACTTCCAGCGCAACCCGAGCGGCGGCTACTGCCGCGCCGTGATCGCGCCCAAGCTGCACAAGCTCGGGCTCGACAAGTGACCGCGGCAGCAATTCCTAGTTGCGCGTGAACACCGTCTCCACGACTTCGGTGTGCTCCTCGCCGATCGGCAGGTCGTGCACCTCGAGCACGATCTGGTCGCTGGACACGAAGCGGAACGCGTACTTGACCATCTTGCCGATCTCACCGGTGGTGTACTCGTCGAGCGTGCCATAGCTGATCAGCGACTTGCCGTCCTGGGTCAGATCGCCCTCGCTGTGCAGCATCGCCGTGTCCATCGAGTTGACCGTGGTCAGCACGAAGCTCTGCTTGAAGTTGTCGTAGCCGATGACCCAGAACGTGTGGCACGGCAGGCCCATCAACTTGCCCTGGCCCTCGAGCTGCAGCCAGCGACCGGCCATCAACCACTTCGCCTCGCAGGTACCCGCTTCCGGCTTGCCCTTCTTGTCGCCCATGCAGAACCGCGTCTCGGTCCTCCAGCTGCCGAGGAAGCGCTCGAGCACCTGGTGGTTCGGGCCCGGCCTGGTGAACTTCGCCGCCTTGGCCATCATCGCCGCCATGTCCGGCGGCTCCTTGCCCTGCGGCTCCTGGGTCCGGGGTGCGGTGAAGGTGGCCGACAGCAGCAGCACGGTGGCGGCGCCGGCGGTGAACATGAGGAACGGCTGACAGCGCATCGACGACTCCTATGGCAACGATCGGAATGGCGAACGACAGACCCGGCCGCCGACGGTGGTTGCGCGGGCGCAACCCGCCGGCCCGGCCGAGCAACAGTCCAGCAGTGAAAGGAGCATCACCGGCGCTCCTTGTGCGCCGCGTCCGCCAGCAGCTGCCGCAGCCGCCGGCGATCCTTGGCCGACAGACGCTCGGCGGTGACCAGGTGGTGCAACAGCGCGCCGAAGGTGCCGTCGAACGCCTTCTGCAGCAGCAATCGGACCGCCGACTTCTGCGCCGCGTGCCGCGGCACCAGCGGCACGTACAGGCTGGTGTTGGCGCGCAGCCGCACCGCCAGCACGCCCTTGCCGACCAGCCGCGCCAGCAGCGTCTTGACCGTGGTGTAGGCCCAGCCGGTGTCGGCGTGCACGCGCTCCAGCACGTCGCGGGCGCTGCACGGCCCGCCGTGCCGTTCGTCGGCGCCCTGCCAGACGGCGTGCATCACCGTCCACTCGGCATCGGTCAGCGTCGGATCGCTGCTCTTCATGTTGTCGCAGTTTCTACTACACGTGTAGAATGTGCGCCAGCCCGACATCCCGGAAACACCGACCGGCGCAGGATCGCCGTGGTCGAGGCTCCTGCCCCGGCGACACCGTGACGCCGCAGTGCCATCCGAAGCCGGGCCCGAACCCTGGAAGCCGCGCCGTTCCTGCCCGGCAAGGCAGTGGTCATTTTGTCCGAAGGGCCGCGCCGAGACCGCGCATCGGCCCCGTGCTCGACTGCGGCTTGCCGCGGCCCGGCCGCCGCGCTCCACTGCGCGCATGCCGAAGCGGATCGACCGCGCCTACCTGCGCAACACCTGAGTCTCCTGCCAACGGGCGAGGAGTTGCCTCGCCAAGGTGGCGATCACCGAAGTGGTCGACGCGCGCAAGGTCCGCGTCGGCGCTGCCGAACTCGACGGCTGGTTCGCCGGCGTGCGCTCCCTGCTGGTGTTGAAGGGCCAGCGGGTCGCGCGGCACGCGCTGCCGCTGGCCAACCGCTCGGCGCTGGCGCAACTCGTGCTCGGCCCGACCGGCAACCTGCGGGCGCCGACGCTGGTGCTCGGCACCACGGTCGTGGTCGGTTTCGAACCGGTCACCTACCGCGAGCTGTTCGGCTGAACGAACGGACGTCGGCGCTTGCCGGTCGCACCGCCACCGGCGGCCCGCGCACGATCCACCACGGCAAGGGCGGCGTGTTCTTCGCCACCGGCGAACGCCGCGCGGCCGCCGCGGGACTAGCCGCCCTCGGCCTTGCGCGGCCCGCGCTTCTTGCCGGCACTCGGCGCCATCTTCTTTTCGCTGCCCTGCGCATCGCCGACCGGCACGCCGGCAGCCTGCGCCTGCGCCGCCGCCACGCTCTTCTTCAGCGCGTCCATCAGGTTGAGGATCTTCGGTTCCTCGTGGTCGGGTGCCGCCACCACTTCCTGGCCGTCGATCTTCATCTGGATCAGCTTGTTGAGCTTGTCGACGTACTGGTCCTTGTACTTCGCCAGGTCGAAGTCGGCGATCTTGGTCGCCGCGATCAGCGTGTTGGTCAGCGCACCCTCTTCGGGCTTGAAGGTGAAGTCGTGCAGATCGCCTTCGAACTCGTCGGCCTGCTTAACCTTCTTGAAGTAGTGCAGCGCGGTCATCACCAGCATCTTGCCGAGCGGCCGCACCAGCACCAGGCTCTCGCGCCCGCTCATCACCACCTGCGCGATCGCGCAGACGCCGTTCTCCAGCATGCCGTGGTGCAGCAGCGCGTACGGCCGTTCGCCGGCTACGCCGTCGGGCAGCAGGTAGTAGGTCTTGCCGGCGTAGTAGCGCGCATCGACCGCGTCGGTCGGGATGAAGCCGTCGATGTTGACCGAACGGTCGACCTTGGTGCGCAGCTTGTCGACCTCGTCGGGGTCGACCACCACGTACTGGTCCTTCTGGTACTCGTAGCCGCTGACGATCTGGTCGCTCGCCAGTTCACCGTGTTCGGCGCAGACCTTCTGGTACTTGATGCGGCCGTTGCAGTCCTTGTGCAGCTGGTTGAGGTGGATCTCGGCGCCGGCGTCGTTGGCGGTGAACGCCTTCACGGGCACGGAGACGAGGCTCAACTTGAGGAATCCCTTCCAACTGGTGCGTGCTGGAGCCATGGCGCTTGCTTGATCGGGAGCGCTGGAAGATACCACGACGACCGGATGCGATCGCCGTGGCACCCGGCGTGGCCACGACCCGGAGCCGGACCTGCCGCCGCGCCAGCACCGCTGCCAACGGCCCGTGTCCAACATGCTGGTCATCCGATCGGTACGAGACCCAAGCCATGGTTGGTATCCTTACCGGTGGCGAACGACGCTCGGGTCGGCCGGAGGAAAAGGAGTACCCGTAGGATGCACGCATTTCCCTGCGCGCGGTGTCGGGCGCCGTTGCGCACCCGCGTGCACCGGAGCGAGCACGGAGGGAGCACGGAAGGGAGCACGGAGCAGCCGCTGGCCGCGGCGGTGCCGCGGAAGAACCTGCCGCGGCAACCCGTCCGTGACCCCATGCCTGATCGATCTCGCAGTGACCTGCTGCTGGTGGCCACCCTGTTCACTGCCTGCAGCGAGCCGACCGCGCTGGCGCCGACGGCGCCGCCCGAGCTGGCGATCACGCGGCCGGTTGCCGCACCGCCGGCCCCCGACTACCAGGCCCATGCACTTGCCTTGCGAGCCATGTTGCCGCATGCCGGCTTTGCGCTCGCCATCGAGCCGCCGTTCGTGGTCGTCGCCGAGGGCGGCGAAGCCGTGGCCAGGCGTTGGGCCACCGGCACCGTGCGCTGGGCGGTGCAGCACCTGAAGGCGCAGTACTTCGAGCGCGATCCCGCGACCATCCTCGACATCTGGCTGTTCGACGGCGACGCCAGTTACCGTCGCTACAGCAAGCAGGTGTTCGGCGACGAGCCGGACACGCCGTACGGGTACTACAGCTCGCGCCACGGCGCCTTGATCATGAACATCGCCACCGGCGGCGGCACGCTGGTGCACGAGATCGTGCACCCGTTCGTGGCCGCCAACTTCCCCGGCTGTCCGGCATGGCTCAACGAAGGGCTCGGTTCCCTGTACGAACAGAGCGCCGAGCGCGACGGCCGGATTGTCGGCCTCACCAACTGGCGACTCGACGGCTTGCAGGCAGCGATCCGCGAACGACGCACCATGGCGATCGCCGAGCTGCTGGCCACCAGCGACGCCGAGTTCTATGGCGCCGGCTCGGGGCTGCACTATGCCGAGGCGCGCTATCTGCTTTATTGGCTGCAGGAGCATGGCCAGCTGCAGAGGTTCTGGCAGGCGTTCGGCTCGACTCGGACCACGGACCCGACCGGTCTCCTGGCGCTGCAACAGTCGCTCGGTACCGACGACCTCGCCGCCTTCCAGGCGCAGTGGGAGCAATGGCTGCTGACGTTGCAGCGCGAGTGAGCGCCGTCCGCGCACCGTGCCTCGGCGTCGGTCATGCTCGATGCGCATGGGTATGTTCCAGGTGACGGTGAAGGTCAGCAATCCAGCGCAGCCCGAGCGGGTGTTCGAGGAGCGGTTCTGGGTGGACACCGGCGCGCTCTACACCTACGTGCCCGAGGACCGACTGCACGAAATCGGGCTGCCGCCGTTGCGCGCCCGCGATCTGATCCTCGCCAACGGTCGTCGTGACCGGCGACAACTGGGCGAGGCACGGCTGACGATTCCAGAACTCGGCGAGACCTTGACCGGTGGTGTTCGCGCCCAAGGGCTCGCGGTATCTGCTGGGTGCCACGGCGCTGGCGATCTTCGGCGTGGACGCCGACCCGACGGTGCTTCGGCTCGAGCCCATGCTCGGGATCATCGGCGGTTTCCTCGGCTCGCGCGCGCAGCCGTAGCCCGGATCGGCGCGCGCACCCGGCCGGTCCCATGCCTACGCGGTCGCGAGCCCCAGCAGCCGCTGCGCCAGCGCCGGCCCGGCACAGCTGTCCTCGTGCTTCATGAACACGAACGCCTCGCTCCAGCCGCGCTGCTCGACGCGCTGCCGCCAGGCGCGCAGGTCATCGTCGCTGTACTCGGCGCGCCGCAGCCGCAGGTAGCCCCAGCTGCCGGTGTCGACCAGCTGCGGCGTCTCGGCGCCGTCCTTGTCGCTGAGCACGACCGCCGCGTCGTGTTGCCGCAGCAGCGCCACCGCGTCGTCGTCGAGCCAGCTCGCGTGCGCGAATTCGAAGGCGACCTTCACGCCCGGTCGCTGCTGCGCCAGGAACTCCTGCAGCAGCACCGTGTCCTTCCGCACCCACTTCGGCAGCTGGTAGAAGATGCAGCCGAGCTTGTCGCCGAGCGCCGAAGTCGCGTCGAACAGCAAGCCGAGCAGCTCGCCGCAGTCCTTCAGCTTCTGCGTCCAGGTGATCCGCTGGCTGGCCTTGACCGCGAAGCGGAAGCCGTCGGGCACTGCCGCCGCCCAGGTGGCGACGGTGGCTTTCTTCGGCATCCGATAGAAGGTGTTGTTCAGCTCCACGGCCGGCAGCCGCGCGGCGTAGAACGACAGCATCGCGTCACTGGCGAGCTCCGGCGGGTAGAACGGGCCGCGCCATTCGTCGTAGCTGAAGCCGCTGGTACCGACGTGCAGGCGCATGCTCATGACTTGGCGTGGCACCGCACCGCTAACGCACACCCGGCTCGGCCGGTACCGAACCGCGCACGACCTCGCGCTCGCCGGCCGGCAGCCGGGCGAGCACGCGGTAGGAGATCTCGCGGTCGACCGGAGCGTAGCGCCAGGCCCACTTCGGCACCTCGTAGCGGTTGTCGCGCACGGCCGGACCACCCTGCGGTCCGGCGGTGGTGAACAGGATCGAAGCGAAGCAGTCGAGCGAGAACTGCACTTCGTACTGACGTGCTCCCGGGACCGCGACCCATTCGAGCACCGGCGGCGGCCCGGAGCGGTGCGGGCGCTCGTGCCGCGGATCGAGCACCGCCGGCAGCGGCTCGAGTTCGTCCGGCCGCGGTACCCGCATGCCGCGCAGGTATTGGTCGACCTGGGCCGGATCGTCGATCCGGCGGATGTGCAGGCAACCGCGGCAGCACGGCACCGGCTGCTGCATCACCATGCGCTGCCGCATCGCCCAGGCGGCGTCGTTGTTCAACACCTC
>Ga0209488_10000426_pt1 | contig 35030 bp, 31 predicted proteins | sample Rivendell_Oct201_8_FD_188349 | JGI IMG/M metagenome (GOLD analysis project Ga0209488, IMG submission 188349) | Vadose zone soil microbial communities from the Eel River Critical Zone Observatory, Northern California, USA -... | ecosystem: Environmental > Terrestrial > Soil > Vadose zone >...
TTACCGCGCGCCGGTCGTTGCGTAACCTTTTGGCTCGAATTCGGGGTGGTAACGGCAGGGTCCGGCCAGGGTGGCGCGAAAATTTCCACACGCGACAGTGACCGATTGCGGCGAAGGACGCGTGTTTGATTCAATCCATTGCATCAGGCTATCGAGCGCGGCGGCAATCTCGGCGTCGCTTTGGGCGGTGTGCCCGTTCTCATCGGTGTAGGCCTGCACCAACTTGTCGGCGCTCCCGGTCGACTTGGCGAGATCGCGATAGAAGGCTTCCGCATTCACTGTGACCTGCGGATCGTTGATCGAGTGGATCGCCATCACCGGGATTGCAAGTGCCGCCTTCGGCTCGGCATCGGCTTTCAAGGCCGCGATGCCGGCAGGATCGGATTCGAACCGGATGACTCCGCGATTCAACGCCTCGTCGTCGTCGGAGCCGCGATAGATCGAATTCACGTTGGAGAACGGGCTTTTCCCGTGCGTGATGTTGGCAATGTCGCGAAAGTTGAACGTCCCGTACTGCATGTGGCGGATGAGGACGCTCTCGTGGAAACCGCCCACACCCAGGATGTTGGCGAGATTTTTCTTCTGCAGCTCCGTGCGCGTGGCGGCGGGTCTTGTGACGCCGGTGCATTCGTCGATGCGGGCCGTCAATTCATCGAGCGTCATCCGCGAGTCGGTGGCCAGGCCCATCCAGATCGGATATTGCGGCTCGCTCGGGCGGGGCAGGTTCTTGCAGTAATATTGATAGACCGCGCGCAGATCGGCACGGAATTGGTAGCCGGCGACTGCGCCCGCCAGCATTCCGCTGTTGAAGAAAGCGCCGTCGTAGTTTCTGCCGTAGCGCTCGATCAGCATCGCTCCCACAAGGCCGCCATAGGAAGCACCGTGAATTATGGTCCGCTTCGGCTTGCCGAAGCGATCGATGAAATACTGGCGTGCCTGATCGGTATCGTCGGCGGATTGCTGCACGCCAAACCCAAGATTACGATAAGTCGAAGCAATCCAGGCATTTCCGAGCTTCACCTCCAGACCATATCTGCGGAGGCTTCCCATACTGTAGGTGGGGCTCGGTGGAATCGGACCCGGTCCTCCATGCGCGAAGACGATCAGGCTTCCGTTCCAGTCTTTTGGGACGGCAGCAAGAAGATACGCGCCGGTGTCAAGCTTTGCCGTGTAGCAGGTCGCGACGGCTGCAATCGATTCAGGGCACGTCACTGTATCGGGCGGTTGCGCCAATACGGGTTCGGACCCCGCCGCCAGAGCCACCAATGCCAGACTCAAATACTGCGAAAGCCGCATGGCTTGCTCCCATCTTGCCCTACACCAAATGCATCAATATTGTTCAGATTGTCGATCGTGGTCTCATACGTGTGAGCCGCAAGAACCAGGCATCCGATCGGACAGCCCTTAAGGGCGGCGGCGAGGCGCTCAATCCATCACTATGCGTCTCATTTTTGTGGAGCGGCCTCGTTCTCTTTGCGCGCGGTAACAAGCGCGGCTGCGGTCTCAATGCATTCGTCGCAGATATGCGCTTGACCAGACGAAACCAACGCAAATGCGTCATCCTGCGACTTGCCGCAGAACGAGCAGAGAAGGCTCTCCTCAACACTGGTCTCCTCAACACGGGTCTCCTCAACACTGGTCTCCCCGATCGAAGTGTCGATACTTTCGTCCGTGGCGACTTCGGAACGTTGCAATTCCTTCGCTTCATCCCGCAGGGCGGCCTGTTGCGCCTCTGTGAGGAAATCCCACCCAAGTTTTCTGGCGCTGTCGCGAGCAATATCCCTATATTCAGCAAGTGACGGACGCGGCACCTTGACGGCAATTGCAGCCTCGATCTGAGCGCGGTCGTCATCGGAAACTTGATCGCCAAGCCGGTCCAGCGCCCGCGTTACGCGATCCCAAAAATGACAGCGCTGTGGATCAATCTTGATGGAACTCTCAGTAATGCTCCCCAGATAGGCAATAAGACGCGGCCGTGGATCGCCGTCGACACTGTAACTGTCGGCAAGAATGGCCGTCCATCCGATGTCCAGTATTCCATCGGGACTGGATTGCGATTTCTGCCCCTGACTTGATTGCCATCGAATGAACATAGGCCTTGCGTGAATTAGCGGGCGACCTCAAGGATACTACACTTCGTGCCTCATGCGATCGAGGCGTCGGTGAATGCGTGAACCGTTATCCCCGTATTATCCAACGCGCAAGGCGGGCGCGCATCCCCAAATACCGTAAAGCGCGCCAACGCTTTCCAGCTGCAAGGCGGACGCGCCGCTTCACCACGGCCGCTGATAAAAGAACCCGCCGTTTTGCCGCTGATTGTAGTATTGGCCGCCGCCCCAGGAGTTCCAATCGCTCCGGCGATTGGAGCCGTCGTCACGGCGCGCGGTGCGAACCTCGGCCGGGCGTTTGCGCATCGCGAGGCCGCCTTGTGGCTGGTCGTGCAGCGCCACGACGAACTCCGTGCGATAGTTGGTCTCGCGGTGGAGCGGCTCGTCTGAAATGACGATCGAGGATCGCGCCACCGCGGTCGGCGCGATGTGCTCGAGCACCTCCTGCGGAATGGTGATGCGGTCGAGCGCCGCCTTGGCGTTGTCTCCGCCATCGATCGTGACCGCCGTCCAGCGCAAGCCTCGGTTAGCGGGCGCCACCGCGGTGAACACATGAGTGCCGATCGGCTTGTCCGCGTTGCGGATCGTAATTGGGACTTCGAGGATCGTGTCGAACATCTCACCCGCCTCCGGCGCCCGATCACGCGTGGGGCGCCGCACGTAAAGCTTCTGCGTCGCGCGGCTGATGAAGACCGAGACCGGCTGGAGCGCGAGCTTCGCCTCGCGCGCCGCCTTGGCGGCGTCCTGGGCCGCTGCTTCCGCGTTGGACTTCGCGCTTGCCCTGGCAGCGTCGAGCTGTGTCTGCAGCTCCGCGACCTTGGCGGCGGCTTTCTGCTTTTGGTCCTCGGCCCGAGCCTTGGCCTGGTCCGTCTTGGCGGCGGCGAACCCCTTCTCGGCGGATGCAAACGCAGCGTCGGCGCGGGCCTTGAGCCCTTCCAGGTTGCGCAGCGAGGCTGCGGCGTTCTTCGCCCCAAGGGCCGTCTTGGCGGCCACGTCCGCCTCGCGGGCGAGCCTTTCGGCGCGCGCCGGCGCAGCCGCGATCACCTCGGGCTTCGGCACGAACAGCGCCGGATGGGAAAATTCGACCGGTTCGCTGTCGTCCGGCGCGATGATCACGCGCATGCCGATCCGTACCTTGTCGAACAGCTTCTCCGCAAAGCCATAGGGCATGCGCACGCAGCCGTGCGAGGCCGCATATCCGGGCAGCGGCCCGCCGTGCAATGCAATGCCCGACCAGGTGATGCGCAGCATGTTCGGCATCCAGGCATCGTCATAAAGGTTCGAGTGGTGGTCCTTGTCCTTCTGCAGGACGCTGAAGACGCCGGCCGGCGTTTCGCGTCCCTTCGTCCCGCTCGATACCGGCGCGCGCAGAATCCAGCCGTCGGCGTCGTAAAGGGTCACCTTCTGGGTTTTGACCGACACGATCGCCATGAGCGGCTCGCCCGCGTTGCGCGGGGCCGTCGCCTCGGTGGTGACCTCGGGACGCGCCTGGCGCGGCGCGGCGTCGGCCGGCGCTGTCAGGGCGGCCATGGCCACGAGCGTCACAATAGCGGGAGACCATCGCCGGATCGCCGCGGTGGATTGAGCCATTGTGTATCGTATTGTTTTAAAGCGCGTTGTCATGCCATGCCCCGGTGCCGGAAAAGGAATCGCGTCGAACAAGTGCGTGGATGGTCTCTGTTTTGCGGCCCGCGGTCAACACGCACTTGCGCACACGCTGAAAGGTTCGCGGGGTCTTTTTCATTTCAGCTTTGCGCCGGCGAGTTGGGCGATACCGGAAAGGGTCGTTTGCGCCGCATTGAGACCGAGGCGGAAATCCTGGTCGGAGTACGACGTGAAGCGATCGGAAGGCTGGTGATAATGCGGGTTCCAACCGGCGCCGATCTGCATGCCGCGTTCGTTTTCACGCAGGCTGATTGCGGGCACGAGGTCCATGAACGCGCTGGAGTCCGTATTGGTCATGTGATTGCCGACGGAGGCCGGATAGTCGGTGGCGTATTTGTCATTGGCGTCGCGAAACAGGAATGCGAGCGTCATCGACTTGGCGGCAAATTGCGAATTCGACTGGAATTCGATGTTGATATCAGCCTCCGGGCGCTGCGCGGCGCTGACCGCGCCATCGGGGCGCGGCATGCCGTGGTCCCACATCATCATGTCGTGCTGGATCATCCCGAGCCATCGCGGCTCCGGATACCGGCCTGAGCCGGGCGGGTCTTCCTTGCCCTGCAGTGGTTCGCGCTGCATCACATAGGCGCGCGAGCCCTGAAAGCCGGTCTCCTCATTGTTCCAAAGCGCAAAGCGTATAGAGCGCTCGGTGACGACATCGGGCGCGCTGAAGACGCGTGCGAGTTCCATCACAAGCGCCGTTCCTGACGCATTGTCGTCTGCAGCTTCGCCGAAGCCGCGGCCATCCATGTGCGCGCCGACGATGTACATCTCATCGGGGCGGCTCGCGCCGACCTTGGTGCAATAAACCAGCTCGCGCGCGCCTGGCGTCGGGAGTTCCGCATTCAATGCGCGCAAAGCCGGATCGGTCTGCGCTTCAAGGCTGGTGTTCGGCGTCACCGGCAGCGTGATGCCGCGCAGGCGCGAGCCCCCAACTCCCTGCCGGACATCGCCACTCGCGATCGCCGTGCCGCGCGGCGTGGCCGCCGACGGCGCGGGTTGCGACAACGGCGGTGGAGCGTTGTAGGTGTATTTGATCCGTTCGGTGTTGGTGCAGCCATAGCTCTTGAGCTGCGCCTCGATCCAATCGACCGCCGCACGATTTCGCGCGGTCCCTTCGCGCCGGTCGCCGAACTGGGTCAGCCCTTTGATAGTCGCTTTGTAGGCTGCGAGATCAAGGTGCCCAACCAGTTGTCGAACCGGGTCGTTGGCCGCCGGCTGCGGCTGCGCCTGGGCCATGAGCGAGACCAGGAGCCCAAAGGCGGCAGCTGAAAGACCGAACGCCAGCACTCGTATCGTCGTAGAAATTCGACGGCCATTCATGGGTGCGCCTCCGGGTCTGCGAGCCTTCGTCAATGTGATGCGAGTGTGGAGGACCTTGCGAGCGCAGACAAGATAAGATCACGGCGATTCAGCGTGAGCGGCGGGTGCTACGTGGGCCGCTTACCGAGATGGTCTGTGCCGCCGCAACGGCGCAGACGGTGCATAGAGATTGAAGCAACACCCAGTGGATAACTCGATTAACGGAGTGGCATCTGGGATCGAGTCGCCTCGGGCACATTTACGAGGGAGAAAGTTTGGGCAATAAATATTAACCATAAAATGGTACCGTTATCGTCGCGAATCATCGGGGGCTTCCATGCATCGCCTTGGCGTCGTGCTCTTCTCAAGTGCCATTTTGAGTCTTGGTTCGGCGCCATTGGCGACCGCGGCCGACATGCGGGTCAAGGCGCCGGTCTACAAGGCCCCGGCGGCGGCCGTCTATAATTGGACCGGCTGCTACGTCGGTGGAAACATTGGTTACGGTTGGCAAAAATCCACTTCAACTGACGTCGACCCGACCGGCGTCCCTCCGTTCGATGCAGGCACCAATACTGGAACGGGGATTGTTGGCGGCGGCCAGATCGGTTGTGATTTTCAGGTTGCCCCAACTGGGTCCTGGGTATCCAGGGAATGTTCGATGGTGCAGACGTAAAAGGCAGTCACATCGTTCCCTTCTCTTACGCGGGAACCAATACCAATACACGTGAAACCAGGACCGACTTTTTCGCAACGCTGACGGCGCGCATCGGATACATTATTTCACCACAAGCCATGTTGTATTTCAAAGGCGGCGCGGCATGGGTGAAAAGCCGATATTCGGACACGGATCCGAGTGGATCAAATTTTGTCCCGTTCTGGGGGCAGGCCCGTGGGACTCGGACCGGCTGGACGATCGGCGGAGGCGGAGAATACCTGTTGCGGCCGGACTGGACCGTGTTCATCGAATATAATTACGTCGATCTCGGCAGTAAGACTTTCGCATTTTCATATACCTGCGTCGGAACATGCGATTTTGCGAACCCTTACCTTTATGCGCAAAAGCAAAATCTGCAGACGATTCTCATTGGCCTGAACTATCGCTTTGGTGTGGCGAAAGGGCCGGCCAATACCACGTATTGATGCTATGAATTCGGCTTGCGCTTGGAGGTGGTCGGGCAGTTATTCTGCCCGGACCCGAAGCCGACTTAACCCGGCGATAAACGGGATCAGGAGCGATGCCATATCCTGGGGATTCCTAATCATCACCTGCTTCGCATAAAAGTCCTCCACGAAATCGCCCACGCCGACCGCTGCAATATCGATCCCTTGCGCCTGGGTCGCAGCCAGTACGGATCGCAGGTGACGATTTAAATATTCGGGGTCATTTGCGAGCAATGTAGAGTCATCCACCGGCGCGCCGTCAGAGAGTACGACGAGGAGTCGGTTGGTCTCCGGCAGCGCCAAAAGTCTTGAGGCTGCCCACTCGATTGCTTCCCCGTCTATGTTCTCCTTCAGCAACTCTGGATGATTGATATAGCGCACGGTCCATGGCGCGCCCGGAGCGCTATCGTCTGCAGACCTATAGACGATGTGCAGGAGATCGCACAGACGGCCGGGATTTCTAGGCTTTCCGGCCCACTTCCATCTCCGTCGCGCTTTGCCGCCGTGCCAACTTTGCGTCGTGAATCCAAGGATCTCAAATCGAATCCCGATACGGCTCCAATATTCTGCTACAATCTCGATGATTGCCCTCGCGATAATGGCTCGCTGACCTCGTAGAGAGCCAGAATGATCAACCAGCAGGCTTGCGACCGTGTCGCTTGCAACACTTTCGTCGACTGAACCGACCGCTTCGACGGCAGCGATTTCCGCTGCTGCGCGCCACTTGCCAATCGAACCGTCCAGTTCAGTCGCGTACTCCTCGAAAGTGACTTTGCGCCTGTCGCCGATGAAATGCGGGATCTCCTCACCGCTGATGACGCGATCGAATTTGGTCGTATATGCCCGATAAGTTGCCGCGCCCGGATCCGGGGCGTGGCCGTGCCACCAGCGACGCAAGAGCCAGCCCAGCATGTCATCCTCCTCACCTGCGCTCTCGGAATCGGGGACGGACCCCGATTGCCAATCCGTCAACAGTGGCGATGGCACGGCTCTTCCGCCGAGCAGCCAGCGAGGCGCCAGCAGCGACCGAGGAAGTCGGTAGTAGCGCCAGAGCGCCGTTCGCCGAAGTATCTGCAAAAACTTTGGAGTCCCGCCTTTAGGCGGCCTTGAATCGCGAGCAAGAAAGACAGAGCCGCCCGCGGCGAAGCCGCCGTAAAGGCGGGACTCCAAACAAAGCCACCTGATTCATTATTGTTCGAAGTGTCCTAAGTGTCGTTTTGCGACGCTGTACGCAGGGGCAATTTTGCAGTGTTCATTCGCGCTCCGGGGCGCGCGCGGGTATTCGGAACGTGCCGGCCTTCAACTCCTGCGCCTGACGGCGCACCCAATGTTCGACCTCTGCGCTCGGCAACAAAGCGCGCCCATCGGAGGCATATGGCAATCCTTCAAGCACCCTTGCGTAAGGACCAAAACCTGCAACCCGGAAAGGAATGACGATCACGCGGCCACTGTCCCGGCGGGCCTCATCGACAAAGGCGCGGATGCGCGCTTCTGATGCCGAGCGCTTTGCGGGCGAATCTTCGCGAAGTGATTCAACATGCACGCGCCTAAACGGCGCTGATTGCCGCACCACCGCAGCGCGCGCGTCGATATGAGCCAGCCACCTGTGATTCTCAGCGTTATCGGCGGGGCCGTGGGCAATGTTCAAGACGCTCTCTTGGCGCACATCTCCGCTAAGCGCGCGTGCGCGCTCGGCCAGCACCGCACCGATTTCCGGCGCCTCCGCCAATCCCTGCGTGGTGAGGGCAAAGGCGGCGTTCGTATTGATCCGCCAATTGGCCATGCTGTGCCCGGCATGATCATTGTGACCGCCGTGTGCCTCTGCGGCGGGTCGCGGTGGTGCGCCGGGTCTTAGGCCCAGAATTTGTTCCGTGCGCGCGTACCAACTCTCGCCGCTGATGAAGAGACGAACAACACCGATCCGGCTCGGGCCTTGTGCTTCGAGCTTGCGTACACCTTCCTGCAAGCTCGTGGATTCAGCCATGCCGAATGCGATTTCCACGTGGTAGTCGCCTCGCAGCGGTGCGAGCATGGCTTCCACTTCACGGTTCCAGGTTGGACCACCACCGTGAGCCATTACCAAGAGTCCGAAATCGTGTTCTTGCTCGCCCCCGCGTGTTTGCGCGAAAGCCGAGAGGGCGGGCAGCACGAAACCGCTGGTGCCGAGCAGTGTGAATATAGATGAGCGGCGCGTGAGGAGCTGGCTCATGATGATCCTCTATTCAGAAACGAAATCTGATCACAGCGGAGAAATTGCGATATGTGCTCTCCAACGTCAATGTGACTATCGACAAGTTCAATTGGAATATGTCTAACCTCGGTTGAGCCGTTACAAAGTCCGTTATCAAGTCTTATGAGTCTATTTCTAATTTTGAACTGTTACAAAGTGAACAGGCTAGGATCTCCGCAAATAGCCATTCGGGTTGCCGGTGAAATTGTGGCCGTAGCGGTCGCAAAATCCCGCATCAATTTCAAACTCCGGATGAGTAGAAAGAAACTGCGAAATGGCAAGGCCAGGTCCTCCATTGAAGCGGTGCGCTCTTCCAAGATCGGAGACCACACCATCTTCAATCACTATGTATTCACCGGATCTCAAGATGGGGGCAAAAAACTTAAGCACTGCGAGCGTTGTCTCGGCTGTGTGCGTTGAGTCCTCAATTACCACAAGTGGCCTCTCGAGCGTGGCGAGAATCGCTGGCGTCAGGACAGTGTCGAGGTCATTGGCGTCGCCTTCAAGGAAACGGACATTCTCTCGCTGCTCGGCAGGCGTTGGCACCTTGATGTCGATCGAAATCACGGTTCCGTTGACATCGCAATTGCGCATCATATCCGCAAACCAGATTGCGCTTGCGCCGAGATATGACCCGATCTCGACTACGGTACGTGGCTTGACCTGCCAAAAAAGCAACTGGTAAAGCGCAATCTCAAAAGGGTTCTTGAGCATCGATATGCCACGATAGCTATATCGTAGCGTGCCATACTGGATCGAATCCAGCGCCTTAAGGGGCAAGTCGATTGCCCATGCCCGACCGCCTGGCCGATAAGGGATGCTGGCGTGAGACAGTGTACGGCGTAGCCGATAGTAAAGTGCCTTATAGCGCCGTTCGATGTATTTGCCTGCCCGGCTCATGAATGAGAGCTCAGGGTGACGCTGATGATCGGTCGAAAGGTCCTGCATCGGCAAGGTTCCCCAGCGAAACGCAATACTGGCGCGCGTTCCATTTACGTTGACCCGACAATATGGCGATACGCGCTCTCGTTTCTTTGCGTGGTCGCATTTTCTCTTTGCGTGGTCGCATTTTCCGCGGAAGACTGGAAGATCACTTTTCCGGAAAGGCTGACACTAATTTGGGTGAACTGATTTGGCTCCGTAATTTTCCGCGTCGGCGATCGCGCGAAAATCGTTACGCTGGCTCTCGCACAGCCTCGCACAAGATCGCACAACATCGCACAGGATCGCACAAAGCATTTGTTTGACTGTCCTTTGACGATCGACTATTGGCGAAATGCGTATGTGAATTTGTGTCCGCAGCTATTTGCTGCCGCAGCGCCGATCGACCGGCCGCGTTTTGGTGTCGCGGTGATCTGCGCCGCCAGCGTCTCGATCACGGCGCTCGGGTCACGCGGCGACCTTTTGTTACACCTTATGGTAGATCAAAACTGTCGTATTCAACAATAGATTTGCATCGCATGGGGTTGGGTAGGAATCGAACTCACCGTTTTTGGCCAAAACGAAGCCAATCATACGACTGACTGCTCTCCAGCGCGTGCCGGTCGGGCTCGGTGCTCGGCATTGTCCGCGATCCGCGCTTATCGGCTTGATTTTCTTGGGGCCAGATGCTCCGGTCCGAACGGGAAAATCGGATGGGCAGGGCATGGCGAAGATTCTCAGGGATGGCGATGTGTGGTCCGGCGCCGCCCTGGCGGCGCTGGGCATTTACATCTTGGTCCAGGCGAGCGCGTGGGATTATTTCAGTCTTGACGGACCGGGACCGGGCTTTTTTCCGTTCTGGTATGGCGCCGCCATGACGACGCTGGCGCTGGTTCTAATCATCAGCAAAGTGCGAAAGTCCAATGCGGGCCAAGAACCGCAACAAGGAATACAGCCGGAAACACAGACAGGAACGCCGCAAGACAAGCCACCTTTGCTGGATTGGACCACGACCGGGCGGGCGCTCGGCACCTGGGCGGCTTTTGCCCTAGCGGTTGTCCTGATGGCGCCGCTCGGCTTCGTGCTCAGCTTTGCGTTGTTGACGTTCTTTATCGTGGCCTGGGTGTTCGGGCGCCCGTTGCTGACCGCAGGCATAACGGCTGTCGTAACCGCGCTTGCGTTCCATCTGGCCTTCCCGGTGGCGCTCGGCGTCGACCTCCCCACCGGCTTCTTCGGATTCTGACATGTTGGGATTTTAACGTGGAAATCGCATCCGGATTGCTGCATGGCTTTGCGGTCGCGTTGCAGCCCTACAACGTGCTCTGGTGCTTCATCGGCTGCCTGCTCGGCACGATTGTCGGCATCATGCCGGGGCTTGGGCCCGCCGCCACCATAGCGCTGTTGCTGCCGCTGACCTTCAAGATGGACCCGGCTGGCGGCATAATCATGCTGGCCGGCATCTATTACGGCGCCAAGTACGGCGGCTCGACCACGTCGATCCTGCTCAACATTCCAGGCGAATCCTCCTCAGTGGTGACTTGCCTCGACGGCTATCAGATGGCGCGAAAGGGCCGCGCCGGCGCGGCGCTCGGGATCGCCGCAATCGCGTCTTTCGTGGCCGGCACGGTCGGGGTGATCGGGCTGACGCTGATTGCGCCGCCGGTTGCGGTGTTTGCACTGTCGTTCAGTTCGCCCGAATATTTCGCCTTGATGTGCCTTGGCCTCGCGCTCGTAGTTCTGTTGTCGGGGACGTCGCTGACCAAGGGATTGTTGTCGCTCCTGTTCGGGCTCTGGGTCGCCAGCATCGGCACCGATTTATTCACCGCGCAGGCGCGGTTCATTTTCGGGCAGGCGCCGCTGCTCGGCGGTGTCGATTTCATGGTTGTGGCGATCGGCGTGTTTGCGATCGGCGAGGTGCTGTCCAGCATCGAGGCGGGCGATGACGCCGAGGTCCTGCCGGTGCCGCGTGGCATCCGAAACCTGTTGCCGAATATGGAAGAGTTGAAGGCCTGCCGTTTCGCCTTCCTTAACGGCTCGATCACGGGCTTCTTGATCGGCTGCCTGCCCGGGGGCGGGGCTACGATTTCCTCGTTCATTGCCTATGGGATCGAGAAGGCGGCATCGAAACACCCGGAGAAATTCGGCACCGGGGTTCCGGAGGGCGTCGCCGCGCCCGAAGGCGCCAACAATGCCGATACGGGCGGCGCGCTGGTGCCCCTGCTCACGCTCGGTATCCCGAGCGGGGGCTCCACGGCGATCATGCTATCGGCACTGGTCCTTTGGGGCGTCAAACCAGGTCCGCTGATGATGCAGGATTCGCCCGACGTATTCTGGGGCTTGGTCGCCAGCATGTATATCGGCAATGTGGTGCTGCTGATCCTCAATCTGCCGCTGGTGCCCCTGTTTGCTCAGATCCTGCGGCTGCCGGTCTTCATCCTGTTTCCGGTTATCTTCGGCATTTCGATCGTTGGTGCCTATGGGGCCTCGGGACGGATATTCGACCTTGGCTTGCTGGTCGGGTTTGGCTTGTTGGGTTATGCCATGGGAAAATTGAAATATCCCACCGCACCCCTCATCCTTGGCTTTGTGCTGGGCAACTCCATGGAACGGGCACTGCGCCAATCGCTGATGATGTCGCAGAACGACCTCATGGTCCTGGTGCAACGGCCGATTTCAGCGTGTATGCTGGGAATTGCGGTCCTGATCCTGCTCATTCCGCTTTTTGGCAGCTTCAACAAGGCGCGGGTGCGGGCGATCACGGAAAACGGCTGATACAATACAACAAATGTCGTTGGAGGAATTGATGACCAAGAGGCGCCTTCTTCTTGCTGCCGCGTTGCTGGTCGCGGCCGCCGTGCCGGTCTCGGCCCAGCAATTCAAGCCGACCCGCACGATCGAATTCGTCGTGCATGGTGGGCCCGGTTCCGGCAACGACGTGTTCGCACGCACGCTCAACACGATCATCGACCAGGAAAAACTCTCACCGGTTCGCATGCAGGTCGTCAACAAGCCGGGCGGCGGCAGCACGACGGCGGCGGCCTATGTGGTCAGCAAAAAGGGCGACCCGCATGTGATCGCCTGTTTCACCAATATCTGGCTCATTGACCCGCTGCTTCAGCAGGCGGCAAACAACAGGCCGCAGGACATGTCGCCGATCGCACGGCTCGTCGTGGAGCCCGCGCTTGCCGTCGTGCGAGCGGACTCGCCGTTCAAGACATTGGGTGATTTCATCGACGCCGCCAAACAGAAACCCGGTGCGCTCAAGATGTCGGGCGGTTCGATCGGGTCGCGCGAGAATGTGGTGCGCCAACTGTTGATGAAGACCACCGGCGCACGCTGGGCCTTCATTTCGTTTCCCTCCGGCGGAGAGCGTATTGCGGCTCTGCTCGGCGGCCATGTCGACATGATGATTGTCGATCCGAGCGAGGCCGGCGAACAGGTGCGGGCCGGAAAATTGCGACCGATTGCACAGGTCAGCGATCGGCGACTGCCGGGCTTCCCGGACGTGCCGACGATCCGGGAAGCAGGATTCGAAATTACAAACGTTCCGCAGATGCGTGGCGTCATCGGCGCGCCCAACATGCCGGCTGCGGCGATCGAATTCTACGAAGACATGTTCCTCAAGGTCACCAAGACGCCGGCCTGGCAGAAATTCATCCATGACAGCGAACTCGATGGCGAGTTTGTCAAGGCCGCGGAGTTCAAGGCGTTCCTTGGGACGTTCGAAGGAACGCTGCGCGAAATCTTGAAAGAGGCAGGCGCGAAGGTCGTGCGATAGGACGTTACGGCGCCACCGCCGTCGGAAGATGGAGACCACACTCCTTCTGGTCATCCTCCCACCACCATCGACCAGCCCGTTCAGGCTCATCCGGTGCGATGGCACGTGTGCAAGGTGCGCAGCCAATCGATGCGAAACCCTTGGCGTGGAGCGAATTGACGGGAATTTGATGTTCGGCCGTAAAAGACAATAATTGCGCCTGCGTCCAGTCGAACAGTGGACTGAGCTTGATGAGACCCCGGGATTTGTCGGCGGCAACGAGGCTCATATCGCGGCGATGAGCAGATTGTTCCGACCGCAATCCCGTAATCCAGCCGCGCGCACCATCCAGGGCGCGGTTGAGCGGATCGACCTTGCGGATTTGACAGCAGGCGAGCCGAGCACTCTTGGATTCGTAGAATCCATTGATGCCCTGACGTGCTACCAGGTCCTCGATATCGCCGCGTCGGGGATAGTAGGGGCGGACTTTAATGCCATAGCGTCGTTCGGTGGCGACCCAAACCGCGTAGGTTTCCTCGAACAAGCGTCCGGTATCGAGCGTGACGACATCAACATCAATTCCTTGCTGGGAAAGCAGATGCGTGATGATCTGGTCCTCGAGCCCAAAGCTGGTCGTGAAGACGATGCGGCCAACAACTTCCTTCCGCAAAAGCGAGAGTCTTTCGGCAGCGTTTTGCGTGGCGAAAAGTGCGGCAAACCGGTCAGCCTCCTCCGCCAGCGACTGTTCCGGATGAAAAAAAGCCCACTCTTTTTTTGAATTCGCACGCACTCGTTATTCCAACCAAAAGATCATCAGGAGTAGAATATTTTTCTATTTTGAGAGACCATTTCCTTTATATATAGAATAATATTCTCGTCAACGGGAATATTCTTCAATGTGGTTTCCTGTGCCAGAGCGCAGCGTCCGGCAGCGCCAAGTCGGGAACCACAACTCACTCCGCGGCTCGCTTTTGCACCAAGGCACTCGCCGCCGTGTCGTAGGCTTCTTCACGGGTCAGCAGCGCCTTGAGCCCCACCACGTCATAATAGTCGTCGAGCGATATGAGATGCTCCTGGCAGGGCGCAAGCGTGTCGTTGGTCTTGAGCAGGCGCAGCACATTGCGAACCGCATTGGCGGCTGCGAACAGCGGCAGTGACGGGAAAGTGGCGGCCACGACGCCCGCCTCATCGAGTTCGTTGAGGCTGCGCGCCTTGGGGCCTGCCGCCTGCGACAGCGTGGCCATATGTGGCCCCGGGATTTCGCGCAGCGCCCGTTTGATTTCAGGGATCGTATCGACGCCCATGGGTTTCGCCATATCGCAACCGAGTTCCATGAACATCTGGCAACGCGCAATGCCGTCTTCGATCGAGGTCACACCGGCTGCGTCCGTGCGCGCCGCAATGAAGAGGTCCGGATCGCGCCGCGCATCGAGCGCCGCCTTGAGCTTGGCGAGCATCTGCTCGACAGGGACGATCTGCTTGCCCGGCAGATAGCCGCAACGGTTGGGAAAAACCTGGTCGCTGATAAAAATTCCGGCAACGCCGGCCGCCTCGAAGGCGCGCACCATCTGCCGCACATTGTTGACGCCGCCAAATCCGGTGTCGGCATCGACATAGACCGGGATTTGCACGGCGTCGCAGATGCGCCCGTAATGGCTCGCATAGTCGCGCATGTTCGACTGGCCCATGTCGGCCTGCGCCAGCATGCTGCCGACGGCCGCATAGCCGCCTGCCACAACGGCCTCAAATCCTTCGGCTTCGATGATGCGTGCCGAAAGCCCGTCATAGGCGCCTGGCATCAGCACAAGGCGCTTGCCCGACATGATGGTGCGAAATTTTTTACGTGCGGTCATGAGTGTCTCCAGAGTTGGCGTGTAGGGTGGGTAAAAGCGCTTGGCACAATGGTCGATTAGAAACGCGACCTTGTGGCGCTTTTGCCCACGCGTCGTCGGATAGAGGCACCGTCACGCGTGGGCAACGGCGCCACGACAACTTTTTGCATGATCGACCATTGTGCCAGGCGCCTTTTGCCCACCCTACCCGCGTTGCTCTCTCGCGGTCTGCAGCCAGGGCTGGGCAGCTGCCATCCTTGCCTCCCAAGCCTTTATTTCATCAGCGTGTTTTAGCGTCAGCCCGATGTCGTCAAGGCCTTCGAGCAACCGCATGCGATCGGCGGCTGCGATTTCAAACACGATGTCTGCGCCACCCGGTCCGCTGATACGTTGCATCTCAAGATCGACCGTGAAAGGCGCAGCGCCGTTGGCAGCGATCACGCGCGCCTCGAAGGTTTCTGCGTCGACGGGCGCAAGCGTGACCGGCAACAATCCATTCTGCAGGCAGTTTTCGCGATAGATGTCGGCAAAGCTGCGCGCCACGATGACCAGGATATTGTTGGCGAGCATGCTCCAGACGGCGGATTCGCGCGAGGAACCGGCGCCGAAATTCTGCCCTGTCACCAGAATGCCGGGATTGCGGAACTGCGGCTTGTTGAGGACGAAGTCCGGGTCTTCGCTGCCGTCGTCGCGCTGTCGCGCGCGCGCAAACAGCATCGTCTTGTAGTCGGGCTTGAGTTGCCGCATCGATGCAATCGGCGCCACCTGGTCGGTGTTGATGTCGTCGCGCAAGAGCGGAACTGCAATGCCGGTGTGTTTGCGAAACGGTTGCATCAGGCGTTCCCCCCGAGCAGTTGCCGCACATCGGTGATGCGGCCGGTGACGGCGGCCGCCGCTGCGGTTGCGGGGCTCGTGAGGTGGGTGCGCGTCTTCGGCCCCTGGCGGTTTTCGAAATTGCGGTTGGTGGTCGAGACGATGCGCTCGTAAGGTTTGCCGCGGTCGCCGTTGCCGCCCGCGCACATCGAACAGCCCGACTCGCCCCAGAAAAAGCCGGCGTCGCGAAAGATCTGGTCGAGGCCCAAAGCTTCCGCCTCGCGCTTTACGGTCGACGAGCCCGGCACCACCATGGCGGTGACCCCCTGCGCGACCTTGCGACCGCGCACCACGTCGGCGGCTGCTGCCAAGTCGGGCAGCCGGCTGTTCGTGCACGAGCCGATAAATACCCGGTTAACCGGCAAGCCTTTAAGCTCCATGCCGGGCTTGAGGTCCATGTAAGCGAGCGCGCTTTCCATCGCGGCGCGCTGGCTTTGATCAGAAGCGCCCGCGGGGTCGGGCACGCGGCCCGAAATACCGAGCACCTGGCCCGGGTCGGTGCCCCAGGTGATCTGCGGCTCCAAGTTGGAACAATCGAGCACGTGTTCAGAGTCGAATTCCGCATCGCCCGCGCTTGCAAGCGTTCGCCATTGTGCGAGCGCTTCGTCCCATTGGGATCCTATCGGAGCCCAGGGCCGGCCCTTGATCCAATTGAACGTCGTGTCGTCGGGCGCCACGAATCCGGACCGCCCGCCCATTTCGATGTTGAGGTTGCACAGCGTCATACGCTGCTCGATTGGCATCGCGCGAATGACGGGCCCGGCATATTCCACCACGTAGCCGCGGCCACCTGCGACGCCAAGTTCGGCGATGATTTTCAGCGCCACGTCCTTGGACGTGACATGGGCGTCCAGTTTGCCGTCAAGCTGGATGTGCATGCTTTTCGGCCGCTTGAGTGCCATCACTTGTGTTGCAAGGATATGGCCGAGTTCGGTGGTGCCGCAACCGAACGCAAGCGCGCCAAGCCCCCCAACGGTGCTGGCATGGCTGTCCGGCACCGCGTGCGTTGCCCCCGGCAGCACCATGCCGATTTCGGGCGCCACCACATGCGATATGCCCTGTTGCGGATCGCCCAGATCGAAGACGCGAATGCCATTCCGCTTGCTGCCTGCCCGCATGGCGCGCAGAAATGCGGCGCCATCCGGATTGGTCTCGTCGGTGCGGCCCGGTTGGGTGGAGACCGTGTGGTCCTGCATCGAGAACGTGAGGTCCGGCCGGCGCACCGGCCGTTGTTGTTTCTCCAACTGCTCGAAGGCGTGCGGCGCGTGCAGCTCATGCAACACGTGACGATCGATATAGATGAGATCGCGGCCATCGATGCGCGTGGCCACCAGATGGGCGTCCCAGATCTTGTCAAAGAGCGTGCGGGGCATGGGGTTTGCCTTCGGGTTTGCGGGCCGCATGTAAGGTTTGCGTGAAGTTGATAGCAGGCCATGACTGGCGCTGTCATCCTAGTTGGCACACGGTGTAGCCCGGCATCAGGGCGTTTACGCCCGTCTGCGACGGGCTATGTAGCTATCGGCGCGTCCTTGACGCGACGACGCATAATGCGGGACGGATTTCGTGACCTGGCACGATCCCCGGATTGAGAGCCATGAGCGCTCGAACGAGCGCTCATGGCTCTTCATCCGGGCTACGGCCCCGTGACGCTATTGCGGCTTCTCCCGTGCGACCCTTGCCTTTTGCACCAACACAGGCGGAAAATTCGCAATTTGCGCCACGACCGTTTGCAGCCGCTCGCCCGTCATGGGCTTGAGCTGGATGCCAGCCCGCCTGACGTCGTCGAGGAAGGCCGGGTCGTCGAACATGGCATCGAAGGCCCGGCGCAACGTGCGCAGCGTGCCGGGCTCCAATGCGGGCGGTGCCACGATGGAGCGGCCGATTTCGGCGGCGCTTGCAAAGAAGCCCAATATATCGCGCGCTTCACGCGTCGAACCCATTTCCACCATGGTCGGGATGTCAGCCACTTCCGGATCGCGCGCGGAAGTCTGCTGCAGGAGTATCTTGATCTTTCGGTCGCGCACCCAATTGGCGCGGTAGCTGGTCAGGCTTTCAAGCGGCGTAGCGCTGCCTTCGATCTCGCCGCGTTCCATGGCGAGCCCGATTTCGGTGGTGCCGTTGAATCCGGCGATAACCTTGAATTTCATGCCGGCGAGGTTGTTGAGCAGGTATGGCACGAACACCGTCGATGAGGTCGGTCCGGTGCCGCCCATCAGCACTTCGCGGTTGCGCACGTCTTCGATTTTGCCGATCGGCACCGTGTGCCACACGATCAGCATTTCGACCGCGGACGACACGCGGCCGATCCAATTGAATTTGGCCGCGTCGTAGTGAATGTTCTGCTCGAGCAGATATTGTTCGGTCGGCATCGCCTGGTTGATGATGCCGATGGCGGTGCCGTCGCGCGGCGCCTGATTGTAGAGATAATTGGTGAGCGTGAGCGACGCCGCGCCCGGCATGTTCTGCGGCACCACCGCGGGATTGCCTGGAACGTGGCGGCCGATGTGACGCGCCACCAGTCGCCCATAGGTGTCGTAGCCGCCGCCCGGTCCGGTGCCGATCGTGAGGCGGATGGTCTTGCCGGTGAAGGAGTCTTGGTCGCGTAAGTTTTGGCCACGTAAGTTTTGGGCACGTAAATCTTGGGCGACCGCCGGCGACGCTATGGCAAACGTCGCCAGTATGGCCAGCGTTGCCATGGCTGAATTGCTCACCGGTGCCGCTCACCCAGTTCAGTAACAACCTTGTCGGTCAGTTCGATCATGTCATTCGTCGACAATTGCGCCCCGCGCTGCTGTGCTTCCAGGCGAAATTCGGGCGTGTCGGACCCGGCAAAAATCAAGAACGGGATATGATCATTGTGTTGTCGAACTTTTTCGAGGAGTTCGTATCCGGCTCTCATATTGCCGTCGCGCCCCATGTCGGAAATGATGAGGTCGAAGTGTCTGTTGCGGAGAGCCGCAAGCCCTGCCTCGGTCGAGGTCACCTGCTCAACTTCCATCTGCAATTTGCGCAATGCCCGGACAGCGAGTTCATTGTTGGTCGGATTGTCATCAACCCAAAGGATTGACTTTCCCACAAGCCGATCGGCTGTTTCGGGATCAAACGCGCGCGCAACCGTTGATCTGATCCTGGCGACATCGACCTCTTTCGTGGGCGCCCTGCCTTGCCAATCGCGGGCCGCCGCAGCCGTGGCCTCGACGGCGGCCTGTTGCATCTGGAAATTTAGCGGACCGACCGAGACGCTACGAATGCCTTGACGCCGCCAAGCGTTCCAGAGCAACATGGAGCCAAATCCCCAACAAAGTAAAGTGACCACCGAACTGATGGCAGAAACGGCGTCGAAGTATGGTTTGTGCGTCTGTATGAATCCTACGATCGTTTCCATTTCGGTCCATCACGACTCAGTCAATCTGGGACCCGGGTTGGGACTTTCGGGTCGCGCGGCAAATTGCTATGATGATTTCAAACTTGCGTGTCACTTGGCAATCTACTGCATTTCGAGGCTGGCACGACACAAAATCGGTCGAGGCGCTCTCAAATACACCAAATACCGCACGGGAGGACAATCATGAAATATGCCCCACTCATTGCAGCCGCCTTGCTGATTTCCGGCGTCGCGGAAGCTGCCGACATCAAGGTGCTTTCCACGCAAGCCACGGAAGAGGCTTACAAGGAACTGGTCGCGCAGTTCGAAAAATCTTCCGGGCACAAGGTTTCGACCATCTTCACCGGTACCCTCGACGTCCAGAAGCGTCTTGCCGCCGGCGAGACCTATGATCTCATCATCATGGCGGACGCCGCAGTCGACGACCAGATCAAGCTCGGCAAGGCCGTGGCGGGCAGCAGGGTCAATCTTGCAAAATCGGCTGTTGGAGCGGGCGTGAAAGCCGGCGCTCCAAAGCCCGATATCAGCAGTGTCGATGCGCTCAAGAAGACGTTGCTGGCGGCAAAATCGATCGGCTATTCGACCGGCCCGAGCGGAGTCTACATTATCAGCATGTTCGATAAGCTCGGCGTCGGCACAGAAGTCAAACCCAAGCTGACACAGACACCGACCGGCGTTTTTGTCGGTACCATCGTGGCCAATGGCACTGTCGAAATCGGCTTCCAGCAGGTAAGCGAGATGTCGCAGTTCCCTGGCGTCGACTATGTCGGCCCGCTACCGTCGGCGGTCCAGCAAGTTACCACCTTCTCGGTCGGGGCCCATACGGCGGCGAAGGAACCGCAAGCCGCCAAGGCGTTGGTGAATTTCCTCTCCGCGCCAGCCGCCGCACCAGCCTACAAGAAGCGCGGACTCGATCCGGCGTGATCGAGTCAGTTTGGAGTTCCGCGTTTACGCGGGCTTTCTTCCTAAACGCGAGAATCTGAAGGAAGAGCCGCCCGCGGCGAAGCCGCCGTAAAGGCGGAACTCCGATCGGGGGCGTTCACGCCCCCCTCAATTGCACTTCGCCCGCACGGCGATATTGGCTCGGCCATTTGAGGCCTGAATAATTCAGCTCACGCGCAGCGTGGCGCGCGAAATAGGCGTCTTCAAGAAAGCCGCGCCCCAGCGCGCACATGTCGGCGCGGCCGGCCGCCACGATCGTATTGATGTCGCCGTGGCTCACGATGCCGCCGACCGCCATGGTAGGAATGTTCAACTCGTTGCGAATCTGGTCGCTGAACGACGCCTGGTAGGCGCGGCCATCCTGGGGGCGCTGCACGCTCGACACGCCGCCGGCGGAAACCCCGAGGATGTCGTTGCCGGCTTCATGCAGCAGGCGCGCGATCTCGATACCTTCCTGGATCGTGTTGCCGCCCTCGACGAAATCGACCGCAGAGATGCGGGTCGAAATCGGCTTGTACGCCGGCCATGCGGCGCGCACGGCGCGAAAGACTTCGAGCGGAAACCGCATACGGTTTTCAAGCGAGCCGCCATACTCGTCCTGGCGCTGGTTGCTTAACGGCGACATGAACGAGGAGATCAGATAGCCGTGGGCGAAGTGCAGCTCGATCATGTCGAAGCCGGCTTCGTCCGACATTTCGGTTGCCCGGATGAAGGCATCGCGCACTCTGTCCATGTCGGCGCGGTTCATTTCGCGCGGCACCTGACGGCCTTCCGCGAAAGCGATCGGGGAGGGAGCGACGATCTCCCACTTAGCCTCGCCGAGCGACTGGTGCCCTTCCCAGGAGCGCGTGAGTGAACCTTTCCGACCCGCATGCGCAAGCTGCACCGCAATTTTGGAATCAGTGTTGGCGTGGACGAAATCGGTCACGCGCTTCCATGCGGGCACGTGCTCGGGCGAATACATGCCGGCGCAATGCAGGCTGATACGTCCCTCAGGAACAACGTCCGTCATCTCCGCGATGACGAGGCCGGCGCCGCCGACCGCGCGGCTGCCGAGATGGACGAGATGCCAATCATTCACGGTGCCGTCTTTTGCGGAATACTGGCACATCGGCGAGACCACGACGCGGTTGGGCACGGTGAGGTCACGCAACCGGATCGGTGCGAACATCGGCGGCGGCGGCCGGTTGCTCCCGTGTGGTTCGCCCGCGACCAGTTCGTCGACTGTGCGCACGAGGTCAGGGACCGCTTTGTCGATGCGCGCATGCGTAATGCGCATGGTGTTGGTGAGCAGCGAAAAGGCGAACTGCTCGAACGGCTTTTGCGCGTAGCGGCGCACGTGTTCGAACCACATCAAACTCGCGGATGCGGCGCGTTGCAGGCTGTCGGCCTTCGGCCGGCGTGTGGAATCGAATCCCTTGAGCGCCGCGGACGTGTTTGTGTCGGCGGTGAGTTGTTGCGCAAGCACCTCAGCGTCTTCAAGCTGGGAGCGGATGTCGAGGCCGACCGAGAAATGCGACGTATAGGCGGCGCGGCCGATGAGCACTACCTTGCCGGCATGCCAGTTGGCATTGCGGAGAGTCGTGAATGTGCTCCACACGCCCTCGCTCGAGGCCAGCATGCGATCAAGCGTAATGCCGAAAAGCTTTGCGCAATAAGCGATGATGCATTCAGCTGGCGCGCGATCAAGTCCGCTGACGCGCAGCACTTCCGCGGGCGTTTCCACGATGATGCTCGACCCTTCCTGTCCGCGCGGGACCACAAAGGCATGGAAGATGCCATGCGGCGTGGTGCGGAATATGGTGGTCAGCACGTCGACTGGCTGGGAGGATTGGAACGCCACGAACCGGTTGGTGCTGCGGTTGAGTTCCGGAACAAAACCCTTTGCTAACGCACGCGCACGACTGTGGACGCCGTCGGCTGCCACGATGACGTCGGCATCCGCGAAGGCATCAAGATCCGCGATCGTGTGACGTTCTTCGAACGCGCAACCGAGCCGTTCGGCGCGCGCCCTGAGCAGTCGATTGAGGGTGCCGGGATCGACCGTAGCGTGGCGCAGGCCCACGGTTTCGAACGTGCGGTTCTCCGTGTTGACGGCGATCTTTTCGATAGTAGCGAGGGTCTGGCTGACGTCGGTCTCCGTCTCTGCGTCGACGAGCTTGAGGCGGGGCTTGAGCGGATTGCATATGAGGGATGCGGGTTCGTGCGAAGCCGCATAGGGGTCTTCGACAAAACGGATTGCGTGCGACGGATCGCGCCGCTTGAGCAGGATTCCGAGATAGAGGGCCGCCGGATCGGTCCCGATGCACGTAATTTTCATTGCCTCTTCCCTTTGGGCCTCTTCGTATCCGTAGCCCGGATGGAACGCTAGAGCCGCGTTTTCAACGCGCCTGCGGCTCAAGCCCAGGCTACGGGACCTCTATCACCCCATCGCCAACACCCGGCTGTGACCCGGCATGGGCTTCCAGGCGTCGAGCATTTTGAGCGTGTTGCGGATGACGGCCGCCTGGTTGCACAGCACGGGCTTGCCGAATTCCGCCTCCAGGCGGACCGCGACCGGTTCGGCAATCCAAGAGCCTCCGCCGATATAGACCGCGTCGCAATCCGGATGATCACGGAAGGCCTGGCGCCCGAGATCATAGGCAAGCCGCATGTGGTCGCCGGCCGCGATCTGGTGGAAGTCGTGCGGGTGCAGCGTTCTGGTCGCGTTGCCGATCACCTCGACGCCGCCGCGCGCAAAGAATGCAGCGAGCGTCTGGTTCATGACGTCCGTCCATTTGTTGACGGCGACCACGTTACGAATCCCGAGATCGCGCGCGGCGCCGACGACCGACAGCACCGTCGAGGTCGCGGGGAGGTCGCTGTATTGCCCCATATGAGCAATCATCCGGTCATGCGCCTCCATGCCAATGAGGATCGGCAGCGGCACGCCGTTCTGGATCACAAGGTGGACTCCGCGTTCCATAAGCTGGTCGAGATAGCGATCGAGTGGGGCAAAGACGCGCGCGACATCCTGGCTCGAAAATTCCTTGAGGCCTACGCCGACCATGACCAGCATGACGCCGTGCGGGACCAGGCGGTAGAATTCGTAAGGGTGGTTGTCGACTACGGCGCCGGGCTGCAGGCAGCCGATCTTGAGCTTCGGATTGAATTCGTCAAACATCCGGATTCCTTGGCGTTTATCGCGTTTGGGGTGCAACTTCGGGCAAATAGCCGCCTAAAGTCGGGTCTCCGAACGGTCGGGTTTGGAGTCCTGCATTCAGGCGGTCTTTCCGCCGCCGCATTGACGCCGCCGAGGCGGCATTCCATCATGATCGCAGCAAGGTATTGCGGTCACAAGTGCGTTTGTCCTGCCGGGATGTAGGCCGAATTCATGAAAATGCGATCATCGAATGCACAACGATCCAAGTCTTGGCTGTACAAGTCTTGGCTGCACACTTCTTGGCTGTGCGGGCTGATCATGGCCGTCCTGCCGGCACTGCCTGCCGCGGCACAAGATTTCTATGCCGGGCGCACCATCAATGTCATCACGAGCGGTGGCGGCGCCTATGAGGCCTATGGTCGAACCTTTGCGCGGCACATGGGCAAACACATTCCGGGCCACCCGAACATGATTGTGCAGGCGATGCCGGGCGCCGGCGGCGCGCGAGCGGCGAGCTTTATCTACAAAGTGGCACCGCGCGACGGCACGGTGATTGCCGGCGTGCATGGCGCAGTGCTTACGGGCCCGTTCATGAATCCCGGCGCCGCGGATTTCGACGTGACGCGCTTTTCCTGGATCGGCAATGCGACCCGCGACACCTATGTGGGCTATGTGTGGCACACGGCGCCGGTGCAGTCGCTCGAGGAGGCGAAGACCAAGCAGCTCATCCTGGGCGGCACCAGTGTCGGCGGCAACGGCATCGACATGGCGATCGTGATGAAGGAGGTGCTTGGCTATAAGTTTCGGATCGTGTCCGGGTACCGCAACAGCAACGAAACCAAAGTAGCGCTTGAGCGCGGCGAGATCGAAGGCACGATTGCGAATGCCTTTTCGAGTCTCAATCAGACTGACTGGGTTGCGCGCAATCTGGTGCGCATCATCGTGCAGCATGGCAGCCGCAAGCATCGCGCGCTACCCGACGTGCCGCTGTTGCGTGATCTTGCGCGACCCGGCGCAGAACGCCAGATGATCGAACTGCTCAATGTGCGCGACGACGTCACGCGGCCTTATCTTGCGCCACCCGGCATTCCGGCGGAGCGGCTGGAAATCCTGCGACGGGCATTCGATGCCACCGTGCGCGATCCTGCGTTCCTTGCCGATATGGCGCGCCAGAAGCTCGAAATCGACGGGCCTTCGACCGGAGAGGAGTTGAGCGCTCTCGTTGCGCAGATTGCGAGTACACCGCCCGCGGTCGTCCAGCAACTCGTCGGTCTTTTCAGCGGCTATAAGTGAGAAGCGAACACTATAAGTGAGAAGCGACTTTAAGGAACGCCCATGATCCTGTGCCATGTCGCGCGATGGGCGCTTTTGCTTCTCATCTGTCAGATGAGCTGTCTGAGCATGCACGCGCCCGCCCGGGCGCAAGATTTCTACCGCGGCAAGACGCTGACGATCGTCGTGGGCTTCACGCCGGGCGGCGGCTTCGACATCAACGCGCGATTGCTCGCGCGTCACATCGGCCGCCACATCCCGGGAAACCCGACCATTGTGGTGCAGAACATGCCGGGCGCGGCCGGCCTCAACAGCGCGCAATATCTTGACACGGCGGCGCCGCGTGATGGCACCGTCATCGACATTTTCAATTTCGGCAATATCGGCGATTCCAAGCTGATGTCGGACAAGATCACGACTGATTTCCGCAAGTTCCAATGGATCGGCAGCATCGCCCAAGATCTCACTGTTTGCTATGTGTGGCATGCGTTCGGGTCCAGAAACCTGGCCGAACTCAAGGCGCGTAGCGTCGGGCGCACCGGCATCGGAAGTTCCAGCGACCTCAACCAGCGCATCCTCAAGAACATATTCGGCGTCCGCATCCAGCAGATTTCCGGCTACCCGGGCAGCGCCGAGGAACGCATGGCGGTCGAGCGTGGTGAAACCGATGGAAATTGCGGCGCCTGGAGCAACATTCCGGCCGAATGGATTGAGGGACGCAAGATTGTCCCGATCGTGCGCTCGGCCGCCGTCGTGCCGCCCGATCTCCCCAATGATGTGCCCTATAGTGCGGATATCGCGCCAAGTGAGCGTGAGAGGCAGGTCATCAAATTGTTGGTGGCATCGGGCCAGATTGGCCGCCCGTTTATTGCTTCGGCCGCCGTCCCGGCCGATCGCATTCGCGCGCTGCGAGATGCCTTCAACGCCACCGTCAAGGACCCGCAGTTCATTGCCGAAGCGCTAAAACTGCGCCAGCCGCTGTCGCCGAAATCCGGCGAAGAGGCGTTACGCGTGGTCGAGGAAATTTATGCGGCGCCAGATGACGTCGTGCAGGCTGCGAGAGCGATTGCTGGGCAGTAGGGTGGGTAAAGGCGCCTGGCACAATGCCGGTGTATGCAACGAGCCATCGTGGCGTCGTGCCCACGCGCTACCCTCACGGCCGGCGCGTGGGCACGGCCGCCACGATAGACCATTTGTTTGTTCGACCATTGTCCCGGGCGCCCATAGCGCGCGCAGACGCGCGTAATATAAGACGCGCTTATGGCCCACCCTACGAAACTTGCGCCATTACTGAAACATCTTCAAATCAATCGACTCCGCCATTGCTCGATAGCCGGCGTCGTTGGGATGAAGGTGATCTCCGCTATCGAATTGCCTGATCATCGCTGATGGGCTCTTTGGGTCAGCGAGAGCCTTTTCGAAATCAATGAGTCCGTCGAACGCGCCACTGGTTCGGATCCACTTGTTGATGGCCTGGCGCGTCATTTCCTTCGCAGGCGTGTAGTATCCTTGCGCTGGCCGTCCGGCCTGGGCATTTTCGAAGGGTGCAAGCGGGCTACCAATAACTTTGATCGAGCGCGTACGCGCGCGCTCGATCAACTGCTTATAGCCCGCAATGATTTCGTCAGCAGAGCGAACGAGACCGAAGGGCTCGATGGCGGTGCCGGTAAACCCCATGTCGTTGATGCCGATGAAAATCACGACATGCGATACGCCCGGCAGGCTCAGGACATCGCGTTCGAATCGGGCGAGCGCGCTCACGCCCGCGCCGTCGCTGAGCACACGATTGCCCGAGATGGCCTGGTTGAGGACCGCCGCATGAATGCCGGCATCCTGCAAACGCCGCGCGAAAATATCAGGCCAGCGTGCATTGGCATCGAGCGTCGAATTGGTCCCGTCCGTGATAGAGTCCCCAAACGTCACGATGGCCCGCGCGGGAATTGAAGGTTCTACCATAACTCCGGTCAGGAAAAAGCGATGATCGAATTTCTCGACCGCCGGGAACGAGGATTTTGCTGTGAAGTCGCCCGGGCCTGAAACATAAGCGGTCTGCTGGCCCACGCGGTGAACCGTCGCGAGTTCCGTGGTCTCAGGCAAATATAGGTTCACCGTAATGTCGGACAACGGTGCGACCAGTAATTCGATCGGATCGCTCAGTGCTGGCGCACCCGGTGGAATGGTGATCGATTTTAATCCACCGAAGGTGACAGGCAGGTTTTCGACCACGTCCCCGCCGCTGCGCGCAATGCCGACACTCGCCGAACCGACCAGGAGTGGCGAAGTGCCGAACTCATTCGACAACCGGATTTTGACCTTGTTCCCACCGATGCTCAGGCGCACGACTTGTCGAATGGTCTGGTTCGAAAAGCTCGCCGGCATGACGCCCCGGGGTGCTTGGGGGCTTGCGGTCCAACTGCCGATCCAGCGATTAGTCTGCGGGGTGGTCTGGTCTTGGGCGTCCGCAACCTTAAGCCCGAATGGAACAACAAGGAGCGAGACCGCAAGTACCGCGAATTGGAGACGGCAGCCTAGCGAGCGTATCTGCCTTCGTAGTTCGGTCCAATCTCCAGCCATCACAAGAATTGCGCGATCCATATTCACCTCCGTCACGATCCGGCAATCTCGCCATCAAGATATCACTTTTTCGTCGACGTCGCGGTCATGCTTTACACATCCTGCTGCGGCGCGCGACCAGACTGGCGTTCCGGCCTCTTATCGCCGACGAGACCGGGAAATGAGGTAAGATCATCCGCGCCGCGACATCAATCCGGTGTCAGGCTGAAATCCGCGCTGGTGCCGCAATGAAGGGCAGCCAAATGATCAACGTGCAATTTTCGCGCCGTCGACTTCTGTACCTCGCCGCGGGTGCTGTCGCACTGCCGGCAGTGTCGCGAGTCGCATGGGCGCAATCCTATCCAATGCGCCCGATCCGGCTGGTGATCCCCTTTCCTCCGGGCGGCGTGTACGACGCCACCGGACGCCCTTGGGCGGAGAAGGTCAAGCCGCTCCTTGGCACCATCGTGATCGAGAATTTGGGTGGCGCAGGAAGCACCTTGGGCACGGCCGCGGTCGCGCGCGCACAACCGGATGGCTATACGATCCTGCTTGGAGGCACATCAGGCTTCGTCATCAACCCGCTGGCATCGACGAAATCGTCCTACGATCCCATCAAGGACTTCGAGCCTATCGCTGTGCTTGGCCGCAATCCCACAGTCATCAACGTTCATCCCGCACAGCCGATCAAAAACCTGAAGGAACTTATCGAATTCGCACGGGCAAATCCGGGTAAACTGTCCTACGGGTCCTCCGGGGTGGGCACGATCAATCATCTCGTCGGGGAGCAGCTCAAATTGTCGGCTAACCTGGACATCACGCATGTGCCGTATCGCGGCGCGGGACCGGCGTTGACCGACTTGATCAGCGGACACATTCCCCTGCTCTTCCAGAGTGCGACAGGGCAAGCGATTGAAATGCACAATACCGGAAAGCTGCGCATCCTCGCGGTTACGAGCGACACGCGACTTGCCGGGGTGCCGGATGTTCCGACCGTAGCGCAAGCCGGGATGCCGGAACTTTCCGCACTGCAGTTCTTCGGTCTATTCGCTCCAAACGGAACGCCAAAATCAATCATCGAGCAGATTGCTCACGCTACTCGCAATGCAATGGCGGATAACGACTTGCAGCGGCTGTTCATCGCGTCGGGCTTCGAGCCTGATCTTAATTCGAATCCCGAAAAAACGCGGCGCCTCGTCCAAGAGGAAATTGGGAAATGGACGCCGGTGATCAAGGCAATCGGGTTGAAAGTCGATTGAAAATTAGCGAGTCGCGCCCGGCATGCGATCCATCGCCCTCGTCAACTTCACAGCCAGGTTCGCCATGAATGAGAAAACGCCTGTGGGACGTTACTGCACCGCCGCGCTCTGTGCGGATATCGGCACGCCCCCGTTTTCACGAATGAGTTGCTGGGCTTGTGGAGTGCGGGTGAACGCAATAAAGCGCCGAGCCACCGCGGACGGTTGCGCGCTGGTAATGAGCTGCATATTGGTCCTCAAGGTGTATTTTCCCGCTTGCATGTTTTCGACGGAAGGCTGGACGCCATCGAGCATGATGGCATGGAGGCGTGGGCGTTCGGTGAGGAATTGGAGCAGTGTCATTGCGGTAAACGAGGCTGTAATTTCTTCCGCAGCTTGAAGGTTGTCCTGATCTGTTGCGGCCACCGGCACTTCCGGACGCTGCCTGAGCTTATCCATCGCGGCTTGCATGCCGGAAAAACTTTCAATCAAGAGAGCAGACGCAGTGTCGCTCCTCGGGCGAAGGATCGGCTTGATTCCCTTGTTGTTCGGCCACTTTCTCAGTGTGCCATCGTGGATAGCGACGACATCCGCATTGGAAATCGTCAGGTTGGCCACGTTCGATGTAACGAACATGAACGGTGTGTCGATGAATGGGATGCCATCCAAACCTTTCGCTTTCTCATTCTGCCTGAGCGGGCGGCTGCTTACTGCAAGCGTTAATGCACCTTCCGAAACCGCAGCAATGCCGCCGCTGCTACCCAGTCCGGACACGATCTCAACCGCATCGCCCGGATTTTCTGTGCTGTAGGCTTCTCCAAGGATTTGAAGTATGCCATGCGCCGCTCCGGTCCCACCGAGGCGGATTTCATCGGCATGTACAACGCCGCCTGCCGCCCAAAAGGCTACAGCGAAAATAGCAGTGTTCTGCCTTAGCACGGGCACGTAATACGACTTCCGGTTAATTGGTGAACCATTCATTTCACGAAGGTATCAAGAGTTCCTTACACTGGTCAGTTGCTAATAGTTAAACAACGGAACGATAACCTTTAAAATGAAAAAGCTCCGAAATGAACCCCATCGCATACCTAATCGGCAATATTAGGCTTGAATTCATTCAAATTAGCTGAAAGTTTTGCGGAGCGATTTGGCACAAGCTGACCTTGGCGCGAGCCGAACTCCGATATGGCCATCGCCGAGATAAGGACCAGGCATCCATGCTTCCTGTTCGAATTCGGAGATGGATTTCATTCATTGGCACTGCCTCGGCGATCGTTACGATGATTGCGGTGCCTGTCGAATATGGATGGGTCGCGTACCAATATGAAGCGGATAATCTGGCGTTCAAGGCTCGTCTAAATGCGGCACGCGTGTCCAAATATATCTATACGCACGGCGCAATGTGGACCTTTCATCGTGTCCGTCTGGCTGAGTTGATCGAACTCACAGAAGCAAAGGACGTTTCTGTCAACCAACGTATCTTCGATCAGAAGAACAAATTTGTTCTCGAGGAAGGTCCGAAACCTTCGTCTCCGATTTTCATGCGGACTGCGTCAATCCTGTTGAACGGCGAGCCTGCGGGCCGGATTGAAGTTGAGGCCAGTGCTTGGCCGCTTCTGGTCAATATCATGTGGGTTGCGGGAGCCAGCACCCTGTTGGGGTTGCTGATATTTCTCGCTTTAAGAGCCCTTCCTATTCGGCTCCTGGACAAGACATTTGATACGCTGTCAAAGCGCGAAGGGGAACTCGAGACGCAGAACAATCGATTCGAGGCAGCGATCGAAAACATACCGCAAGGTCTATGCATGTTCGACAGGGACAACCACCTACTCGTTTGCAACGGCAAATACGCAGCAATGTATCGGCTTGGTGCCGAAATGACCCAGCCCGGCACGCCGCTCCGAACGATCCTGGAGCGTCGGGATGCAGCAGGTATCCACCTGAAGGATAATGAAGATCATATCGAGCGTATTATGGCGCGCGTGGCCGCAGGGAAGCCGTATCGTCACATCAGTGAATTCGTGGATGGACGCATTATTTCGCTGATGTATCAGCCGATGCAGGATGGCAATTGGCTCGGCGTGCACCAGGACATCACCGAACAAAGGCAGGCTGAAGAGAAAATCAGCCATATGGCGCATCACGATGCGCTGACCGGCCTGGCCAATCGCATATTGTTGCGTGAGCAGATGAATCTGGAACTTAACGAAGTCAAGCGCGGGGCATCGCTTGCCGCGCTGTGCCTGGATCTCGACTATTTCAAGCAAGTCAACGATACAATTGGTCATCCCATTGGCGATGCCTTGTTGTGTGCCGTTGCCAAGCGATTGAACGAGTGTATTAGTGACACCGATTTTGTGGCCCGTCTTGGTGGCGACGAGTTTGCGATCATTCAAACTCAGGTCGAACAGCCGGTTTCGGCCAAAGCCTTGGCGCAGCGGCTGGTCGATGCGATTTCGAAGCCGTTCATCGTGGAGGGGCACGAAATCGTCATTGGCACCAGCGTCGGAATCTCGATTGCGCCCAATGACAGTACGGATGCGGATGTCCTGTTGAAGTGCGCCGATACGGCGCTTTACCGGGCCAAGGAACAAGGTCGAAATGGGTTCAGCGTTTTCGAGACCACGATGGACACGAAAATGCATGAACGCCGCACTCTCGAAATCGACCTTCGTAAGGCCCTTGCGGTTGGCGAGTTCGAGCTTTTCTATCAACCCATAATGAATCTCGAGCACGATACAATTAGCGGTTTCGAGGCTCTCCTACGATGGAACCATCCGACACGGGGCATGGTATCGCCGGCAACGTTCATTCCATTGGCGGAGGAGACAGGCCTCATCGTTCCGATTGGCGAGTGGGTGCTGCGGCAGGCTTGCGCCGAGGCTGCGAAATGGCCCGATGACGTCAAAGTTACGGTCAATCTGTCGCCGGTACAGTTTCGTAACAAGACATTGGTACCGATGGTTACATCGGCAATCGCAAATTCCGGCATCCCGGCAGCTCGCCTGGAACTCGAAATTACTGAAACTATCATGTTGCAGAACACTGATGGGACACTTGCGGTTCTGCGCACGTTGCAGGGTCTGGGTGTGCATATTTCGATGGACGACTTCGGCACCGGCTACTCGTCATTAAGTTATCTCCGAAGCTTTCCGTTTGATAAGATCAAGATTGATCAGTCCTTCGTTCGTGATCTCGATAAAGGCAGCGATGCGATCGCCATCATTCATGCCGTATCGGGACTGGGAAAGAGCTTCGGCATGACGACTACGGTTGAAGGCGTCGAAACGAAAGAGCAGCTGGAGCAGGTCCGATCCGAAGGGTGTACTGAGGGGCAGGGATATCTATTCAGCAGGCCGCAGCCAGCCTCCGAAGTGCCCCGACTGCTCTTGAGCCTGGGGCGAACGAAGCGAGGCACAGGTGAGGCTGCGGCGATCCCGGCGGTTTCTCGGGAAATTCCGCAATCGCGACGCATGGCGTGATCGACTGCCGGCGTCATGCCCTCTTGGAGGTGGCATTCGAGACGCCACTCCAAGGGGTGAGATGCACGAGACGCGGAACAGGTAGGCGGTTATGCTTTATTTTCAGGCATACGACTAAAAAAAGTGCAAAAGACAGTCTTTTGTGCGACATCCTGACCCAATAGTGGCGATGAGTTGTCAATTGTTAACGTCGTCGGAACGAATTCATCCGCGCGGCCCGGCGTTTGCGGCGACACGCGCGCCAACTCCTTGAATTAGTGAGCTTTCCCGGCGCCCGCGGGCAGTCGTTCGGGCCGTACACGCGTCCGTGGCAGGGGTTCACGGCTAGATGAAACGGCGAACCCGAACCGAATGGTACCTCCACCGAAACCGACCGCCTCCCGGCTGGCACGCTCATTGCAAAGAGCGATTTTGAGTTCACGGAAGCTTCGCGAGGGAGGAAGGCCCAAATCGTTAACTCACTCCGCAAGTCAGCGGGGCCAATCCATCGCCCTTCGGGACTCTTTGCGTAATCGAACAGTTGGAGGCGGAAATGAAAACTATCGTCAGTGCAATCTATATGACGGCCATGCTTGTGGCCTCGGTCGGCGGCGCATCCGCGACGTCGTGGATTCAGGCCTCGAGCACGGAAGAGCAAGTGGCATCGGATCCCAAGCCCAAGGTCGTCACGATGAATTCGACCGATGGGGCGAAAAACATCAAGATGGATAAGGGCGTCGTCACCGTCAATGAAAAGGGCTCTTACTTCCTGATGGCGGCGGCCCAGGTCGGCGGCAAGACGAAGGGTCTGGTCCGGATGTGGATGCGGGTCAACGGCAAGGACGTTGACAATTCCAACACCGAGCAATTCATCGCCGATGCGAGTTCCACCACCGTTCTGGTCTGCCAGGGCGTGGCCGAACTCAAGAGAGGCGACAAGATTGAGGTGGTCTATTCGGGTTCGGAGTCCGGCGTTGGGCTGGTCGTCAAGAAGCCCGCGGGCGAACCCGTGGTGCCCAGCATCATCTTCTCCGGCTGGAGGATCGACTGAGCCGGTCATTGGGCCGCAAGCAGGGGACGTCTGAAAGTGACGTCCATTTGCTGCGCTTGGCCCTGAACTGCCGCCGAATTGAACCGAGCCTGTGCAACTCGGCGGCATCATTTTTTACCATGGTCAAGCAGGGAACAAACTCATGAAAATCGTCATGGCCATTATCAAGCCGTTCAAGCTAGATGAGGTCCGCGACGCACTGACGGCGCTCGGCGTGCACGGGATGACCGTTACGGAAGTCAAAGGATACGGCCGCCAGAAGGGTCACACCGAAATCTATCGTGGCGCCGAATACGCCGTAAGCTTCTTGCCCAAGATCAAGATCGAAGTCGCAGTGGACTCTGCGCTGGTTGACAAGGTCATTGAGGCGATCATCGCTGCCGCCAAGACCGGTCAGATCGGCGACGGTAAAATCTTCATTCTCGGCCTCGACAGCGCCGTGCGAATCCGCACCGGCGAAACAGACGTCTCGGCACTCTAAAGCCCGCACCTACACCGTCTAGCGACAGGAGTTGGACTATGATGTTCAAGAAACTTTCCCGTGCGGGGCTATTGGCTCTCGTATTCGGACTTCTTCTTGGAGTTTTCCTCAGCGTTTCGACTTTCTCCCATACGTCATATGCTGAGGAGGCGGCACCCGCGGCCACGGCACCAGAACCTCCTGTGCCGGCGTGCGACGCCAAAATGCTGCTCAATTGCTCGCCCAATTCAGGTGACTCCGCCTGGATGCTGACCTCCATGGCGCTCGTTCTGATGATGACCATACCGGGTCTGGGTCTCTTTTACGGCGGCATGGTGCGTAAGAAGAACGTCGGCGACACGATTATGACCAGCTTTGCCATAACGTGCCTCGTCAGTATCCTATGGATGGTTTGCACCTACAGCTTGGCGTTCCGGGGGGGAACGCCATTCATCGGGGGGCTGGACCGTGCCTTTCTGCAGGATATCCTGAGCGACATTGGCAAGGGGATGGGCAATCCCAGTCCGCTCGCGGCTACGATCCCCGAAACCGTCTATATCTGCTTCCAGCTGACATTTGCGATCATCACGCCAGCCTTGATCGCAGGTGCTTTCGCCGAGCGCATGAAGTTTTCTGCGATGCTCTGGTTCATTGGACTGTGGGCGGTGCTGGTCTATGCGCCCATCGCACACTGGGTCTGGGGTCCGGACGGCTTCCTCAACGCGGCCAACGAGGACGGCTGGATCAAAGTACTCGACTTCGCCGGCGGCACGGTTGTTCATGTCAATTCCGGCGTTGCCGGTTTGATGTGCTGCATCATGCTCGGCAAGCGCAAGGACGCAGTCCCGCCCCATAATATCGTCCTGACATTCATCGGCGCTTCGATGCTGTGGGTCGGCTGGTTCGGCTTCAACGCCGGGTCCGCCGTCACCGCCGGATTGCAGGCCGGCATGGCGATGCTTGTCACCCACATGGCAACAGCATTCGCGGGCTTCACCTGGATGATCGTCGAATGGATGAAACGGGGCAAGCCGACGGTCGTCGGCATCTGCACGGGCGCTGTCGCAGGACTTGTTGCGATCACGCCGGCCTCCGGCTTCGTCGGCCCAGTTGGGTCGGCGTGCATTGGCATTGCGGCCGGGATCGTCTGCTACTGGGGCTGCACCGGCCTCAAGCACATGTTTGGCTACGACGACGCGCTCGACGCGTTCGGCGTTCACGGCGTCGGCGGCATGGTCGGAGCGCTCCTCACTGGCGTGTTTGCGATCGAGCAATACGGCGGCACCCCCGGCGCGATCGAAGGAAATATCCAGCAGGTGGTCAATCAGGTCATCGGCATCGGTATCGTGGTGGTCTACTGCGCCGTCGTGTCGCTTATCATCCTCAAGGTGGTTGACGTCCTCATCGGCCTGCGCGTGAGCGAAGAAGCCGAGCGCGAAGGCCTCGACCTGCACTTGCACGGCGAATCCGTGCAATGAAGACTTTCGCTCCCGCTTCTCGCGGGAGCGGCGACTGGACACGGCTAAGGTGGAATCCCGGCACCGCCCTTGCCGTCGGGGGGCCCTGGTGAAAACCAGGGCCCCTCACTTTTTGTCAGGTCGACACTAGTGGCTCGAATCACTTAAAATGTAGGGTAGACCCTTTTGAGCTTGATGCGGGCGGTGGCCGTTGTAAATC
>Ga0209488_10000427_pt1 | contig 35019 bp, 33 predicted proteins | sample Rivendell_Oct201_8_FD_188349 | JGI IMG/M metagenome (GOLD analysis project Ga0209488, IMG submission 188349) | Vadose zone soil microbial communities from the Eel River Critical Zone Observatory, Northern California, USA -... | ecosystem: Environmental > Terrestrial > Soil > Vadose zone >...
GGGGACGGCGGCGATCAATCCGTGGGGCGATTGGAGCCGAAGGCGACGTTTCACAGAGCCCCACGGATTGATCGCCGCCGTCCCCCGGCCCATCAACCGTATCTATTCTCTACGCCCTAGAATTTGACCGACGGCACCACCTTCGCCGCAGCCGGCGCCTCGAACAGCGGCATCGGCGCGAAGTTGAACGCCGCCGCCACCAGATTCCCGGGGAACTGGCGGATGCGCACGTTGTAGGCCCGCACCACGTCGTTGTAGCGCATCCGCTCGGTCGCGATCCGGTTCTCGGTTCCCGCCAGCTCGTCCTGGAGCCGCATGAAGTTCTCGCTGGAGCGGAGCTCGGGATAATTCTCCACGACCACCAACAGCCGGCCCAGCGCGCTTTCGAGCTGATTGTTCGCGGCAATCGTCTCGGCCGGGTTCCGCGCTCCCGCCATGCGGGCGCGGGCGTCCGCGATGGCGGTGAAGATCGTGGTCTCCTGCTTCGCGTACCCCTTCACCGTCTCCACGTAGTTCGGGATCAGGTCGTTCCGGCGCTGGAGCTGGTTCTCCACCTGCGCCCAGGCCGTCTTGGTCTGCTCCTGCATCTGCACCAGGTCGTTGTACGTGGAGCGCACGTACATGGCGACGAAGATCGCCCCCACGACCAGAATCGCCAGCGCGATCAGGATCACCCGCATCGAATTCCCGCGAGAAGCCATCCATTCCCTCCTTTAGTTCCGGGGCCGGTCCAGCTGTTCCGCCGCTTCGAGAAGCCGCTCGACCAGAAGCCGCCCCGAGTCGAGGAGCCGGGTCGCCTCCAGGCGCGGACGCTCGCGGTCACGAGTGAGAAGGGCCCGAAGCGCGTCCTTGTCCACGCCGAAGCGCGCCGCGCAGCGCTCGGCCAGCTCGCCGCGTCTCGCGGGAATCGATTCTCCCACGAGATGAAGAAGTCCCGACGCCGAGGCGCCGATGGAGCGCGAAGCCTGCGAGGCCCAGTGGCGCGCGCCGGCCGGCGTGTGCGCCAGCGCGACGTAGCTCACGGCCAGGCCCAGCACCTGCGCGCGAAGGACGCGCTCCACCTCGCTTCGCAGCGCGGACCGCTCCACTCCCAGGGTCGCGAAGAGATCGGGTCCGTGGAGCGTCCGGTGCCACTCGCGAAGCAGGAGATATTCCAGCGGGAACGTGTCCTGCGACTGCTCCAGCGACGCGCGCGTGAGAAGAAGGGGCCGGACCACGCGGTGCCGCGCCCACACTCGATTGGCATGCCGGAGCGCCTCCAGCTCGGGCGTCCCCAGGGTCGTGAAGATGAAGATGACGTTGACGTCCGAGTGCGCGGAGTCGAATTCGCCGCGCGCCGCGCTCCCGTAGAGCGCGGCAGCCAGGAGCCGCTCGCCAACCGCGGTACAGGCGGCGGCCACCGACTCCTTCGCCGCCTCCATCGGATCAAATCGCTTCGGCCACATGTTTCCGCCCCCGATCAGAACCGTCCGCTAGCACCGCCCCCGCCGCTCATGCCCCCGCCGAATCCGCCGAACCCGCCGAATCCGCCGCGGCTGCCGCCCATGCCCCCCAGACCGCCCATGCCGCCGAAGCCGCCGCCCCAGGGACCGTACCAGCCTCCACGGCGGCCGGACCAGTCGCTCCAGCCGCCCCGACCCCGCGTGGCGCGGTTGAAGATCGAGCCGAGCACCATGAAGGCGACCAGGATGACGAACAAGAGCACGATTCCGGGGAATCCGATGTCGCCGCCGTCCTTGGGCGGCGGGACGACCCCGGCCGCTCCGGTCAGCGCGACTCCCTTCTCCTGCGCGATCGCCGCGGCCACCGCCTTCGCTCCCTCGAGCAGCCCGGGCCCGAACCGGTTCGCCGCGAGGTCGGGGCCCATGACGCGGCGGATGATCCCGCCCAGGCGCCCGTCGGGCAGCGCCCCCTCGAGGCCGTAGCCGGGTTCGATCCGGACGCGCCGCTCTTGAAGCGCGAGCAGGATCAGAACGCCGTCGTTCTCCCCTTTTCGCCCGATGCCCCAGCGCGCGAAGAGGTCCGTCGCCACTTCTTCGATTTCCCGCCCGCCCAGATCCGGGAGCGTGACCACAGCGAGCTGGGCCCGGGTCTTCTGCTCCAGCTCCGCCCCAAGCGCCTCGATCGAGTCGGACGACGCGGGGTCGATCAGGTGCGCGAAATCGTTCACGTGGCCGGTGGGCGCCGGCCATGTGGGAGCCGCCGCGGCCGCGGCCACGGCGGGCCCCGCCGGCACCCCCGCCAGCGACAGGGCGAGAAGGAGAAGCGTCCCCTTCACGACGGCGCCCGCGACGGGGAGGCGGACTCTCGTCATGCTAGATGGAGCGGAAATTCGTGAACTGGAGATCCAGGCCAAAGTCGTGCCCCTTGACCGCCTGGATGATCGCCTGCAGATCGTCGCGCTTCTTCCCGCTCACGCGCACCTGGTCCTCCTGGATCTGGGCCTGCACCCGGATCCCGGTGCCCTTGATGAATTTGACGATCTCCTTCGCCTTTTCCGAGGCGATCCCCTTCTTGATGGTCACCACCTGGCGGACGGTGCCCTTGGCCGCCGGCTCCAGCTTGCCGTAATCCAAGGCCCGGAGCGAGACGCCCCGCTTGACCAGCTTTCCCTGGAGAATATCCACCACGGACTTGAGCTTGGCCTCGTCGTCCGAAACCAGGGTCAGGGTCTCCTTGTCGAGCGCGATGTCGCTGGCGCTCCCCTTGAAGTCGAACCGCTGGCGGATCTCCTTCATGGCCTGCACGACGGCATTCGACGCCTCCATGAAATCTACGTCGGAGACGATGTCGAACGAGTTGTCAGCCGCCATCCATTCCTCCTCGCGCTGCCGTGACGGACAAACGGAAGGGGAAGCCAGGCGCTGAGGCGCCAGCTTCCCCTCCACCGTGTACGGCACGCTACTCTATGCGAACTGCAGAATCCCGAATGAAGTAGTAGCGGTGACCCGGGTCCCCCGGGTCTGTCGCTTGCAGGATTAGTGGGTCGTCCCCGTCGTGTCGGCCATGCCCGTCGTGTCCATCGGCGGGGTCGTCTGCTCCATGCCGCTACCGGTCTCCGTGGTCGACGTCTCCTGCTTCTTGCTGCATCCGAGCGCGAGAACCAGCGCCAGCGCGAACACGAACATCAGCGTGACGGTGAGAAGCTTCTTCATCCTGCGATCACCTCCCTTCCGTGAGTGCTGTCGCATCGACTTAAGGCCCAGAATCTCCAGAACCGGATAAAGCAAAACACCACTGATCCACAGCGGTGCCCGGTGGTTCCGTTATGTACGCCCGATCGTAATAGCTGCCTTTCTCCGCCTGGACGAGCCAAGGCAGAACGGCCGCACACACTACGGAGTCACTCCGGGGGTGTCAAGGTGGTTCTTGGCTCAGAGGACGGCGAGCGCCCGCTCGAGGTCGCTTCGGAGATCTTCCAGGTCTTCGATGCCAACCGAAATTCTTACCAGACCGTCGGTTAGGCCCGCCTTTTCCCGCTCGGCGCGGGGCACGGAAGCGTGCGTCATGGTGGCGGGGTGGCTGATCAGGCTCTCGACGCCCCCCAGACTCTCGGCCAGGGAGAAAAGCCGGGTTGCCCGGAGCACGGCGGCGCCGCGTTCCACGCTCCCGGTTTCGAAGGCGATCATGCCCCCGAAGCCCGCGGCCTGGGTGCGATGGCGCTCATGGCCAGGGTGGTCCGGAAGCCCCGGGTAGAACACCTTTTTCACCTTCGGGTGCTTGGCCAGCCACGCCGCGATGGCGCCGGCGTTCGACTCGTGGCGGTCCATCCGGACCGCCAGCGTCTTGAGTCCGCGGAGCACGAGGAAGCAGTCGAAGGGGCCGGGCACGGCCCCGACCGCGTTCTGGAGGAACTGGAGCCGTTTCGAGGCCTCGGCGTCGTTCGAGACGACCGCGCCCCCGATCATGTCGCTGTGGCCGTTCAAGTACTTCGTCGTGCTGTAGACGACAAGGTGGGCCCCCAGCTCGATCGGACGCTGGAAATAGGACGTCATGAAGGTGTTGTCCACGCAGAGGAGCGCCCCGCGCTCGCGCGCGACCGCGGCGAGCGCGCGGAGATCGGAGATGATCATCGACGGATTGGTCGGCGTCTCCACGTAGAGGAGCCGGGTCGTGGGCTTGAAGGCGGCCGCCACCGCCGCGGTGTCCGACGTGTCCACGTAGGTGAAGGTGACGCCGTAGGTCGCCATCACCTGGTCGAAGAAACGGAACGTTCCGCCGTACATGTTGTTCGAGGAAACGACGTGGTCCCCGGCGCGCACCAGATTCAGGACCGCCGCGATCGCCGACATCCCCGAAGCGAACGCGAATCCTCGCTCGCCCCGGTCGAGCGCGGCCAGGCAGCGCTCCAGCGCGAAGCGGGTGGGATTCTGGGTGCGGGCGTACTCGAAACCCTTGTTCTTCCCCAGCTCCTCCTGGACGTACGTCGAGGTCTGGTAGATCGGGACGGTGACGGACCCGGTGGTGGGATCGGGCTCCTGCCCGGCGTGGATGGCGTCGGTGGAGAAGCCCATGCCTAGGGCGCCACGTATTCGAGAAGGTCGAAGCGCGTCAGGATCCCGGCCGGGCGGCCGCCCTCGTCCACCGCGACCGCGGCGTTGCTGGAGGCGAACAGTTTCATGATCCGCGGCAGGTGCGCGTCCATCGGGATGGTCGGAAGGGGCTTCTCGATGAGGTACTCGAGCCGGGTGTCTCCTTGCGCCTGTCCACCGAGCACTTTCTGGAGAAGCGCCCCCTCGGAGACCGAGCCGACCACCGCGCCGTCTTTCAGGACGGGGAGCTGGGAGATGTTGAACTCCTTGATCAGGTCCAGCGCGCGCGACGCGGTCTCGTCGAAGCCGACCGACACGATGTCCGGGATGTGGTTGCGCTTCCCGCGCACTACCTCGGCCACGGTGACCGAGCTGGAATCGAGGAGCCGGTTGTCGCGCATCCACTCGTCGGAGTGGACTTTGGTGAGATACCGCTCGCCGGTGTCCGGGATCAGCACGACCACCCGCTCCCCTTCCTTCGCGCGGCGGGCCACGGCCAGCGCCACGAACAAGGCCGTTCCCGACGAGCCGCCTCCCAGGATTCCCTCCTCGCGGGCCAGACGGCGCGCGGTGTTCAGCGACTGGAAATCGTTCACCTGCTGGATCTCGTCGATGACCGTGAAGTCCATGGTGCCGGGGATGAAGTCCTCGCCGATCCCTTCCACTTTGTAGGTGCGCGCCTGCGTCATCTGCTTGGTGTAGAAGAAGTCCTTGAGGATCGAGCCCACCGGGTCGGCGCCGACCACGCGGATCTTGGGGTTCTGCTCCTTCAAGTAGCGCGCCGTGCCGCTCACCGTTCCGCCGGTTCCCAGTGCCACCACGAAGTAGTCGATCCGTCCGCCCGTCTGACGCCAGATCTCCGGGCCCGTGGTCCGGTAGTGCGCCTCGGGGTTGGTGGGGTTGTAGTACTGGTTGGCCAGATAGGCGCCCGGAATCTCGCGAGCCAGGCGACGCGCCACCTCGTAATAGGAATCGGGCGAGTCGGGAGGCACGGCCGTCGGGGTGATCATGACCTCGGCGCCGAACGCTTTCAGGAGGTTGATCTTCTCGCGGCTGACCTTGTCCGGCATGACCAGGATGGAACGATAACCCTTCACCGCCGCCACGATCGCGAGGCCCGTGCCGGTGTTACCCGAGGTCGCCTCCACGATCGTCCCCCCCGGCTTCAACAGCCCCTTGGCCTCGGCTTCGGCCACGATCGCGACCGCGATGCGGTCCTTCACCGAGCCGCCGGGGTTCATGTACTCCAGCTTGGCCACGACCTCCGCCTTGCAGTCGCGCGCGATGTTTCCCAGGCGGACGAGGGGCGTGTTTCCGATCGTGTCGAGGATGGAGTCGTGGATGCGCGGGGGCGCCGTGGCTGCGTCTCCGGAGGCCGGGGCGGTATCGATGGCGCGGTTCACGAGGGGTCCCTGTGGTCGTTGGACGGAAGCGATTCGGTCAGAAGACGCTAGGGGCGGCGGGCGAAGCGGTCAAGCGGGGATTTCGACGCTGCAGCGCCGCGCTGCGCCCGCGCTGCGCCCGCGAGGTTGGACCTCGCGGCATCGCGGGGGCGGACGCGGCTAAGACTTGGCGGCGGCGGATTGCTTCAACAGGGCCTTGATGTGCTCGAGGATCTCGGCGAATTCGTAGGGCTTCGTCAGGAAGCGGTTCGCGCCCATCTCGTGAGCCAGATTCTGGTCTCCCTCTTGCGTGCGCGCGGAGAGGATCATGATCGGGATGTGCTTGTAGCGCTCGTCGAACTTGAGCAGCCGGCAGACCTTGTATCCATCCAGCTTGGGAAGCATGAGGTCGAGCAGGATGATGTCGGGCTTCTGCTCCCGCGCCTTTTTCAGCCCCTCCTGCCCGTCATTCGCGGTGTCCACCTGGTAGCCGGCCGCCTTCAGGCCGAATTCCAAGATCCGGACGAGGTCGGGCTCGTCGTCCACCACCAGCACGCGCGCGAGCGGTCGCTCCAGGGTCATCGGACAGGTCCTCCTTAGGCCCCGAGCAGGCGCGGGGTGACGAAGATCATGAGATCCACCTTCTGCCTCTGAACGGTCTTGTGCCGGAAGAGGTACCCCAGCAGCGGGATATCCCCCAGGATCGGCACTTTCCGGATAATCTGAAGGTCGACCGTCTTGATCAGCCCCCCGATCATGACGGTCTCCCCGCTCTTCACGACGACCTGGGTCACGGCTGACCGCGTGGACGTGACCGGCCGTTCGTTGAACTGGCCCCGGTATTCGACGATCTCGCTGATCTCGGGGCTCACGCTCAGGACCATGGTCGAGTCCTCGGCGAAGTGGGGGGTGACCAGGAGCCGGACGCCGATCTTCTTCTCGTCGTAGCCCGTGATCTCCAGCGTGCCGGTCTCCTTCAGCCGCTCGTACTTCGCGATCGGCACCACCGTGCCGACCACCATCTCCGCCTGTTGATTGTCGAGCGTTGTGATCGTGGGGGCCGACACCAGATTCGTGTTCGACGTCTGCTTCAGGATGTCCATCGCGACCGAGAATTCCTGGAAGGAGAGCTTTCCGAACACGTAGTCGCCCGGAGTCGCGTACGGGAAGGTCTGCCCCGGCGGGAAGGCCGGGCCGACGCCGCCGACCTGGTTGTTCGGGTTGGGCGTCGCCGTGAAGTCGCCCGAGCCCGAGCGCTTGGGGAAGGGGAACGTGGTGGGCAGGACCGCTCCCGCCGCGCTCGCGCGGAGCTGCCAGTCCACCCCCAGCTTCTCGTCCTTGCCCAGGGTGGTCTCGACCAGCTTGGCCTCGATCGAGACCAGCCGCGGGCGCGTGTCCATCTGGGCGATCAGCTCCTCCACGCGGGCGACGCGCGCCGGCGTGTCGGTGACGAGGAGCGCGTTCGCGCGTGCGCCGTTCGCCGTCTCGGCGAGAAAGCTCTTTCCGCCCGCCGTGCCCGCCGCGCCCGGCACGCCCGCCACGCCCGCCAGCCCCCCGGGCCGACCCGAGAACGGCTCGGCCGTCCCCTTCTCGCTCAACAGCCCGCGCACGGCGGCCGCGGCTGCCGTCGGATCCAGGTAATGGAGCGGCACTAGGCGCGAGGTGACACCCGCCGGATTCACCAGCAGCACGTTCCCGTCGATGCGGTAATCGGCGCCGGTCGCCTCCGCGACGTATTGGACCGCCTGGACGAAGGTGACGTGCGAGAGATTCGCGGTGAGCGTGCCGGGAACGTCCCTGCCGATCACGATGCTCATCCCGAACTGCGAGGCGATCAGGCGGAGCGCATCCTGCGCGCGTGCCCCCTTGAAGCTGAACGTCGCCCTTCCCTGTGGCTGTGCCGGCGCGCTCCATGGCGCCGCGATCAGCGCGGCGGCCAGGACGAGCGCGGCGAGGATCCGCCTCATGAACCGTCTCCTTTGAGCGTAAGCGTCGTCACGGTCCCCTTCTCCAGAAGAAGCACCGAACGCGCCCCGATCTGCAGTACTTCCCGGGAGCCGACCCGCTCCCCTTCGCGGTAGACCTCGCCGTTGATCAGCGCGGTCCGCCCCGCAGGTCCATTCATCACGCCTTGCAGCCAGAGCGCCGGTTCCGCGGTTCCCGTCGCGTGCGAGCGCGACAGCGCGGGAGCGGGTCCTCCCATGCCGAACAGCCGGTTGAAGGGATCGCGCCCCCACCCCGGCTCGGTCGGCGTCGACGGCCCCGGCTTCGGCACAGGCGCCGCGGCGACGGCGGCGGCCGGTGCCGCGGCGGCGGCCCGCGCGCGCGCGCGCGCCTGCTTCTGCTGCCCGTCCAGCGACTGCACGTAGATCAGGGACGCGACCAGGAGGCCCACCAGGACATACGTCCGGGGATTCATCCCCTGCTTCGCCTGCTCGCGCAGCCAGTTCATCGATCCCTCCGCGTCACGGCGTGCCGTAGAGCCAGATGGTGACGTCCGCCGACAGCTCGGGCGCGGTCGGCGCGTTGTAATGCACCGCGACCGAGCGCACGACGACCAGCTGGTTCATCGTCTCCACCTCGCGCATGTACTCGCCCAGAGACTGATAGGACGCGAAGAGCCGGAATCGAAGCTCGGCCTTTCGATACGTCTCCGTCCGGCCCGTCACGTCGGTCGTCGTCACGTCCACGATCGACCCGGACGGCTGGATCAGGTCCGTCCCCACCTTCCAGCGATCCGCGATCGGCGCCAGGTCCCGCAGGAACCCGGCGACCATTTCCCGTGCCGGAAGCGCCTGACGCGCCGCGAACCGGGATGCGTCCTTGCCCGGATTCTGGCGCTCCCAGGCGTCCATCTCCTGCAACCCGCGCTGCAGGTCGGCGAGTTCCCCCTCGAGGCGCTCCCGCTCCGCCCGGAAGCTCTTTGCCTGCATCTGGCGAGGCGCCACGTAGACCGCGCGAACGGCGGCGATCGAGGCCACGAGCATCACCACGATCACCAGGTGCCCCAGGAACGGCTGACGGATCGGCGACGACACGAGCCTCCTTACTCCGCGATCCGGACAGTCAGGGTGAAGCTGGAAATCCCCGCCGTCACGGTCTGGCATCCTTCCAGCCGGACCTGGCTGAAAATCGGCGACATCGAGAGCGAGTTCATCAGCTCGCTCAGCACCTTCTCGGGGCGCCCGCTCTCCGTGCGGAGCAGCCCCGACAGGCGCACTTCACGTCCGCTCTCCCCGGCCGGCGTGGCCGCCCCCGCGACCGGCACCGGCTCCAACACCTCGAGCGTCGTCAAGCGCACGTTCTCGCCGACCCGCTGGCTCAGGTCGCGCAGCACGTACGACCAGAGCACCTGCCCGCCCGACAGCCGGGCCAGCAGGTCTTGAAGCCGGGTCTCCTCCTCCCGGGCGGCGCGGAAGCGGCGGAGCGCCTCGGCCCGCGGCCGCACCTCCTCCATGCTGGCGCGCAGCGCCTTCACTCGCTGCCGCTCGCCCATCACCGCCACCTCCGCCGGAAGAGAGACGGAGAGGAGCAGGACCACCGCAGCGGCAGCCACCAATTGCTGCGGAACGGCCTGGGCCAGGCGGAAGGCGGGGCCGGACTCCGGCGGGGTGAGAAAGTTGATCGCATCCCGCCCCAGAAGTCCCAGCCCCAGCCCCAGCTCCGACAGCGGAGCTTCCCCCGGGTCCTTTCCCTGAGAGGCGCGTGGGATGACCCGTTCGGAAGCATCGGCCCTCGCGACGGGGATCTTGAGGACGCCGGCCAGGTACTCCGGAAGGTTCTTGAGCCGCGACCCTTCCCCCAGCAGGACGACCCGGGACACCGAATCGCCGAGGAACTGCTCGTTCACGTAGTCGAACGAATTCCACATCTCCCGAACCAGGCGCTCCAGGACCGGCCGGAGCATGACGGAGACCGCGGTGAGGGGGACCCGGCCGGAGCTGGCGGCCTCCTCGATCCCGACCGGGATGCCGTGGTTCCGCTTCAGAGCCTCAGCCTGGTCGTAGGTGAGCTCGATGTTCCCCTTGCCGGGGACCACGATGGATCGAAGGGCGTCGGTCAGCGTGGCGCTGCCCACCCCCAGCTCCCGGGCGAAGCGGATTTCCCTCCCTTTGAGCACCGTGATCTGGCTCTCGGATCCGCCCATGTCCAGATAGGCGACGACGTCGTCGGAGGAGCCGGTCCCGCCGGCGGCGTCCAGCAATGCAAGGAGGGCGACCGGCCGGAGCGTCACGCAAACCGGCTTCAGTCCGGCTGACCCCAAGAGTTCCCGTGCCTCCTCGATCTTCCGGCGCGGCGCCACGGTGACGAGGAGGTCGAGCGTCGCGGCGCCGCCCGTCTGGGCCCGCCCGAGGATCTCGTAGCGGATCTCCGCCTCTTCGATGGGGGTGGTGACGTGCTTCCGGCACTCCAGGCGAAGCGCGGCCATGAGGTCCGAGCCCTTCATGTCGGGCAGCGAGAAGCGGCGCACCAGGATGTCGGCGCCGCCGATCGTGGTCGCGGCCATGGCCCCCCGGCATCCCGACTGCTCCACCAGCTCGCGCAAGGTGGCGCCGGCCCGCTCGCGTCGGTTGCCCGCGGTTCCATCGCCCCGGAGGGAGCGCTCCGCGCGCGTGACCGTGGGCCCGCCCCGTCCGCGGCGCACGCGGACCAGCTTGACCGACGATTCGCTCACGTCGACGCCCACCAGGTCGTTCCACCCCGGCGCGAACATCCGCGCGGCGCGGGACGCCGCGCCCGTGAGCCGCTCCGGTCCGCGGATCCGCGTCTCCGCGAGGCGCATCCACCACGACTTGGTCGGATTCTCGTTCATGCTCGCTCCTCTCATTGCCTCGTTTCGACCCACGCCACGACGGAGATCGCTCCGGCGACCCGGCGGATGCGGTCGTTGCCCTTGTCGGCGATGTAGTAGACGCCCGACGGCGCGATCGCCAGCCCGCGCGGTCCGCTGAGCTGCGCGGAGATGGCCGGGCCGCCGTCGCCGGAGAAGCCGGCCACGCCGGTTCCCGCGATGGTCGAGATGATTCCGCTGCCGGCGCGGACGCGCCGGATGACATGGTTCCCGGTGTCGGCGATGTAGATGTCGCCCGAGGGCGCCAGGTGGATCGCCTCGGGCACGTTCAACCGGGCCGCCGTGGCCAGCCCGCCGTCTCCCGTGTAGCCCGCGGTGCCCGTCCCCGCGAAGGTGGTGATGTTTCCCGCGGGATCGATCTTCCGGATCACGCTGTTGTTGGTGTCCGCGACGTACAGGTCGCCGGCGGCCGTGAGGTGAAGCCCCTGCGGGTGGCTGAGCTTGGCCGCCGTGGCGGCGCCGCCGTCCCCCGAATAGCCCGCCGTGCCCGTTCCGGCGTAGGTCGTGATGATTCCCGTGGCGGCCGTGACCTTCCGGATCTTCTCGTTCGAGCGGTCCCCGATGTAGAGGTCGCCGTTCGCCGCGACCTGGATGCCGCGCGGAGAGTTGAGGCGCGCTGCGGTCGCCAGGCCTCCGTCTCCCAACATTCCGGGGGAGCCGTTACCCGCGACCGTCGTAATAATCCCGGTGCCCGCGGCGATTTTCCGGATTACGTGGTTTCCCGTGTCGGCAATAAAGATGTCGCCGTTCGGATTGAAGGCGACGTCCTCGGCGGTCTTGATCTTGGCCAGGGTGGCCAGGCCGCCGTCGCCAAGGTAACCGGGTGCGCCGGTGCCCGCGACGGTCGTGATGATGCCGGTGGCGAAGGCCACCTTCCGGATAGCGTTGTTGTCCGTGTCGGCCATGTAGAGATCTCCGTTCGCCGCGACCCCGGCCGCTCCCTCCGGATTCTTCAACTTGGCCGCGGTCGCGGCGCCTCCGTCCCCGGTGTAGCCCAGGACGCCCGTCCCCGCGTACGTCGAGATCCCGCCCGCGAGGACGTGCACCTGGATCGCGCGGGTGGCCCCCGCGACCGTTCCCGTGGCGATGACCCGGAGCTGCCCCGAGGGGAGCGGCGCGCCGTTCTCGTCCAGCCCGTCCGGGGTCGAAATCCAGAACGAGCCGGCTCCCAGGGTCTTTCCGGGCGAGGGAAGGCCGGTCCAGTTGGGATTCGCGCTCAGCTTCTGCATCGCGTACTCGACGCCGGCCTGGGCGGCGTAGAACGCCTGGTTGGACCGCACGTGATTCACCGACAGGTCGGAGTCCTCGACCACCAGGGACACCAGTGCGAGCCCCAGGAGGAGCAGGATGAGAATGCACCCGACGGCCAGAACGATCGAAAAGCCCGCTTCCGGATTCCGCTCGGGGCTCACAGGGACCTCACGAAGACGGCGGTGGCCGCGTTCACGCTCTGGCCGTTCTTGGCCAGGCGTAGGAACATCGAAACCCGCCAGATGTCGGTGGCCGAGGGCGAGAGGATGGGCGTGGCCGCGGTGCCGTCCGTCTTCCAGTACCGGAACGCCAGCGAATCCACGCCCGACGCCAGGGTCCGCGCGGTCCCGCTCTTCGTGTAAACCAGCGGGTCCCCCTTGACTCCGGTCCAGGAGATGCTCACGGTCGCCGCGTCCAGGTCGACGAAGGTGAACGTGGTCGCGGTCGCCTGCGTGATGTCCGCTCTCCCGCGCACCCGCTTCAGCTCGCGGCTGATCCGCTCTTCCGCGTACCGGGATTCCTGGAGCATGTCCTTCTCCGCGTCCACGAACTGGTAGCTCTTTATCGCCTGGATGAACATCCCCGTGAACAGCCCCGCCGCGATCGAGACGAGAACGATCACGATCACCAGCTCCATCAGCGTGAAGCCCGCCTGGCCTGCTCGTGGCTGGATCGCGGCCCCCGCGTCTCCGGTCCGCGCCGCCATCAGTAGCTCGTGAACCAGGTGGTCAGCGTCACCGGAGGAACCGTCGTGAACGTGACCGTGACGCTGACCGTCCGGAACGTGACCCCGTCGTAGACCGAATCCGGCGCGAACGTGACGCTCCGCGAATACCCCGTGAACGCGGCGACGGGGCTCTCGACGGGGTAGTTGGCCGAAACGAGATATGTGAAGCCGCGCGACGGGGAGTTCTTGTCGGCCGCGATCTCCTCCATCTTCGCCTGCGCGAGCTGGGCCATCACGGTGGCGTTCCGCGCCTCCCCCGATCGGATGGACGAGTTCGCGAAGAGCATCCCCAGCGGAAGCACGGCGATCGCGGCGATCACCAGAATCAGGACCACCTCGGGGAGCGTGAAGCCGGCCTCCGACGCGGCACCGCGGATGGGGGTCATCGCACCACCACTTTCCCCGTTCCCGGGGTCACGTCGACCGTGTCGGAGAGCCCCTGGAAGGTCAGGATCACGCGACCCGTGGCCGCGAGGTCCACCCCGCCGCTGTCGCGGGGGACACCGAAGTAGTCGAAGGTGATCGCCTTGGAAGTCCCGAAGGCCGCCGACGAAATCGCCACGCCCTTGAACTCGGTCTTCCGGGTGAAGTCGACCAGCAGCGTCCGCGCGCGGTCGGCCGGATCGACCAGCGGCGAGGCGACCGTCGGCGCAAAGACCGTGTAGCGCGAGAGCGAGGGCTCGAAGAAGATCCCGTGAATCACGCGGGTCCCGATCGACCGGTTCTGCGCATAGCGAAGGTCGGAGGCCACGCGGCGCGCGGCGGCGTCCAGCCGGATCTCGCTGATCGCGGAGATCTTCGGATACGAGATCCAGGCCAGGATCCCGAGGATCGCGATCACTAGGATTACCTCGACCAGGCTGAATCCGCCGGCGAAGCCGGGGCGCCCCGCCGAACGCATCGCGCTCATCCCGGACCTCCCGCGCTCGCGCGGCGGGTCCATTCGCCCGCTCGCGCCGCGTCGCCGGCCCGTTCCCAGGCGCGCGCCGCGTCGGCGGCCAGTGCCGCTCCCGGCTCGGCCTTGAACGCCCGCTCGAACCAGATCGCCGCGTCCCGCGGGCGCCCCGCGGCCGCGAGGAACACCGCGAGGTGGGCCGGTGGCTCCGCCTCGTACGGAGCGAGACGGCAGGCGGTCAAGAGCTCCGTCAGCGCCAGGTCCGGCTGTCCCGTCGCCGCGGCCGCGGTGGCCGCGTTCAGGTGCGCGCCCGGAAAGTCGTAGCCCACGCGCGCCGCGTCCAAGAACCAGGGCAGGGCCTCGTCCAACCGGCGGCGCGACCAGAGCCATCGCGCGGCGGCGTCGGAGTACGTGACCGCCATCTTCCGGGTGACGTAGTCGTACCGCTCCGGATGCCCGCCCAGGAGATCCGACGAGCGGGGCCACCCGGCCGGGAGCTTCCACGGGGGTGAGGGCTTAGAGGCCGCACCCGCGCCGTCCGGAGCGCCCGCCTCGTACAGGAGCCCGCGCTGCGTGAAGGGGATTCCCGTCCCGAGGAGGTCGGCGGGAGGGATCGCGTAGCAGATCCGCCTCGAGCCGCTCCGGATCCGCTCCACTTCCGCGCGGTGCGCCACGGCGGTCCACTCCGATCGCGGGCGAGCCCGGAGTCCGTAGGGGTCACCGAAAATCCACCCGCGGCGATGCTCCAGCGCAATGTCCGGCCGGAGGCCCTCGCTCCTCTTCGCGTACGCCGCCAGGAACGTCTCGTTGTCGCCGTCCAGGATGAGCGTGGCGGAGGGCGGAGCCTCCGCCAGAAGGTCGCGACCGTACTGCTCGGCCAGGCGGAATCCGCTTCGATCGGCGGCGGCGTAATGCGCGGGAATCCACGCGAGAGCCGCCAGGATCAGAGCGCCCGCCACCGGCCGGCGCCACCGGTGCAGCGTCCGCCGCATCACGAGCTTCGCGCCGCTTCCCGCGAACAGGGCCGCGGCCGCGATTCCGGGCGCGAGGAACGGCGCGACCTGCGCCAGGTGCTCGGCGTCGGGCGTGAACGCGAGGAGGGCGACCAGCGCCGCCGGGATCGAGAGCGCCGCCGCCAGGACGGGCCCCAGCATCCGGCGGGCGCGCGGCACCAGGCCGGCCCCGACGAGCGCTAAGGCCGCGCCCAGCCAGCCCACCGAAGCCATGATCAACGTCCCCATCCCGGCGATCTCGTCCACGGCGCGGTCCAGGCGGAACGGATTCTGCGCGAGGCCGCCGTAGGTCCGCCGGAGCAGATAGTCGGCGAGGCCGGAGAGCCCGTGCAGGTCCGTCCACGCGAAGGACGGTTTCGCTCCCGACCGCACCAGGATGACGAGCACCGGCGACCCGCCCAGCGCCGCCCATCCGAGCCCGCGCGCCAGCCGGAGCGCCCGCGCTCCGCGCTCGCCGCGCGAGAAGACCCACGCCCCCAGCACGAGCGCCGGGAAGAGGAGCGTCTGATGCGCCACGGTGGCGAGGCCGGCGGTGAAGCAGAAGAGCGCCTCGTCCCGGGCGCTGCTCCGAGCCCGTCGCGCGCGCAGGGCCAGCAGGGTCAGCGCGAGGAACGCGGTGGTGGCGAGGCCGTAGACCTCGGCCTCGACCGCGGAAGCCCAGACGATGGACGCGGTGGCGAAGAGCGCGGTCGCGACGATGGACGCGGTGGAGCGAAGGCCGGTGCGGCGGGCGAGGAGCCAGAAAAGGCCAACGGCGGCGGCGGTCGAGAGCGCGGACACGGCATTCACGCGCGCGGCGATCGCGCCCACGGGGACCGCGGCGGCCAGCCGCGCGACGAGGAGCCAGAGCGCGTAGCCCGGCGGGTGGGGAATCCCCAGAGCCGGCGCGGCGAGGATCAGCTCCGCGCTATCCCCCGCGCCGACAGTCGGCGCGAGCGTGACGGCGTAGAGCGCGGCGGCGGCGATGGCCGCCGCGAGGCATCCTGCCTCGGCTTGGCGCATGGCTCATTCCCGGTGGTCCCGGGTCTCCCCCGAATGGTGGAACGAGGTGAGGGCATCCGCCCCCACCTCGCCGACTGCAGAACCGCTCGTCCGTGAGCGGATCAGTACGATGAATACGCCGACACGTTGATCTTCACGATGCCGGTAGCGGCCGTGTACTGCCAGCCGCCCGTGTCGTCCACGCCAGGCGTGGTCTTCACGGCGCTCGAATTGTTGATCGGCTCCTTCGGGACGCGGCCGTCCCCGAAGATGGTTCCGTCAAGCGTCGGGAACGTAGCGCTGCCGTTCAGCGCGTTGCGGGCGTACTGAATGGCGACCGCAGAGCGGATCGATCCAAGCTGGCCCTTGACCGTCGCTACGCGTGCCTGCTCCCGCATGTCCTCGTACTTGGGAATTGCGACCGCGGCGAGAATGCCGAGGATCACGATGACGATGACCAGTTCGATCAGCGTGAACCCGCTCTCCGACTTGCTGCGGAACATACCGAGACCTCCTTAGCCTCTGATTCAAACCGCCCGTCCCCCCACCGGGGCGGGCCTGGTGATTCCAACGCGAATGATCGGCACCGCGGCTGCGTACTTGAACGCAATTTGCAATCCGGCCCCCGACTGACGGCCGCGGCTCTAGTGGCGGAACGCATTCATCAGATTCCACAGCGGGAGGAAAACGGCCAGGGCGGTGAAGAGCACGGCCGCGCCCAGGACCACCAGGAGCACCGGCTCGATCGCGGTGGACAGGTTCTTGACGGCGTAATCGACGTCCCTGTCGAAATATCGGGCTACCCGTACGAGCATCTTGTCGATGGCGCCCGTCTCCTGGCCGACGGCCAGCATCTTGACGACGAGGGGCGGGAAGACGTTGCGCCCCTGCACCGATTCGGCGAGTCCCATGCCTGCCGTGACCCCGTTCCGCATCCGGTCGATCTCCTCCTCGACGATCTTGTTCCCCGCGACCCCGCGCGCCACGGCCAGGGCCTGGAGAATCGGGATGCCCGCGGCGACCAGGGCCGCGAGCACGCGGGCAAACCGCGACATGATGGTCTTGAGGAAGATGGAGCCGAAGAGGGGTGCCGAGATGATCCAGTAATCGATGCGCCGCCGGCCCCGTTCGGTGCGGGACCACAACACCGCGCCGACCGCGGATCCGATCGCCACGGTGATCACCAGGAACCAGTAGTGGTCGAAGAAGTCGCTGGTCCCGATCAGGACCCTGGTCGGCAGCGGCAGCTTCGCGTCCAGGCTCCGGAAGAGCGACGCGAAGCGCGGCAGCACGAACTTGACCAGCACCAGGAACGCCAGGCCCAGCTCGCCGACGATGAGCATCGGATAGAAGGTGGCCGCCTTGATCCGCTGCTCCGTTTCCTCTTCGTATTCCAACAGTCCGCCGATCCGGTCGAGCATCGGGCCGAGAAGACCTCCCTCTTCCCCCGCGTGGACCAGGTTCACGAAGATGGGCGGGAAGCTGCGCGGATAGCGGCGGAGCGCCTCGGTCAGGGTGCTCCCCTGCTCGACATCGGCCCGGACGCGGTCGATCGCCACCCGGAGCACGGGGTGCGCGGTCTGTTGGTAGAGAATGTCCAGGGACGAAAGGATCGGCAGGCCCGACTCCAGCATGGTCTCGAGCTGCCGGGTGAAGAGGATCAGGTCGCGCGTGGTCACGCGCTTCTGGAACAGGCTCTTCGAGACGGTGGTCGCGCGGGTCGGCGTCTGGGCTTCCAGGCGGATCGGGGTCAGCCCCATGCGATGGACGACGTCGATCGCCTGGTCCAGGTCGGGCGCCTCGACGACGCCGGCCTGCGGGCCTCCGCCGACGCTGGTCGCGCGGTACTGGAAGACGGGCATGGGCGCCGGCTAGCTGCGGTCCGGAAGCGCCGCCGAGTCGTCTTCGGCCATCGCTCCGTCCCGCTTCGTGACGCGGAGAACTTCCTGGAGCGTGGTCACGCCCTCCGCCGCCTTCCTGACGGCGTCCTCGCGGAGCGTGCGCATGCCGGCGCGCCGCGCCGCGCGCCCGATCTCCTCCGAGGGGGCGCGCTGCGTGATCAGCGCCTGCATCTCCTCGTCCACGTCGAGCACCTCGAAGATCCCGACCCGGCCGCGGTATCCGGTTCCGGAGCACGCGCGGCAGCCGACCCCATGCTGGAACGTGCCTTGCGACAGGTCCACGGAGAGCGCGTCCACCAGTTCAGCGGGGGGCGTGATCGGCTTCTTGCACTTCTCGCAAACGCGCCGGACGAGGCGCTGGGCCACCACTCCGAGCATCGCGGAGGAGAGCAGGAACGGCTCGATCTGCATGTCGATGAGGCGCGGGAGGGCGCCGGCGGCGTCGTTGGTGTGGAGCGTCGAGAGGACCAGGTGGCCGGTCAGGGCCGATCGGACCGAGATCTCCGCGGTCTCGGGGTCCCGGATCTCGCCCACCATGACGATGTCCGGGTCCTGGCGCAACAGCGCGCGCAATCCGCGCGCGAAGGTCAGCCCCGCATCGGGATCCACCTGCGTCTGGCGGATCGTGCTCAGGTAGAACTCCACCGGGTCCTCCAGCGTGACGATGTTCCGCTCCACGCTGTTGATCCGATGGATGCAGGCATAGAGCGTCGTCGTCTTGCCGCTCCCGGTGGGACCCGTGACCAGCACGATGCCGTTCGGCTTCCGGATCATCCGCTCCAGGACCGACAGGGGCTGCGGCGCCAGTCCCAGCTCCTTGAGGTCGATCATCGCCGCCGAGCGATCCTGGAGCCGCAGCACCACGTTCTCTCCGTGGATCGTGGGGAACGTGGAGACGCGCAGGTCCAGGTCGCGTCCCATGACGCTCATCCGGATGCGGCCGTCCTGCGGCAGGCGGCGCTCGGCGATGTCGAGCGCGGCCATGATCTTCACGCGCGACACCACCGGCGCGAAGAGCGCCTTCGCCTGGATGGAGACCTCGCGCAGGATGCCGTCCACGCGGAGGCGGATGCGGAACGAGGACTCCTCGGGCTCCAGGTGCAGGTCCGAGGCTCCCTCGCGCACCGCCTGCTGCACGACGGCGTTGACGAACCGAATGATCGGCCCGTCCTCCTCGGGGCGCGCCACGACTTCGGCCGCCACCTGCCGCAGCGCCTGCTCCCGCGCCAGCTGGTCGAGACCCGCGCCCACCGGATTCAGGCGGTCGATCGCCTCCTTGATCTGCGACTCGGACGAGACGACCACGTCCACTTCCAGCCCGGTGGATTTCTTCACCTCGTCGAGGGCGACCACGTCCAGCGGGTCGGCCATCGCGATGGTCAGGGTGGAGCCGATCTTGAACAGCGGGAGAACGGTGTACTGCCGCGCCACGCGGTCGGGGAGGAGATGCACGATCTCGGGCTCGAGCACGTAGGTGCTCAGATCCATGCGGGGAATCCCCAGCTGCTCTTCGTAGTACTCGAGGATGGCGGACTCGGGCGCCAGGTTCAGCCGGAGGAGGACCTCGCGGAGGGCGGTACCGGTTCGGCGCTGCTCTTCCAGGGCGCGGGAAAGGCCCTCGGCGGAGAGGTTTCCCAGCTCGACCAGGCTCTGTCCCAGCGGCTTCCGTCCACCCTGCATCGTGCCCTCCTCCGGCTCGTTTCCGCCCGCGACGTCTGTCGAGGGCGATTCGCCGGAGTCATCGGCGCAAGAAGGGGCGTTCTGAAGGGCTTAACGGATCAGCGCGGGAGGCGTGCCCTGTTCGGCTGCCGGGGCGGGCTCGGGCGCTTGGGTCACCTCGGCCACCGCGTCGGCCCCCAGGTCGGTCAAGATCAGCTCCGTCCAGGAGAGGAGGTGCCCGTCGCCCGGCTGCATCGTGGTCTGGCCGAGCGTGGTATCCGAGGAGGCGAAGGCGGGCGCCGCGAAGGGAGCGTGGGTGGTCCTCGCCGCCGAGTCGGTCATCGCGGGGACCCGCTTCGTGGTCACGCGGAAGAGGGAGCGGGCAAAGCCGGTGACGGGGACCGCCGGATTTCGCCAGAGCGTCTGCGTCAGCACCAGCCTGTAGGCGAAGGTGCTGTCCTCCATGACGGGCCAGTCGTCCGTGCCCGTGCGCGAGTTCCACTCGAGCACCGCCGGAACAACGCGGCGTCCCATGCGGAGGGTGTCGGGACCCAGGAAGCTCCGCACCGGCTTCACCGTCGGGTCGAATTCGAACAGCTCGTACGTGGAGACGCCCCCGCCCGCCCGCAGGGAGTACGCCGAGGACACGGGGTATTCGTAGAGCTTCCCGCCCGGAGCGAGCATCTGGTACCGCACCAGCCGAAGCGGGCGGCCCCCGTCCTCCACGGCCTCGGAGTCCGGTGCCTCCGCGTCGCCGTGCGTCGCATCCAGGTCCGGATCCTGGGTCCCGGCGGCGGAGTCGCCTTCCTCGTCGCCGCTCGGCGCGGCGGCGGAACGTCCCGACGCGAAAAGTCCGCGCTCGATCCGGGCTCCCGACCGGTCCGTGGTCTTGAGCTCCACCCAGTAGCCCTCGCCGTTCCCCACTTTCTCCCGGGCCACGATCGCCACGCGCTGGGTGAACTCGCGCACGGGCGTGCGGCCGCTCTGGGTGCGCACGCGGTAGCTGACCCAGGGGCCCACCACGTCGGAGTGGAAGACGCGGAGCGAGCCCAGCTTCAAGGTCTGCGCGCGCGCCGGGCGCGCCGCGGGTTGGACGGCCGCGAGCGCGGCCAGAGTGATGGCGATGAGGTGAAGCGGACGGTGGCTCATGGGGTGCCTACTGCCAGTGGACGATCTTCGGGAGCTTCTCGTCGAAATTGAAGGTCGGGTCCTGCGACGCCGTGTGGCATGTGATGCAGACTTCCGGACCGACCACGTGGCCGCTTCCGTGCATCGTCCCCATCCCGTGGCAGTTCTCGCACTGCACGTTGACGAGATCGGGCGTGCTCTCCTTGGAGACGAAGCCGCCCGCCTGTCCCATGCCCACGACGTGGCAGGGAAGGCACTCGGGCGTGGAATCGCGCTGGTTCTTCGTGAGGGTCGCGAAGGCATGCGCGTGCTTCTGGCTGGTGTACATCTGATATTCGGCCTCGTGGCAGCGGCGGCAGTTCTTCTCGCCCATGTAATGGTCGGCGGAGAGCGCGACCTGGGTCTGCCGCGCCTCCTGGTTGGCCGCCTGCTCACTCTGCTTCTGGAAGCGGGTGTTCAGCTCGTCCTGGAAGTTGTCCACCAGGTGGTTCATGGAATCGTCCGCCGGGATCTTGTCATCCAGCGTCACCACGTCCCCGTCATAGGACGCGATCTTGCCGTCCTCCACCACGAGGTGGATGGAGGGGATGTACTGGCCGCGCTCCCCGCCCCGGACGTTGATCACGCCCTGGGTCTGCACCACTTCCTTCGAGAGGCCGACCAGATGTCCGAACACCATGACGTCGATTCCCGGGACCTCGATGGTCAGCTTCTGGCTGTCGGTCAGGCCCAGGTGCGACAGGACGACCACGACGTCGGCCTTCTTCCGGAGCTCGGGGATCAGGGTCTTGGCGACGTCGGCGGCTTCCAGAACCGTCAATTCCTTGTCGCCCGCGTGGCGCTTCAGCGGCATTTCCTTGCCCAGGAACCCCGTGAACGCCACCCTCACCGTGCCCACCCTCCGAATGACGTACGGCCGCACCAGAGGCTTCTTCGTATCGGCGAAGACGACGTTGGCCGAGACCAGGTCGATCTTGGTCTTCTTGAAGGTGTCGATCAGGAAAGCCTGGCCGAACGAGAGCTCCCGCTCGCCGATGGTCGCGACGCTGTAGCCCAGACGGTCCATGGCCTGGACCATGAAGGCCGACTTCAGCGAGTCCTGCTCCCCCGTGACGCCGAAGAAATCGCCGGAATCCACGATGAAGTGGTTCGCGAACTTGAGGCTGCCTACCTTGAGTTGGCTCGCCCTCCGGGCGAGGCCGCCTAGCGGGTGAGCGTGTCAGCCACAGGGCGCGAGCTCGTTGAAGACATCGTTGGTGCTCTGGATGAGGATGTCCGTCTGGGAGCCCTTGCCCTGGAGCGACGAGGCCGCAAATAGAAGCCCGACAATAAGGAAGAGCAGGTAGCGGTAGCGAAGCAGCGCGAATCACCTCCCCTTGCGTCAATGGTCGGCCGGATACCGAAAAAACTATACCCCGGAGCCGGCGTGCGGTTCAACCAATAGGGCGGGGGCGGGGGCGGAGGATCGACTGCGGGGAATGGCCGGATCGAGCCCCGGAGACACCTCGGGGCGGGAGGTTCTTCTCCCGCCCCGGGGCACATCCGAAGTCGTTCGGGGGGGTGCTACTTCTTGATCCGTTCGCGAAGGGCCTTTCCGGCGTGGAACGCCGGGAAGCGGGACGCGGCGATCTTGATGCGCTCGCCCGTCTGAGGATTGCGACCTTCGCGTGCTTTCCGCTTCCGGGTCTCGAAGGTTCCGAATCCGGTGATCTGGACCTTCTTGCCCGAAAGGAGCGCGGAGGCGATCAGACCCTCCTTGCCCGGGGAAAAGATGGTGTCCACGACTGCGCGCGCCTGGCGCGCGGAGAGCGAAGCCTTCTTGGCGACGTATGCGACGAGTTCCGTCTTGTTCACCTTGCCTCACCTCCTTTCGCGGTGTGGGCGCCACGTTACGCCGCACCCCAGGGGGTGTCAAATATATTTCGCCCACGGACGCGCCAAATTCGTCAGTAGAGATTGTTCACACTGCCGAAGCCGCGGAGTCCCCGACTCCCTTGCTCGTAGTAGACCTCCGGCAGAAGCTTCACGTTGATCTTGAAGTAGTACTCCTTGATGTCGCCGGAAATACTTCGCGTGAATTGCGCCTCCCAGCAGTGGAGCTCGCGCTTCACGGTGAAGTACTGCGAGACCAGGGTGCGTGTGTGCATCTCGTACTGGGCTTTGTAGTCGAAGCGCCATCCGCGCGAGAGATTCAGCCCAAGGGTCCCGTTCATCGTCGCCTGCGAGGACCACCGGCCGAAGGTCGCGCTGCCGGGAAACACGTCGCGGTTGCCCCGATAGCCGATCGACAGCCCCACCTGCCAGGGGAGGCTGGTGGAGGTGAGCCCCTCCGGCCTCAGATAATTCCCCTCCCGCACCGCCGCCTCCCCGGGCTCGTCCGACATCTGGAGCGTGGAATCGGACGCCGCCTTGGAAACGCCCGTGAGCGCGAGCCCGGTGGACGCCGTGAGCGTCTTCAAGGTCCCCGTGTACGGGTCGTGCACGAAGCCGAAGTCGAATTCGCTCCGGTCCAAGGGCCGGAGCGTGAGCGAGCTGGAAATGTCGGAGAGAGGACGCTTTCCCTGCCGCTTCGCGAGCAGATCGTAGGACCCCCCGCTCCCGAACGAGATCAGGTTGTTGATGGTCTTCGGATGCTCGCGGCTGCCCCACTTCACGTGGATGTCGTTCCGGAGTCCAAAGCTCAGGAACCGATACTCGGCGGACGTGAGCGAGATGCTCGGGATCCCGGCGAAGCGGGAGCGGGCGAATCCCGTGGTGTCGACGAACGTGAGATTCCGGATCCGCGGCTGGTAGGAAAACGACACCGAGGGAGTGATGACGTGGCGCAGGGCCCGGAGCGGGCCGATCGAATGGGTCATGGTGCCGAAGATCTGGGTGTTCGCGCCGATCCCGGCATTCCAGTTGCCGCCGAAGCGATTCCGGGCGCCGGAGTCGTCGCGCGAATAGTAAATGCCCCTGGCGCTGAACGTGGGGCTGACCCGGATCGCGGTCAGGATGCTCCGGTTGTCGGTGATCGTCAGACTGTGGACCATGCCGGTGCGCACGTCCGTGATCGAGTCCCGCTGGTCGGCCACCGTAGCGTACCGGTTGACGGTCACGTTCCGCTGGCTCAAGAGCTGCGTGTCGTAGCTGTACACCACGGAGGCGAGTCCGCGGAGCCGTCCGGGCACGCCGGGGCGGTCCGCGCGACCGATCGGGCGGGCGCTCAGCCGGAACCGGACCGACGGGAGCTGCTGCAAGAGGCGCAGCCCGCCCGGGTCGGGACTCAGGTAGTGATTCCGGACGAATCCCGCGTCGAGGTGGGCGGCGCTCCAGTTCTTCGAGTAGCCGACGTTGGACGAGAGGATCCGCTCCGTCCGGTAGAGGACCGACCGGCCGATCGAGGGATCGCTCAGGTAGGTGGGCGAGTTGGTGAGATTCAGGTCCGCGGTCAGCTGCGAGTTCAGCCCCAGCGTCTGATAGTGCCGGCCCGAGAGGTCCCACCGCTGCGTCGAGTGTCCCCCGGTCTGCGGGGTGCCGAACAGGTTCTGGAAGGACCCGCTGAAGTCCCCCTGGTATGCGTAGCGCTTGTGGTAGCGCATCTGGCCGTGCGCGATCCAGCTGGCGTCCTGGTAGTAGTCGCCCCAGCCCGTCGCGTCCAGGTGGTCGTTGATCGCCCAGTAATAGCCGACGTTCCGCACGAACTTGCCGGCGGCCGACGACGATCCGAATTCGAACTGGGGGAGCTGGAATCCCGAATGGCGGCCCGAATTGATCGGAAACACGTAGAACGGGATCGCCATCACGGGGATGTGCTTGATGTAGAACACGACCGGCTTCGCGACGGCCTTGTCGTGGAGGAGAATCCTCATCTTGCCCGCGCCGAAGTGATAATGCGGGTCGGGAAGATCGCAGGTCGTGTAGGTGCCGTTCTTGACGTCGAGAATGTTCTCCGAGACGCGCAGCACGCGGTCCCCGGTCACGTACCCCTGCTCGTACTTCGTCCGCCCGGCCATGACCGCTCCGCGCCGGATCCTGAGATCGTAGGTCATGGTCTGGCCCACGATCCGGTCGCCGGCGTCCTCCAGCACCGGCCTTCCCTCCGCCCGCATCTTCTCGGTGTCGGCGTCGAAGTGCACCCGGTCGGCCCTCAAGCGCATTTCCCGGTAGCCGACATCGGCTGAGCCCCGGACGTCGACGGAGTTTTTGCGAAGGTCGTAGCCGATCTCGCGCCCGCGGTAGACGATCCGCTCCCGCTTCGCGGCGGCGGCCGTGTCCCCCTCCGCCGCCATGTAATAGGTGCCGACGGCGCTCCCGAGAACCGTGGCATGGGCGGGCTTCCCCTTGTCGAACTCCACAATGATGGTGTCCCCGGTCGATTCGTTCCGTCCGCCCCGGGCGCTGTCGGCGCTGGAGGGCCAGTAGAACGAGCTCGCGTGCCCCACGATCAGGGCGCGCCGCGCCGCGTCGTTCTCCAGAAACAGCGTGATCGTGTCGCCCGTCGCGGTGGTGCGCTCGGCCCGGGTCGAGTCGGCATGGGCCTCGTAAGCCACCTTTGCGTGGGGACGGGCCTGCATGGAGGAGACCCGATTCTGCGCGAGGCGGATCTCCAGCGTGTCCCCGCTCGCCGAGCCCTCGGGGTCCCACGCCCGCGGCGACTCGACCAGGATGGCCCGGTTCTCGCGCCGGAAGAAAGCGGCGCGTCCGGCGGTCGCCTGGAGCTTCTCGCGCACCACGCGCACGTTGCCGCGCGCGAAGACCTGGTCCTTCTCACGGTCGAACTCGAGCGAGTCGCCGGAGACATGGGTCACGACCCCGCCCGCTTCCGTCAGGTCCAGGCGCGGCGACATGTCCGCCCACGCGTAGTTGGAGCGCCGGTCGTAGCGGACACGGCCCGCCAGGACCCGGGTGCTGTCGGCCTGGTCCGACGCGTCCACGTGGCCCAGCGCCAGGACCACGTCGTTGTTCCGGTCGTACTCGATCCGGTCCGCCGTCAAGGTGCGGGTCGAGTCCACCATGCGCGGCGAGCCGGTGATCACGGAGAGGTTCTTGTCGCGGTAGAAGGTGGCCTCGCGCCCCGTGATCCTGCTCCCCCCCTCCTCGATCCGCACGTTGCCGCGGAGGGTGGCGCGGCGGTCTTTCCGATCGTAGGAGGCTTCATCCCCCCACATGGTGGTGGTGCTGTCCACGATCTTCACGTTGCCGCGAAAGAACACGAACTCGCGGGTCCGATAGACCAGCGCGGAATCGCCGGTCACCGTGGTCGTGCCGTGGGTCAGGATGGGGCGGATCGCGGTGTAGACGTTTTCCGCGCCGTTCAAGGATCCCTCCAGCCGGTCGGCCCGTAGCCGGTAGGACTCGACGTCCGCCTGGGCGGATGCGGCGGCGGGGAGAAGGAGCAGAACCAGCGCGGCGAGAGGGGCCGCCGGGGGCGCCGCCGGGCGCGCCCTAGATCGCACGGGGCACCTCGCCCCCGAGGGCGGCGAGCGCCTCCGGCATGAGGTAGAAGGAGCCGGTCACCACCACGACTCCCCCTTCCCGCCGCGCCCAGAGGACGGCGCCGCGCACCGCCTCGGCCGCCGACGGCACCGCCTCGCTCGCCAAATGCCGGGCGGGCGCCGCCCGCGCGAGCTCCGCGGCGGGAGTGGCCCGCTCCCCTCCGAATTCGGTCAGCGTGAACCGGCTGGTCACGGGAGCCAGCGCGCTCAGGATCGCCGCGTGCGACTTGTCCTGGGAGAGGGCGATCACCAGCGCCACCTTCCTGCGCGGAAAGAGCGCCTCCACCGTCTTGGCCAGCGCCCGGGCGCCTTCGACATTGTGGGCCACGTCCAGGAGCACCGGCGGGTCGCCGCCGATCACCTCGGCGCGGGCGGGCCACCGGGTCGCGGCGATCCCAAGGGCGATGGCGCGCGCCACCTCGCCGCGCGGGCGCGGCTCGAGGGCCGTCTCGGCCGCGAGCGCGGCGAGGGCCGCATTCCGCGCCTGGTGCGCGCCCAGGAGCGGCGTCGTCACGTTCCCCGTGAATTGCGCGGTCGAAAGCCGGAACGCCGTTCCCGCGAGCGTCACGCTCTTCGGCGTATAGCGTGCGTCCCGTCCCAGGAGGAGGACGCGCGCTCCGACCTCCCGCGCCCTCTCCATGATCTCGGCGCGAGGATCGGGAGAGCGCACGCCCAGGACCAGCGTTCCCCCCGGCTTCACGATGCCGGCCTTCTCGGCGGCGATCCTACGCAAGGTCTTGCCCAGGATTTCGGTGTGATCGCTGGAAATGGTGGTGATGACGGACGCGCGCGGGACGAGCACGTTGGTCGCGTCCAGGCGGCCGCCCAGCCCAACCTCGACCACGGCCATGTCCAGCTTGGCGGCGGCGAAGTGGTCAAAGGCCAGCGCGGTCGCGGCCTCGAAGAACGACGGCCGCTCCTCCTCGAACCGCGGCCACCAGCGCTCGAGCAGCTCTTCCAGCTCGGCGTCTCCGATCTCGGCGCCGTCCACGCGGATCCGCTCGTTGAAGCGGATCAGGTGCGGCGAGGTGTAGAGGCCCGTCTTGAGCCCGGCGGCGCGGAAAATCGAGGCCAGGTGCGCCGCGGTGGACCCCTTGCCATTGGTTCCCCCGATCAGGACCGAGGGAAAGGCGAGGTCGGGGCGGCCGCCCATGGCCATCAGGCGCTCGATCCCCTCCAGGCCCAGTCGCATCCCGGACCGCTCGAAGCGATAGAGATCGTCCAGGCGCCGCGTGAGCGGGGCGCCCGCGGTTTGGGTCATTCCTGAGAGGCGGTCTCGGTCGGAGTCGGCTTGAGTGGGGGGATGGGGGGACCGGGCGCGTGGGCCGGGGCCGGGGCCGGCGCCGGGAGGTGCCCGTTGTCGCTGGGCTGAATTCCGATCGGCTCGGACGACGCGACCGAGGCGGCGCGGAAGCGCGCCAGCGACTCGCCGGCGCGGCGGCGCGGCTTCTGCGGCAGCACCGACGTGGCCGCGAAATATCTCAAGAGCCAGGCCAGGGTCTTCCGGAGCTCGAGTCGGTGGACGATCTGGTCGATCATCCCCTTCTTGAGAAGGAACTCCGACCTCTGGAATCCCTCCGGAAGCTCCTGGTTGATCGTCTGCTTGATGACCCGGGGCCCGGCGAAGCCGATCAACGCCTTCGGCTCGGCCAGGATCACGTCCCCTACCGACGCGAACGAAGCGGTCACGCCGCCGGTCGTCGGGTGGGTCATGATGGAGACGTACGGAACGCGCGCGTCGGAGAGCCGAGCCAAGAGCGCGTTGGTCTTGGCCATTTGCATGAGGGAGAGGATCCCCTCGAACATCCGCGCGCCGCCCGAGGCGGACAGGATGATGAGGGGTTTCCGCGACTCGATCGAGAGGAGGATGCTTCGCGCGATCCGCTCCCCCGCCGCCGAGGCGAGGCTCCCGCCGAGGAACGAAAAGTCCATGAACGCGACGACGCAGGGCATTTGCTCGATGGCCCCCTCGCCGCAGAGGACCGCTTCCGTAAGCCCCGTCTCCTCGCGCGCCTTCTTCAGGCGCTCCGTGTACTTGCGGGAGTCCTTGAAATGGAGCGGATCGGTGGAGACGACTTCGGAGAAGTGCTCCTGGAAGGAATCCTCATCGAGGAGGATCTTCACGTAGGAGCGGGCGGAGATCCGGAAGTGATAGCCGCACTTGCCGCAAGTCCAGAGGTTCCGCTCGAGCTCCTTGTGATACAGGATCTCGCCGCATTCCTCGCACTTGACCCAGAGACCGTCCGGCAGGTCGCGCCGCCGCTGCTGCGCTTTGAGCCCTTCCTTGGCCTTGCGAAGCCATGTCATGCGCCCGGTCCCTCCCGGAGCCTTAGGAGCATGACAATAGCATCCTCGACGGGGTTCCGATAATAGTTCTTTCGGATCGCGACGTCCATGAACTCATTCTTATAATAGAACTTACGGGCGCTTTCATTCGATTCCCGCACCTCCAGAGTGACCCGCCGGGCCCCCACCCTCCGGGCCGTCTGGATCACGTCGTCCAGGAGCATCTGGCCCACCCCCGACCGCCGCTCGGTCGGATCCACCGCCAGGTTCCCCACGTGCGCTTCGTCCTCGATCAACACCGCGAACAAGTACCCGATCAGAACGCCGTCCCGCTCCGCGAAGCGAGCGTAGGTGCCGCCGCCCACCTCCAGCTCGGACCGGAACATCTCGTGGGACCAGGGATCGGAGAACGAGGTCCGCTCGATGGCGACCACCTCGTCCAGCCGCGCCGTGGTCAGGGGGAGGATCCGCACGGGATCGCCGCGCCGGGCGAGCGCGCTCATCGCGATTCCAGTCGGGCGGCCGCGCTCATCGCGCCGCGGGCTTCCGTGCGTTGGGAGCGCGCCCGTAGACCGGCGCCGCCTCCCGGGGATCGGCCACCCGCTTTTCGGCCAGGGCGCGGTCCCCCAATTCCGCGATCGCGGGCGCGAGAGGAATCGCTTCGAGAAGGGTTCCGCCCAGGTCCTGCACCAGCTCCTCCAGGGATTCCGTGGCCGCGGCGACGGGGACGTCGCCCTTCGCTTCCTCGCGCAATCGCTCCATCAGCTCGTCCTCCGGCACGCTCTCCGGGCCCCAGATGAGCCGCGTCCCTCCCTCGTGGGTCCAGAGCGCGGCGGTCGCCCGCCCGCGCTCTCCCTGCGTGACGGTGGCGAAGCGCGGTGCCAAGGCGCGCGACGCGTGGGCCATGGCCTCGTGCGCCGGGATCAGCAGAAGCGGCACGCCCCCGCCGATCGCGGCTCCCTTCGCCCAGGCAAGGCCGATTCGAAGCCCGGTGAACGAGCCCGGCCCCTCGGAGACCGCGATCCCGGCCAGGTCTCGCACCCCGATGCCGCCGGCCGTGAGGAGACGCTCGACCGCGGCGGCGAGTCCGCTCGAGTGTCCGCCCGCGGGGAGGGGCGTGGATTGGCCCGCGCGCCCGTCCCGGGCGATCGCGACCGAGCCGCGCGCGCCCGCGGTGTCAATCCCGAGGATAGAGCGCATGGCTCCAGTGGTCGCGGTCGAGGTGTCCCTCGCGCGCCACGTCCTCCCAACGCGGGCCGCGCGGACGGATGCGGATCTCGCGCCCGCCCTCGGGCACGTAGCGCAGGTCCAGCTCCAGGCGGTCCTCGGGCAGATGCTCCAGCGCCCGGTCCGCCCATTCCACCAGCACCACGGCGTCCCCTTCGGCCAGATCCGTGAGCCCTAGCGTTTCGATCTCGGCCGGGCGGGCCATCCGGTAGAGATCCGCGTGCACGATCCGCGGCCCCTCTCCGTAGACCTCGACCATCACGTACGTGGGGCTTCTCCCCCGCCGCCCGGGGTGGACGCCGTCCACGATCCCCTGCACCAGCGTCGTCTTCCCCGAGCCCAGAGTGCCGATCAGGGCGACCCAGTCGCCGCGGCGGAGCAGCGTCCCGAGATGGTGCCCGAACGCGCGCGTCTCCCCCTCGTTGTGGAGCAGGGAGCGGATCTCGACGCTCATCGGCTCATCCTCGCGGCGTCAGCGTGGCGACGGGAAGGATCATCTCCTCGAGGGAGATCCCCCCGTGCTGGAAGGAACCCCGGTACTTGTTCTCGTACTCGTGAAACCGGGTGGGATAGACGAAGTAGAAGTCCTCCTTCGCGATGATGTAGCTCTTGTGCATCGCCTCGGCGGGCAGGCGGAAGCGCGCGGGGTCCTTCACGTGGACGGCCTGGCGCGCCTCGCCCGAGAGATTGGTGCCGAACTTGAAGCGGAGATTGGTGGAGGTCTCCCGGTTTCCGTACACCAGGGCCGAGCGGCGGCTGAGCACCGCGCCGTGGTCGGTGGTCACGACCACCAGGCCGTCCTGCTTCGAGAGCCACTTGAGCGCCTCGAATAGCGCCGAGTGGAGGAACCACGAGCGCATGACCGAGCGGAAGGCCGACTCGTCGGGGGCCAGCTCTTTGAGCAGATCCGATTCCGAGCGCCCGTGCGCCAGCATGTCCAGGAAGTTGAAGACGATGGCCACCAGCGGCGACTCTTTGAGCGTCCCGATGTTCCGGCGCACGTTGTTCGCTTCCTCGGCGTTGTAGACTTTCAAGTATTTCGCGGGCTTCATCTTCAGATCCAGCCGGGCGAGCTGATGGTCCAGGAGCTGCCGCTCGTAGCGGTTCCTGCTCCGCTCGTCGCTCGACGCCTCCTGCCAGTACTCCGGATGCTGCCGGTGGATCTCCTCGGGAAAGAGCCCGGAGAAGATCGCGTTCCGCGAGTAGGGAGTGGCGGTGGGGAGGATCGAGACGTGGTGCTCCAGCGCGACGTCGAAGAAGGGCCGGATCAGGGGCTCGACCGTCAGCCACTGATCCAGGCGCATGCAGTCGATCACGATGAGGGTGACCCGGCGCCCGGCGCGGAGATGCGGCGCGACCCAACGGGACACCACGTCGGTCGAGAGCGGCGGGGCGCCGTCGCCGTGCGACCACCGCTCGTACGAGGCCTCGACCAGCTGCGAGAACTCCACGTTCAGCTCCCGGCGCTGGTCGGCCTGCGCCTGCTTCAGCCCCTCGTCGTCCACCGCGTCCAGCTCGACGTCCCACTGTGCGCTTCGCCCGTACAGATCCACCCATCCGCGCCAGTCCAGCCCGCCCGCCGATTCGACGCGGAGCCGCGCCAGCTCCGCGACGTAGTCGCGGGCGCGGCGGCTCTCTTGAAGCCGGTCCGACTCCAACAGCCGCTTCAGCGCCAGGAAGATCTGGGTGGGCCGGACGGGCTTCAAGAGGAAGTCGTCGATGCGCCGCCCGATCGCGTCGTCCATGAGCGACTCGGCTTCGTTCTTGGTGACCAGCACGATGGGGATGGAGGGATTGTGCTCCTTGATCGCCTCCAGCGTGGCCAGCCCGCCCATCCCCGGCATCGTTTCGTCCAGGAGCACCGCGTCGAAACGCTCGCGCGCCGCGCAGGCCACGGCGTCGTTACCGTTGGTCACGGACGTGACGCGGTACCCCTTCTCCTCGAGGAGAAGAATGTGCGGCCGCAAGAGCTCGATCTCGTCGTCGGCCCAGAGGATCTTCCGCTCGATGGGGCTCATTCCTGGACTCGGGTCAGGCTCGGGATGGGGGCGCCGCGGGACGGGGCTTCGGCGGGACCGGAAGCGCCACGGCGACGGTGGTGCCGCGTCCGGGCGCGCTCTCCACGATGGAGATCCGCCCCCGATGATACTCGCGCACCACGCGGGTCGCAAGCGCCAGGCCCAGTCCCCAGCCGCGCCGCTTGGTGCTGAATCCCGCGTGGAACGCGCGTCGCCTTTCGTCGGGGGTCATGCCGTGGCCGTTGTCGCTCACGCGCAACTCCACCGCCCGCTCGTCACGCTTCCAGAGAAGCGCGACCTCGATCCGGGCGTCCGGCTTGTCCGCCGCGTCCAGCGCGTTCTTGAGGAGGTTCTCGACCACCCACGCCATCAGCTCCTTGTGGAAGCGCACCGGAGGGATCGCCTCGTAGCGCTCCTCGATGGTCACCTCGCGCCCCAGGGTCGGCAGGCGGCTCCGGATGTAGGAAACCGTGTCGCCGACCGTGCGGGTCAGGTCCCCCTCGGTGAGGACCGGCGTGGCGCCCACCTGCGCGAAGCGGTTCACCACCCGGTGGAGGCGGTCCAGGTCGCGGTCCATCTCCGCGGTCAGCTCCTCGACCCGCGGGGGGTCCAGGCGACCCTCCCGGTTCCCCTCGCGAAGGAGCGCGGTCCATCCCATCAACGACGAGAGCGGGGTGCCCAGCTGGTGCGCGGTCTCCTTGGCCAGCCCGGCCCACAGCGAGCGCTGCTCGCCCGTCATGAGACCGCGGTAGCCCGCAAATCCAAAGACCAGGAGTAGGAAGATCCCCGCGAACTCGATGTACGGAATCCAGCGGAGCTGGGCGACCAGCGGGGGCTCGCCGTAGTGGACGTAGCCCAGGACGTCGGGGCGCCCCAGCCGCACGACCTCGATGGGCCGGTTCACCCGGTCCAGCCGCGCCGCGATCTCGCGGATGCGCGTCACGGATGCCGGCACCACCCCGGTCGCGTCGGCCCGGGCCAGGACCGAATCCGGGACGGCGGACGGCTCGATGCCGATCCCCTTCCACGCGCGCGGCAGGCCGCGCGTGTCGGTCAGGATCACCGGGAAGTTGATGCTCCGGATCACGTCCCGGAAGATGGCGCGGAGCGCGGGCTCTTCCGCCGCCTCGAACGTGGAGACAGCGACGAAGCGCGCGAGCACCGTGCTCAGGCTGCGCGCCTCTTCGTTCAGGCGGCGGATCACGAAGTGGGAGTGCGCCACCAGCGCCATGCTCAGGACGACCATGGCGAGGAAGAGGTAGACCTTGTAGGAGGGGCGGTAGCTCCGGAGGGCTTCGCTCGGGCGCGCCATCGTCGGCCGCCTAGCCGGGGGTCAGCTCGCGCACTCCGCCCATATAGGGGACGAGCGGCTCCGGAAGGACCACCGTCCCGCGCTCCGTCTGGCAGGCCTCGATCAGCGTGGCGAACGTGCGCGGCAGGGCCAGGCCCGAGGCGTTCAGCGTGTGCGCCAGCTCGGCCTTCCCTGTCTTCTCGTTTCGGTAGCGGATGCCGGCGCGTCGCGCCTGGAAGTCCTCGAAATTGCTGCACGAGGAAACCTCCAGCCAGCGCCCCTCACCCGGCGCCCACGTCTCCAGGTCGTAGCACTTGCTCGCGGCGAAGGAGAGGTCCCCGGCGGCCAGGAGCACGACGCGGTAGGCGAGCCCCAGGGTCCGGAGCACGTCCTCCGCGTCCCGGAGGAGGGACTCGTGCTCGTCGTAGCTCGTCTCGGGGCGAACGATCTTCACCAGCTCGACCTTGTCGAACTGGTGCACCCGGACCATGCCGCGGGTCTCGCGGCCGTAGCTCCCCGCCTCGCGGCGGTAGCTGGCGCAATAGCCGACGTGGCGGATCGGCAGCCGCGCGCCGTCCAGGATCTCCTCGCGGTAGATATTGGTGATCGGCACCTCGGCAGTCGGGTTCAAGTACAGGTCGTCGTCGGCCAGGTGGTACATGTCCTCGGCCAGCTTCGGAAGCTGGCCGGTCGCGTGGAGGCACTCCGCGCGGACGAGATGCGGCGGCCATACCTCGGTGTAGCCGTGGTCGCGCGCGTGCAGGTCGATCATGAAGTTGATGAGCGCCCGCTCCAGGCGCGCCCCCTTCCCCGTGAACAGGAGGAAGCCGCCGCCCGCGACTTTCCCGGCGCGCTCGAAGTCGAGCAGCCCCAATGAAGTCGCCAGCTCCCAGTGCGGCTTGGCGGGAAAGGGAAACTTCTTCGGCTCGCCCACGGCGCGGACGACGCGATTGCCGTCGGCCTCGGCGCGCGGGACCGATTCGTGGAGCACGTTGGGGATCCAGGAAACCAGCCGGAGGAGCTCGGCGTCCACCTGGGCCAGCTGCGAGTCGAGCGCCTTGATCTCGTCGCCGACGCCCTTCATCTCGGCGATGGCCGTGGAGGCGTCCTCGCCGCTCTTCTTCTTCTTCCCGATCGCCTCCGAGGCCTCGTTCCGGCGGTGCTTCAGCGACTCGGCCTTGACCAACAGCTCACGCCGCTTCTCGTCGCACTCGAGGTACCGCGCGAGGTTGACGGGGACCTTCTTGAACCGGATGGCCTCTTCGACCAGGGACTGTTCGGTGCGGATCCGCCTGGCATCCAGCATGACTACTGCTCGAGGTCCGCGGTCGCGAGGGCGCGGCGCCCCCCTTCCGCGAGGAGCTTCTTCGCCAGCCGTTCTCCCATCGCTGCGGCCGAGCCGGTGCCGCCGATCTCGAAGTCGCGGAACAGGCGGGCCCCGTCCCGTTCGGCGATGACTCCCTCCAGGCGGAGCGAGGCGCCGTCCCCCTGGGCCAGGGCGCCGACCGGTGCCCGCGAATCCGCGCCCAGCGCCTTGAAGAAGGCGCGCTCCGCGTCGAACTCGGCTCGCGCGTCGGCGTCGTTCACGTGCTTGGCCGCCTTGATCAGCTCCTTCTCGCCGGTGCGGACCTGGATGATGGTCGAGCCCTGTCCCGGAGCCGGGATCAGGACCGCCGTGGTGAAGATCTCCGTGACGCGGTCTTGTAGACCCAGGTGCTCCACCGCGGAGGCGGAGACGATCAGCCCGTCCACGTCGCCCTCCTCGAGCATGCGGATCCGCTCCTCCAGGCTTCCCGCGAAATCGACGATGCGGAAATCGTCCCTGTAGTTGAGGAGCTGGGCGCGGCGGAGAGCCGTGTGCGCCGAGAGCGCCGCCCCCATGGGCAGCTCGTCCAGGATCGCGCTGTCGGGCGCGATCAGGACGTCGAAGGGCGTGAAGCGCGCGGTGACCGCGGCGATCGTGATCCCGGTCGCTGCCGGCGAGGCGTCCTTGGCGTTCTGGATCACCATCTGCACGTCGCCCTGGGCGAGCGCGCGCTCCAGGGCGCCGCCCGGCCACGGCGAGGACGGGCGCAGCCCCGGATCGGCGATCGGCACGACCTCCGTGGTCGTGCCGCCCAGATGCGGGCGAAGTGCTTCCAGCGTCTGCTGGCCGATGGAGAGGCCGAGGCGGTTACCTCGGACTCCGATGCGTATCGTGTGCGCGGTCATGGGAGGGCGAGGCTAGCACTTGGGGGGCTTTGGGTCTAGGGGGGCGCCCCCTTCGCGCGTGGGCTTGCATGGGAACCGGGCGCTACGCGGGTTTGGCGCGTGGGGAGGCAACGCTCCGGGGGCTGTTCTCGGAACTGCTCTGCGAGCAGAGCAGTTCCTGCGAAGGCCCCCTACGCGTTCCTCCCCAC
>Ga0209488_10000428_pt1 | contig 34995 bp, 44 predicted proteins | sample Rivendell_Oct201_8_FD_188349 | JGI IMG/M metagenome (GOLD analysis project Ga0209488, IMG submission 188349) | Vadose zone soil microbial communities from the Eel River Critical Zone Observatory, Northern California, USA -... | ecosystem: Environmental > Terrestrial > Soil > Vadose zone >...
AAGATGCTGGAAAGATCCCTTTCTTTCGATGACCCCATCATAATATATAAGTGTAAGAATATCCTCAAATCTTTCAATGTCTGAGTTAGGCCTCATGCAACTATCGCCACGTGCGTAGCATGGGCTTCTGCTAGTTTTTTAAAAAGTCATACGTTGTCACGACGCACACGTCAAGCGAGGCCCGGACTTCCGGACTTCCGAAGGGCGAGGAACATTGAGATGCGGGATGCTCTACCATGAGTTGCAAGGATTTTGAACGAGTTACTTCATCGGCTCGTTGAATGTGTTGAACGTTCAACTGTTTCGAATTAAAGTTGTTCTGCTGCGGTGCGAAGAAAGATGGGGTCTTAACGACAAGGCATTGCTTAGTATACAGGCTACCCCGGTGCTATGTCAACCGCAAATTCCGTGGCTCCTTCCTGCGAGCGATGATGGTGCGTGGTCAGTCAATCCGTCTAAAGACAACAAAGTGGCAGTTCGCGTGAGTCGCGGTCTAAAATTAAAAAAAAGCTTCACGTTATGGCCTCTCTACCTCCCCTTCCGCCAAGGCGCACACTATTAATAAACGTGCTGCGCAACGGCGAATCCTCTTTACTACTCTGACTTGTAGACCTTCGGCGGATGCGACGCCACCATAAGCCTGAACTTGGACGTGGAGACGCGGGTACGCTCAGTGCGACGGGGGGCAAGATAGAGATGGGCGTCGACTGTGCTGTGGATGTGCCATCGGCTGAAGTATTGGCAAACATCCACTCGGGACTAGAACTCGCGGCAGAACTACCATCACCAAGGGGAGGCTTGCTTGGGGATAGCGCATGTGCAGTCGGCTGTGACCCTACGCTCTGCAGAGCGACGCGGTCTTGTCCCGCCGTGGAGCTCCGACTCCAGTCGCGAATCACCTCGAGCGGGGCGCCGCCTGTCCGCTCCTCCGGTGCACCGTCCTCCTCATCCCGCTCATCTTTACTTATGCGATTGTCAAGACGCGGGCGATGAAATACGGATTGGGTCGGTGAAGGAAAGCGCAAGGTCGTTGGAAAGTCCCACGAGTCGGTCGTGCCAAGTAGAGCGAGTGACGCTTGCTTACGGCGTTCAAGGCGCTTAGCCAACGCAGGTAAATCACCTGCAGGCAACCATCAGGACATGTGATGTGATGAGGTGGATGATGCATACGGAGTATGGTTCCAACGAGGTAGGAAGGCTTTTTGGCGTTCTTAAAGAACGGCGTATGGAGGAGTTCGGCCGCTGTTGGCCTGCGCAACGTGTGTCGTCAGAGCACAGAAGACCTGAAGAAAAGGGAATGATGTGAACCGGAGGGAAGGGTCCTTCACGAGGCAACGTTCCACGAGTTCCTTGAATGTACGAGAATACTTGTGTACGCCGCCTTCGCGATCGAGGGTAGGTGGCGCGGCTTTCACGCTGCGGACAGACGGGGATCAGATAAAGTAGAAGGATTACCCCAGATTTGATGGAACACGGAAAAGGGGTCGAGGACGCGTGGGGAGCAGAGATGATGCAACGTGGCATAGTCACTCACATATGGGAAAGGACAGTACGTGAGGATTCCCGTGATCGCGGGGCACGCCCCTGCGCCAACTCAAGGGCTGTGATGCCGAAAGACCAGATATCGGCACTCGAGTCGTAATGGACACCGGAAATAAGCTCTGGTGCCATCCAGCATGGCTGGGGGAGTCGGGTTGTGATAAGGGTCTTGTGATACTAGGAAACGAACCAACCGTGCCAACGAAAGAGCGCCGCTTGCCAATTCTGGTACGACGTGGCGCAGGTGTGGAGCTAAGGTCAAAGATAACGGCCCGAAACGCCTTTGAGGTGTCATTCGTGTGGGTGTGGGTGTGGGTGTGGGTGTGGTCCTCGTCGTGCAGTGGAGCGGCGACGCCAAGGTCACCGAGTAATACGGTACCATTATCGTCGATGAGGAGGTTCGCTGCTTTGATATCTCGGTGGATAAAGCCGTTGACGTGCAAGTAACTATTTGATGTTAAGGAACACGTAAGGATGAGAGAGATGAATAAGCTTGCTTGAGACCCTCGAGGGCTTGCTTGAGAATGCAACGAACGACCTCTTCCTCCATGCCACCGGGCCAAGCATAGTGCATGACATCAGCGGCGCTGCCTGCGTTCATAAGGCGGAGGGCGATGTGTAATTTATGCCCGTCCAGCCAACTTCCGCGGACACGAAGAACGTTTGGGTGCTTCGAAAGTGACATCAGTTGAGTCTCTCTCTGAAGAAGGTGTAATGAGCCTCCGGGGAGCCTGTCAAGGTCGAGGACCTTGAGGGCACATGGAATAGGCTCATTTTGAGAGCCCTTTGGGCGGTAGGTCGCGTAGTATACGATAGAAGAGGAACCAAACCCGATGGGTGGGCCTCGCGTATAATCTTCTGCGCGGTCGCTTGGTGGGGGGAATTAAGCGGATTAAAAGCGGGTGGGAGAGGAATACAGACCTGAAGAGTTGCCACTCGTCTTTGACAGCACCGATGAATGGCGTGGTAAGAGAGACTGCGGTCATAGGATAGATAACAGTTAACGGCAAGGAGAGGGCGATATGGTCACATGACCTTGTTCGGCCTTATCTCTTCAGCCTCACCTAAATCGTGCCCAATCCTGCGTTTCCTTCCGCTCCTTCTCAAATGTCCCCAAAGGACGAGGAATCACCCGCAGACTACAACTACGGAGGTTATCTCCAAGTAAAAGTATCCGATTCCTTCAAAGATGCAAGGTACTTCATCGTCAGGAAACTCGGGTACGTCCTCTTCCCTTTTCAACCCGTCGGCCCGCGTCAATTTGCCTCAGATGGGGTCACTTTTCCACCGTATGGCTCGTCAAGGACTCTTCGTATGTCCTTTCTCTCTTATTCTCATAACACACCACAACTCTCTCGTAGGGAGAAACGTCACTCCGCATTGAAGATTGTCAAGTCAGCAGGGAGATACGCAGAGACGGCTCGGGATGAAATAAAGCTTCTACGCCAGATCACCAATGCCTCCCCATCCCATCCAGGGAGAGCTCACGTCGTCTCCTTTCTCGATTCTTTCACCCACACAATCTCCTCCACAGCCCACATATGCATCATCTTCGAGCCTCTCGGCGCAAACCTCCTCTCTCTCATCGAGAAGAACCGCAGGAAAGGCATCCCTCCTTGTGTAGTCAAGAGCATCACCAAGCAAGTTCTCCTCGGCTTACAATACCTTCACGACGAATGTGATCTCGTGCACACGGATATCAAGCCGGAGAACATCAGTCAGTTAACACGTTGTTCTTTGTAAAACACGAGCTTAACTATTTGTCCGATTAGTGATGTGTATACCCGACATCCAGTCTCACATCGCCTCCCAGCTTTCGACCTCTCCTCCACCTCAGACACATAAAGTTCCCATCCCTCCTCGCACTCGCCGCGTGGCCTCCCTCACTTCCCACGCACTCTCGGTTCCGTCCCGTTCGGTTCAAATCGTCGAGTCACAGCCCTTATCCAGCCCGCCCGGTCACCACCGCCTTCATTCCCGTCTTGGGTCTAGTGCCAGTTTGGGCGGCAGCAGCTATACTGACTCTTTGCTACGCCCGCGCTCTTCAGTTTCCTCTCCGGCAACTAGTCTAGGCAGCGCAATGTCCAAACTTAAGTTAACCTCACCCGAGCGTCCAACAGGAGCTCCGCTCAAGAATGGTGTTCTCCACATCGAGCCACACGAGCGCTCACCTGTTCGAGCTATGTCTTCAAAACCCTCACTGCTGACACAGACAGCGCCGCCTCATCCCCACGCATCGAAACCCCCTCACGTGAATTCTCCTCCCCCCTCTTACGAAACACTCCCATCCGACATGTCTCCCTCGCCCTCACCATCCGATATTCTTCCGTTCTACCCCATCCTTGTCAAGATTGCAGATCTTGGGAATGCGACCCCCTCCAAGCGACACTATACCGAGGATATTCAGACGCGGCAGTATCGCTCACCCGAAGCTATTATTGGGCGGAGTGACTGGAATTGCAAGGTCGACTTGTGGAGCGTTGCATGCGTGGTGCGTCCGAGTCATGAGGTACATATGCGGGGCGCTTACCGGGTTTACTTAGGTGTTTGAGCTGTTAACCGCAGAGTACCTGTTTGAGCCCCAGTCGCAGGGCCAGGTCTTTTCCAAAGATGACGACCACTTGGCCCAGATCATCGAGCTTTTGGGCGACATTCCTCCGTCAGTGAAGCAAGGGGGGAGATATAGCCGTGAACTCTTTGACCACACAGGAGCGCTGCGCTATATCAAGCACCTCAAACCGTGGCCTCTCAATCGCGTCATGCACGAAAAGTACCTCTTCGAGGCAGCCGAGGCAGATGACCTCTGCGCATTTTTGGAGTCAATGCTTGCCCTCAATATGCGTGAACGAGCAAGCGCTGCCGAAATGCTCAACCATCCATGGTTGGATGTGGATTGGGATGAGGAAGCCACGACGCTCGAGAGCGTTGTATGGTGAGCGGATGGATGCTTCGCATGGTCATGACAGTGCTGGCACTACTTTGGCCCTCGCCTGTGATATGAATACACAGGCGAATGCTAGTTCTGGCCCTTCCGTCTAGTGGGATGGGACTCAGATATTTGGAGTTTATGCTTTCCCTAATTCCCTCCGTCTCTTACCTTATAGGCTGTCACCTAATAGTTCGGCGCATCGCATCAATGTTACTATTAGCAATGACACACTCTTGAACACTGGATTTGCATAGCACCCATGTCACTTATATTGGTGGTTTATCACAATATACTCCTGCAGGTGTTTCCTGTCTATGATGTTGCACTCAGCCGGTAGAATCAGGCAACTTGTGAATGTAATGAATGCTCTATGATTTCAGAGTACCAAATACCCAGTGTATTATTACTCAGAACAGGAACCCCGTGACAGAACGGGGCACCTAGCCGATGATAAGCTTGCCTTCTGCCTCATTGAAATCGTGCGCAGGAACTTCGAGATTGAGCTGGAGAGAAATGAACAGGTGTAAAGGGACAGAACAGGGAGACTCACAGGAGCGGGACCCTTGCGGATACGGCCGGCTAGTGAAGAGGGCGATTAGCTAAGGAGATTTCAGTCCATCAAAAATGATGTAGCCACGCACAGATATCATAATGAGAACCATGACACGGGCAGAACCTGCAGCGCCAGAAAGGTCAGCTGAACGAATGTGACGAAGCACGACGGAGCCACCCGTCACCCTCTTGCTACTGGGGGAGAAGGAAACGCACCATCCTCCGTAATCGCCCGACTCTCCGATAGGCACGCACCCCAAATGCGTACACACGCCGAGCATGACAAGCCACTCGGGCTTCTTGACGCGGCCCTCGTCCGATTGCGGGTCGCGCAGGGACTTCCAGTCAATCTGGCGAGCCTCGTCAATCTCGCCCTGCGTACGATGACGTATGAACACGGGCTTGCCGCGCCACTTGATGATCGCGTTCTTCCCCTCCGGGATGCTCGCTAGCTCAACCTCAACCTTGGCCAGCGCGAGCACGTCCGCGGACGCCGACATCGTGCCGAGGAACTCGGCCACCGATGACTTGGCCACTGATGCGGAAAGCACGCCCATGGAGCCGATCATGAAGTAGGAGAGCGCGCGGTTCGCGGAGGCGGACGGGGCTTGGTAGGCGCTCAGGTCGGGCACTTCGGGCGCGTCGTGGCGCGGCGCCGACGTGTGCATGGTGCGCTGGTGGAAGACGCCTGTGGTCGGGACTGGGCGGTTTATTTGTTTGTTTTGTGTGTGTTGAGGGTCGAGACGAAACCGTTAATAGAGAAAGAAAAAAGAGCCGCAGAGGACAGGGAAGGTAGAGAGGGCGTACTTGTCGTAAAGGACTTGTTGATCAGACCATTCGACGAGAGTTGGTACCCTCCAGCCCACTTTGGGGGCACGTCGGAACGGCCAGCGTGGCCATGATGATGTGTATCAAGAGTTCGTGCGGATAAATTAAGAGAGGGAGAATTTGGCACGCCTGACGCTAGCGTGCGCACAGTTGGGGGGAGGGTTGCGTATTTTTTTGCTGCTTGTAAGGCAGCCATTCGATACAAGAATCGGAGTATAGGTAACCTTGCAGCACAAACGAGAGTTGCCAACTGGTGGTCACGCTTTCTCACGTTCTTCCGGTTGCTCCCGGGCCACTGCAAGCAGTCATGGATATCGGTCTGTCTTAAAGTCGCTCAGCACATTCCCTCTCATTTGTTTCATTTATCGAGCTAGGTGACGAGCAGCACATCAAATATTTGCGCGAGGCGCTCTTTGAAGCGGCCAAGTGCGTCCCTACCACTACGGCCTTCTGCGTAGGCTGCCTTCTCGTCGCGCGCTATCCCACGACCGCAGAGCTGCCCGTCGTGCTCGCCACAGGATACTCGCGAGAACTCGCCGGAAACACGCACGCGGAAGCCAACGCGCTCGCCAATGCGCGCGCCCTCTCGCCCGAGCGGCTCGCCGAGATGTTTCCGCGGATGCGGGCCGCTGCCAACGGCGACAAGCCCCAGATCGACATCAACATCGACATCGAAGATGTGCTGGCGCACACCGACGTCTACACCACCCTCGAGCCTTGCTCCGTGCGTACGTCCGGTCTTGCGCCTTGCGCGGACGCGTTGGTCGCGGCCAAGGTTCCGCGCTGCTTTATCGGCGTCGGTGAACCGGATGACTTTGTGCAGTGCGAGGGTGCTCAGAAGTTGAAGGCTGCTGGATGCCAGGTTGTATGGGTGAAAGGAGTCGAAGAAGAGTGCCTAACGGCCGCAAGGAGGGGCCATCAGACATGATCTTTGACTTTGTTGTAATGCGACACCCCACATTAAGTTCGAACCGAACATTTTACGTTTCAAACAACAGTAATGCTTGAAATGGTAAAGGGAGAGGAGGAGAAAAGAAAATGATTCGTCGAGAGCAAAAAAATCATGATTTCGCCTTCCCCTCATCACTTTGATCGACCTTAAGATTGGCCAGTCCTAAATTCTTCCATTCGTCTTTCTCCATGAGACCGCTGTATCTGCGTGTTAGCATGCACTCAGTTGTACGAGAATGACATACTTCTGCATTCTGCAGTTCAAATAGTCCCTGTTCAAGTGCCGACATTCGGTGGAAGTACTCGCGTTTCTCTTGAGGCATTCCAGATACTCTGTCATGAATGCTTTGCATTCCCCTAAGGAGAGCGGTTTCAACCCCCCCTGAAACAGCATTGTCATGGACGACACAAACCATAGTGATCTAGAGGGAAAGCTCCTCTGTTAGGGGGTGTGACTTGAAATCCTGTCGAGATAGACGGAGGACGTCCGAACGACATCAGGTTGAGGAGTGCGCGAGATAACGCAATGATGTCGCTGGGATGACGCAAAATTGCAACAGCTGTGGGGAAAAACTCATCATCACTGATTCAATGCCTCATACTCCGGATCTTTTCCCTTTATCCCTTCTACCCCCTTCCTCGCTATTCTCATCTCCATCCTTCTCGGAACCGCGTGAGCTTGGGCGCTGTGACGGTCCTGCGTCACCTCCCCTGCCTCTACCACTACCACTCTTCAACACGACAATCTCTTTCAACCAACCATTCTCCCTTCTTAGATCTGCCGCTTCCTGCTCCAATTCATCAATGCGGCCTGATAGATCTGAGACCGTATGTTCAAGATTGATAGTTTTGATCTTTTTCTTGACTCGGAAGCGGGCTACGGAAAAGACGGCTTAGTTATGATTTCCGACGACCGCACTGGCTCATTACATACCCGAGGCAGCAGTATTCCGTCTGCGCTTTTCCTCGGCCATCGTCTCGGTGTCGAGCTGCGCACTTTCCGGACTCAGCGAGGATGAAAATGTTTGAAAACTTGATTCTCCGGGGGCAGTCGTAATTGGAGTCGATAATTGCGGGGTTGAATAGGGAGCACCCGCAGAAGAGTGAATGTCGCCTGGGGGAAAGTGCGGTCCAGGGTCTGGGGAATACTGGGGCACAGCCATTCGATGAGACGTGGATGATTGACTTTGCGGCCACGGTGGCAGTGATGATGCAGGGGGAGGCACGGCAGAGGGAAATTGATTGGGACCTCTGGGTGGCCCTTGTTGATGGTAGGCCACGGACTGAACGAGAAAGGGATAGGCGTCCTGTATTGTACGTAGAGCACGGGCCACTTCATCAATGTTTCCTGGCCCGTTCGGTGCTACGGAAGGCGGCGGTTGATGCCACCCTGGGGCCTGTCCAGTGTGACCCTGAGTAGCGGCCTACAGTGGGCATCAGACCTCGAGGGGTACATGCGGTTATCGAGGAAGGAGGTCGTACCGTGTTCGAGCCTGCAGCAGCGTTTTGGACAGATCGGGCAGTATTGGGCCTACCTCCACGACTGCTACCGCTTGAAGGCTGAGACGGTGGCTTTGATTCTTTATCCATGTCAAGAGAGGGGAAAAGGTGATTCCAGAGATCCAATGCGGGCTGCAGACCAGTGGTGCCTAAAAGTACAGAGGAATTACGGTCGGACTCGGTCTTCATACTCAGCATAGAAAAGGGCTGAGAAAAAGCCTATACCATCGGGGTAAATCAGGATCTATCAGGTAAAGGGATAAGACCAGTTAGCGAGCACATCGAATGCCATGACGAGAGGAGGGTGATGTATTCGCAATATTGACACCAGATGGCGACAGCGCTTGCATAAGGTAATAAAATCCTTTGTTTGGCATCTCCGGATTGCCACCGAAGTGGCTGATAAACTTTTGCTTTGGTTATCAATTTGATCCTACCATGGCGAGCGCAGCTGGTTTGTAAGGTCATTTTCTACAAAATAAAATAAAATAAAATAAAATTGGACATTGAGTAAGAAGGTACGTTACAGATCAATCAAGTTGTGGATCACATGTTTTTTTACGTGACATACAGCAGTGCTTTGCCAGACGAATAACTTTGCAACAAGCGTGTTTCTTTAATGAGGTTCGCTAGGGATCAGCCTGAATTCCAAATCTCTCATGATCGTTTTGGGTTTTCGGGGACACAATCAAGGCACGTGCCATGACGCGTCGTTTGGTTTGGTGCGAAGCGAATTCACGACCGACCTCGATAATCTCGACCATCATCCATGGTAAGTGCACTTCAATTTATTGGACACCTGCGTGCGAATCTTAGTTTCTCATACACGCCCAGCTCGTAAGAATCAGATCCAGAGACGGGAACTTCCGCTTCGAGCTACAGCCTAACTCTGACATATCTGAATTAGTAACCAAGGTGTGTATGGTCTACGTGCTCCCTATGTACAGTAGGGGCTAATTTTCTCCGATAAGATATTAGAAACGACAGAAAATGCGGATCCTGCAACGCTTGCAATATCAAATCAACCAAGAGGGAACGAGACACTTGCATCCACCTTGAGGGGCAGGAGTCTGAAATCCTTGGGGATCCGGTGAGTGGGTGGATCATTCGTCCCTACGTTTTTCTTATAAAGTCGTCTTAGACACGGTGAACTCGTTTTTGTCTCGTATACTCAGCGGCCCACTCCAGGTACTTCCCAAGACCACGCTCCCGCGAAAGCTTTCACGTCTGGAAGCTCTACTTCGTCCCCAAGCCGACCTTGGGAGAATGTCAAAGAGGACACCGTCGACGATTACTGGCGGACGGTGGACGGGAAGATTCCAAGAAGTAGAGATGCTAATTTCTGCAAGCACGGGGCTAATGCTATGTGCGATTATTGCATGCCCCTGGAGCCGTATGACAGGAAATACCACCAAGACCATAATATCAAACACCTTTCCTATCACGCCTACCTTCGCCAACTCACACCAAAGACTTCCTCCGCCGCTGCCGCCGCATTACCACCATTGGTAGAGCCTGATTATTGCGTCAAGTTGCCTTGTCCAACGGGCGGTCACCCGAATTGGCCCGCAGGAATATGTACGGCATGCCAACCCTCTGCCATCACGCTTCAAAGCCAGTCCTTCCGCATGGTAGATCACCTTGAGATTGCTTCCACGGATATCATCGATGGCTTCTTAAAGGCGTGGCGTTCCACGGGCTTGCAGCGCTTCGGCTGGCTCATCGGACGATACGAACCGTACGATGAGGTGCCGATGGGGGTGAAGGCCATTGTCGAGGCCATCCACGAGCCGCCACAAGAAGGCGAACTCGATGGACTATCGCTCGAATTGCCCTGGGAAGACGAGGCTCTCCGCGTGCGGACTCTAGCCGCGTCTGCTTCGACTCCGCTCACTATCGTGGGCTACATCTTCACCGACCTCGATCCGACGGCAGAAGACCGCACAAAGAACGTGTACAAGCGTCACCCGGGCTCATTTTTCCTCTCCTCTCTCGAGATCCTCTTCGCCGCCCACCTGCAGTCAGAACAGCCTACCCCTTCGCGCAGCTCGCCCTCTGGGAAATTCTCTTCGCGACTGGTGACGGCAGTGTTGACCGGGACCGAGGACGGTGCCGTGGATATTGCGGCGTATCAGGTGTCGGAGCAGGCGGTCGGGATGCTTCAGGCGGATATGATCGAGGCTAGCGTTGATCCGGGTATCATGCGCGTCAAAGAAGAGAGCCGGGGCGAGGACGGCGGCAAGGCGCGATACGTGCCCGACGTCTTCTTTCGTTACCGCAATGAGTACGGCATCGAAGTCAAGAAGAGTGCCAAGCCCGCGTTTCCCGTCGAATACCTGCTCGTCAATGTGCGTCCTCAATTCCACCGGGGGGGGGGTTTTTTCCTTTCTCGTTCTCCTTTTGAGACGCGTGCTGTATGGATATTCAATGTGAAATTAGGTCACGCACGGCTTTCCGCAAAACCCATCGCCCATCTTGCGCTCACATCGCTTCCCGATCGAGAACCGCCCAGGGCTCGAAGAACAGTCCATCGAACAGGTAATGCGCTTGCTCAACGAACTCGGCGCACCAGACATACAACCAAGTCGGCATGGCAGCGGTGCCGACGCGCACCGCCGCCTCGAGCTCGCAAAGTGGCTCAGCGATTGGCACCTCCTCGCCTTTCTCGGTACCTGCGGGCTTCTCTCCGAGGTACGGTCACCCCTTCCCAAACCTCCGCTTTTAACACACATTTTCAATCCCAATAACCCTTCTCTAGAACGACGTTAAAGTGCTCATTCGCATCGCCACCACGCCGAACGTCGACGATCGGGCCGTGCTCGACCCGTTATTGGAGACGGAGAGCTGGCAGACTCTCATCACGTTTGCGCGCGAGAGTGCCCGTACGTCCCATTCCCCCATCACTTTGACGTGTATCTCCCCACCATCAACCATCGTACTATTTTGTTCGGGTGCTCACAGCTACTTCTTTTTATTCACAGCTCCTCAACGACCTACACAGCCTGCGCCCGACGGGCCGTCAGCTCGTATCCTGGACGACGATATCCCACCGGAATTGTTCGACAGTGTTGCGGCGCCTGGCCGTGTCGACGCCAGTGGGTCGGCTGGTGGGCGAGTATGTCCACATTGCACCTTTGAAAACGCGCACGGCGGAAATGACTGCGAGGTGTGCGGACTGCCATTATAGAGATTGTTAAAAAAAGAAAAAGGTATCATCACGCATGTAAGAAGGGGGCGTGTCTCGGTTTTCTGAAAGAGTTGCATGACATGTTGTACGCATTCAAAGCTTTGCCATTCCTCATAAATGCTAGTTCGAAAACTCGTAATGCCAAATGATCGTCACAATACTAGAACATATAAACACAGTACAATGACGTAGTTGTAAATGCCGAGGAAAATAGTATCACTAGTTGAGTGGAGGAGCTTTTGTAGTGGCTGTGTGGGGCATGAAGACGCCTGCGTCCACGTGACATTGCTAGACTATCTATCATTGGCGAAGCATCCACCATATGGTAAAAGTGACGCCACAGAGTACACCGATGGCACGCAAAACGAGCACGACAACAAGTGCCTTGCGTACGGCAGCGTAGAACGTCGTCAACGCAGCACCAGTCCAGTTGACCCTATGTGAAACAGAACGTGAGGGCACCAACGAGGACATTAATTGGTGATGGTAACGTACCGTGTATCATTCGCGCCACTTACTCGGAGAGACGCTTCCCAATCGCGGATGACTTGACGGTAACGTTTTCCAAACACCCTAGATAATCACAACCATCAGGAAGAGTCATCCTTTCCGTCATAGACGCAAACATACCAAATCCAGAAATTGACATCCGGATAGGAAAACCGGGGAAAGACACTGGTCAAGCTCGGAGGAGCATTGATCCTCCCTCTTACATTCCTTTTGTTGGATTTGTCGTCCCGATCCTCCCCAATGACATCCTCCACGCCCATGAGCTTATCTGAATCCCATGGGGTAAGGGGCATGCCGGGTGTGGGAGACATGTAGGACAAGAGGTCAAGGGTCATACCAAGGGACAGGCCCCAAAGCTTGAGGGCCTGAGACTCAGCGTTGTTGGTACGGGGATAGAGAGAAGCAGACGCAGGATGTAGCGCAGGGTTCAAAGCACCGGCTTCAGCCTCAAGGGAACGGCGTACAAGCTTGCTATCTAGTGATTCTGGGGTAGCTAGAACGGCCTTCGAGAGAACGAGGGCAGGAAATTGCATGCTGCCTACAAGGACGTGCATGAGGGGGCGAAGGACACGAGAATGTCTAGGCGCAAGTCGCGAGGCCGTGTCGACTGTAACAGTGGACCAGATAGGATGAGTGAAGGAGTTTGGACCGACGCGTTCTGGGTAGAGCGAGTTCAGAGGTACCCAATGTAAGGTCGTTTCGGGAATAGGCTCAGTCGGCGTTTCAGTTGGAGTGAGTTGAAGGAAAACTTGGAAGAGTCAAGTAGGGACAAATGAGAAAGGAATAAGGGGTGGCTGACCGAACGGTGAAAGGATCATAAGAAGACGTTTGCCTAGTGAGGTGGTGATCTCACGGTCGTCGAGCTGCCCTACGCATGTGTAGTCACTCTCGGCAAGGTCAAGGCCGATTTCCTCCCAGGTTTGACGCATGGCTAGACGACAGAATGGGGATGTGTGAATAAGGTCGGGGTGGGGAAGAAGGGAGATTGAGTACCGGTATAAAGACTACCTTCATCGCCTTGTTCCGAACGTCCGCCCGGAAATGCGACGTGAGCATCACGAGTGTTTTCATTAATGTCGGCACGCTCTGGTTTCTGGCGGCGAACGAATAGGATCTCGGGGCGAGCAGATGGGTGTTTGACCCAATCCGAGTCAAAGAATTGGGTGAGAGATGTAGGCGTAGTTGAATTCGGAGGAAGAGGAAAGTCTGGAGGAGGGACGACGCGGATGATAAGGGCTACTGCGGCACGACGAGGCTCTGGAAGAAACCAAGGATGAGCTGGGAAGGGGGAAGAGGGAAGAAAGAGAAGATACGGGTTGGAGGAGAGGCGATAACTCTTGGACGAGTTGAACGAATGCGATGAAGCGCGCGTGAAAGGAGACGAGTGCTATTATCGGCCATTTGAGATGAATGCAACAATAAGTTGAGTATTTACGTGAATGACCCGTTGGGGGATAGGATATGGATAGTTGGGGATATGACGTCATAGCTCTGCCCAACCGGGCTCGCCCCCACCGCCTGTGATCACCCCGAGCACAAACACGATCAGACCCGCGCCGAGTCTCACCCCAAGGCCCCGATACAGCTGCCCTAGTCCTGTCCGACGCCATACACTCACCTCCTCCTTCACCCCTTCCCGTTCCTTCCCTTTCTCCCTCCTCCGTCCCCTAACATCTCGTTCCACGGGCAAGTCCGACCGCTCCTCAGTCAGAATATGCCAAAACGCGTCCACAACTCCGTTATACGGAATCGGCCGTTTCTCTACGCACGCCTTCAGAGGCTGCGCCCGGCCTCGCACCTGCACTTCAAGTCGCCGCCGCACCGTCTCAAATGGCAGTGTCGCTAGTAATCCAATGCAGCTGCTCGCGAGTTCAACCACCCCCCACGCCACTGGGCTACTCTCAAGCGAAACGAGCGTCCCCGGGAATAGTCGTGCTGCAAGCAGCGGTGGCAACCCCAGCGAGATCAAGGGTCGAATCGTGTTGTCCAAGATCGTTGGGATGAGTAGATGCGGGTGTAGGTACATTCCCCACATGCCACCTTCCTCTCGCGCAATTTTCCGTAGTGCATCAATCGGTCCTGTATATGTCCGATATTGTGGGTTGAATGATTGGACAATGAGACGCGTCCGGACCAGGTCCAGAGGAGACAGAATAAACCCAGTGATAAGATGAGAGGCCACCGGGATAAGGAGTGAGGTAGAACTTCCGGGCAGTACGTATAACGGGGCCGATGTTGGTGCAAATAGACCTTGTAGCGCGTTGTGAATCAATGGTTGCATCGTTGACGAGAGCATGTCAGTCACACACTCGGTGACCAGCCCTTTGGGCACGGGTCGAAAAAGCAATCGCTCAGCATCGCGTTCAAACAAGTGGCATGCTCAGCATACGAACCTTTCCATAACGCGAGCCAACCTTCACCGCGAAACCGCCCGACTTTCTTCATCATAGCCCAAACGCCATCCGCGCTCCCGACTGGAATGATGTAGTCTGGGCGCGTACTCTCCTCCATGACGTTCTTGCGCACAACATAACCACGCTCATCCGCCGGACGTGGGACGGGATAACGTGACGTTCCCGGGTCTGCGAAGTACGATTCTTCGCCAGAGTCATCGTCACTTAACTGCAAACAATGAATCGATGCGGCCCAGAAATGAAAGGAAGACGAGCGTACCTCTTCTGCAACTTCCTCCGTCGCAGGTTCCGCCTCGTCGACTTGTTCTGCATCTCTCGGGACCCACTGTACCTGTAAGAGACACTTTCCGACTTCCCATGGCATCGCAATGGCTGTAGTGGTGTAACCCAGTGCGGCACTAGCGATGAGTGTTTTGAGGAGGAGACCCAAGTCCAATCCTCCTGGGTCTGCGAGCCCTGGAGACAGTTCAAAGATGGAATTTTGCACTGGACGCGAGGAGAAGGTATGAGAGGAAACATTTGACGTTTGTGGTGCACCCGGAGGTGGACCGGTCGAGTTTGAAGGAGGGGTAAAGGACCATGTCGGTGGACTTGTACTGTAAAGATTTCGAAGGGATGACGGATTGCTCATGTCGGAAAAGGTGAATTGGACTTGCAGTATGACGGGTGATTCAACAAGATACGGTATTGCCGACGGAAATAATTAATGAAACAAACAGAGTAACATCGCGAACGTGTGTGGTGTGGCAGGTCGTTTCGTTTCCCGGCGGTTGCACGTTTATTTTGCTTTGTTTGACAGTTCTCTTACGCAATCAATTCAGCTCCTGAGTAATTCCGAGTCGCTCGCTCCCGAAGTGTGCATCATTTCTCGTGACAGTTGTAAGGAAGGAAGGAAGGGATAAATGGTGAACCAACTGCCAGATATTGTGCCTGTCCTTCTTCCCTTTTACTTAACCCTTCTGACGGCCAAATGTCTCGCTACAAGCCTTCCATTCCTAGTGCCCATGATTGCGTTATCCCTATCTCCAACTGGCTTCGGAATATTGTACCAGCAAGGGGCTCAAGAGTGAAGCACATGCAGTGTCGGCCTAAGCTAATTATAGATGGGGTATGTCACGTTGCCTACATGGAAGCGGAATTTAGTGAGGGGGGGACTTTCTTTTTCTGGGTGACGTGGTGTGCGCGCACTGTCGCGGGCCGCGTTGGATGCATGCATTGCATCATATCGGATGTAAAAGACCCGCAGTCTGCGCACCCCCCCGCACCACGGCCACGCCACTGACCACCCCAAGCCTGGCCGGCCCTGCCTCGATTCACATCAAGGTTTAAACGTCACTCTTTCTTCACACCCACCCACCTCTGCTCACCCTTCCCTTCTTGCCCCTTTCTCCTTCATCCATGGCTTCCTCCTTGCCTCCGAACGGCTTATCCTCCGCTAATACTCCTCGCGCGTACGACCAAGCTGATGACATCCTCCAAAAGGATGCTGTAAGAGCCAATGTCCCCGTTCACTCATTCGACCCGGATGCTTCTCCAGCACAAAAGGCTGCTGTGGCTGGAAAGGCAAGCTCGCAGTTAGACGGCATCGCCGCGGGAAAACCCAAGGACGGTGGTCGAGGTTGGGCATCTTCTCTATGGCCTTGTTACGTCATACCGATTTGCTTGTAGAGGTCGCTGTTGACCCAGGTAGCGATGGTCTCATTCCGACAATCACAATCCAAGACGTGGACAAGGCAGAGTCAAAGGATGTCCCTCAAGTTCCAGTTCCAGGCGAACTACCCGCCTCAAAGGCAACCGAAATTCCCGACTGGTACAAAGTCGGTTGGCGGGCGTTCACAGACCTAGACAACCCCCCGGAGAACGAGGACCAGAAGCAGCTCCGTCTTATGAATTCCTGGATCTCTGATCAGTATTATGGCCAATGGTACTATAATGCTGGTGTCATAATCTTTGTATGTCGCTCCATGCCGTGTCCTTACCCATGCTCAAACCCACTTTCCCCCTCAAGGCCGTAGTCGCTGCACACTTTATCACTCGCTTCAACATGGGTTTTGGTTGGCTCTTCCTTCTCTTGGCCGCATGCAGCACGTATTACACAACCTCCATGGCTCGTGTACGACAACGTGCGCGCGATGACATTCAACGCGAGCTTGTCAAGACGTCCTTGGCGTCGGAGCATGAAACCGCAGAGTGGATGAATCAATTTATGGAACGCTTCTGGCTCATTTACGAGCCTATCCTCTCTAAAACAATAGTTGCCACCGTTGACCAGATCCTAAGCGTGAATTGTCCACCATTCTTGGAATCTCTTCGCCTCGCTCAATTCACTCTTGGCAACAAAGCCCCTCGAGTCGATAGAGTTCGCACATTCCCAAAGACAGAGCTCGATCAAGTCCTTATGGACTGGTCTTTCTCATTCACACCCAATGATGTCTCTGACCTCACTCCACGCCAGCTAGCCGCCAAGTCTAATCCGAAAATCCTCCTTAAAATCAAAGTCGGCAAGGGACCAGCCACCGCCAACTTCCCAATTTTAGTGGAGGACATGAGTTTCTCCGGGCTTATGCGCATTCGTCTCAAACTAATGACCAAGTTCCCCCACGTACAAACGGTGGACGCCTCCTTCCTCGAAAAGCCCCTCATCGATTATGTGCTCAAACCTATCGGAGGCGAGACCTTCGGCTTCGACATGATGAATGTACGTGCGTTGCTCCAAGCCTTCCATAGCGCCATTTAAGCATGGATGCAAAACAGATTCCGGGCTTGTCTTCTTTTATTCATGAAACGATCCACTCAGTCCTCAGTCCCATGATGTATGATCCCAACGTGTTTACCCTCAATCTCGAACAGCTTCTTTCTGGGGCTCCAGTAGACGCTGCGATTGGTGTCATCAAGGTCACTGTTCACGGCGCACGTAGCATTGATGTAAACAAGATTGGTGGTGGAACACCCGACCCCTATGTCACGCTTAGTATTAACAGCGGTGCACAGCTGGCAAAGACGAAGTACAAAGATAGCACGTAAGCGTCTCGGCTACTTCCACATGCATTTCTTCATCCTCGTTTCCTTAGGTACAATCCGACGTGGAATGAGTCCAAGTTTCTACTCGTTAATAGCCTCACCGACAATTTGGTCCTCACAGTCATGGATTACAACGAACTCCGGAAAGACACGGAGATCGGCGTAGGCATATTCGAACTCTCCAAGCTTGAAGAGGATGCTACTCAGGAGGACTTGCTCCTTTCTATATTAAAGGACGGCAAACGAAGAGGCGAATTGCGCCTTGATGTGGAGTACTTCCCCATACTCAAACCCATGGTCAATGAATCGGGAGTGGAGGAATTGCCCGAGTCTAGTGAGCTTCGCCTTCACATTGTTTCGGCGATCATCCACATTGATAATCACACTCGCAGGCGTGGGCATTGTGCGACTTACAATTCATCAGGGCAAGGATCTTGACGCCCATGGCGGGCGCCCAGCCGATATGAATCCCTACGCCACAGTGTTTCTTGGCCATTCTCACCACCCAGTTCATACCACTCAGCGAACTAAGAACACCTCTCAGCCGGCTTGGGAATCCGCGACTGAATTCCTTTGTCCAAATCGCTCGTCTTCTATTATAACCGTAAAGGTGGTTGATGACCGTGAATTCGCAAAGGACCTTACGGTGGGATATCTGTCCGTGCGTCTTCAAGATCTGTTGAAAGCACGCAAAGAGGTGGGCCGTGACTGGTGGCAACTCAGGGGATGCAAGTCTGGGCGCCTGCGTTTGACAGCAGAATGGAAACCATTAGAAATAGCTGGCAGTCTCTACGGCGCTGACCAATACACCCCTCCCATAGGAGTGGTGCGGCTGTGGTTGAAAAGGGCTACAGACGTGAAGAACGTCGAGGCAACGCTGGGTGGCAAGGTGCGCTGAAATATGATGAGGATCCCTGTTTGCTTTTACTCATACAACTTGACGACACTTCACGCAGAGTGATCCGTACGTCCGCGTATTGACCAACAATATTATCCAGGCTCGTACAGAGGTAGTTAATAACGGTATGTTAGCCATCGACCTGTCTGTTCAGATGTGACTGCTGACTTGTACGTAGACCTTAACCCGGTGTGGGACCAGATCATCTACACGCCAGTACATTCGCTCAAAGAGACCCTCCTCCTCGAAGTAATGGATTATCAGAACCTCACGAAAGATCGTTCTTTGGGCACTGTCGAGCTTAGAGTCAACGTGCTTGCTCAAGAGATAACCGAGCATGCAGGCGATCCCCAGTTTTCCTTTGAGTCTACGGGCAAGATAGATAAATCCGAGCCGATTCGTCTTGACCGAGGAAATCAATACAAAGGTCAGCTACATTACGTAGCTGAGTTCCTGCCTGCGTTCGCCCTTCGAGGTTTGGAATTCGAGACTGGCCCGAATGAGCTCCAAACAGCGGTCGAGGAAGACGAAGACGAAGACGGGGGCGTCGTCAGCCGAAGTTCCTCATCCTCGCAAAGCGAGGAAGATGAGGATGAGGCAATAACAACCTCGGAGCCGATAAGCGTCTCCAAAGGTGAGGCTACAGGATCAACGAACACTACAGAAGCTGGCAAGACGGTGAGCGCCCGTGAGGGAACCCCGCCGAGCGGGAAGACCCGTTCGTCCGTTGATGAAAAAAACGACGCAAAGGGGAAGAACGAAGGGGTCCAGATGTCGAAGGATGAGCTTCTCGCACATCGTAGGTGGTATCTACACTCTGGGCCGCTTTTTACAAATATTAATCGCAGAATCCGGAATCATCATTTTCCACGTCAAATCTGGCGAGCGACTTGCCAAGAAGGGCCGCTTGGAGGTTCTCCTCGATGGTGGCTACTGGCCTGCCTTCAGCACTACTCGCGCCCATGGTCACCGGATGACGTGGCAACATGTTGGTGAGGGTTTCATGAAAGAGATTGATTTTGGTCGGGTGTCGCTCCGATTGAACGAGGCCGATGAAGGAGAGAAAGATGTCATTTTTGGCGAGTGGAAGGGTGACGTGAAACAATTCGTGTCGCAGACTCTGGTGCGCCTCTTTCTTTGATGCTTTCCATTGACTTGCACATTGAAGCGCACCTCAATGCGTAGGGCTCTCCGTCCAATTTTGAACTGGTCAATCAGGACGATGTTGTAGCGGGAGTAGTTGAGATTGAGACCCGTTATGTCCCGGTGCCCGTGGTGTTGGAACCCCGAGAAACCGTTAACAGTATGTCATTTCTTCGCTTGACCAGGTGTTCACACGTTCATCCCTCCTTATAGATCAAGGTGCTCTCCGTGTAACCTTGCTTGCTGCTCATGATCTTCATGCCGCCGACCGGGGAGGCAAATCTGATCCTTTCGCCGTTTTCACTCTGAACGGAGATCGTGTCTACAAATCTTCCACCAAAAAGAAAACATTGAATCCTGAATGGAATGAAGATTTCCCAGTTTCAGTGGTAAGTAGTGGCGTAGTGAGCGTGACAAAGTGCTCAATTAACATGTTACGCCTAGCCGTCTCGTTTTGGTTCAAATTTCCAGGTCGAGATCTTCGACTGGAATCAACTAGAGCAAGCAAAATCTCTCGGAAGGGCGAAGATCAACTTGGAAGATATCGAGCCCCTCGAAGCCGCGGAGCGCACCGTCCCACTACTTTCGGAAAAGCGTGGATACAAAGGCGAGATTAAAATCAGCATGGTTTTCCAGCCTGAAATCATCGTGAGAGCTCGCAAGAGCACATCGACATTCTCCGCAGCTGGGCGCACCATGACGGCCATTGGCAGCGCACCCATTAACGCAGGAAAAGGTGTTTTACAGGGCGTCGCCGGTGTCTTCAGGCGCGGAAAGGATAGCGACGAAGAGCAGATCGTCTATAATCCTGGCACACTGCCAGAGCCGAAGGCTGTCCCTGACATTCCCGGTACGCAGGCTTCTCGGCCTGTTGGAGACGGGGGTCATCTAGGTGTTCCCTCTGTCCCCACTGGCACTAGTGGGCACAGCGGTCCCTCGGAACATGGTACTCTGAGGGTGTCTGTTCTGGACGCTAAAGATTTAGTTGGGGGCCCCGATGGCAAGCCGTATGCTGTCGTACGTGTTGGCGAAAAGGAGGTTAAAACAAAGCACCTTGGTAAGACTGTTACCCCCGAATGGTATGTTTGTTCATGAGGGCGCAAATGAGCTGCCTCATTTACTGGCCTTAGGAACGAGTCGTTTGACTTCCTTGCTGGACCTTCAACCTCCAAGCTCTATGTCTCAATCTTCGATCACAAGACGCTCGGAAAGGATAAGTCACTGGGGGAGGCAGAGGTTGATGTAAGTGACGACTCTGCGCTCGCAAGCGAAGCCTTAACCCCCTTCCAGATCTGGCAACACATACAACCAGTATCCAATTCTGCCGCTAACGTCTCGGTCGAAATCAAGAATGGCCACGGCGTCATGACGTTACGACTGGCCTTTAGCGCTGACACCCCCCCGCTGGGCCGTAAATCAAGCGTTTCTTACCCCGATCACAGCGGCACCGGCACCCTCACGTCACCCTCACGATTCAGTTTACGAGGTCGGCGGCTCGATAAAGAGGAATAGGTTGCGTCACCCCTGCTGCCTCTTCAATTCTATGCATACACCCTTTCTGGTGGACTCGTTCTCATCTTAATTATCTCGAGTCGTGATGTTAATTTGGCTATTTGTACTATGACTCCAGATGTGCCCCACAAATATTTCTTATTTAATCACTTGTATGACCTTTGACTTCCATTCCAATTCTACATGATCCATTATCGTGGCGCCCGCGTGTGTAGAATGCACACGATGTGACTTGGCGTGCAAATCGTAAGACAAAAAGGTGCTCGCGACCAGCTCTGCGCTGCAAGACAATCTAGGGCATCAAGTCAGGGGCCAAAGACTATGACCGGATGGAAGAAGAGGCTATTACCTCGCTCCGCAGTGAGAAGCCCTTTAACATGAAATCCCGAATCTTGGGGATATTGTTTTGATTCACTGAAACCAGGTAAAATCGTCCTAGAGGTGAGAGCAGACCCTATAAAATGCGCGATGCGTGTGTGTGGGGTACGTGGGTGCGCGGTCTCAAGAAAACACCAAGGAGAGAGATGACCGACATCGACTTGTCTCAAGAGCGCATCCGTCACTTGCATGCCGTCTGCGCCGCCAGCCCAAGAGCCGGCGATGCCTGCGTCGCGCTGTGCGGCGTCGACCTCTTCGTCATACGTTGGCACGTAGGGCGGGTTGAACACGAGAAGGTCGACTGCGTGCGTGAGGCGGCTCGTGAATGGATGGGCGAGTGACGCGACGATCGGGTCTATTGGGACCTGTGTAGATTAGATTCAAAATCGTGGATCGTGGAGTGGGTAGAAGAGAGAGACCGTCGTGCGGGCGTTTTCAGTTACCTTGTTTTGGGACCCGGTGCGCGCTGTACAGGTTGTTGCGTGCGGATTGATGTCCGTACAAAGGTAGACTGGTAGAGGCAGGTGTATAACGAATCAGGGATTTTTTTTTCTTTTTGTGCGCGAGTGTGTCAAGGACGGACAGGCATTGGAAGGGCCTACGATCTGCCCAAGGAAGCTCGAGACGATGCCCGTACCCGATCTGAAGACAGTGCCGGATGCGGTGAGGAAATCGCTTGATGAGAGGTCAACGCGTAACAACTACGAGGTTGGCGGTGACTCGCCCTATTTCTAGGCAGATTCTAGGCGAGAGAGCGCGAATAGCGTCGGCGTCCGCCTCGAGTGCGTCCAAGAGAATGAATGTGTCTTCTGTTTACTTTTCAGTCGTTAGAGTTTTTGCTCGAGCCCTCGAACAGGGACCGAAGGCCCCTGGATGGATAGCGATTGCCATCGAAAGGAGGATGTGGGACGCGAGGGTCTTCCTCACCTGCTGGTTCGTAGACCCGCTGATAGTCCTCCTTGGTCAAATGCGACAGGTCGGGAGCTGGAATCATCCGACGCGTCAGGTTCCCGTGTCGCGCTACCTTGACGGGGTGATGGGAGTAGGGGTTAAACGAAGCTTTGTGTTGAAATGACAAACGATACAAGATACAATCACTGGCAACTAAGGAGGGGTCTACAACGTGGTAGTTGGGTGGCAGCTCGGTTATCATCATTCATCTGCTTCCGCGTGCCATTCGCCGTATACCCCCACCACTCTCGGATTTTGCGAGCTGATCTGTAACTTGCCCGATCCCTTCTTCCGTGTAGACTCGCTTGCTCCCAAGTTGTCTAAGTGATAAAAAAAACTCTCAGCGAACAGTGATGAAGGGAATCCCGCCAAATCTTCACCTTTTCTTTTTCTTCTGTCCTTCACCCTTGACATTCTGGACAACGATGATCGAGTCCTCATCTTCTTCAGGCTCTGTTGCTGGCACCCTCGTTGATCGTCGGGTGGGCCGGCTCGCTGGCCGGCTCGTCTTTTCGCTGGCGTTGGCCAAATCGAGCCCTCCAAGTTCATGAGCTAGCTCAGAGACGGACATCTTCTTGCTACTTGGTCGAGCCTGCGCACGTCTTGCCTTGACGTCTTGCTCAAATATAGGGGATGGTGCCTGCTCGAGATGGGGCATGGGTGCATTCCGTATGATCGCCGTGGACGGGGCATGGCTTGATGCCGGGAGCCATTCATCTGGACCTTCGGATTCTGCCATCGCGCTCTCATCCCCGTCATCTTCCATCTCATCTGATTCCTCTTCCAGGGAGCTCAGAGGTGAGCTTGTCGGGTCGTCCATCTCCATCATTGTTTCACGATTTGTGCGGGAGTCCGAGTGGCTAGTACGCCCTGCAGGAACCGTGATACGTGTGATGGTTTTCCCGCGACCAGCAAGAGGCGACGCTGCCTCGGAGCGGAGGTCGTTGACGTGGTCGTCTTCCGATGAGTCGTTTTCCTCTGGTTGCTACGCAAGAGGGTCACGAAAGATACTTGTGGAGTATCGCAATTCTACTTACCTCTGACCCCCGGACTCTGGCATCACCCTCACCAGACTTGCGCGGCGAGAGTCCCGCTTCATTGCGCGTCTTACCTATTAACCCGGAACGGTGGAGCATGTCAATCTTGGCGTCCATTCTCACCTCGTTTAACTCTACCTACGAGGCAAAAGGCGACGGGTCAGTTTTCCTGCCTACTTCATCAGGACAAGCGCACCTCATTCATCAACCTCATGGTAAATCGTTTCTCCATCTCATGGATCCGCTCCTCCATTTCACGCATGACTTCTTCGCGCGTCTCAGCCTCGGTAACCGCGCTACGCATTTCAGATTCATAGAGCTGAGGACACCTCAGCGGGATCAGAGCCGTGATTGAGCTATAGAAACAGACCTGTAGTCGAAGGCGCTCGATCTCATCGAACAATGCCTCCACTAGCCCGTTCAAAGGCTCCTCGTCTGATTGATCCTCCATATCTTCGTCCTCTGAGCGTATATCAGACTAGTGTGATAGAAATGTGCAAGGTTTATCCTTGCCTTCAACGACATCAAGTTGAGTCTCGGTGGACTTGCGACCGCCTCGACCGTCGGTGGACAGCAGTACCTTTCGGTGATGGGACGCAATTGTTCTCATTGACTGGAGGGTTCCTGTTGTTGTTGTTGCTGGTGCCTTCGCACGCCCTGTTGGTGGTATGCGCTGAGTTGGGGCCGCGGTTGACATCTCTCTTGCCACCGCAGCGAACTTCATGACATTTGAATTTTCGTCAAAGCCGGTATCATAAGGATTGATATTAATGATCACTGTCTGGGTGAGGTCAGCTTCGTGGATCGTGTAGAAGGAACTAACAGTGTGCTCACCACCCGTCCTTCACCAGCGAAATAGTCCATCAGGATCTCGGTCAGCTTGCTATGTCGGAATGGGACGACGGCTAGTGACTTTTTGACCTCTCTTGTATCAGAACGTTGACCCTCAGATGCTCGGAGACTCTGCGCAACACGCTTCTGGTTGGAACGCATAACCTCAATGCATTGGCCGAGGACCATCAACGACTTGTTGATGTTGCCCGCTTCTTTGAGTCGTTCGCCAGTTGTCTGGGTATTTTTACTCCGTTCTGATCCAGCCAAATCGATCAAGGTAAGGCGTGAAGTCATGTATGAGGATGGTTCCTGGACATGCGTCAGCGTAGGTGGGAACGCTAGAAAACATTATTCACATCTTTATCGCCACGATGCTTCCTGAGGAGTTTGATCGTCACGACCCCATGGCTACGACTACTTTGGCTATTTGCGAGTGTGCCAAACACTCGTCGATGCAGCTGACCCAGCTTGACCAGTTTCTTGGCTTCCTTTGCGCTATCCACACGGACGTGCGTCAGTCCCGAAATATATTTACCCACGGGCCCGTCAACGTCAGGATTATCAGTGGGAGGAGCGGGCTTCATGGACAACGCCTTGCGAGTTAGGATGATGGGCTGGGATCGTGCTGAGCCAGCTCCATCATCTACATTTGTGAGAAGATCATAAATCTTCTCGTTGTACACTTCGGCGTAGGACAACCATATAGAGTACTCGTAGTTACGATCAACCTTGAGAGTCGTGGGGTCGTGATCCACATCGGAAGCAGCAGTACTTCCAAAATGTTTAGCAAGGACATCACCCAAGACTGGCTGCTGTGTGGGCAATGTAAAGTGGTCCAAAGAAGGTGCGCGAGAAAAAATTGACAATGGGCCGTTCAATTCGATACCGTTCAAACGGGTGGGCCTGTACTATGAAGGCAATGAGGGTGAAGCGATGTGTGAAAGGCGTGTGGGGCTCACCTTTGAGGTACCTTGCAACCCTTCGATACTGTTAAAAAGGACATCGATGGTGCGAGGCAAGATGCCTGCAGATGACTCCTGGGAACCTCCTTGCATAGTATACGTTTTACCGGAGTTGGTGACCCCGTATGCAAACAACAAGCCATCTTCACCATCAAGAAGGCCTCTCGCAAGGGGAAGAGTGGTTTTAGCAAAGAACTCTGGTTGTTGAGTGGTAGGTGGAAAGACGTGAGTAAAGGTGTAAATCGATGATATAGGCGCGGCGGAGAGATGGAAGCGAGGGATGCCTGAGTAGCCGCGTGGATCGTCGCGGGCAGGTTCCGTCATGCGAACAGTTGTGTCTGAAATGCTCTCCAGGTAAGGGGCTCTCTTTGGCCCATCTCCAGCGATATCTGGCCTTATCCTTAAAAATGCCTGAGGACAAGAAATAGTTAGCTTGATTGATCCGCACGCAGCCTCTATGAATAGGATACTTTGATTGGTTCTCTGTCTGCGTCAGACGTAATTTCGATGGAGGTTGCCACTTTAGTAGCAGCATTCTTGTCACTCTGTGTGGGATAATCAATGGATCTGCATTTCCAAACAGTTGATCTTCCTACTGATTGTGCAGCCGTGGTACCAGATGACTTTGCCTTGGCCGTACGGGTAGGACGAGTAGGGCCGGGGAGCGAAGTTTCGAGCTGAGCTGTCGCTCTGGTTGTACGAGTGGAGGCTCTAGTTGCTGTAGCTTTGGGCATTGCTCTGGATGTCATCGTGAATGCGCAACTTGCTTTAATTACAAGCCACGCCGTGGCCACGCGCGTCTCCTCAGTGTGTCATGTGACCGTGACGCGTCCACGTGCACATCAAGGTTTATAGCGCGACGTGCTCAATTCACGACCCACCACAATCACCTAGACAATGTCGCCGTCTCCTAGTCGCCGCAAGTCCATCGCCGCAACACATCAAATAAACAAGGCAAGACCTGCTCATAAACGCAGGCCGCACAGCATTACTCCCGGAGACACTGTTCTCAAGCAGCTCAGTCCAGCATCTAGGGCCCGCAGATCGCTTGTTTGTCCTTTACACCTTTTTCCCCCTGCGGAGATGTCTGACCTCGCATTCTCTAGGGCCCTCGAAAGAGCATACTCAAATCTCGTCCCTCTTTAGCTCCCGACGATGCAGATGATGTCACTCAGACTATGGACTTCACCCGTGACATCATTAATGACAACGCAATGCGTAAGAGTTTAGGACGACGCGTGAGCTTCGCCTCTCACGCTCAAGTACGCGTATTCGAGAAAGTTCCGAACCGCAATGACGCAAGCCCCTCATCTGCAACAAACTCATCGGGTCACTCAACTCAGCCCGGAAGTGTTGTTAACGACGAGAACGATTACCCCGGTGCATCCTCCGTGGTCCGCCGTCGGAGTTCCTTGAGACGTTCTGCAGCTTTCAGTGAGAATGGAGAGGCATCAATGGATATGGATTCAGAGTCAGGATCATCCCCACTCCCCGCGGGTTTCTTGACGCAAGGGTCCTTAATACAAGACGAGGAACCGGACGACGTGTCAGGTGTCTGGAATGAAGAAGCAGATATGGACCTTACGACAAATCTCGCTGCAATCAAACCAAGGAAGTCTTCCCTCGGCCTTTCAGCTCTCTCACCTCGTGGACAAGACGTGACACAGGATTCTGCAGGCGACTTGTCTGGCGAGCAAGCCGAACCGACCGAGTTCACTGTACCTCTTAGCAAATCTTTGCGCAAGCCAGGACCTCCGACCCCTGAATGGCTCGCCCTGCGGGCCATAACACACGCAGGAGGAGATAGCCCCTACGAACCTCCGCCTTCCGACGCGGATGAGGATGAGGATGAGGATGAATCAGTAGCCCGCGGAGGTGGCGCTAATTTAGGCGAGGAAGACATGGATCTCACCGAGGCTGAAACCAGACTCAGGCGTATGCGTGAGTCTCTCGGACTTACAAATATTGCACAAGAGGATAGCTTCACGAGTTCCGAAGGAAGCTCTTTTGGCGGTGGCGACAATCAGACCGTTAATTTGACTAATGTCTGGCGTGACAGCCTTGGGACGGATTCGAGTTCCGTAATGGACGTGATGAATGTCCAGGGTACCTCCGGTGTGAGCAGTATGGAGGAAACTGTTAACAGAGAATTTTCCCCTCCCTCTCTTCGGGACCCACCTGCACCATTGGAACAACACGACTCTCGTGCTCTATCTGTGCCACCTGAACCAACTTCAATAACACCAAATGCGGCCAGCTTGCCCCAGGATTCTGCAACCCTCCCTGCTCCCCCTGTCTTCACCAGGCCTGACCCTGTATTTTCAGCGCCCAGACGCGAATCTCTCTCTCCCTCCAAACTGAAACCACCTCCGTCCCCTCGCAAGACAGGCACGGCTGCCTTTGCGTTACCGGTTGGACGTCCACAACCAAAGAAACCAGTGGGTCCCCCTGCTGCGGACGATGAAGGTTCTCTTTTCGGGGGCGACAAAGGAAAAAGTCCAGCTAAAAGGCAAGCGCTGCCGCCGCCTTCGAAACCAGCGCGTGCTCCTGCGCTCACGGAGTCAGCAGCGACGCCTTTGGCCGCGCGGCGATCTAGCACGGGAGGAAGTCTACGTAGGCCACCTGGGTACTTTGCTCAGCGTAAGAGCCTTGGGCCTTCTGGCGCCTTGAATATCCCTCAGCCGGCGTCACCACAAAAGAAGGCTGCCCAAGGACAAGCAGGTGAAGCCGATATTGATCAAAACATGATGGACTTTGGACGAGAGCATGTCGGACCGCCATCGCATCCTCAGCTTCCAGTCGAAGGCCCATCGAAGGGAACTAGCTTGTCAGGTACAAGCGATCCACCACCACTCATACCCTTACAACCCTTCATGGAGGCCAATCCAGTTCCGTCTGCCGAGTCAGAGGCACCAGCTACGGAGCGAGCCGTCACTTTTGCCAACGTTGAAGCAGCAGAAGAATGGAGGCACAGCGTCCAACCACCGAACTTTGCTGAAGAAGACGAAGGCGTAAGAATACACCTCATGGTACTCTATCGACTAACTGACGTTGATACCCCCTTGCGTTAGCCTCCCATATCGATTGAGCAATTTTTTAGCATGACTGGTATCCGCTTCATGGACGAACTCTCCGCACCCCGGCGCTCAACAATCCTTCCATCCGAACTGTCTGCGCAACGACGTGCTTCTGCTCAAATAACAAAGAGCCCATTAGCGGATTATGTCGTTGCGATGGCTGTTGATGCGCCGCAGCTCGAACTATATTCTCATGTTGCGGCTGACCTACAGAGTTGGATCGAAAATAGCAGGGAAATTTACCGCCAAGCAGAAGCAGAAGCCGCAAAGGTCACTCCCACGGTGTTCCGGGAATACTTGACGGCGAACGAGCAGACCCAAGCCGAGTTGCTGGTATCTCTTCAATCATTTTAGACCACGTCGCGAGGACTGATGTCTGCGTCTTTCAGCAACAACTCAAGCTTATCAAGGCCAACAATCATACAACAGCGAGATCACAGTGGTATGATTGGAGGTTGCAGTGGGTAGAACAACTCTATGCCATTGCCGACCAGGGCTATGGGGAACTTCAGCAAGTGAGAGCAGATCCTATAGCGTGTTCGACCGTTCGTTCTGACCGTCAGGAAGGATGCTAGCACCTTGGAGACCATAGTTCACCAGGCCGAGAATCTTTTGCCCTTGTTGCGAGAAGAGCACGCTCAAGTCATACAAGAATTTGAGCAGGAGCAGAGCATCGCTACTGAAATCGAAAGTTGCGATCAGGAATACTTGAGCGAGCTAAAGGCCACTCTCAAAGAACAAGGGTATCGTCGCGCTTTTGCTACCACTGGAAGCGGAACAACTACTAATACTTTGCGAGCAGTGCCGCTTTGGATGAATCTCGCGCCGAAGTCGCGGAGGCGAGCGCGAAGCTCGAACACCTAGAGGAGAAGCTCCGGGACCTCGAAATAGAGAAGGCTGAAATGAGGGCATCTGTCGAAGCTTCTCAGCGGGCGTTCCACATCCAGAAAAATAGCACCCAGGCCGAGGCTTTAAGATTAAAAGGCGCACTCTCATCCTCTTTAAATCCGTTGATTACGATTCCTAACCTGCATCATCCTCGTGCAGATGAACTCGCCGCTTTGGAAGCACTACACCTCTGGCACACGGCCACAGTCTGTCCCGAGCTCTTCGAATTTGTCTACGCCTCTCGCTTCCACGTTCACGTCCCCTGCGCAAGGTTCGACCCCCTGAAGGACCAGATCCGAATAACCAAGACGAAAGAGATGCTCAAGCAGAAAGACCAGTTCCCCCGCTTCACCGACCTGACTATCCAAGTGGCCCAGCAGCGGCTTGCCGCGTTTCCCTCCGACCTGAGCGCCAAGCACGTACGTTTTTTCAATCTCCCCCCCTCCGCGCGTGTCTCAGTGGGGTGGTTGCCAATGACGCTGATCCGTATCGATCATATTCTCTTTACTAGGTCGTTCAGGGCCTGGGCGACTTCTGGTCGGGATGCGGACAACTGCGCAAACACTTCACCTTCCTCTCCATCAAATACCCCCTTTCCGTCGGTCCTCAACCCCCTCAGGACAACGGCCTCGTCGCGACGGCCACGGTCCTGCTGCCCAGCGTCAAAGCGAAGATATATATATCCTTTATTCTGGATCCTGATACCTTTTGGGCGTGGCCGTCGACGATTGGAAATGTCGTTTGCAAGATCGAGAAGGCCTACGGCCCTGACATCGAGTACGCCCCCTCCCCCTAATTTTGTCGTCCTAACTAATGGATGGGCGTGTTTAGCATTGAGAAAATCCGCAATGCTGTGCTTCAGCGTATGGCGAAGTCCACTCCCGATGACAGTCATGCTTGTTTCTTAGACGCCTGCATAGAAGCGACTTTGGAGTATGATGGTCAATTAGGACAGTGCTGAGCCTGATCAGTCGGATCGGACCGTCACCGTTATGCTGTGCCACGCTCAAATTTCAAACCCCGCTTGGCTTGCTCTCCGACTCCGAAGGGCTTCCAGGCTTCCAGGAACTCCGACACGGAAAGCGTTTTTTTATTTTTATCTTGCCACAATGCATTTTCCACCAAAGTATCAGTGTACGATGTTTTACAGCAGTTGAATAAAAAATGAGCAAGTAATTCATGGTGTCCAACTGAGGGCGCAGGCTCAGTAGCATATGTATATTTCTCGACTCGTGTCCTTGTAACCAATCATGGTTGGATACCACTGTACTCGTATGACAACTATTTCCTACATATATACCCAATATATTACAGTCTCGAGTAAGATCAGGTCATAACGGGGAACGTCGCAAGAGTCGTATTCGGGGTCGTTCGGCATCATTAAATAGTTGAAGAACGTCATTGTAAATAACGTGACACTGCAGCCGCTAGTTAGCTTTGAAACCAGGAGATGAAGTGAAAATGCCCACTCATTCAAAGAGTTCATTAAACGACGTGTTGATACTGACTTAGGCTGGCCAATAGGAAGGCCAAGGTCTCGCGCTGGGCCCTCACAAACTCCAGTTCGCCATCTGCGAGTTCGCGAACAGACACCCATGAGGTCGCTGCACCACGTGCTGCACTGACCACCGCGCATTTTCGGCCCATAGCCTCCTTCGCAGCGACTCTGAGCCGCGCGGCGTCTTCTGCGGCCTTCTTAACCGCTTCTTGCACTGCCCGCTCCTTCGCAACTCCCGCTCCGCGAAGCTGTTCCTCCAGTGTGACACGCTCGTCCGCTGCGCGCTCACGGCCCTCGAGACTGATGTGCATTTGCTCCTCAAGTGCAGATACTTGGGCTGCGAGATCAGAAACCTCGCGCATGCGCGCTTCCTTCGCTGCACCCAGCTGTGCCTCAAGAGCGGTAATCTGATTGAGACGTTCCTTCGCGATGTTCTCCATGGATGCTAATTGCAGACGCAACATCACTACGAGTGATGCGTCAGCTGCGGCAGGACGACTTTGCTCGGGAATGAATTCCGATTGTATGTGTTTGATTGAGGCAGGTGAGGGCGTCACATCGGGTAGAAGGACCTGAGATATGGAGCCATAACCTGCAGGCGAAGGGAGAGCGCTGAGCGAAGGGCTCTCCGGTATGGCCAACTCAAGATCCACTGTGCTTGGGGCAGGTGAGAATGGCGCGGGAATATCTGCGATCATCTTCTCGACCTCCCCTTCGCCTAAAGTCTTATCCCCAAAGACAACCAACTGATCCCAGGAGAGTAATGATCCCCTGTCATGACCAGCACGCATCAACGTGAGTGAAGGGCGTGCACCAGTAGGAGGCACCGGTGAAAGGTAGGAGAGGTTTGCGCGGGTAGGGAGATTGGACGTGCGTGAAGGTGTTCGCGGTGTATCACCAAGCTGATTCTGATGTCTGTCATGAAGGCGAGGCAACGCTGGCGTGGGTGCAGTAGGTGAAACAATCGAGCCAAGCATAAACTCGATGTCATCGGCGCTGTCTCCTTCGGTGAAGGCTGAACTGGAGCTCGATACAGAATGTGACCGATTGAATTGGTCAACCTTCACGATCTTGGGGATACTGTCCTGTTTCGTAGCCTTTCTCGAGGGGGATTCCGGCTGCCTACGGGGTGGGTTACGTGACGGTGTTCCACCCTTAGCCGCGGCACTATTGTTTTGAGTTTGCCGAGTTGGTGTCCGAGGGGTAGGCAGGGAACTCGAAGACGACGTCGAGGACGGGGGTCTGGGAATCGTGGAGCGGCTAGGCGTGCTAGCTTTCACAGTTCGGTCTATCTTATTTGGCGGAGGAGTGGTATTCCATGTCGGAGAAGACGGAGCGCGGAGAGATGGTTTGGTAGGTGAGGAAGGGGAAAGATTGGCAGGACTAGTTGGTAGTACCCTCTGAGGGAGTGGGCTTAAGGGTCGCGTGGCCTTCTCGTGTAGCACAGATGTTCCGGACTTGTGTTTCGCAGGGATGACTTCCGCTCCATGGTTCTCCTCATCCGAACTGGTGGCCCGCTTGCGCGTGCCCAGATGAGGAGGAGAAGGCGGCGGTTTGAAGGACTCGACAAGGGCGGACCTTGGACGATATTTGGGGAGAGCAGAACTATTGCCGAGAGGTCGTGGTCGGAGGGTTGACCTCCTCGTAGTAGGAACAGCGGGACTGACGGGGGGGCTGGCCTTGGCTGTCCCTGTCCCAGACAATGCAGCAGAAGATACGGCATCCTTAACAAAGGTGGAACGCCTGCGAGAAGTGCGAGTGATGGTTTCCCTAGAAGAGGAGTCCTCCTGAGAGGGAGGTCGCTCGCCAATTGAACCGCGCCGGTCACTGGTGCTATTAACAGTTGCGGTGTTGATCCTACGACTGCTATGTGTACTGTCTCTTGGTTTCTTCGCCGCGCGTTCGCGAGAGGGATCTTTGGCATCTTTGTTCATGACGTCCGCGAGCGCTCTACCGAAGGCGTTGAGGGAATAGCGGGTGGTGGACCTTCGGGTCGCAAGCGGGGGAGAGCATACAGCACTTTCGCCCTGAGACATGGCGATTGTGGCTTTAAAAACAGAGGGTGGTGGATGGAAGGGGGTAAGAGGAAAGACGGACGGTTGAGGTAAGTTGAGATTTGATCTTTGTTTGGAGTTAATTGGCGACCGCGTCGCGTCGCGTCTCTTTACGTCATAGTTCATTCACAGCCAGGGAATTAATTAAATTACCACATGAACCGCCCAACGCCCTCCCGCTCCTTGTACAAGAAGACATACATCGTACCCGCATTAATTATCCCATACCAGAGTCCCTCTAACAGCAGACCCCACGTCGGGACGTCCACAAGCTGCGCGCGCATTAGCACGTAGGGTATCAAAAAGTAGCGAGGCTCCAAAAGGGGCGTCGGAAGTAGAACCGGGAGTGTGCATAAAGGCAGGAGTAGGGTCTGCAGAAGCGTTTGTTCGCGCCCTAGGCAATAATGAATATTCCACCGATCAACATCGTTGCAGCACATCTTTACGCACCTAGACGCAGGAACCATATCCAGGCACATACAATGTAACCTGGGATCAGCAGGTACGGCACTACTGAGTGCAGTAAGAAAATCCGTCTCCAGACGTAGAAAGTGTAATGTCGGTTGTCTGAGAGTAGAAAAGGATGGTGAATTCTAGAGGCAAACCCAAGGTCAGGGGGTGTCCTTTCCACGATCACTTTCACCCACGTGAAAAACTTTATTGATAGTCCCATAGCCACCGAGACGGCTACGTGGACTAACATGCGCCTGATCAATGAAGAAAACCTCAGATCCTCACACCATGCGCTTGCAATGAGGGCGCACCTTCCGTTGCCAAATATTCGACCCCGGACGACACTCACTAGCATTTTCCAACCCCCATCCCCGCTAATTAGCGCCGGCCAACCCATGGCCGTTGCAAACGCAATAAAATAGTACAGTTGTGGTGGGTGGAGTGAAGGCACGTGATTCGACTTGTCTCCTGGAAATTTTCAATGATGTTAATCACAACGCGCGGCGCGCAGGACTTGCGCCTAGGGCGCCATCACGTACCAAGTACGATACCCCCATTCCATACCACGAACCCGCCGAACAATGCCAGTGAAAAAACATACGGAATGAACATCGGTAATATGTCTGGTAGTATCGATGGGGCGCTGCGTACTGATCGAACAAGATCCACTGAAGACGATTGGCCAGTGGGGCCTCAGTTTCTGGAACAAAAATGAAGAATAGAGGAGACGAACGGAACCCGGCGGCCAGCGCGGGAGGATCATGGAGCTTTGCAGGTATTGAGCCGCCCGGTGGTGCACGCCGGAAGCGCAAGTACGTCAACTGGCTGGACGCATACGCGTACAATAGCCATATAATGTTCGTCTGGCGGAACGTGCAGCTAATAATCCCTAACTGCAATCCATCTCTGCCTGACGACTTTCTCCTGGAGTGCACGCATATCACGTACCATACTAGCGGCCCAATGCCGCCCCTGCGACGCTGCAACGATCGTGACGACAACCGACAAAAGGCTTGGCACATCCGTATAATACAAAAACCCGAAGAACCATGCAATTGGAAACATTGAGACCACCACAGCATCAAGTGTTGGTGTGAACATGGAAGATGGCGGGCGTATCCGTTTGTGGTAGCATAGTAGGCGTGTGGCCGCCAACGGGAGAGCAAGAAGCGTCAATAATGGCGTCAGTCGGAGAGTTGGTAGTCTGCATTTGAAGACGAAGACGACTTTGAGTAGGATGGTTAAAACATAGCTAGGCAAAACTGGTCAGCGTAGGCGAACGAATGAAGACTGACAGTCTCACAGTCCCGGAGGTGTCGTTATTTTCGGATCCCAGTAGGACCAGTCCCCGCTGCAGTACGCCTGGACTTGAGGGATGTGAAAGGGCTCGTCCTAGTGGGATCAGAGAAAGAAACAGTTGTAGAGGGAACGGCGCACCATGTACGGCTCAGTCACTTGGACATTCAACTCCTTCAACGTCAGCACCGAGGCAACACTGAAGATCACAAAGGCGGTCGTGCCCAATGAGGAAGACATGAAATGAATGGATACCAAATGACGCGGCGCACAGTCCATACGTGCCCCAAAATGGAAATGACATGACTACTCTCATGCCCCAAAGCCGTTGAACCAGGCGTCATCCCTGGAATTATGACGCAAACACGTACGCTCATGTTTATCAGCCCCGGGCGTATATAAGTCTCTACTTTTCTTGCAGCAAGCCCCAACGCGTTAACCACTCATAGCTCAGTTCATCCATCACCCACAACCATAAAATGACCAAGTACAAAGTAGGCGTGCTTCGCATCGCTGTCGCCTAACTTTCTAAGCAGACCTTCAGGTCGAGGACCGTGTCAAGTATAGGCCCGTTGGTGGCGGC